>Ga0181523_10000875_pt1 | contig 33604 bp, 28 predicted proteins | sample PEATcosm2014_Bin_43_FD_119752 | JGI IMG/M metagenome (GOLD analysis project Ga0181523, IMG submission 119752) | Peatland microbial communities from MTU Mesocosm Facility, Houghton, MI, USA - PEATcosm2014_Bin05_30_metaG | ecosystem: Environmental > Terrestrial > Soil > Wetlands > Peat | place... | reverse complement strand
CGCTTGCGGACTGCCGATCGAATACCAGATGGTCTGTCCATCGCGCCGTGCCGTGACCAGCCCGTCCTTGCGCAGCAGCGCCAAATGCTGCGACACGGTGGAGTGGCGGATCTTCAGCAATGCTGCCAATTCGCCGACCGAGCGCTCCTTCTCGATCAATTGACAGATGATGATCAGGCGATGCCGGTTGGCGAGAGCTTTCAACAGTCCGCTCGCCTCGTCCGCAGCAGCAAACATGGCATTGGCTTGCATTCTCATAGCCGCGTCCATACGAACTGCAGCATATAGGGTGATGGGCGACGCGCGGCGCGCCGGCAGCGTGGCGGTTGCTCGGCCGCGCGGCGCGCGGGCCTCACTCGACCGGACCCCTGCGTGACCGCCACCCGGCCATGCCGCCCGGATAATGCCGCACGTCCTGCCGTCCGGCGGCGATCGCGCGGCGCAGCGCGGTGGCGGATCTGCCGCCGGCCTGACAGATCAGCACGACCGGCTTGCCGCGCGGAATGCGCGCCGGCTCAAATTGCGAGAGCGGATGATTCATCGCGCCGGGGATATGTCCAGCGGCGTATTCATGCGCCTCGCGAACGTCGACGACGGTGCAGGTCCCCTTTTGATGGGCCTGTTGCAGTTCCTCGTGAGTAACGGCGGGAACGCCGGTGGAAGCCGTAAGCTTGGTCAACAATCGAGATAGCATCGAAGAATCCTTCCCTGTCATGCGGCTTGGCCGCTCTTGACGGCCTCAAATTGCGCCAGCGCTGCCACAGCGTGGCTCGCATACATGACCGACGGCCCGGCGCCGAGATAGATCGCCGTCCCAAGCGTCTCCAGCACCTCGTCGCGGGTGGCGCCCTGGTCGAGTGCCGCCTTGACGTGGAACGCGATGCAATCGTCGCAGCGGATCGCCACGGAAATACCGAGCGCGACCAGTTCCTTGGTCTTGGTGTCCAGCGCCTTGGGCGCCAACGCCGCTTGCGCAATCGCCGAAAACGCCTTCATGACCTCGGGCGCGCCGCCGCGCAGATCTTTCAACAGCGGACGAAGCTGATCCGTCAGTCCCGGCCAACTGGCCTCCATTGTTCTTCTCCTGGTCAGCGGCAGCGGGGCCGCAGCGACGCCGCGGCCGACCACCTTTTTATATTTACACCTTCGCATATACGGTGATACGCATATATTGTCAAGACCCGCGCTGCCCCGTTGACGCAATGGAGATCAACGCCAACTCCGCTTCTCGCGACCTCGATAAAAATCGGCCAGTTGTTGGTGCGGACGGCGGGACTTGAACCCGCACGGGGTTTCCCCCAAGGGATTTTAAGTCCTTCGATGATAGCGGAAAACTCTTATTTTGTTGGGATTTTTCGATCGTCCTGGCAAAAACGTGTAAGAAAATGTGTAAAAATATATTCCTATCCATACCATAGTACCTCTCACTGGGCTTCACCGCTCAGCCCCGTTATGCCGGTTCTCGCTTCCGCGTCGACAGCACGGCCGCACAAAGCACTCGCATTCTCTCCTCCATCTTCGACGTATCGAGTGCGATCAAGTCTCTTCCGCTGTTCACCCAATTTCGGACCAGTCAGCAAAAAGCGGCAGACTCGATAATTAATGCTAAGGGTGGCAATGTTATATCGGCGCCCTAAATATGATCGCGCCTTTTACTGCTGCCGGGCATTGCCGCACGTCGAAAGACAAACACCGAGTGTAAGAAACGAAAGATCCAACTCGTCTCGGCTTCGGCCATCAGGCCGAGGTGCTCTGGGACTGATCACGGACGTGTAGACGCTGCGTGGCCGGCGACACTATCCATAGGGGCTCTTAGCCTTCATTCTTTGTGGGTCCCTATATCCCTGAGCCTCTAAAGAGCGATCGGCAATGTTCATCAATATTTGATATTCGCCTTCATCTGCTCCGTTGCAGGATAAGCCGCCATATACTTCACGCATCGTTCCTTGAAATCGTGCTGTAGCGGAACGCCCTGGTTGCTCTTTTCAGTCTGTGCATCCAGTCTCTGATCGATATTTTGAAGGATGAGTCTGGTCTGAGCTAAACTTGCATCGTCGGGTGACACCGTTTGCCCGATCGTCTGTCTGACGTTGCGGATATTCTTATAGTCCTCGTTGTAGACAAAAGGAGCCACGCGGGAAAGCATTCCGAGGAGGTTCGCGCGTGCGTTGACAGCGTATTCGGCGGTGCTGAGATTGGGATCGAATATCTGCACGAGCGGCACGCACGCATAGCGCTCATCGATGACATTGCCGAGAACGAGAACCGCGCTGAGACGCATGTCTTTGTCGTTGCTCCGTGCCCCAGCCGTAAGCGCAGATGCGGTGTCGATCGTCTGAGCCTTCTGGAATTCGCCCGCGAATATCGCGATTGTGTCGATGTTCGGGTTACGCTTTTCGGGAGGGAGCGCGCCGTTGGCTTCCTCCGCAGCGCCGATCTTGGTCGCCATCGCACGGAGGGCGCCTGTTGCACTCAGGAACTTAGCCCGCGTCTGCGCCCCCACCGGGGCGGATTTCATGGCGTCGTTCATTCCGGCGATGATCGGAGCGAGACAAGATACCGCGAGCCTCCAATTGGCGAGCAGCTCGTCCGGGACGACCGGGACCGCTGCCGGAGCGCCGTACACGACCGCGGTGGCGTAAGCCGCGCAGGTATCCTTGGTCTGGGCCGAGACGTCCGAAGCGCAGGTCATTGCGGCGCAAGCTGCCGCCGAGCAGGACGCGACGATAAACGTTCTCATTCTGTCACGACCAAGGCGGGCGGAACGTTTGGTTTCAGTGTACCGGGCGGCTGTCTACTCACCTCGCTGCGTTGCGCATTGGCCGAAATCTCCTTCTCACGAGCCACCGGGGCGAGATTGATGCAAATTTTGACCGGATACTTGGGATAGTCTATGCCGCCGTCGGCGCTACGGAAGATATGCTCGTCCAGCCGGACCTGGAAGTCTCCCTTGACCTGGGCTGGAAGCGTGTCGGTACTATATCCAGGTTCGACGCGGTACAAATTGACTGATATTAGCTTGGGCGTCGCGCGCGGGTCCAGCTTGCGCGCGGCTTCAAGATTCTCAGGGTTCCCGCACACCCATTTGTCGCGGGCGACGGACGGACTCTGCTGTTCCGGAGCCGGTGTCGCGGTCTTCGTTATTTCGAAGGGCAGATACGGGACATACACTTCGACATCATTGGTGCCTTTCTTAGCGGCCGGCACGGCGACTCCGTCCATTTCGAAGGAAGAAGCATATTGCGCGATGTTGCCGACACCGTCGCCCCCTTCGACGAGCACCCGCACGAACTTGCGTTCCGGTTGGAACGCGTTCCTCATCTCCGTTGAGTATCCGATCATTCCGTAAGCAACCGCGAACGCAACGATTCCGGCACCTCCTGCTATTGCGCCGCTATAGCCTGCACCGCCTCCAGTATTGAACTGGCCCATTCCCTGGGTCCCGGTCCCGTATAGCACAAGTGCGACACCGAGTACGACAAGCACGAAAGTGATGCCCGCGTGGTTTGTCGACATGTAATGTTGCGCGAGATAGATCAAAACGCCGCCCAGCACCAAGAAGAAGAACCCGCTGCTGACTATCGCTGCGATCGCGCCGACAAGCGTCCGGTCGTTGGCGATCTGCTGGGTGGAAAGCTTGCTGAGAACGTCCTCCATCTTCTTGAAACGCGCGTCAATCGCCGCGATCACTTCTTCCGGCGATCCCCCTTGCGCGGTTTGGTCGTTCTTCCCCTTATTCACGTCCGCCATCTTGTCCTGTTCGGTCATAAGCTGTCGCTACGTCCTTGCGACCGGTATGCCCAGTACCGCGTCCCGGCTGTCACGTCATTTCTAAGAGCACGACATTTTTCAGAGCACAACGCCCCGTTAGACGGAATAGTCCTACAACGGTAGCCGTTGATAGTGTCGTCCCATTCGCACCACACGACGGTATCCTCGGACCATAGCCCCTGCCACCCGACATGGCAAATAGATACTACTCACTGTAAGCGTGCAAGCCTAATTTTTCCTTGATTGAACCCAATTTCCAATAAACGCGAATAGCGAAGCTCGAAGCTCTCGCACACCGGGCAGCAACAGGGCGGCCAACCTGGCTGGACGAGCATCAAGCCGCCCATAAACGCTGAAGATCTGCTGCGCTCCCGTAGCAGAATTTGGCTTGCTAACTTTGGACCGGCAGTTAGCTGGTGCCAAGACTGTTAATCGTGACCAACACGAGTGTCGTCTGAGCGAACGAGCAGCGGCGTCAATGCTGGTAGCAACATCAATGGCCCCCGCGGCACCGAACTAATTAAAGTGAAATTCTGTTGCTGAAACAAAGTCGCGCGCGTCACGCCTCGATGCTTGGGTCCATCAGCTTTATGCGCGCGAGGAGAGGCGATACGGCTAACGCCGCGGTCATCGTCCTCGACGCCAGAGGTGATGTGCTCAAACTTCTTTCAAGCGGTTGCCACGATCAAGGATCGCCTCGTCATCATTGAGCCCGATCTAACGTAAGCGGCTGTGACACATCGATTTTTTGTCTGTGAACGCCAACATCGTTGCGCAAGTGCAACAGTGGTTTTATTTTTGTAAACCACAACGTTTTGTTGTTGCACCCACAGGTCGAATACGATCCAATGCCACGTGGGCGCAAGGGGCTGCGATCCGGAAAATTGAAAGCTAGGGCACCTTGTGACGGGGGTGGTCTATGTCCGCGATGAGGTTTTTTATCTCTTGCATCGTGGCGCTCGCATTGGGCGGATGTGGTCTTTACGTGCCTGACAAGGATCTTTTTGTCGATGACAATGCCCACAAGCCGGGATTGCCATCGCCGGAGGGCGACTTTGAAAACACCATCGTCAGTCACATTGATTGCGAGCTTGAGCAGGGTCTCTACGAAGCCAGGCTATTACCCAACTCCCTGTGGCTTAAGAACTGGGGCGTCGAAGTAACGCTTGCACTTACTGTAGACGAACTGAGCCAGCTAAATCCCGGGGCCTCATTCATACAGCCCATTGGAACGACTGCGAGCATGCAATCCTTTACATTCGGCCTGGGAGCGAGCGGCTCGTCCCACGCTACGCGTCTAGAAACAATCGCGTACACGCTCTCGACCAAGCGGCTTCTTGCTGATGCAAAAAAACAGGCAGCTGCCAACAACGGCGTGTTGAACTGCTCGCGAGATCAAAAGGGCGTCATGATTCAAAGCGATCTAAAGATCGCGCAGTTCATTTATGACAAGGTATCTATTGAACCAAACGAGCTCACCAACGGAAACCCCTATTGGCCGCCATTTAATACATTCCAGGATCAGATTACCTTCGTTATCGCTTTTGGTGGCAGCGTCAACCCGGTGTGGAAATTTACAAGAGTGTCTGTTGATCCAAGTTCGACGCTCTTCAGCGCCACACGAACCAAGACGAATGCGCTGACAATCACGTTTGGTCCATATAGTCCGCCTAAAGCCACGTCGCCGGCTACATTATCGGCGTCAGCTGAAACCCTTCACAGTGCCGCTGTCTTTGGTTCTGCGACTGCATCGTCAATAAACAGTCAGTCGACCATGCAGCATTAAACGGTTCAGAGTATTTCGATCCAGAGAAGCGCGTCATGGCAAACGGCGTTTCCAAAGTTGAGGCTACGGCTGGCGCACGCATGCCGCAGCGATTGGAGGCGGAACGATCGAATTTTTACCGAGGCCGCGTATCGTTAATCGATCGGCAATGTCCCGCTGCAACCGAGGTGATTATCGAAACAAGCGGTTCGGCTGCTGTACCGGTAGCCGTTATCGATGGTCCGTACGACGCCGCTGGGCTATTTAGCATTTTGACGCAGGCACCCGTCAATCTCGGGAACAGCAACTGTTGCGTCAACCCAAGCACCGCGTGTGCCCACGGCACGTTCATCATGGGGATTCTTGGTGCCCGCCAAGACGCATTGATCCCAGGCTTGTACCCCAACTGCCGCCTTTTACATGTTCCATTGTTCATGGATGAGGATGCACCATCGGCGAGTATCGGCGAGTTGGCTCGTGCTATCACGGTCGCCATCTCAGCTGGGGCCCGGCTGATAAATCTCAGCCTCGCGATCCTGGGCGACGAAACGCAAAATCATCGTGAGCTTACCGCAGCGCTAGACTATGCCCAGGGGAACGGCGCCGTTCTCGTGGTGGCGGCCGGTAATCAAGGCCGTCTGGCAATGGGGACGCTTCTGTCGCATCCAGCGACGGTCCCGGTGGTCGCGGTGGACGCAATGCACAAGCTGCTGCCGGACTGCAACTTCGGACCGTCGATCTTAGCCCGTGGCGTCGCGGCACTCGGACACCAAGTATTCGGTTACGCACCAGGCGGCCGGACGACCGTTATGTCGGGAACAAGCGTCGCAACTGCGGTTGCCAGCGCGACGTTGGCACTATTGTGGTCCTTGCGTCCCGATGCTGAAGGCGCCGAGATTCTCGCTGCGGTAAGAACTTTAGCTCCACGTCAGGGACCGATACCGCCAATACTGAACCGGAAAACATTTTTGGCGGCGCTGGATCGGATAGCGCCGCAAATGGCAGCGCAACATGCTGCGTCGAATTACGTAGTGATGCAGGGAGAGACCACTATGCAGTATGAGCATGGGCTGCCCGTACCGTTAACTGCTGGCGCCAGGCCCGCCGCAATGTCTGGCCAAGGGGTAATCCCAGCGCAAGGGACTGCGGGATGCAGCTGCGGGGCCGCAAACGGGGTGTGTACGTGCCAGCAGGGACCGTCGGAATTCGTTTACGTGCTCGGCAGCGTCGACATTCGCTTTCCGGACCAATCAATTTCTGAAGAGCTCCAAGCTGTGGCGCTCAAACATAATATTAAACTAGATGATATCGAGAAAAGGAAAAACGAGAAGAAAGATAAGGGCGAACGAGAGAAAACAGACGAAGAACTTCGGGCGTGGTATTTTCATGTCCTAAGTGAGCCTGATGCCCGTTACGTAGCGCGACAAGTGTGTTGGATTCTAAAAGTGGAGGGGCAACTTGCCTATCATTTGGTTCTGCGTGACCTGCACGACCTGCCCGATCTGATTAGTTGTCTCGGTCACTCGCTTGACGCGGATCTCGACCTTTTTGTTGGATCAAGTCCGCTAACCGAAGTTGAGAAATGTCCGGGAGTTAAGAAACGCATTCTCAATATAGAGTACATTTCGTCGTTTAAGAAAGATGATCTAATGAAGTGGTTTGGAGCGTCACCGGAAAAATCAAGAAGGCCGAAATCTAGAACGAGAACCGCCGCCGGTAGCGACAGTGAGCGAAATGACCTCTACGACATGCTCGTTCAGACCGCTGACAATTATGGTAATTTAGATGAGCAGCGTGCGCTTAACTATCTCGCCGTTCGCTACAAGCCTCTGTATGAGCTGTATGCAGAAATGGTGCTAGTAAAGAATGCTTGGAATCTCGTTGGTGTCGAGGTTATCAGGTCGAGGCTTGCCGGCGATAGACAGATCGTCGATCCGGTGTTTACTTTCCAACGAAAGGACTCGACGGCCGTAGAACGATATTTCGCGCGTGTGGATGTGAGTCACATGTTCCCAGTGATCGTAAACCACGTCGCTCGCTACATTGCCCGCAAATCCTAACCGAGGAGGCTATCATGTTCGTGCCTGTTCCGATCGATAAGAACTACGTGCCATTCACTAAGCGCCCCGTCCTGCGGCGCAATGCGGGTCTCTTTGTTGATCCACCCGCTAGCCAGGGACGCGGTGCAGCCCGCGTCGTGCCGCAGAGTTCCGATTGCGCGGGACAACCTGTCGGCACTCGCTGCGGTATGGTGTACACAAGCGGCGGACAGCGCTACCAGCGCACTTGTACATCCGACGGCCAGTGTGACGGCCCGCTAGTACCAGTGTGAGGTATGCGGTCGCGGATCGGCCCCTCTTGGGTTGCAAAGTTATAAGGAAACAGAGGGTTCCGATTGTTCGGAAACTTCATTGCACGCTTCCAGGTGCTTTTAGAGCAATGGCGGACGGCACCCCATGTGGTCCGCTATTCAATGGGCAGCAGTTGATGACCAAGGTGAACGGCCAGTGTGTACCTAAGCCGGAGCCTTGACAACCTCGATCGAGCAGTACGTCGCGGTAAAACTAAGGGGAAAGGTAATTGGCGAGCGTTATCGTATTCGGCGATCGGGCCAGTCATAACGAGGCACCAACCAAACGCCTCGGAATTAGTATCACTCCACATGACGCCCGTGATGCCGCAGCGACAACATGGGTTATTGCAACACCTGGACAAATTGGGGTTGCGCGTGACCTCTTAGCGCACAGCGTAAGCGCGAGCCCATAAGTTAATCTGCGCGCATGCAAAGTGAAACTCCTCCGTGAACATCACCATCTATAGCAGTCATCCATTAAATGGAGATAGTCCTATGGCCACTTATATCTCGCTTACCCACCTTGTTAACAACAACCCGTCGCCGGTTTATGTCAATGTCGACCAGATTTGCTGGATCGCGGCTCCCGTTGGTGCGGCCCCGGATTACAAAACGACTGTTATGCTATCGGCGGGCTTTGTAAACGTGTGCGAGACCCTCGAAGAGGTTATGCGAGCGATTGACCCAGCGATCGCAAGCGTCGCGTCGCGGGCATAATGAATCTATCGCTAGTCCGCCAAAAGGGTGAAAAGGAATTGGCCACGACTGTCTATTTATTTCCCTTAAGGTACCGAGCGAGGGAAGTACATTTTTTTGCGAGCAGCTTTATTGTATTAACCGCGGATGAGTATTTCATGCCACCAAAATCGACCTGCCATAAGAAGATGTCTACTCGTGGCGGCGTTGTCGGTGCTGTTGCCGGTATGGCACCGCATTAATCGGGAGAGAACACGGCGCCGGCGTGTCCTCGGGTCTCGTTTTCGGCTCACTTACAATACACGACGGATGGACGCGCGGTCGATTTTGAAGACCCTTGCAATCTCAGAGTTAAAGTTGAAGAACGGAATGAATTTCGCGAAGCATATTGAGCCGCGCCGTACCGTCAGCGCCAGAGAACGCAGTGGAGTCGAGCGTTTCTGATGCTACCTTTCCGCCAAGAACGAGGTTCTTGGCAAGGTCATTAGCCGCAACCAACTGGGATTTGAAGTCTGTGGCGAGCTGCTGTACTTGCGCAAATGTAAGATCAGGACTGCTCAACATCTCTTGATAAAGGGTAACAAGAGCGGCCTTGGCGCGATCCCAACTTCCGGCTTCCGTGCTTGCGGCGGCGCGCAGGGCGTTTTGGAATAACGGGTAGAAGGGCAGTTCTTCAATATCGTTGCGTGTCTCGACCACGCGCAGGCTGTAGAGCACAAAGTTATTTGTACGAAATGGCGTCGCCGCACCGCCGATGTCGTCGCAGAGCCGACCCTTCTTAACGCCTAGCTGACCTTCCTGGACATCTTTCGCATCCGCGTCAATCAACGCGAAAAAGCCAGGTTCAAGCCATGGACTGATGCCATCGTTATACTCCCACCTGTGTCCTGCGATTGGTTTAGTATCGTCCATGCCAAAAAGTGCATCGACGCCGTCCATCACTGCCCCTGCCACCTTGAGATGTGGCTCAAGCGCCGCGCCTTCAGGAAAGGCTTGCGCTACAGTTTCTACGATCTGCAGGAGTTTTCGCGCATTGGATTGCCGCTTAACCTGAGCGAGAATGACAGTTAGCGCGAATTTCCCACCGACGTAGGGGTGACTCCCAGCGACCATCGTGTCGGTGATCGCCATGCCGTTCGGAACCTGTTCCAATTTGGTCTGAATGAGGGAAGGCCCAACGACGAACGGTACAGTATTGCGTTGGCCATTGTAAGTGAATTCGCTGACCACGAGCACCATTGGATCGTATTCATTCCACAGTTGACGCGCTTGCGTCAGGAACATTTCATTGATGACGACGGCAAAGTACTGTTTCTTCGGTTGGAAACGTGCGAGCACATCACCACAGTCGATGACCCGATTCGAAGGGATGGCGATTGAGCGTTTGATCTCCGATGGCCGGCCTTTGATGTAATTCCATATTTTGCCGAAACGGGTTTCAAGGCTCGTTCCGACGTTTGCTTGAGTGTTTGACATTTCACGCTCCTCAGATCGGATAATCCGTTTAGCTACCGCAAGGATTCGTCAGAGGGACGTCGATACCGATGGTAGAACGCCAAGTATTCCTGTTTGCTGTTTCTGGCAGGCCACTGCTGCATATCATCGCAATGAGTCGATCTGGTGACTTGTCGTTTGCCAGGCTCGTACTCCTACCGCTTAGCGGCACCGAAATGTCCCACTTCCTGACCTCACTGCTATCTATCAAAAACATCGCCTGCCCTTCGGGCGTGAAGAAAATCCGCCCACCCGGGTTTGCGGCGGTGTAAGTGCCAATGAATTGCGGCTCCGCCCCCTCAATTCTAAAAACGTCGATTAGGGCATTGATTGAGCCATTTGATGCAGCGAGAATTATCGAATCGAATGTGCCGCCAATCGTAAGCGCACCCAAGTTTACGGATGGACGGATCAAGCTATTCGACCCCAATGTTCCGCCCTGGGCACTCTGAATTATTGCATTGATGTCAATATTAGTGGCGCGCTTCGTGACGGCATCGACAGCTATGAGCGTGCCCGAAGCACTGTCATCAGTTCCCATTGAATCTGACTGTTTCGCCTTGACCGGCACCGCAATCAACAGGAAACCTGACGAACCTCGGTCTTGATTATAAAACGTGCAAATGTTCTGACTCACGCAATCTTGGACTCCCGAATTACTGATTGAAGCCGCGGCACTGCTATTTGAGTTGATCGACCAAACCGTCTGACTGTCTCTCTTGCGCAGGTCGTAGGCCGTTAAAGCGACTAGCGATCGCCCCACGTTCTTTTGGAGATCGCTTGCGTTGGAGGACGCTGTCGCGAGTTTATAGGCTGCCACGATCGCAATGCCTGGGGGAAGAGTGTCCATATGTACATATACGGTCCCCTCAGGGCTAATACTGTTTACCTGACCACCGACCTGGAATGTCGTCCCAGCACCTTCAAGGAAAAAAGCGGCTATTGTGACAGTCCTCACATCGGGCTGATCGTAAAGGTAAACAACACCCGCGTCCGCATATAAGTGCAGAGGAGCTTTTGTAGTTTGCTTGTCGAACAGAGATTGCACTTCGGGCGACAGGCCGCGAAAGTATTTGGTGTCAAATACTCCCAGGACTTGATCATTTCGGAGTACCGATACGAACTCGTCACCGGGGCCATTGGTAAATCTGAGCATGAAGAGGTCGTTTCCGGCTTCGACCGCGTTCGCCAAAAAAATGTAATTCGCCGCGCGGCCACGCCCAAGCAAGGACGCCAACGGCACTTTCCATCGCTGCTGGCCATCCCAACTCACTATCTCAATACCATCGACGGTATTCCAGAAGATGAATTTCTTTAAGGCCGGCAACACGTATCCGCCCCCAAGGGCTGCGGTCCTACTGGGCAAACTGGAGTGGATATTGAGCTGCGGCAATGCGGCAGCCACATTTGCGAGGGTAACCTGCGGCTTCGTCGGCTTGTTCCACCAGATGTTCTTCGCCACCAAAAATGAGTTGAGTGCTGCGGCGGCCGAAATACCGGGATCAGAACGAAATCGGGTCTCAGCGACCGACTGCAATACGCTGACCTCAACAAGCTGCCGCCGGTTCGTTAGCTCGCCAATATAAAGACCGGCGACGACAAACATTGCCAATACGATGGCACCGACAACTTCGGCAATTTTCAGCCGTTTGCGCTCCTGCATTTCGATACGTCGTCGTTTTTGTGCTTCCTCCTCGCGCAACATCCATTGTCGCAACACAAGACCCACCGCATCGTGACCGAGACAATAAAGGATCGTTTCCGATTCGCTGTCGATTGAAGTCACCTTAAAGCTACGAAGAATCAGCACGTCGGGTTGCGTCAGATCTCCTAGGATTGCCGGAATGCCTTCGCTAATGCCGACCGACTTCAGAATGGCAAGCATCGCCTCTTCGCTTTTGAGATCCGTCCCGACAGTTCCATCCGGCTGGGTCCGCACAAGCCGGTAGAGCCCGGTACGCCATTTTCGTTCTTCTTCGTCTATATCGCGAATAGAAGGTTGCGCCGCTTTTATGGCGGCTTGCAGCGCTTGTCCGATCTGTTGGTCCACACGACCTGAAACACCTCCGCCAGAATTGTATAGCTGCTTCGTGATCGTTCGTGGTGCGGGAAGGTTGCGCACTTCATTGTAAAGGCCGCGGCAAACGACCTGCATGAGTGGCAGAATGCCGCCGGACGGTGGCGCAGCAAATAAATCCGTGACAATCCGGTCAATAAGCCCTGGTTCGTATACGAATCCGTACACTTCAAACGGGGGATTGCAATCCTTCACCTTCACCTTGAGGGTCGGCAACTCGATCGCCTGGCGGACCTGGTGACGGTCAAGGCCTCGCAGGAAGTACTGCTTCACGTCGGTGATAACCGAAGCTCCGAAATGGAGATAGCCGAAGAATTCGCCGAACCGTTCCGTGCGCAGTGCGATCACCAACTTGACGTTTAGGCTGACCGCGTTGAAAAGCTTGAGAAAGTCAAAAAAGGGCGAGCGCTCTTCGTCTTGGGTAATTGCCTCCTCGGCTTGATCGAGAATGATGACGAGCGTGTGCACTAGCTTGCTTGAAATCTCCTTTAACACTTTCATCAAGAAATACGGATCACGACACGCCTCGGCAAAAGAGCGAACATCATCCTTGCCCATTCGACCACTGGATACATCGATCTCCCGCGAATCAATCGCTGTCTCGAATCGCCAGGGATGATCGGTGAACTGGAACAACTCCTCCGCAATGCGCGTAATGGGATCGGAAGTGCAGCGGATGAGGGTAGGATTGTCGCCTTCCTTTCTGCGCAAGAAGACAAATCCAAAGCCGCGGCTTTCGAGCTCAGGGATCAACCCCGCCCGCAGGAATGAGGATTTGCCGCAGCCGGTGCGGCCATGTAACAACAGCGTGCGTGTATTTGGCTCCGTCAAATATTGAAGACAGTCTTCAACATCGTCATCTCTGCAGGTGAAAATCAGCAAATCTGCGAAATTATAGTAGGCGAATCCCTTGTATGGCTCTTTGGGCCAGTTGGCTTGCGTCAGCGCCTGGTGCTTTTGATCCAAAGCATGCTCTCAAGGCACAATTTGATAATCGGCGGAAGCATAACAGCTGTAGAGGAGATTCAAAGGCCACAGACCTGGATCGCGCCGCAATGCCTCCATTGTATCACCGATCGATTTTCCGTCGACTAGCATCGATTTGAGAAAACGCAAGCCGAAATCGGCCGCAAAAGTCCGGGGAACGGATGCCTCAGTCGCGATCAATCCGTAAAGCCCCGGCCGCGCGGCTGCATTTCGGAAGCTGTCGTCAAGCTCACCAGCGAGCGTTTCGCATGCATTCAAGAATATCAGGTTGTAGGGATTCCGCCGATTTTCGCCGCGCTCCAGGAGCTTCGCAATGATCATTTTGAAGCGGGTGGAATCGATCCTTTCATCACCGAGTTGGAGCTCGCCGTCCTTACAGTGTCCAAAAAAGTGGATGAGCGTGTCATTTTTGGCGGCTTCGGCGACCAATTTATCGCTCTGTTCCAAATTATAGGCAATTCCGACCGGCGCCGTCAGAAGATTCACCAATTCAACGCGCGCGGCTACTGGGATGCTCTCGAGCACATCAGAGTTGATCATAGACAACAGCTTATAGGAGCCACGCGACCGACCGCCTTTTGGCGGCCAACCAAACGCACTGAAGACCATTGAGAGTTTGAATTTCAGGCTCCAGAACTGATCATACGCGGTCAGATCATTTGAATTCCCGAGAGCAGCGGTATCGCCATCGAATGCTAAACCCCAAGGTACATTGAGCCTGGAATCTGCGGTAATCACGAGATCCTTGTCCCCTGCTGAATATTGATCGGATATCCAGTTTTGTAGTTCGGTGATTTTGTCGACTTGCTCCGGACAGTCGAATATTACAAAGCGCAAATCAGCGCCTTCCCTGGCGAGGTCTTTCAAGAGGATACTAAGTTGCTGCGGATCTTTAAGCAGCGACCAGGTGGCAAGCTTTTCAAGAGTTGCGCGAACGTTCTTGGCGTGCCTTTGGATTGACTCGCGGCCGACTTGGTAAACACACGGATAGGGGCGTGAGCTGCCCCACTCAAACGTTAGCTGATCGGTACCTTCAGGCTGAATTTTCAGCCACACGGCAGCCCCCCTGCTACATAGCCAATATACATGAGGGGGTGCGCAATTTCACCTATAAATTGTGGTCAAGAGCCCGACACTCCATCGCTGACGGCGCCGCTTTCTGCACCTCGATGTGAACTTGCTAGTTGGGTGGTGCGGACGGCGGGACTCGAACCCGCACGGATATTTTCCTATCCCAGGAATTTTAAGTCCTTCGATGATAGCGAAAAATACCTATTTTATTGGGCCTTTCGGCCATCGCTAGCAAAAGTGTGTACGAAAATGTGTAAAAATATATTCCTATCCATATCATAGTACCGCCGATCACGCCACCCGCCGTCGGCGCCCCTGTGACTTTTGAAGTGCTTTGGTGATGCGTTTTTCAAGAATTCTGAGCCGAGCTTCCCGGCGCCCCAGGTCGGTCGCAGCACGAGTTACAGCCTCTGCATATTCATGCACATCCGCCGCAAAGGACTTTTTATTGTCCTTTTTCTTCGCTTGGTCGACCTGCACACGGAAGGAGCCTAACTCCGCTCTAATAGCGCCCTTTTCATTAGTTGAAAGTCTTCGCTTAGTCAGAGGAGCTAAAGCCAAAAACAAAGTGTAGAAGTCACTCTTGCCGTTCCATCTCCGAATCTCTTCCGCCGGGAAAAGGGTTTCAATTAAGTCTCGTGTAGCATCAAATGTTCGTACCCACTCACTTTCGTGCGGCATCGAACCGTCGAAGTTTTCGTAATACTCATCAAGGGATTTTTTCTTGTCCTGTGGCCCTGCAACCAACCCCACGAAAAGTTCGCTGATAAATTCCACATCTTCCATTCGTCGAATCTGACGGACATTCACGATCCGAGACGCGAACCACCAATCGTCGTCGGCCAGTGCTTCCATTGCCCTAAGAAACCGGCCGCTCAAACGTGCATGGCGAAGTTCCTGATCATTGAGTACGACCGAATGAATATTCAATCGTTTGAAAAGATCTCTTATCTCAAGGTCCGTTGCGCCGCTTACGTCTCTTACAACTATCTTATAGTCCCAAAATGCAGTCTTTTCGGCATCTGTAAGATCTTCAAATTGCTTGCCCAACCATTTTGCGCTCACCTCTTCACCGCAAAGTTCGAGGTCATTCGAACCGAACATAAGTACAGACCTAATTCTCTGTTGACCGTCAACGACCTCGTATCTAGTTTCTCCCTTTGGATTGGATGACGAGCGTATGTAAATCTCTGGAATTGGAAGTCCGCTCAGAATTGTATCGATCAAAAATGACGATTGTTCATCCGTCCACACTGGGCGCCTCTGAAAAACAGGTGACAAGTCTAGCGTTCCTGCGCTCTCCTCTTTTCGAAACCACGAAATTTTTTGATTTGTGGCGCTGCTATCCATAATATCGTTTCCTCACACCTCGAGCTCAGCTCTTAGCTGACGAAGAGAAACAACATGGTATGCTCGAAGATCCTCTTCGCGACGATAAACCCTACACCGTACAATATGACCTCGGATCGGCGGCATTCGGGTCGCAACTGATACCGCGGTTAGAATTCGCCTCGCTGGGTCAGTATTTATTGGTAAATTTTTGTGCGCGACGACACCCCAATAAATGTCGACTCGCGTCTTTGTACGCTCATCGGTGGACATCCACCCTAATCGACGTTGTCGATCAAAAGCCACGATCGTATTCCACGCATCTTCAAACAATTCATCGTTCATAAATGCAACGTCGATGTCCGAAGCGCGCCCTTCATCGAGTCTTCGGAACGGACGGCCTGCTTTCAAGGGACTTAGACTGTACCCAGTTGCGGCACTGCCAACAATACGAATGTATTGTCCTTGAATTTCCAGCGCTCCAGAGACCGCAGCACACCAAGCGGTATATTCCTCGTCAGAACCGAATATCCACGGTCTACGACTCAGAATCTCGCGATCCACAAATTCGTCGTTTGTTCGACCGTCTAGAAGCCCCTTCAATTCGTCTTTGGTCATGGGATTTAACAAGTCTCTCTCACATATATTACCCCTAACTTACACTCCAAATCCAGCAGGTCGTTCAACCTCGCCCCACACCGCACAAAAGCTTACTTTACATCTCTTTCCGGGCTAAGTCGCAGAGCTCTCGCTCCGCCTCTTCTACAGGTCCCCGCTAAACTCGTTGAATCGGATTACCGAAACGGTCACAATTGTCTTACTGTCGCAATCCGCCGCAATTTCTCCGCGTAGCGCTCGTGATCGCCAAGATGCGCCCGCATCCGGCTCTTCCATAGCTTCCCATGGTTGGGCGTACTAAAATGCAAGAGCTCATGGACTATCACGTAGTCCCCAAGCTCTCGGTCGAGCGACAGCAGCTCATCATTAAAATTGAGATTGCCAGACGCTGAACACGAAGCCCATTTACGCCGCATCGGACGCACATAAATAGCCACAATCTGGGCATCGAGCTTCTGCGCCCACTCGCGCACCCGCTGCTTGAACTCTTCCCTGTTGCGCCACTGCGTCATGGCTTAAAACCCTTCTGGAGCAACATAAACAGAGCCTCAACGGTCGCTGTCACCTTTTTGATTGTGTCGTCGCCGATCTCGTCTTCCTCACTGAGGATGGTGAGCGTTACCTGTTTGCGCAACTCCCTCAACTCCGCTTCGCTCGTTCGCCAATTCGGAAACTTCGGGAATGCTGCAGCAACATTCCGACTGACAGGCTCGGCATTCTTGATGCCGTCCTCAGTCAGCTTGCAAAGTACAAAATACCCAAGCGAATCGAGGCCTTTTGTCGCTTGCTCTTTCTTGCGCTTTTCGTTTTGCTCGACCTCCTTAAGGAGCTCATCCAAGGCCTCCGCCGTGCTCTTTTGCCGATCCTCGAACGCGGCCTGGACGGCCTGAGCACGCTCGGAAAGTGCAATAAGAAACGGGTCATCGCTGCTCTCTTCGGCGATTTTTTCAATACTCTTCACCAGGTTAATAACCTTCGTGTTATCGCCCCCTTGCTTCTTTATGAGATCAATTGTGTTCTGGTCGATGCTCACCAACTCGGTGGGTGCCCCTACCGTCCCCGCTCCGATATGCTGTCGCACCAGCTCGTTCGTTTTCTTTTGAAATGCACGGTCAACGTACACTTGTTTGGCGTACGCATTGCGGACGACGGCATAGATCGATGACAGCGTGGTGTACTTATCGATGAATGGCCGCAAAAACGCGTCTGGCGAGATAATTTCGTAGAGCATTTCGATCTCTTTGTATTCTTTGAAAAACTCCTTACGCCTATCGGGATCTCGGAAATGCTCGATGAGGCCGTCTACATCCTTATCATCGAACCTACTACGAATGAGACTAAGGTACTCTGGAGCTTTCGATTCCATTTTCGACTTGAATAATTCTTTCAAGAGCCCTAGGTCCTTAACAACCGCGTTCACCTCGTCGCTGTCGAACGCAAGTGCCTTTTCGAGCTTATCGAAAATGCCGACGAAATCGAGCACGAAGCCGTGCGGTTTGACCATCTCTTCGGATTCGTTTTCGTAGGGCCGATTTACGCGCGCAATAGCCTGCAGCAGGGTGTGATCGCGCATCGGTTTGTCCAGATACATCGCGTACAGAATGGGCGCGTCATAGCCCGTCAGTAGCTTCTCCGTCACGATTAGGATCTTCGGCCACTCCCCCACTTTAGTGAAGCTCTTGCGAATTTGCTTTTCCCGCGTGGAATCTAGGTGCCACTTCTTCAACTGTGGCGAATCGTTATTCGTGCCCGTGTACACGATTTCGGAATATTCTTTCGGAAGGATGGCATCGAGCGCGTCCTTGTAAAGTGCGCATGCCTGCCGATCGACGCCGACGAGAAATGCCTTGTAGCCGAGCGGCTCGACGTTCTGCCGGTAGTGGTCAGCGACGTATTGTGCCACCTTCTTGACGCGCTCTTCGCCTTTGAGGAAATTCTTCAGGTTTATTGCCCGATCGAGGATTCTGTTCAGCTCCTCGATATCGGCAACGCCTTCAGCCTCAGCAAGCGACAGAAACTCCTTCTCCATAATGTCGTAGGGAACGCGCATCTCGTTGGGAGCAAGGTTGTAATAGAGCGGGAGCGTGGTGCCGTCTTCGATACTCTCCCTAATTGAGTACTTGTCGAGGTATCCCCTCTCATCCTGCATTCCGAACGTTTTGAAGGTGCCCTTGCCGTACACGGTCTTGTCTACTGGCGTTCCCGTAAACCCGATAAACGAGGCGTTGGGCAGTCCGGCCATCAAGTAGTTGCCGAGGTCCCCGGCCGTCGTGCGGTGGGCCTCGTCAACGAGGACGAATATGTTCTTGCGCTTGTTCAGGTTTGCCGGCATGTCGCGAAATTTGTGGATCATAGTAACCACGATGCCGCGATAGTCCTGCCCCTTCTCGTCGAGCAACCGATTGAGCTTCACAATGCTGTCGGCATGCTCGACGTTCCCCATCCCGACCGCCGCAAGGTTCTTGAGCATTTGGTCTTCGAGCTCGTTACGGTCGATCATGAGGAGTATTGTCGGCTTCTGCGCCTCGTTCGCTTTGAACAGAAGCTCCGCGGCCTTGATCATCGTGAAGGTTTTGCCGCTGCCTTGAGTGTGCCAAACGAGCCCTCGAGTACGCTTGGGATCCAGCGCGCGGGCGACGACCTTGTCCACTGCAGCGGTCTGATGCTGCCGCAGAATATATTTCTGCAGCTCCTCGTTTTGCTCAGCAAAGATGATGAAGTCTTTTAGTAAACGTAATACGTGTGGGATTGCGCAAAAGCTCTTTACTTTTGCTTCAAGATTACCGACTTGATCACTCTTCCAGTTGAAGATATTTCTCCGAACAAGGCTCCAGGTCGCACCATATGCGAATCCAATCGCCTCCGTCGCCGTAAAGAGCATTTCCGGCACCATGACTTCAGGCGTCTCAACGTGGTACCGACGGATTTGATCAACCCCTAAAGCTATGGCTTCCTGTTTCGACGCATTCTTGCACTCAACGACCAGCACAGGCATCCCATTAATCAGGAATACAACATCCTCCCGCGTTCCGTATCGCCCGTTGTGGCAGTAAAGCTCTTCAGTCACTTCATAGACGTTTTGCCGTTTCCCGGCCGGCCGGGTTACGTCATCATAATCAATGACGGCGAGATCGAGCTCGCGTTTATCTTCGGCACTATAGAATTTTGCCTCGTTGCGGAGGTACGTCAAAAAATTGCGGTTCCCGTAAATATCTTTCTTGAGGCGCTGAAGGTCCCCAACCAGCGCCCCCTCGGCCTCCTTGTATTTCGGATTGAACTGGCAGACCTTCTGGTACAGCAGGTCTCCAAAATAGGGTGTAGCCGGGCGCGCCCGGTCCTCGATACTTGCGGCATCCGTATCGAAACCGCGGCGCTTTTCGGCCTGGGCGCGAGGAACGTACGTCCAGCCGATCTCTTGCGCATATTGCAGGATGCGCGCCTGAACGGTCTTATGTTCGCCGGGTGTAGACATACTCAAGCCGCCATCGAACTTTCAAGCTCCGAAAGATCGAGATCATCCACACGGATTTTCGCGGTCATGAGTTGATAGAGCAACGTACGAAATAGATTGTCGAGAGCCCTCCGCCTCCGCTCTGCGAGGCCACGCTTTTCATTTACGACCCAAAGCATGCCGCCGATTTCTTGTTGAACTTGTAGCGACGGGATTGGAATTTTCACGAACTTAAGCTTACCAATCGGGAGCTGCTGTAGTGCGGTTCCAGTCTTGAGAGATTTAATTTGGGCTTGAGTATTAGGATACTGAAAAGCGAAATAAAGAAATTTTCCGTCGACACGCCCCTCTCCGTTGAGACGAACTAATTGTGCGTTCATATTCGCATCTACGAACTCGTCGGTGACGAACGCGACCTCACCAATATTCCCCCGCGTAACTAGGCAAACGTCTCCTTTCTTTGTGTGCCCCTTTTTCAGCTCCTCATGCAGGTCCGGGGAAATATACCGCATGTCGCTCCAAATAAGCCGTCCCTTTACAATATTATTTGCCCTGAGAAAAGGAACCCCCGACGGCCGAAATTCTTCCTGTCGAGGATATTTGGTCGAGTAATTGCCGTCTCCAATATCCAACTGCAATTCCTCTATTGAACGCACGTCCCAACTCTGTGGGATCAACCCAATCTCAGTTTCCTTCTGTGGCTCAGCACGAAGCCCACGCGTGAAAAGGTGATGCATCAGCGCCTTTGTCAATTCATCGGTTACAGCAATCAGCCGCTCCTGCTGCTCTATTGCCCGCTGCACCAAGCCCAATACAAAGGCTATCTTTTGTTGCCCGCTCAATGGAGGATAAGGCAATTCTATTGACCTAATTTGATTCGCCGAAATGTGTTTAACTGTTGTGTAGGAAGTAAAGTCCTCAATCCTCTTTAACGGAGTACTGATCGCAAAGCGGAGGAACTCTTTATCAATCTTTTCCTCATCGGGCACGAGGCGACAAACGCGCTGATTTAAAAGCCCTAATCCTCCGCGCCATTTACGCACGCGAAACTCCCCATCCATGCCGATCAGCAGGTCTCCATTGCGCACTAAATACTTTTCATCGTAGGCACCGGAGTATTTTGTTTCTGTTTGCCCAGAATGCACGTCGCGAATGCGAATGAGCGGAATGCCATCTTTTTCGCTAAAGAATTGTGATTCAAAAGGGCACCCCCCTTCAATTTGGCAAACTTGGCCGACCTTAATTGGGCTCCATTCGTACGGAACGTTAGCGTTATCGTGCGTGGCAAACGCTTGTCCAACCGACCCTACTGCCGGTCCATTCGTTGCCTCGGAGTTTTCTACCTGATTGCGTGGTCGCGCGTTCATTCTGCGCATATTTGCTCTAAAACCTTCTTCAGGGTCGCGTCAGTTGAGGCGGCGTCCGCTTCGATCGCGGCCAATTGCTCCATAATCTCTCCAAGTGGCCGATACTGCTCTTCCTCTCCGCTATGGATGTAACGGCTCGGTGAGATGTTGAAGTCGTTTTTTTGTATTTCCTCGCGACTCACAATGCGTGAGTATTTTTCAACCTCCTTCCACGAGCAGAATGTTTCGGCGATGCGCAGGATGGCATCGTTTGCCAGATAGTTCTTCGGATCGCCCTTAGTGAATTCATTGGATGCATTAAGCAACAACAGCTTGCCCTGACGCTCCTTTGGCTTTGCTTTATTCAAAACGAGAATGATGCCTGGCGCCGTCGTGTTATAGAAGAGGTTTTCCGGCAGGTAGATCACTCCTTCGACTAGGTCCTGCTGCACAAACCACTGCCGAATCTTTTTTTCCTTGTTCTCATTGGAGTTCCCTGAACCGCGAGACGCAGCCCCGGTGTCGAGAACCACTGTCGCTCGCCCCTCCGATTTTAGGCTTGCGAGGATGATCTGCACCCACCCCCAATCGGCTTTACCGCCCGGATAGCCGGCACCTTTCGGAAAGCGATCGAATTCGTCGGCGTCGTAGTCCGCTTCCTTCCACCAATCCTGGTTCCACATGGGATTGGCAACGACGCCATTGAACGTCTGAAGCCGGTTGGCCTTCCGAAACTTCGGGTTCTTGAACGTGTCCCCGAGCTCAATCTGCCCCTCCATGTCATGAATGATCATGTTCATATTGGCCATCGCCCACGTTTCGGCGACGTATTCCTGGCCGTACAGCCGCACGGGCGCAAAGGCCTTTTTTCCGGCCTTTTGCATTTTCTCGGCGAGCACCAGCTCACACTTGATGAGCAACCCAGCCGACCCGCAGCAGGGATCGTAGATTTCCATGCCGGGCTCCGGATTCATGATCCGAGCCATGACCATGCCGACCTCTTTGGGCGTGTAGAACTCGCCGGCGCTTGAGACACTCCCTTCCGCAAACTTCCGAATGAGATACTCATAACTGCGCCCGATAATATCGGGCTCAACATCATTGAGGCCGAGGCGCTTGGCGCTGATGGCCTCAATCAAATTAGATAGGCGGTCGTCGGCCAGATCGCGCACACCGTGTGTGGTGGCGTTAAAATCAACGCGATCAATAATGCCTTTCAGCAAAGGATTGGCGTCCGCAATCCCGCGCAGATGTGTCGTCAGTTGCTCCCCGATTTTGTCAGACAGCGTACGAATCACCGACCAAACCGGATTGTCAGAGTTCTTGGGCTCGAGCGGCAAGTAAAAACGAACCAGCTTCTTGTCTGCCTTCACTAGCTTGAACGCCTTTGCGCGCGACCCAACCTGCTTGGCAATACGATCCAGCTCGTCGTCAAAGACATCGCAAAGCCGCTTGGCAAAAATGAGCGGCAGGATGAAATCCTTGTATTTTGGCGCGTCCTTTGCGCCACGAATGGAACACGCTGCATCCCAAATCCACGATTCTAGGGACTTATCGGTTCCGTTCCGCCCACGCGCTGTTTCTTGCATTCTCAAGCTCTCCCTCGCGCTTCGCGCCATGCAGCCACCTTACCACACTACTCGCTCCACGAGCAGGCATATCGCCGCAAAACACCGTGCAACACACAGCAAACGACGCGTAACAAGGGCGGGGTGCGACCCAGCAATCCTCACTTGCTTTTGCCTGAGTCTTGCCGCCAGTGCCATGGGGATAACCCGCGAGAGGTGGAGGCGAGCGGGTTATCATCAAGGGTAATGAGCACCGAACAGCCGCGAACGGACGCGAACAGTCGCGAACGTTCGCCGGACCACCAATATACCCTTTCGGTCGAGCAAGCGGCCGACCTTTACGCCAAAGCCGGCCACCCGCGTACCCCGCGGGCAATCCAGAAATACTGCGCTCTTTCAAAGCTCGATTGCCACAAGGTTGAGACCGAGACCGGCGAAAAATACCTTGTCGCGCCGTACTCGGTGGACCGCCACATCACCTACATCAACGAGGTGCGAACAGTCGCGAATAGTCGCGACCAGACGCGAACGGACGCGAACGTTCGCACTATGGAAAATAAGGGCGTTGTGGGGGCGAACGGTCGCGAACAGCCGCGAACGGACGCATTTGTTCACGGCCCCGAGGATCGGTATGTCGTCCTCCTCGAAAAGGAAAATGAATTTTTGCGCGGCCAGGTGTCCGTGAAGGACACGCAGATTGAGGCGCTGCTTGAACGCGACAAGGAAACCAACACGCTCATTCATCGGCTGCAAGCTATGCTCGCCCCGCTCCTGGTCGCACCTAACCACAAAGAACCGATTGAGCGGGGGAGCTCCGCCGACGAAACAGCGGGATAGTTGGCATCGTGTGCATAGCGCTCAACGGCGCTTTCGTTTTCGCGGGCTATAATAAACAAACGTATGACGGCAACCGCTAGGGCAGCGGAGACGAGCGAATCTGTCCAACAGACAGAAAAGCTCTACATGGAAAACACGCTGCTCCGCGTTGCGGGTGCCTTGTTCTGCCACGATGCCAAGCGGGCGTCCGGCCACACCGAGCAAATCGAACTCAACAGGGGAGTGGCGGAAAAGAAAATCGTCATCCGCCCCGATCCGAAACTCGGACAGCCTGGCCCGCTGGCCCACAAGATTTTTGTCGCCCTCATCAAGAAGCATTCCGGCTACGGGCGTCCCACCCACGCAGACGTATCGTTCACCAAACGCGAGCTCATGCGTCTCATCGGCCGCGCCGAGTGGGGAGGCAGCGCCAGCGAGCAGCTCGCCCGCGCCCTCGATGAAATTCATTACACCTTTGTCCGCACGCGCTTCAAATCCGCGGACCGGTTCGTGGAGCACTCGTTCAATATCTTTCCGGAGGTTTATTTAGAGCGGCGCGAACACGCCACCGATCCGATCGAGGCGTGCACCGTGACGCTCGCGCGGCCCATCATGGCATCGCTGCAGGATGGACATTTCACCTGCCTCAATCACGCATTGATGCAGCAGCTCGGTACGATCGGGCAAGCGTTCTACATGCGGCTCTTCTTCCACTTCGCCAACCACTACGACGGCCACCATCGAAAGCGCGTCACGTTTGCGAAGCGCTACGACGACATCTGTGCCGAATGGCTGGGCGGTCTCGCGGTTCGCCCGTATCAATCCATCATCGAGCGCGATCAGCTGGGGCCGCACCTGCGCCAGCTCGTGAAGGCCGAGTTTCTCGCATCCTACGCGATCACCGACGCCAAGGGCCGCACTGGCTTCGTCATCACCTTCCGGCCAGGCGCGTCATTCTTCACCGACTACGACCGATTTTATCGGCGCCGGGAACGGGGGAGTATCCAGTTCGATTTTCACGCCGACCGGCAGCAAATCGCGGAACCGCTCAAGGTCGCATACCTCTTCGTCGAAAAACGCAACGGCCACGCTAACGCCGGCATCCCCTACGTGCCGTCCAAGGACGTGGAGACCGCCAAGTACCTTCTAGCCCGGGTCCCGTTCGAGGACATCCCGAATTTTCTCGATTACGCGCTCGCCGAGGCTAAGAAGACCCGCTTCGACGTGCAGACCTTGGGCGGGCTAAAGCAATACCTGCCCCGCTACCAGGAACGCCGCACCCAGCGGTCCGCGGCAAAGGCTAGCCGGGCTCGGCGCGACGCGGAGGACAAGGCGACCCAGCGGCGGATGGACTATGACCGCTTCCGACGCGCGGCGGCTGACCGATTGTTCTCAAGCCTGCCCGCCAAGGAGCGGGCAGCGATCGAAGCTGCCGCACGCGCCAAGGCACCCCGCTATGGGCGGGGGAGTGGGTCGCTCGCGCAGACCTTGTTCGAGATCGAACGCGCCCGCATCACGGCTGAGCGGCATCCGGGAAAGATCCCGTCGCTTGAGGAGTGGCAGCGCCGCAGCACCTAACGATTAAGCACGCCACAAAAGCCTCATCCCTTGTGTCCAAGGGTGGGGCTTTTGACACAAGGCACTGGGGCTTCCCACACAAGTAAGTGGGGCTTTTGACACAACACCGTGGGTCGAAAATTCCAATCCAACGTTTATGGGCAACGCCGTTCGAAAACGACCGGCGCGCCTTATATACTCCAATACATATTCACACAGAGACCGTGTATTTTCTTAAATGGAAAAGGAAGGTCGTCGCGATCGGGTACAATGACCGGTACAATCCCGTTTGTACCCTCAACGACCTACTCCGAACCCGCAAGTTCTTACGGGTTCTCACAATTTCCCCCCGCATTTGTCGGGCGTGCCGCCCGACCCCGTGCCACCACTCTGCCTGCAAACACGATGCGTGAGCATCTTGCGTTTGCGAAAACAAGGCAGAGCTGGTGGCCCTCCGCTTGCCTTCGCCTTGCGGCTTCGGCGCTTCGGGCTGGTGTCACGGGGTCGGCCGGCAGAGCCGACGCCGTCGCATAGTCGCGCGCTGGAGCGCGCTCCTTGCTTTGGGCTGCCGACAAATGCGGGGGGGGTTAGCGCAGGTGCTCAAAGAATAAGCTCAGTGAGGTCGCTAACGCTCCCCGGTACTCGCACGGGCGAGTGCTGACTGGGTCTATGTTGCGGCTTAAAAACCCAAACCCCGCGAAGCGGGGTTTGGGGGTCTGCCGGCGGGAAGGGAAGCGGAGCGCCCGTGACTTTCCGCCGACGACATGGGCTGGCTCATTATCCACACCATAGCCCGATTGCTGCACGGTATAATTCGCCGAGCGATCATAGCTCGACAATCCGGGACAGCCTCTGCGTACCGCGCCGGCAACGCCACACCAGGCACGCCCGGCGGGTCACCTCCTGCCAACTCCACAGGGCCGGATGACAGGTGGCCAGCGCTCCACCTATAGCGGAGCGTTTCGCACCGGAGGCTGCCCCGGACTTATGGAGCCAGAACCACCCATCATTGCGAAAAACGCCCTTGGCGGCGGGATAGTGTTCTCTCGCGAGGAACGCGAGCGGCACCTGTATATCGTCGGCAAGTCCGGCGCGGGCAAAAGCACGGTCCTGTTCAACCTCGCCATGCACGACATCATGGCGGGGGAGGGAATTGCGGTCATCGATCCGCACGGCGACCTTGCCGAGGCGATTATCGACGCCATCCCGCCGGAGCGAACACACGAGGTGTGCTATTTCAATGTCGCCGACACGGAGCGCCCGGTCGGCTTCAACCCGCTCGCTCGGGTGCCGCGGGAGCGCCAAGCGCTTGCCGCCGCCGGCATCGTCGCCGCATTCAAGCACCTCTGGGGCGATAGTTGGGGGCCGCGTCTTGAGCATTTCCTATTCCACGGCGTCGCCGCTCTCCTTGAGAGCCCGCGGCCAACCCTCATCGATCTGGGGCGGATCTATACCGACGGGGATTTTCGCTCCCGCATCGTAGCTCGCATCCGCGATCCCATGATCGCCAGTTTCTGGACGGGGGAGTATGCGAGCTACGACCACCGCTTTCAGGCGGAGGCGGCAAGCTCCATCCTCAACAAGGTCGGCCAGCTCACCGCCTCGCCAACTCTGCGCAATATCCTCGGGCAAGTCGCGCCAAAATTCGACCTTGCGCACGCGATGGACCATCGCGGCATCTTTATTGCCAACCTGGCCAAGGGACAGATAGGGGAGCAGGCATCCAACGTACTCGGTTCGCTCTTGCTCTCACACTTGCAACTCGTCGCCATGGCGCGTAGCGACCAGGCGCCCGAGAACCGGGCACCGTTCTTCGTCCACGTCGACGAGTTTCAATCCTTCAGCACTGATGCCTTCGCGTCGCTGCTTTCGGAGGCGCGCAAATTCGCGACCCATTTTTCGCTCGCGAACCAATACACCGAGCAGCTCAGCGACCAGGTTCGCGCGGCCGTGCTTGGCAATGCCGGCACGCTTATGGTCTTTCGCGTGTCGGCAGAAGACGCCAGAATTCTCGCTCCGGAATTTCATCCGTTACCGGCGCACGAGCTTCTCGATCAATCGCCGCACAGCGCCTGGCTACGACGCGGCGACAGCGGCCATCGCGCTGTCTTCGTCTCGCCACGCCTGTTCGGCTCTCGAGATCGGCGCGACACAGTGCTTGCCCAGAGCCGCCGAAACTTCGGTCGTCCACGAACGCTCATCGAGCGCAACTACAACACACCAAAACGAAAAGGGTAGCGTTCCAATTAATGGCTTTGTTGAGCCACGGAATATACGTCGCACATTATCTTTTTTACGACACGCAAATCTCGTCTAGTCAAGATTCTCTCCACCACACTCGCCATGCTATAATCTATGCATGACGACCAAATTGCTTAAACAAGCGATGGAACGCCTCAGTCAGCTTCCGCCGGCCGCCCAGGACAGCGCCGCTCGCGCCGTGATGTCCCAGCTGGAGGAAGAGCCAGAGCCCGGCGATCGAGAAGCAATCGCCGCTGGCCGAGAGGACTTTGCTCGTGGTAACTTTTCGACCCTAAAAGAATGGCGGCATGAAGTGGGGCTTGGCGATCGCTAATCGCGCCAAGCGGCAACTCCGCAGGCTTTCTGCTCTGGAGCTGGGCGATATCAACCATACATTTTCGGAAATGTGCGAGGACCCGTTCAGGGGCGACGTTAAATTCCTCCACGGTCTTGATGGAGCGCTTCGCCGACGGATCGGTGATTGGCGCATCCTGTACGAGCTCAATCAGGAGCATAAGGTGATCGTTGTGACGGCGATCAAACGTCGCGGATCGAATACCTACTGACAATGAAAGGGTGGACCACCCGACGCGATGTTGCAAAGAGTGTTTGACAGAGACGACAAAGCGATCCCAGCTGCCTTGTCCACTTGTGTTCTGCTTGCTAGCAAGTACAATTAACTCATTATAGGTTCAACAAATTAGCTTATGGACAACAAACCAAAGGCGCTTACCAAAGACGAAATCAAGGAAATTGCCGCGATTGAGGACATTCAGCAGATGTGGGGTGCGAGAAATGCCGGCGAAATGGAAGAAACGCTTGATGCAATGGTGTACGCCGTAAAGTTCGACTTCCACTCCGGCAGTCCGGGCTACGTTGGCGACCTCTATATTCTTCAGGGTGACGTTTTAACCGGCGACCCGCCCATCGTATTGACACGCAATGGTAAGGGCGAACTGGTATTCCAACGTTGATATGGACCGCAAAGAAGCTGCGCGAATATTCGCCAGCATGGGCGGCAAGGCGCGGGCCAAAAAGCTATCGAAGACGCGCCGCGCCGAGATAGCGAGCAAGGGGGGAAAAGCGAAGGCGGCAAAACACAAAGGCTAAGTCCCCTACCCCGGGCGCCTGCTAGGCCTTCGATCCCGAAGGTTTGTTATCCCGACGCGCATCAATCAAAATCACATCGGGTTGATCAAGCAACCCCAGGTCTTGCAGGATTTTCACCACGCGTTCCTCTTCCTCCGCGCTGAAAAAAATGATCACTTTGATGGCATTCTCCGCATCGCTCGCAGCTTTGTATATTTCAGTTTGATTTTTGAGATTCCGCTTAAGTTGAGTATTCTTGGCAAGCTTCATTTCTACGATCGTCTTATCGCTGGCGCCCCTTGCGATTTTGAAATCTGCCGGCCCACGACCATCGTTAGCTTCGGTTGTTACATCTGAGGGCGAACCATACCACACTAAGCGAAACGCGATTTGAAGATCGACCTCGCGTTGTACCGCTCTTCCCTCACTATAAAAATAACGATACCCACCTTTGTTCTCTATGACATCCTTTAAATATGCGACACGCTTATGCGCTTCCTCATAGGTGTTGCCTGGGACGCTGTAAAAGGCCGTTTGATTCTGTAGAAGGCGCTGCAACTCCCTTAATTGCAAAATTAACAGCTGTTCCGTCAGCCGCACTCTCTCGGACGCTATGCTACTGGCCTGATCACCCCTCTGTTCCTTTTGCCTAATGTAGTAGTCGATAAGCTGAGGAAATTCCAGAATCGTTCGTCTTGCAGCATCATCGCGCTCTTTCTGACTAGGCTGCTTCCGAGGATACCGCGGCAACACTCGCTGGAAATAATTTGAGACCTGCCACCTCAATTGCTCATCGGGGATCGCGGCAGGAATTTCTTCAAAGTGTCTCACCAGATCGATCTTGTTAATCCAGTTCTCATCGCGAGTGAGTAAATCCTTCGGGCAAAGAATTACATAATCTCCATCGATCCATGGAAGCTCGTACCGCTTGCTGGACCACGTCTCTGTTTCGTAGCTGAAGACGGCATTGGATACAGCTACCGTTCGGCGCAATTCAGCAGAGACGCGCTTCGTTGCAAATTCTTGCGTGTAGCTGCACAAGAAATCCTTGATCAGGTTCGTCACAAAGTCACTTATGTTATCCTTGCCGACACCTTCACGAATAAGGCAGACTTTTTCGAGGTGGCTTCCTCGTGTGATCCGCTCATCCCCGAATGTTGGAAAGAGACGGTAGAGATTTTCGTGCAGCGCCCGGGCAAAGTCGATTCCTAAACCGCTTCCCTGATTGCCCGTCACTGAGTATCCGAGCCAGGTTTGCTTCACCTCTGGAAAGCAATACCACGCTCTCAGCATCGGCTCACCGGCTACGCCGGCCTGAGCCTTGTCGCGCAAGAAAACCAGGTACTCGATAAGGCCATCGTGTAATGCGCGGTACTCAGGTTTCTCGCTATTAAAAAGGAGAAACGGATCAATAAAGAGGGGGAGGTCGGTTACAAGGGAGACATCCAACGCCCCGTATGCCTCGAGCAACGAGGGGTCCACCCCGAACTTGTCTGAGAAAAAAGTCGACACAGCTCAAATATACCGAAAGTTGCACAAAAGCACACTTAGATTTTCTGGTGCGCGTTCACGCAAAGCTGCACCTCAGAAAACAATTTGCATAACGCCCCTTCCGGGCCCACAGCTGACCGCTGACGCGGCGTTCTTGGTTATTTCCGGGTACTTCCACTGACTAACTCGAAGTCGTTCCGCTCCCCTGCCCTTTCTTTAGTGGATAGGCAGCCGCGTCTCACCGTCAAGGGGCGAGCCCTTGACCGCTCGCCTGGCCGGCTGCCGAGCTGGTAGACATGCTCTCGCATAGCGAGGCAGGTCGAATTACCAGCCAGTTCATTCACTTCGTATGAACAAGAAAGTTTCGTTCGCTGAGCGCGTCGCGCTTATGAACACTGCTACTGCCGCCTTGCGCGATATCCTTCGGATAGTTGCCGAGGAGGCTTCCGCGATGGCGGAAGTGCAACAGCGCTTCACGGCTAGGAAGCCGGCGCCGCGCCGCGTGAATTCCGACGAGTAGCGGCTCGCTCCAAACCCGATCCCCTTGCGGGGGTCGGGTTTTCGGTGTGTATATGAGTTTTACTGATCTGCCGCAGCATCCCGATGACGCCATCTTGCCAATGGGCTAAAATTAAACAATGAGCGCCGCGAGCCAAGACAATTTGAATTTATGGAACTTTGAGGCGATCCGCCTTCTTCGAGCAAACAATGGTAGGTATCGTGCGCGTGACATTATTAGCGACTTGGAGAAAAAGATCGATCTGACTCCAGAACAGAGAAGTTTGAACAACAGCGGCCATCGTCGCTGGGTAACGTCCTTTCGTTTTCATTCGATAGGGTTGGTAAAAGCCGGGTTGGTCAAGAAGGAAGGGGGTTTTTGGAAGTTGGTGAATACTGAGGGCATAGACCTCGACAAGCTCACCCCAAAATCACTCTCGGCTCTCTGCGACCAACGATACCGGGAATGGCTCGACAAGAGGGACAAGGAAGCGGGAGAAAGCGGCGTCAGCCCCGGCCTCATTGAGGATACCTTTGAGGCCCCGCTACACAATCTCAAAATAGACCCCCGCAAAGTTTCGTTCGACGAGCTGCTTAGAGGGGTCGATAAGAGTTTAATTCAAATTCCGCCCTTCCAGCGGGAATTTGTGTGGGAGACCAGACGGATTTGCTTCCTCCTCGATAGTATCTATCGCGGGTATCCCATTGGCAGTTTTATTTTTTGGAAGACATCCCGACGGCTCCCGCACCACCGCTCCATTGGTGGCCTACCGCTACCCGACGTTCCACCAGGATCTCTCACCGACTATGTGCTCGACGGCCAACAGCGCATTACTTCGCTCTTTGCCGCTATTCGTGGAGCAGGAATTCAAGGTGAGAAGTTCATCTTCACCTTCAATCTCGCTACCGGAAAATTTCAGGCTGAGAAGCTCCGTGAAAACGACCTCGAACAGCATGCTGTACAAGGCAAAATTCCGCTGGACAAGCTGTTCGTTGAATCCCGCGCCGAGTATATGCGCTACATCTCACAATTTCCCGACAGCTATCAGAACTTGCTGCACGATCTTTATGACCGTTTCAAGCTCTATGCCTTTTCTGTTGTCTTTGTCCAAGAGGAGGACGAGACAGACGACGAGGAGCAAGGCGAAAACATAAAAAGAATTGTCAACATCTTTTCTCGCATCAATGGAACAGGCAAGTCGCTCTCGGTAGTTGCAAAGATGGTCGCCCGGTGTTGGGGCGAGGGTTTTGACATTCGGGAGAAGTTTGATGAACTGTACGAAGAAAACGCCGAGGTCGAAGAGATACGCGAGGAGACCGTCCTACAGACGGCCTCTGCCATTCTAAATCAACGGCGTTGTCGCACAGCCGATATTCTCGAAACCACCGACATAAAAATGCTGGAGCAAGAGTGGGACCATATTGTTGAGGCATTTAAGCTCGCGCTCGAATTTGTAACGAACAAAATCAAGATTAAGAATCTTAAATACCTGCCGTTCGATTCCCTGCTAGTTCCCTTGGCATATTTTCATTACAAAAAACGCAATCCGCTGAATAATCAAGTCGAGCAGCTTCAGGCGTGGTTTTGGAAGGCGTGTCTTTCAAATCGATTCGGCTCTTCCGTCGAGAGCCACATAGAGGAAGACTGTGAGGCGTTCGATAACATTCTTGAGGGTGCGAAGGCGGACTTTCCATATCAAATCGACTGGGAGACTTTCAAGAAACGTCTCATCGCCCAGGACTACAATCTCCGCAACGCCTTCTGCAAAACCGTCCTGTCACTCTATTCTTATCTCGATCCAAAGAGCCTCAAAGACGGCCGCGACATTGATACCAAGGACGCATTCTCAGGTTATTATAAAAATAACCTACATCACTTCTTCCCTAGGAATTACCTGGAAAAAACATTTGACCATGAGCGCGAGCGGCGAGACAGCATAGTGAACATCGCCTTTGCTCCCGCGATCGTCAATATTGAGATGAGCGACACTGCGCCCAGCAAGTACATCGCTAAGTTTGAAGAGGATAACCCCGAGCTCAAAACAATTCTCAAAGCACATTTGATAGACGACGTAAGCAAATTCGGCATAGCGGACAATAATTTTGCCGCTTTTTTGGAAAGACGAGCAGCGAAGATTGAAAATCAATTTCGGCTTCTGCTTGGACTGAAGACTAAGACGGAGCAGCAGTTTGAGGACGAACCCTCCGCCCCGGTAGACCTTCTCGAATTTAAATTACGGGACCTCATTCACCAGAAACTCGAAGGGGGCTTTGGCCCGGAGTTTTGGCTCGCGGCGGTACCAGTTGATATTCGAGGCGTGGTCGAGCGGAAAATAGAAAGTCACATCAAATCACACCCCTACGACATAGAGAAGTTTTCCTCTTCCGCGGTCAAACTCGGCTTTCTCGACATCATGGATTATGAAAAAGTGATTGCATCTAATTGGGTACTCTTCGCGTCTATTTTCCAAAGCAGAGGTGAGCTGACGAAACACTTTTTAGCGTTGAAAAATTACCGCAACTCGATCAAACACAATCGAGATATGAACGCGGTAGAAAAGAGAAATGGCGAGGCAGCTGTACTGTGGTTCGACGCCATTCTTACGGAGAACTAAGACCTATACCGACCAGGCAATAACTCTAGTCGGTAAGACGAACCAGCTCCCCTTTCCCCGTCGTCCACTCGACACTCAGCGGATCACTCGCCTTGAGCGTATCTATATCGACGAACAGAAAGAAGTTCGTTCCCCTCCCCTCGGTCAGCTTATCGACGACCGAGACCATGTTTTTCACCCGCTCCGCTGAATTCGTCACCATCGCAACGCGCACTTGCTTCACGCCGAATTGCGTCACGTGTTGCTGCGCTTTCCACCCTTCCCAATAGGTTAAAAGCTTGTAGGCAATGCTCTTGCGCCAGGCCGGCGTACCCGGAACGTCCGTGCGCAGCAGCGGAATAGTTCCTCGATCGACTTCGAGCACAAAGTAGCCTGCCGTGTCATCGGGGAACAGCAAGCCAAAGAGCCCGTCCGGCACGACTGAGAACGTCTCTTTGCGCCCCATCATCACTTTATCCACGCTCCAGCGCAGCGGTTCTCGGGCCGTTTTGGTCTCCTCTGGAGCTAGCCCCAGCACCTCGTGCTCCCGCATGAGCTCCACGTCGCTACGCCCCCGGCATGCGAGCTCCAAGCCCGTCATGAAGTCTGCGACTTCAAGCGTATGTTCAATGAAAATTGCGCCCGCCCGTTTGTTTTTCTCCGTCCAATCTGTGTTTCGGCGTGGAATAAGGACCCCGTTTTCGGGGTAATCGGCATCCAATCGGGACCCCGGGGGCTGAGGGTCCACACTGGCTTCCATGATTATGGAAGCCGAGGTTGGGATGCTGATTG
>Ga0181523_10000873_pt1 | contig 33666 bp, 28 predicted proteins | sample PEATcosm2014_Bin_43_FD_119752 | JGI IMG/M metagenome (GOLD analysis project Ga0181523, IMG submission 119752) | Peatland microbial communities from MTU Mesocosm Facility, Houghton, MI, USA - PEATcosm2014_Bin05_30_metaG | ecosystem: Environmental > Terrestrial > Soil > Wetlands > Peat | place... | reverse complement strand
TGGGCGGAAGAACAGGGATTCAAAGGGGTGCTGGTTGCTTTGGGGCTGTACATGGCGTTGTTGTTGCGTTTAGTGCAGAATGCCCAGCGGGCGAAGGATCGCGCGGGAATGTTTCTGGTCATGGGCGTGACAGCAGCGCTAGGGTTCCACGTATTGGTGAACGTGGCCATGGTCATCGGGGCGATGCCGGTAACAGGCATCCCATTGCCTTTGATGAGCTACGGAGGATCGGCTACGTTGTTTGTATTCCTGGCGATTGGATTAGTGATGAATGTCCGGCTGCGCCGATTCGTCAACTAAACGAGAGCCAGAGCCGAGCGCAAAACCTCATTTCAGGGAGGCTGCGCCGGGTGGGCGGACCCTTGAAGCGGGTACGCCGGTAGAGAAAAAGGATTTTTAAGAGTGAGGATAGCAACGTCCGCCGTTACCCCGGGAGCATCCCGGCAACGGACCAGCCTCGAAAGCAAGAGGTCAAGGCAGTATGAGGGCCGCAGCGCGGCCACTCCCTCCGGCTTCGATCGCAATGCCGCAACAACAATATTGGTGTGGCCAGCGTGTCCCGAACAGTTTCGGGATGGCGCCTTGCCCTGGACCTCCTACAGAGAGGTTCCTGCGGCGGTGCATCCTAAGGAGTTTTCATGTCAAAAGAATTGGTTATATCGGCATCCTCGCACGAGCGCAGGGTCGCCATTTTGGAAGAAGGACAGCTAGTCGAGATCTACATTGAGCGCGAGAAAGAATTTGCGCTCGTCGGCAGCATCTACAAAGGAAAAGTAACGAGAGTTCTGCCAGGCATGCAGTCCGCCTTTGTGGACATTGGCCTGGATGGGGACGCCTTCCTGTACGTCAGCGATGTTTTCGAAAACCTCGAAGACTACGACCACGGACACGGAGAAGCGCCCGTGGCGCCGGCTCCGTTGAGCCGCGGTGGTGTTGCGCCCATCGAAGTTTTACCGGGAGAGACGCTGGCGGTGGCCGGGGGCGGCCACGAGGAAATTTTGCACCTCGAGGAACCCCACGCACCCGAAGGTCACGCAGGTGAACCTGGCGGGGACGGGGAGTTGCATGGCGGAGAGGACCACGAAGGCCAGCACGCGGAAGCATCCGGCGGAGGCCAGGAAGCGTCCGAACTCGAAGAACGCCAGCCGGAATCGAACGCTTCCGCGCCACAAAATTTTGCACCCAGCTACAATCCCACGCGCAGCTATCCTCCGAGAATCGGCGGAGACCGTGACCGCGGACCGGGACACGATCGAGGCCAAGGGCACGATCGCGGTGGAGATCGAGGTGGGGATCGTGGCGGAGATCGTGGCGGAGATCGTGGACGCGGCCGCCGCGGACGCTGGGGACGGCGGCGCGGGGGCAGCGGAGGCGGCGGAGGGGAACGGCATCATCCGAGCGGAGGCCGAAATTTGCCACCGTCGAAGTACGCCTCACCGCAGGGCGAGCGCGATTCGCGAGGCTACGATAATCGTCGGCCGTCCGGTGATCGCGGCGCGGGTCCATCAGCACCCGTAGAGCCACGTGAGGACGATATTGTTCTGCCGGGCGAGTCGCTGGCGAAGTACCGCGGAAAGCCGCAGCAGGCTCCCGTTGAACCAGTGAGAGAACAAGAGCCCGAAGAGCGTCAACCCAATTTTGCTCCCCCACCGGTGGGGCGTCCGGCGTTTGGCGCACAGCCGGCAACCGGAGGACCACGGCGTTTTTCTGGAAGCTTGCCGCACTGGGTCCTGGCGGACAACGAAACTGCAGCCGAAGCGGGCGGGGTTGAAGGGACCAGGGAAGAACACGTTACCGGATCTGCAGAGCAGACTTCCTCCCCGGTGGAAGCGCACCACGAAGAAGCTCACAGCGAACCGCAACGCAATGGCACGGCCGGCTTGAGCGAAGAAGAACTGGCAGCGCTTTCTGCACGCCTGGTGGAAGCCAAGCATGAAGAAACACAGGCGCGCGCGGATGCCGACACGCTGGCAGGTGGGGCGGAATTCGACGAAGAGGAAGGTGAAGAGGAAGCGCTCCGGGAAGAACATCGAGAAGAAGAATCGGAAGATCTCCACGAGGAGCACCGCGAAGAAGTTCACGAAGAAGAGCGCCATCCCAGTTTGGATTCCGAGAGCAGCGAAGAAGAGCATGAGGAATCGCAAGCGGGCTTGAGCGAAGCGGAGCGCGCCGACCTAGCGCACGACGAAGCGCTCGAGCACGTGGAATCGGAAGCAGCCACGTCGGCGCAAGGCGTGGTCAGCGAAACCGTGAGGGAAGAGGATGTCATTCTTTTGCCCGGCGAAACACGCAGCGCGCGGGATAGCAGTGCTCCGCGGGAAGAATTTGTTCGCCGTGATTCAGCGCGAATCGGTAGCGACACGCGCTCCCGTTTCCAGCGGCCACAACGCGGCGGACGTGACCGCGGGGACCGCGGCGGAGATCGCGGCGGACGCGGTCGGTTCGATCGCCGGGGCGGCGGAGGCGGTGACCGAGGCCGCGGACGATTTGAACGGAGACCTGCCGGCGGGCACCATCGCGGGCACCATGGCGGACACGCACCGCAGCGGCGGCCACAACTGATTTCGGAAATGTTGAAGGCTGGTCAGGAAGTCGTGGTTCAGATCGCCAAGGAGCCGTTGGGCAAGAAGGGCGCGCGGATCACAAGTCACGTGGCTCTGCCCGGACGCTTCCTGGTGTACATGCCGACGATCGATCACATCGGCGTTTCGCGAAAAATTGCCAGCGCGGAAAACCGTTCGCGACTGCGCCGCTTGGTTGGCGAAGCGCGCGGCAGTTATCCCGGCGGTTTCATTGTGCGAACCGCGGCAGGCGGGGCGACGGACGACGAAATCCGGACAGACATCGAGTTCCTGGGGAAAACCTGGAACGAAATCAAGCAGAAGAACGAAGAACGCAAGCCTCCCGCGCTGCTGCATCGCGACTTAAACCTTGTGGAACGGATTCTGCGCGATTACGTCAGCGACGACTTCACCGGGATTTGGATTGACAGCGAAGAAGAATACGGCAAGGTGGTGGAGTTCGTCAGCCGCTTCCAGCCGAAGCTAGTCAACAAGGTCAAGCTGTACACGAAGGAACAGCCGATTTTCGAAGAGTTCGGGATTCAGCACGAACTCGACAAAGCACTGCGTGCGAAAGTATGGCTGAAATCCGGTGGATATATCGTCATCAACCATACTGAAGCGCTCGTGGCCATCGACGTGAACACCGGAAAGTTCGTGGGCAAGGGCTCCACCAGGCTGGAAGACACCATCGTCAAGACCAACCTCGAAGCGGTGAAGGAAATCGTGCGGCAGATCCGCCTGCGCGACCTCGGCGGCATCATCGTCGTGGACTTCATCGACATGGAAGAACGGCGAAACCGCGAGAAGGTCCTCGGAGCGCTGCAACAGGCGCTGGAGCAGGACAAGGCCCCCTCGAAGGCACTCTCGTTCAACGAGTTCGGACTGGTCTGCATCACGCGCAAGCGTACCAAGCAAGCTCTCGAGCGCGTGCTGTGCCAGCCGTGCCCGTACTGCACCGGCTCCGGCATGGTCAAGTCGATTCCGACACTCTGCTACGAAATTCAGGCGGAAGCGCGGAAGATGGCTACAGCCGATCACGAAGGGCCGAACCTGACGCTGCGCGTTCATCCCGAAATCGCCAAAGCGCTGAAGACGCGCGAATCGATTCTAATCGACGAACTCGAACAAAATGCGCACAAGCACATCATCATCCAGTCGGATGCCACGTTGCACTGGGAGCAGTACGACATCTACTGAACGGGATGACTGCATCTTTGTGAAATAAGATAATCCTTGACGTTTAATGCGGCGCATTATATCCTCTGCATGTGATAAGGTCCTTCAAGTGCCCCGACACGGAGAGGCTTTTCCGCGATGAGAATGTTCGTAAGTTCGTGAACATTCGACAACCAGCACGACGAAAGCTTTTGATGCTGCACGCGGCCGAACGTTTGACGGATTTGAGAGTGCCTCCGGGTAACAGACTTCATCCACTGGAACGTGACCGTGCGGGGCAGCACAGCATAAGCATCAACGACCAGTGGCGTATCTGTTTTCTGTGGCGCGACGGAGACGCCTATCACGTGGAGATTACAGATTATCACTGAGGGAGGAAACATGGCTCGACTGAAACCGATTCATCCGGGCGAGATTCTTCGAGAAGAGTTTATGGTGCCGCTTCACCTGAACGCTAATAAGCTGGCATTGGCTCTGCACGTCCCTGCCCCAAGCATCTACGATATCGTCAAGGAAGAGCGCGGTATCTCGCCCGAGATGGCTCTTCGGCTTGGATATGCGTTCGGAACGACTCCCGATTTTTGGCTCAATCTTCAATCGGAGTTTGAATTGCGAGTCGTGCGGAATCAAAAGGAAGCTAAGGTCAAGAATCAGGTCCGTCCGCTTGAAGTCCACGCATAGGTTTTTTGAAGCGAAGACCCAATCCGATCTGGGCGGCGGGGATTTACCCAGCCGCCGTGTCGTGGGCCGGCGGCTTCAGAAGAATCTTTGGGAATCTGCGATCCCCGTGGCCCAAAAATGGCTTACCAATCGGCCGGTGTTCCGTTTTTACCGTTTTCTTGATTTGATTTTTCCGTAAGTTGCGCGTTTGCTATCGCGCCCTTTGTACGACATCTGTTGATGGACAGTTCGTAATGTTCCGTTATCTGTAAGACGATGCGCCGGGGCCGAATGGCTTGGGCGCTTTGTTCCTGATGCGCAAGTCGTGAAAAGCTAGGCCTCAAAGCTTTAGGCTCAGCGGCCATTGGCTGGTACCCTGCCTTCAATCAACAGAGAATGGATTCAGGACTTGAGCACCAGATCGCCAGCCATGACATGCGCGTGAAGCCTGTGCTTCCCGTTGCCGTCTTTCTGGACAGAATTTCCTACCCAGCCTTTCGGATCGCCAAACTGAGTGCCGCTAATATCTCCGAACTTCACGGAGAGATCCACCCGTGAGTAGTCTTCTGGACTTCCCACCTGGATCGTCAAATCGCCGCCGGTGAGCTCAAGATCCTTGTCTCCAGCAACGTCCTGTACAGAAAGGTCGCCGCCGCGCATGCGCGCATAGAGGTTTGTAGATCTGGGGATTTCGATCGTGACCTGCAGTTCTTTTTTCGGTACGTGTGAGAGTTTGAGATCCACGGCAGTGCCCGAACGCGTCAACTGAATCTTAATATTCTTCGCCTGCTCCAAGTTCTTGCCCTCTACGTGTATGGAAATTTTCTCCGAATCGCTGCCTACGACGCGGAAGTCTCCATCGTGCAGGTGCAAATGAAGGGTCCCGCCACTGGCCAAGTTCGTCTCGAATCCTTGCTGTCGCAGATTCGCGGTTTCTTGTGAGGTCTGGCAGAACGCCACCGACGCGAACAGGGAAAACACGGCAAGAAGACGAAAGAGGTCTCTCATGGGCTCTCTCCTAACTAGATAGTACGCAGGGAACGGGCCGAAGGTTCCTTCTCTTTCTCAGCATTGCTCCTCTGGCAAGCTACTGCCCGGAGAGTCGGTTGAGCAGAAGCTAATCCGCCCCCAAAGGCTGCCTAAAACTCCAAGTCTTCGCAATAGCGAAGGTCAGGCGTTGCATTGGGGGCGCACCTCCAGCACAGCTCCAGGCTGCATACGGTCCTGTGTTTTGGCCTAAAAATGGCCTACCAAATCGCCAGTATACCGTTTTTGCCGTTTTCTTGATTTGATTTTCCGTAAGTGGCGTGTTTGCATTCGCCCCCTTTCTACGACATCTACTCGTTCTCGGTTAGCGGCACGCAGTCTTCAGCAAGGCGAAAGGCTCGGGTCTCACGGCCCGGGCGTATTCGTTTCACTGCCATGGGCTCCGATCGGGTTTCTCATCCTCGCGATGCACCCAGGATCACGATCTCTAATCCGGCTTCCGTGGTCGTTAACATCTACGGTTCTTTTCTGACGGCTGGCTTTGCCGTTGAGCACCACCCGGCGAGAAGACTCCGCGAACCAAAAAGTCGTTCTGGAAGCGAGTGCTGTGGTCGATGGAGGCAACCATGGCGCGCACAAAATGTTGTTCGTCCGGCTGAGCGTGGAGGGAACGAGAGCTTGAGACCAACCCGATCCCTCTTCGAGGCGGCTCCGACACATATCCAGAATTCCTGAACTCGAGCCGCGGGAAATTCAGCAGCGGAGGTTGGCCATCAGCGGATCGGGAATACTGGCGCGTAGGGGGCCTTTTACCAACGATACGGATTCCTCGATGGACTTGGAACTTTGCGCAGTAGAAAAAAGCGGGAAAGGCTCATTTTGTGACCGTGAATCCTTGGCCGCGCCGACTACCCCGTTGCTCGCTAGGGTAGAAGAAACCTATGCCCGAGAAGGTAAGGACTTTGATTTGTGAAGCGGACTAGCTTCGGCCTCCCATGGTCGGGGAGCCGGTTCGGCAACTCTGTCGACATCCCCGCCGAGCTGTACCCAACGAATCATCAGGATTCCCAACAAGCAGCGCATGGCATCGGCTGAATAGCGGCAATTCAGTCTGGGTCTCGGGAAGCGCGGGTGGGCTTGGCGTCCTTCGACGGCGGGAAGATCTTGTGCTGTGGCGGGGGCATGGGGGTGTCGCCCATGCGGTCTTGCCACAGGAATTTATTGAGTACCACGTTGTCCGCGGCGTCGGCGTGGCTGAAGTCTAGGTTCTCGCCTTCTTTCCACTCCTTTGTATTCACCTCGTAAAGCAGGCCGTTATCGCGATTACGGTATTCCGTGGCGAACGCGGGTTGCGTTCCCGGACCGCTGAACAGTTTGGTCATGACGGCCGCCCGAGAGTCATTGGCATTCATCGGAAGCGCGCCGAGAAGGGCTTCGACTGTGCGGACCATGTTAATCGTGGTGTAGAAGGTGTGATCCACAAATGGGGTGGGCTGCGGGAGGGGGGAATACTTACTGATGACCAGAGCGAGACTTCGGTGGGAGTCGACGTGGTCGGGCCCGTCCTGCGCGTCGTCCTCCAGGATGAGGATGGCGGTGTCGTCCCAGTAGGGGCTGTGAGACACGGCGTCGACGACGCGACCGACGGCGAGATCGTTATCGGCAACGGAGGCCGTGGGACGCGGCTGGCCCTTGGTGCCGCCGGCGGTGTGGTCATTCGGCAGGCGAAGCAGAATAAATTGCGGCAAAGTGTTTTGGCCGGATTTGCGCGCCGCCAAAAATCCGTTGAACTCATTGAGAAACTCGTCGGCGCGCAGCTGGTCGGGATAGTCCACTTCAAAATCGGGAAAGAGCGGGTCGAAATGGCCGCGCAATTCGACCTGGGACGCGATATTTTTCGCGAGAACGGGAATTTCCCAACCGTACGGACTCGGACCGCCGCGGGGATCGCCGACATTTTTCTCGAGCGGTTCGCCCTTCTTGATGACGGAACGCTTGCAAGTGGCGCCAGGAAGTTGCGGAGGTCCGCCGGAAGGGGGAATGTCCCCAACATTGCCGTTGCACCATTTGGAAATAATGAATTCGCCGTAGTGACGGTAGGTGATGCCATGCTTGGCGAAATTCTTCCAAAGAAAGCCACCCGTGGGTTCGCCGGCGTAGGGTAGATCGTCCTCCAAGGAGATGCCGTTGAGAAATTCGCCTTCGGAATCGTAGGTGTGCTCGTGCCCGCGGTAGGCGATGGGCCAGGTCTTTTCGACATAATCGGAGATCGAGGCGGAGGTGGACCAGATGTGGCCGTCGCCGGAAACATCGCCGCTGTCGTAGAAATTATCGAGGATACCGAATTGACGGGCAAGCTTGTGCTGATTGGGAGTGATGTCTTGACCGTAGAGGGTGAGGTGCGCATCGCCATTGGCTTCAGGGAGATCGCCAAAAACCTGGTCGTACGTGCGGTTCTCTTTAATGACGTAAATCACGTGATGGATTTTGTTTTCGCTGGTGGCGAAGGAGATGTGATCGGCGTTGCCCTGCGCAGCGTTGGTCGCGGAAACCTGAGCGGTCCAGGAGCTGAGCTTGTCGTTTAGCGAGCGGAGGGGAATGCGCGCGAGCGAGCCATTGGTCATTGCGGGGTTGTACGGATATTCGGGTTGGCCGTCTTCTCCTCTTTTCAGCGCTACGGGATTCGGGCCGGCGCCTTTGCCTTTGGCACTGGCGATGAGGAGATCGTTGCCCGTCGCCGCAACCACCGTGGGATACCACTCGGTTGGGATGAAACCCGTGGCGCGCATCGGTTCACCGGAAGTGGGATGGCTGATATCGAACACCGCAATGGAGTCCGAGATGGCGTTCGCGGAGAAGAGAGTTTTTTCGTCGGCGGAGAGAGCGAGGGATTCGGGATCACTACCGCCGTACATTTGGTCTGGCAGTTTGGTGGATAGCGAGTAGAGGACTTTGGCGGTGCTGGTGTTCAGGACCTCGATTTCGTCTCGATTCGTGAGAGCGACGAACAGACGCGAGTTGTCGCGCGAGAGCAGCAACGCGGTGGGATGAGAGCCGCCTTCTAGCGGGGCCCCCGGTTTTCGCAGAGGGATGAAGCGGACGACACGGCCGGTCTCAAGATCGAGCTCTGCGACGGCAGAGGCGTTCCAGAGAGAAACGAAGCCGCGCTTGCCGTCCGAAGTCATTGCCGTGGTATACGGGAGCGAGGCGGGAATGCGCTTGAAGGTAGAGAGGTCGAACCGGTAGACGATCTTGCCGTCGGAAGCATTCATGAGCACGGCTTCATCGGAATTGTTGGAAGCGATGAGGAGTTGCTCGACGCTCCCGCTGATTCCCAGGCTGAGTCCAGCAGGATAAGTGACATCTTTGAATTCGGTGCGGCGCAATTTTCCGCGAGGCAGTTTGGTGCGAGGTGCAAGCGGCAGAAAGCGTTCTGGTGTGATTTCAGCGTTCTCGAAGGCGTACACGGCGATTCCGTTACCTGTACTTCCCTTCCCTTTTCCGAGGGGGTCAGTCAACGACGCGATGGAAGCGTACAAATGCTTTCCGTCGGTGCTGAAGGCAACGCCGAGGAAATAAGTTTGCTTGGCGTCGCTGCCGAGGCGATCGTCCGGGAAATCACGAATTGAATCGGTTTCGAGATTCAGAACGGTGAGTGACTGTTTTTCCGCGGAACTGTAGGCGCCGTAGCCGCTGTGCAGGAAGACCGCAAATCGTCCGTCGGGTGAAATTGCGGCGGCGGTAGGGAAGTTGTTGATGCGGCGTGGATTCCCCGGTAATTCCCCGAAGATTTTAGCGTTGGGCATTTGCGTGTTCGGAGGCGCGGGGGGGTTTTGTGCGCAGAGAGGTTGCGCGACGATCAACGAAGAAACGCAAGGTAGGATGGCCCGCCAAGAAGATCGCATGGCCGCATTATATTGGATTTTTCGCAGGTGCGAGGTAAATAGCCGGTGAGGGAGAACGGCCCGTTACGATGCGGAGTAGCGCTGTTCTTTCCCTGGGTCGCCGTAAGCGTGAAAGCCGTTGCGTTCCCAAATACTCACCGGCATGGTCCCAGGTCCGTTCCTGTTCAGAGGGCCCTCTCGTCGATTGGTTGCGCAGCTTTTCTGTGAGGATGCCATTTTGGCAGCAGACAATTCGGCTGTTTCGTTCACTAGACCGGGCCGGTATCGTCGACCCTTGGCAGTTCCGCTGAATTCGCGGCGACCAAGCCCATGGGGCGAGTTTACTTTTGCGGCGGCCCGGGAGGAACAAATGGCAAAGCAAGCAAAGGCAAGCAGCGATGATCTGACGGCGGAGGCGCTGCATGTTGCGGAGGAAAGATCACTCGCGTACCTGCGAAACCTTTCGCATCGCAAAGTCTATCCGAGCGATTCCGCCGTGGCCGCACTTGCTCAGTTTCATGAGCCTTTCCCGGAGCAGCCGAGCCATCCCGCGAACGTCATCCGCAGGCTCGACGAGTTTGGTTCGCCGGCTACCGTGGCCAGCGTCGGCGGGCGGTACTTCGGATTTGTCATCGGGGGAACTCTTCCCGCTGCTCTTGCCGCAAGCCGACTTGCGAATACGTGGGACCAGAACGCCGTCTTTCGCGTGATGTCGCCGGTAGCTGCCGAACTCGAGGAGGTTGTGCTCCGGTGGGTGTGCGACATTTTAGGAATCCCCGAGAGTTGCGAAGGCGGTCTTGTTACTTGTGCAACAGCTGCCAATTTCACATCTCTGGCCGCCGCCCGCCACGAACTGCTGGCTCGAAACGGATGGGATGTCGCCGCCGACGGCATGTTTGGAGCTCCCGCTATCGAAGTCGTTGTCGGTGAAGAAGTGCACGCTTCCGTTCTGAAGGCATTGAATCTCGCAGGGTTTGGCCAGAAGCGCGTCACGCAGGTTCCCACGGACAGTCAAGGCCGCGTGAGGGCCAATAAACTGCCGAAACTGAAGAAGAATTCGCTCGTGTGCATCCAGGCGGGCAACGTGAACACCGGTTCCTTTGATCCCGCGGGAGAAATCTGCGCTTGGGCTCATGAAAGAGACGCGTGGGTTCACGTTGATGGTGCTTTCGGCCTGTGGGCCGCAGCCTCGCCCAAGTATCGACATCTGGTGTCTGGCTTCGAATTGGCGGATTCCTGGGCGACGGATGCCCACAAGTGGCCAAACGTAAACTATGACTGTGGCCTCGTGTTGGTTCGGAATGCTGCCGCTTTGCGTGCTGCCATGAGCATCAGTGCGGCGTATCTCCAGCCAGGATCGCAGCGCGAGCCTGCCAACCAAACTCCGGACGCATCGCGGCGAGCTCGTGCGATTGAATTGTGGGCGGCGCTGAAATCGCTAGGAAGGCAGGGCCTCGTAGAACTTGTCGAGCGCACCTGCGCTTACGCGAGACGATTCGCCGAAGGCCTGCGCGAAGCCGGATACGATATTTTGAACGATGTGGTCATCAATCAGGTGCTCGTGTCTTTTGGGTCTGCGGAAATCACGCGGGAAGTGATGCGCCGCGTGCAGGAAGATGGCACGTGCTGGTGCGGCGGAACTGTCTGGCAAGGCAAAACGGCAATGCGGATCAGCGTCTCTTCCTGGGCCACCACGGAGGAGGACGTGGAACTCAGCCTTGCCGCCATTTGTCGCATCGCACGGCAGGTGCGCACATAGGATCGGGGGAGTTCTCACACGCAGAACTATAGGGTACGCGTGGTCGAGGGCGAAGTGATTTCAGGCAAGCTAGTTGATATCAACTTCGAGGCCACCCACCCAGCCAGCGACCACGTTATAAAGGGCGGCGATAATCGCGAAAGCTATCCCGCCGATGATGCCGTACATGATCGGCAGGATGATGATCGCGCCCACTCCGCCAGCAAGGCCGATGACGGAAGAGAGTCCCGGTGGCGCGTTCTGCCCAAGACGAGCGGCGATTCCGGTAGCCATTAAAGAAATCAAAGCCACCAGCACTCCTAGAATCAATCCAAGAAACGCGTACAGGACCAACCCAACCTTAAATGCAGAACCGGGTGCAATTCGAGCAATAACGGCCATAGCTTTCCTCCATTGCGGCTCATGGTAGCAGATGTTGTGCAAGCGTCTGGCAAGAATTCTGTGAATGCGCGTGGTATGCTTTTCGCATGACCGCACGCATTCTTGATGGCTTGAAAATCAGGGACGAAATCTTCGGTGAGTTGAAAGAAGAAATACAGAAACTCTCCCGGCAGGGCATCCGTCCAGGACTGGCTGCCGTGCTCGCGGGCGAAAATCCGGCGTCCCAGTTGTATGTAAAAAGCAAAATCGCGGCGTGTGAAGAGTTGGGGATGGCGAGTTGGCTGCACACTCCCCCCGCAAATGTCTCCACGGAATACATGCTGCAACTCATCCGCGATTTGAATGGAGATAACCATGTGGACGGCATCCTGGTGCAACTGCCCCTTCCAGGACAAATCGATTCGAAGCAGGTTCTTGAGGCTGTCGATCCGGCGAAGGATGTGGACGGCTTTCACCCGGTGAGTTTGGGGAGACTGGTGAGCAACCGGCCGGGACTGGTGGCGTGCACGCCGGCAGGCTGCATGGAGATGCTGCGGCGGTACAAGATACCCATCGAAGGCGCAAACGCGGTGGTACTGGGGCGTAGTGACATTGTGGGAAAGCCGATGGCGCTGCTGCTGCTGCACGCCAACGCAACGGTGACTATTTGCCATTCGAGGACGCGGGATCTTGCGGAAGTGGTGGAGCGCGCGGACATTGTTGTCGCGGCCATGGGCAAGGCGGGATATGTGCAGCCGGACTGGATCCGACCCGGCGCGACGGTGATCGATGTGGGAACGAACAAGGTGACGGACGCTGGCGAGGCCGAGAAACTCTTGAAGAATTTTCCGCAGAGATGGGAGAAGTTCCGCGCCAAGGGCAACGTGTTGATTGGTGATGTTCATCCCGATGCGGTATTTACGGCTGGCGCGCTTTCGCCGGTCCCGGGTGGCGTTGGGCCGATGACGATCACCATGCTGATGAGCAACACCGTGAAAGCGGCGCGACTACGGCGCGGAAAAAGTTCGGTTGTCGCAGGGCAGTAGGCACACGAGCTCGAACAAATAAAACGCCATGCTGAAAATGGGACTCACCGGGGGGATTGCGAGCGGGAAGAGCGCGGTGGCGGCCATGCTGCGCGAAATGGGTTTTCCTGTTCTGGAAGCGGATGTCGTCTCGCACAAGCTGCTCGAACCGGGGCAACCTGCACATGACCAGGTCTTGCGCGACTTCGGCGCGGAGTTGGCAGACTCGGCGGGGAGAATTGACCGAGCGAAGCTTGGCGCCTTGGTGTTTGCCGATCCGGCGAAACTCGCGAAATTGAACAGCATTCTTCACCCCCGCGTGGCAGAGATTATCCTGAGACAGTTCGAGGAGTGGCAGCGAAGTGGCGTGCGCGACGCTGGGTTTGTGGAAGCGGCGTTGCTGATCGAGGCGGGAATCGCGGGGAAATTGGATGGGCTGGTGGTTGCGTTTTGTACGCCAGAGCAGCAACTCGAGCGATTGCGGGCACGAGGGATGAGCGAGATGGATGCCAAACGACGAATGGCGGCACAAATGCCCGTAGAAGAAAAGTTGCGGCATGCCACGGAAACGATTGATTGCTCGGGTACGCTAGAAGACACCAGGGCACAGGTAAGAGCACTCGCGGCGAAGTTGCGGAAGAAAGCGTCGACCTAAGCGCGGGTCAGCGACGCGGCGCGCGCCGTTTCGAGGAGTTTAGCGGCATTGGCACGAATGTCGCCGTGGCCAAAGACAGCGTTACCCGCGACGAGCAGCTCGGCACCTGCTTTTACGATGTCCGTGACGGTTTCCAGGTCCACGCCCCCATCCACTTCAATGCGGAAATCCAGTTTTCGCTCGGCACGCATACGGGCGAGGGCGGCAATTTTGTTCAGCGCGTTCGGGATGAACTTCTGGCCGCCGAAGCCGGGATTCACGCTCATCACCAGAACGTGGTGAACGAGATCAAGCACTTCCGTAAGGGTTTCTACCGGAGTGGCTGGATTGAGCACTACACCCGGCTTGCACCCATGCGAAGCAATCAGGTGGAGGGTGCGATCGAGATGAATACAGGCTTCCTGATGGACGGACATCCAGTTGGCCCCGGCTTCCGCGAATATCGGGATAAAGAAATCGGGATCTTCGATCATGAGATGGCAATCGAATGGGACTTTGAACTGTTTCCGAAGAGAGCGGACAACGGGAGGGCCGACGGTCAGGTTGGGGACGAAGTGGCCATCCATGATATCGAGATGGAGGACCGTGCCACCGCCGTCGATGGCTTGCTGGGCATCGGCTGCGAGTTGCGCGAAATTGGCGGAGAGAATCGATGGCGCAAGTTCGATGTTCATAGAACGGTCGAGGCTCCTTCCCCGGAGAGGGAATTATACGACGGGCTGGGCTTCCCGGGGCCAACCCTCCTGATTCTGTGGTTCTATTGGGCATGGCGGAAGCGGTGCGCTCCGAACGGCAGTTTGCGAGCTATTTTCCTTCGGTCAGACTTGGACGCTGCGCCAGGGAATCGTGGCGCGCTTTGAATTACTCTCGAGAGCTAGTTCCAGGCCGACCATCACATCCAGGATTTGCGGTGGAGTGATCAACAATGCGGCTTTGCCAAGGATGGTGTCGCGGACGTTGGCATAGAATTCGCGCCAATCGCCGACGGAAGGGATTTTGCGCTTGGTGGTGTTTCCGTTTTCGACCAAGGTTAACTCGCCATAGTTCTCTTCTGTTTCGACCACCCAGGAGGGACCCGTGGGAATCTGTCCATTGCGAAGGTTCGGCTCGAGAGGATCGAATTCGCGCTTGAGGTAGCTTCCCTTTTCGCCGAGGACCACAAGGCGCGGGCGTGGCATGGCGGACATCATGGTCGCGCGAAGGAGTGCCCGAGCGCCTTCGGGAAAATGGAGAAATATGTCGAAAGCGTCGTCGGTTGAAAAACCAGGACGCTCGATGCGAACATCGGCAGTGACCGCCAGAGGCTTGCCCAGCAGGATCATAGCCTGATCGATCAAATGGGGCGCTAGGTCGCAGAGTACGCCGCTGCCGGGGCCCTCTTGCTCACGCCAGGCACCAGGTTTGCGAGTGGGGCGGAAACGATCGTAGGTGGATTCGAAACGAATGAGGCGGCCAAGATCGCCTGCGGCAACCGATTGGCGCAAGGCTTGGAAATCCGCGTCGAAACGGCGGTTGTGATAAACGGAGAGGACCCGGCCGAGTTTCTTGGCGAGCTGCAACAGTTCGATCGCTTCTGCCAAGGTGGTGGTGAACGGCTTATCCACGACCACGTCACGGCCAGCTTCGAGGCAGCGCTTGGCGAACGGAAAATGCGTCTGGTTGGGAGTGGAAATGGCGATCAGACGGATGGACTCGATGGAGAGGAGCTCGTCGAGGCTACGGACGATACGCGTGCTTGGATAAAGTTGCGCGGCGATGTCACCGGTGCGCTGGACGATTGCGGCCAGACGTAAACCGGGTACTGCGCAAATGACGGGAGCATGAAAACACCGACCACCCAAGCCAAATCCGACTAAACCGACATCGATCATTTGGTTCGTTCCTCTCCCATGGCTCAAGAGCCGTGGGTGCCTTCGCTTGTCTGACTCGGAGTACGCTGGCTCTTTGCGCATGGAAGAGCTCAGCAACTCCAATATTGATCGAACCGTCTCTGTTCTTCTGATTATGCTCTTAGGGCGGCACAAACAATCTAACTCAAGAGGCTTTAAAGTTGTTTGCGCTTACTCGAAAGAAGCCAGCGAGGCGCGCCGGCGAGTTGGTTCGTGCTGCTGAGCCGTTATATCCTTCTTGGCGTGGAGAAGAATTCGGCGACACGTCCGGGTCCCGCGAGAGGGTTGTATCTCGGGCTCATAGTGACCATTCTTGCCGTGCTGGTGTATGCGGCGTACATCACCCTGCAATTCGCGGGCTTGCGGTTGTTGCAGAGCGAACTGGTGGACCGCAATCGCCGGGATTCACTTCAGCTTCTTCGCATCCAGAACGATCTGAATTCGGTGGGGTTGGCGATGCGCGACATGCTGGATGCCAGCGAGCCCTATCCGCTGATCGCGTGGAGCGCGCAGTTTAACCGCATTCGCGCCGACCTGGACGATGCGTTACGGTTGGAGGCGCCACTGTCGGAAGCCGCGCCAACCAGCGATCAGCGCCATTACCTGCTCCAAGCTCTCAATCAGTTCTGGGATGCGAGCGACCGCATGTTCACGCAAGCCCAATACGACGAAGATGCGGCGCGTGAGCAGGTGCGGGATACGCTGCAACCACGGCAGGCGGCGCTGAGTTCGGCGGTTTCCCGCTTGCTCGTTCAAAACAATGAAGCAGAGGAATTGGCCGCGACTGGAATTTCCCAAATTTATGGACGCGTGCAGCGCCAGCTTTACTTCTTTCTGGCTGCGATCCTGCTGGCCATTGCGATCACCAGTCTGTACTTGATTCGAAACAACCGGCGGCTCTTCGCGCATGTCGAGGAGCTCTCGTCGCAACGAAGTGACCTGGCGCAGAAATTGATTTCCACGCAAGAATCCACTCTCCGGCATATCTCGCGGGAACTGCACGACGAGTTTGGGCAAGTGCTGACGGCCATTGGTTCCCTGCTGCGTCGAACCGATCAGCAGATTCCCGCGGATTCGCCGCTGCATGGGGATCTGCAGGAGGTGCGAGAGATCGCGCAAAACACGCTGAACAATATCCGCAGCCTGTCGCAAGCGCTTCATCCAGTGTTGCTCGAAGAGGCGGGGCTGGAGAGCACACTGGATTGGTACATCCCGACAGTGGAAAGGCAAACCGGGCTTGTGCTTCACTACGAGAAGTCCGGCCAACGCTTTCTGATTGAGACCAGCGCGGGAGTACACATCTACCGCGTACTGCAGGAAGCGTTGAATAATGTGAGCCGCCATTCGGGAGCGAAAGAAGCGTGGATCCGCTTACGATTCCAGCCGGAAGAGTTGGAGATGGAAGTGGAAGACCACGGAGAAGGGCTGGCGCCTGCCGCGGGTCAGACAGGAATCGGGTTGGTGGCGATGCGCGAGCGAGCCGAGATTTTGGGTGGAACATTGGCCGTTTCCGCATTGGGAGTAGCGCCGGCGGATGGGGCAGGGACACTGGTGAGGTTGCGCATTCCGCGCGCAAAGGTGGAAACGCATGGGGAATAAGTTGAAGGTGCTGCTGGTGGACGACCACGCGCTGGTGCGACGCGGATTTCGCCGCATGCTGGAAGATGAACCTTCCTTCCAGGTGGTTGGCGAAGCCAGCGACGGTTTGGAAGCGGTGGAGGTTGCCGAGCGGCTGCAGCCGGACGTGATCGTGATGGACTGCGCGCTGCCACAGATCAATGGAATTGAGGCATCGCGGCGAATTTTGGCAAAGCGGCCAGAGACCGCCATCCTGATGCTGAGCATGCATTCCGAGGACACGTTGATCCGGCAAGCGCTGGAAGCGGGCGCGAAGGGCTATGTGCTGAAGAATGCGATGGACCTCGATCTGGTGAGCGCTATCAAGAAAGTGGCGGAAGGAAAGACGGTGCTCGATCCCCAGATTACGCGAGGCGGCACGCTGAAAGGCGAGCGAGATACCGGCCTGACCCCGCGGGAATTGGAAATTCTTCAACATATCGTGGCGGGAAAATCGAACAAGGAGATTGCCAGCGAGTTGAATCTAAGCGTGAACACGGTTTCCGTGCACCGGGCAAACATCATGGATGCACTGGGAATGCACAAGACGGCGGAGCTGGTGGTGTATGCGATCCGCAACGGGCTGGTCAATCTTCCGTGAGGCGACGCGAGTTTATTTGGCAAGGAATGGGAGCGGGCCTGATCGCCGGTGCAACGCCTTTGCCTTCTTTGGCGGCGGGGCCCGGATTTCAGTTTGTCGACGCGACGGGCGCGGCGGGAATCCACTTTGAGCACAATACCGGTGCGTACGGCGGAAAATTGCTGCCCGAGACGCTGGGATCCGGTTGCGCATTTCTCGATTACGACGCGGACGGCTGGCAAGACATCTTGCTGGTGAACTCGATGGACTGGCCGGGGCACAAGCGCCAGCGCACAACCCTGAAGCTTTACCACAACAATCGGAATGGCACGTTCACGGATGTGACCAAGGCGGCAGGATTGGATGTGGAGATGTATGGCATGGGGGTTGCGGTGGGCGATTACAACAACGACGGATTCCAGGACGTATACATTACCTGCGTCGGGCAGAGCCGATTGTTCCGCAACACCGGTAAGGGCACGTTCGTGGATGTAACGAAAGTAAGTGGGTTGCAGGGCAAACAAGGGCTGAGTACTTCGGCGGTATGGTTTGACTACGACCGCGACGGGTTCCTGGATCTGTTTGTCTGCAACTACGTGCGCTGGTCTGCCGAACATGATGTTTTCTGCAGCCTGGATGGAAAAAACAAATCGTATTGCACTCCGGAGGCCTACCGGGGAGATACCTGCTGGCTCTATCACAACCGTGGTGATGGAACATTCGAAGACGTGACGGCGAGCAGCGGGATTTTTGACAGTAGTTCGAAGTCGCTGGGCGTGGCGATGCTCGATTACGACCAGGATGGCTGGCCGGACTTGCTGGTGGCCAACGACACGCAGCCGAACAAGCTTTACCGCAATCTGCACAACGGAAAATTCAAGGATATAGCCGTGGAAGCCGGGCTGGCATTCAGCACGGAAGGTAAGGCCCGCGCGGGCATGGGCGTGGACGTGGCGGATTTCGAAAACTCAGGCAAGCCGGGGATTGTCATCACCAACTTCGACAATGAGATGATCGGGTTGTACCATTTCGCCGGGAAGGGCTACGACGACGTAGCCATGCAGACGGGGCTGGGAGCGGCGTCACGGAATACCTTGGGATTCGGCTGCGTGTTCTTCGATGCCGATCTGGATGGGAGGCTGGACATTGCCGTCGCCAATGGGCACATCGACGAAACGGTGCGAAACATTCGCGGAAACGTCGGGTATGCGCAACCGGCGCAATTGTTCCAAAACCTGGGCAGGGGAAAGTTTCACGATGTGGCGGATGTAGTGGGCGGTGGTTTTCAAAAGCCCAAGGTCGGACGGGGATTGGCGGTGGGTGACTTTGACCGGGATGGGGATCTGGATGTGCTGCTGACGACGAACAACGAATCGGCGTATCTCTATCGCAATGATGTGACGAACTCCAATCGCAGCATCCGTTTCCGGCTGGTAGGTACACAATCGAACCGCGATGCCCTGGGTGCCGTGGTGAGATTATTTGCCGAGGGGCAGCAACAGACGCGCATGGTGCGAAGTGGCTCGAGCTACCTCTCACAGTCTGAATTGCCGGTGACCTTTGGAGTGGGCCAACGGGACGAAATCGAACGAGTGGTGGTCGAGTGGCCCAGCGGAAGGACCGAGGAGCACCAGACATTGAAGACCGGGAAGACCTTTCAAGTCACTGAAAGCAAGGGGATTACGGAAGATATCCAACGCTAATACTTTCGCAGTATTGTCAAGGGTCCGAGCTGGTCATATAAAAGGGGCAACATTGCAGCCGCTTCTGAAAGTCGCACATCCTTCGCCGACTCAGGAAGCACCCCAACAAACTTTGCGGCCGGGTTACGACCCCCGGCCGCATTTTAGTTCCACTGACAGGTTCGAGCGGAAGTGACCAGAACGGGGGAAATGGGAATGAAGCGCTGGCGCTCCCTGAGCGTTTTGATTCTGGCACTCACCGCTGTCTATCTTTACGCCTTTCCCACAGCAACGATTTCCTATGCACTCGCGGTGCTCTTGCACACCGGTCTCGGTGTTCTCCTGACACTTGGTTTGATCGTCTTCCTGTTTCGCGGAGCAGAAAAAGAACAACGACTCGCGCGTCTGGGTTGGGTGTTAACGGCTGTAGGCGCCGCGTTGGGTGTAGCGCTCCTTTATCTGGGAACGCCACATCGTCTGAAAACGTGGTTATATGCGCACATCGCGATTTGTTCGTTGGGAGTGGTACTGCTTGCCACAGCGTGGGCCAAAGAGCGTGGGTGGCTGGGCGCGAACGCGCTGCAAAGAAGATTAGGATTCGCTGGCATTCTACTCGCTACGGTGGGAATTGCCGCAGGGGCGTGGTGGGTGCGAAACGTCGCGTGGAATAACGGGTACCGGGTAGACAATCCGGCCATTTCGCCCGCGACCATGGATAACGAGGGAGATGGGCCTCGGGGAAAGTTTTTCCCCAGCTCTGCGCAAACGAAAGACGGCAATTACATTCCTTCCGATTATTTCCTGCAATCCAAGGCATGCGAACGGTGCCACGCGGATATCTACAAGCAGTGGGAAAGTTCCGCGCATCACTTTTCTTCCTTTAACAATCAGTGGTATCGCAAAAGCATTGAATACATGCAGGACGTGAACGGTGTGAAACCCTCGAAGTGGTGTGCCGGTTGCCACGATCCTGCACTGTTGTTCAGCGGAAAGATGGACACGCCGATCAACCAGACGGTGAACACGCCGGAAGCCCGGGCCGGATTGAGCTGCATGATGTGCCATAGCATCGTGCAAGTGAAGAGTACGATGGGGCAGGGCGACTTCATCCTGGAGTACCCGAAATTGCATGCGCTGGCCGCCAGCGAGAACCCGGTAATCCGAGGGCTGCACGATTTCCTGGTGCGCTTGAATCCGGAACCGCATCGCCGCGTATTTCTGAAGCCGTTTATGCGCGAGCAAGTGCCAGAATTCTGCTCCGGATGCCACAAAGTGCACCTCGACGTGCCGGTGAACAATTACCGCTGGATTCGCGGTTTCAATGAATATGACAACTGGCAAGGCAGTGGCGTTTCCGGCCAGGGGGCACGGGCGTTTTATTATCCCGCGACCTCCATGATGTGCGCGGATTGCCATATGCCGATGGTGGCCTCGAAGGACGAGGGCAGCGTCAACGGCTACGTGCACTCGCACCGGTTTCCGGGAGCGAACACGGCAGTTCCGCTGGCCAACGAAGACTCCGTCCAACTGGAAGCGAGCAAGCGGTTTTTGCAGGACAAGCAATTGACGGTAGACATCTTTGCGATCTCTCCGGCGGGCCAGAAGGGCACCGAATCGAAAACCGAGGCCTATCCAAAGCAGGAATTGTCGACAACCTTCGCAGTTGGTGAAGAGTCGGATGTTTCGCCTCCAAAAGGTTCGGCGGGCGAAGCGCGACCGATTACAGCACCTCTCGGACGCGTGGATGCTTCGGTGCGGCGTGGAGATGATGTGTTGGTGGATGTGGTCGTACGGACGCGCAAAGTGGGACACTTCTTCCCCGGCGGAACGGTAGACGCTTTTGACGTGTGGCTGGAGTTGCAGGCCATGGACGAAAAGGGCCAGACGATTTTCTGGAGCGGCAAAGTCGAAGACAACGGCAAGGGGCCGGTGGAACCGGGCGCGCATTTCTACAAATCCCTGCAGATCGACGGGCACGGTAATCCGATCAATAAGCGGAACGCGTGGGCCACGCGGGCGGTGGTGTACGTCCGGTTGATTCCGCCGGGCGCGGCAGACACCGTGCATTTCCGGATGCACGTGCCGGAAAGCGCGGGAGAACATATCACCCTGCGTTCCAAGCTGAATTACCGCAAGTTTCAGTGGTTCAATACTCAGTTTGCCTTTGGCGGAGTGCCGGATCCGTCGCAACCACTTGGCCAGGTTGCGCCGGCCTACGATGACCGCAAATTCGCGTTCAACGGCGACCTCGCGGGGGTTTCCAGTAAGAAACAGGAAGTTCCAGACTTGCCCATTATTACGGTGGCGGAGGACACGAAGACGTTGAACGTCCTGCCACATTCCGCACCTACACCTGCCCCCAGAGTGGAGTGGTCCAAGGACGATTGGACGCGGTGGAACGATTATGGAATAGGACTTTTCCTGCAAGGCGATTTGAAGGGCGCAGAGCAGGCGTTTGCTAAGATCACGGAAATGCTGCCAGAGAATCCCGATGGGTGGACGAATGTGGGGCGCGTACGCGTACAGGAAGGTGATACCGAAGGGGCACTGGAGGTATTGCAGAAAGCATTGGCGCTGAAGCCAGGATTGGCCCGGGCGAACTTCTTTTACGCGCGGGTGCTGAAGGAAGAAGGAAAGTACGACCAAGCGGCCGGAGTGCTGCAAGACGTGTTGGCACAATATCCGAAAGATCGCGTGGTGCACAACGAATTGGGTCGAGTGCTGTTTCTCCAGAAACGCTACGCGGACGCGGTGAAGGAACTGCAGCAGACGCTAGCCATCGACCCGGAAGACCTGCAAGCAAATTACAACCTGATGCTGTGTTACACAGGGCTGGGTGACGAGAAGAGGGCTGGCGAATACAAGGATCGCTACTTGCGTTTTAAAGCCGACGAGGCTTCGCAGGCGCTGACCGGTGCGTACCGTCAGGCACACCCGGAGGACAACAACGAGCGGCAGGCAGTTCACGAACATGAGACTGTAGCGCTCGGTCCCCCATCAGCGGCAAAACACGCAAGCGCGACCGCGGCCGCGAAACAACAGAAACCATCTGCAGATGCCGGGCGATGAACGGGCTAAAAACGGACAATTGAGAGGACCTCGCACATGACTTGGATCAAAACGATTCGCATGGAAGACGATGAACGCCTGCGTAACGCCGTTATGGAGGAGCGCAAGCTGTATCCGATGGAATATGCAACGCCGGTGCCCATCGTGGATCGCGGATTTGAGAACAGCATTGTCGGTTCGCACAGCTTGTTCCCCGATGTGATGTTTCACGCATTCAGCGCGTTTGGCGCGATGATGTCGCCGGACCTCCCCTTGCGGCGAGAGCAGCACGAAATGATCGCGACGATGGTGTCGGTGACCAATCGATGCTTCTATTGAATAGAATCTCACGCAGAGTTTCTGCGTCGGGTCAGCTTAAACGAGGAGATGGTGGCGGCTCTACGGAAGGATTTTCGGTCTGCACCGATCAGCGAGCAGGATTTGGTGATGCTGGAATACGTGGTCAAGCTAACGCGGGACGCCACGCAGTGCAGCCCGGAAGATCACACCAAACTACGCGCAGTTGGCTTCGATGACCGCGGAATTCTGCAGATCACTTTGATTGCTTCATGGTTCAACTACATCAACCGGGTCGCCGATGCATTGGGAGTCGGACGCGGTGAGAAAGCAGAGAATACGTGAAAACAGGCTTGTGCGTATTGCTCGTCGCACTCTGTGCGGCTCCAAAGCTGGCACGGGCACAGAAGAACTCTGGCGAAGGTTCTACCATCACGTTTCGGGATATCACGGAGCAGGCTGGGATTCATTTCCTCCACAATAACGGGGCATTCGGGAAAAAATATCTGCCGGAAACGATGGGGCCGGGAGTGGCGTTCATCGATTACGACAATGACGGCTGGCAGGACATTTTCATCGTGAACGGCACGGACTGGCCTGGGCGCCCGTCCAAGCACAGTACGCCAAAGCTTTACCACAACAACCACGATGGGACGTTCACGGACGTAACACACAAGGCGGGGCTGGATATCGAGATTTTGGGGATGGGCGTGGCGGTCGGCGATTACGACAACGATGGTTACGACGACCTATTCGTGACCGCAATGGGGCAAAGTCGCCTGTTTCACAACAATGGCAATGGCACATTTACCGATGTGACGCAAAAGGCCGGGCTGATGGGTCCGAAGGAATTCAGCACAAGCGCGGCATGGGTGGACTACGACAAGGACGGAAAGCTGGATTTGGTGGTAGCGAACTATGTGCAGTGGTCCATCGAGGGCGATTTGTACTGCACACTGGATGGAAAGAGCAAGTCGTATTGCACGCCGGAATCGTACAAGGGTACGGCGGTAAGGTTGTGGCATAACCGCGGCGACGGCACATTTGAAGATGCGACCAAGAAAGCCGGGCTGGGAGAGCCCACTTCGAAGACACTGGGGATTGCGGTATTGGATTACGACAACGATGGATGGCCCGATCTGTTGCTCTCGAACGATACGCAGCCGAACAAACTGTATCGAAACAATGGCAATGGAACGTTCACGGAAAAGGCCGTGGTGGCGGGGGTGGCGTTCAGCGAAGACGGGGTGGCACGTGCGGGAATGGGAGTCGATGCGGCGGATTATGACCGCTCCGGAGCACCGAGCCTGCTGATCACGAATTTCGCCAACCAGATGCTTTCGCTCTATCACAACGAAGGGAAGGGATTGTTCGTGGATGAAGCGCCACGTTCCGAGATCGGCCGTGCTTCCTTGCTGACACTGGGATTTGGATGCTTCTTTTTTGATTACGATCTGGACGGGTGGCCGGATATTTTGATCGTGAACGGACACATCGACAGTGATATCCAGAGAGTGCAGCCGAATGTAAAGTACGCGATGCCGCCTCATGTGTTTCGCAATAGGGGCAAAGGCAATTTCCAGGAGACGACGAAAAGCCTGGGAGTGTCTTTTGGCGCGCCACGCGTGGGCCGGGGTGCAGCTTACGGCGACATTAACAATGACGGACGGTTGGATTTGCTGCTCTCAACGAATGGCGGGCGCGCGTATTTGTTTGAGAATGATGCCACGGGAGACGCAGCGCTTCAGAAAAGCCTGAGAATTAAATTGATAGGGACGAAATCAAACCGCGATGGTATCGGAACGATAGTGAAATTGAGCGCGGAGGGGGAAGCGCAGTCGCAAATGCTTCGCAGCGGATCGAGCTACTTGTCAGCGAGTGAACTGGTGCTGACCTACGGGCTTGCCAGGCACGAAAAAGCCGATTCCGTTGAGATTCGTTGGCCCAGCGGGCAGATGGATACGATTTCGAATGTTGCGGCGGGACAGACGATTACGGTGACGGAAGGAAAAGGGATTACGGCGAGCCGGAGGTACGGGGTTAAATAGGTTTCTTGCTGGAGGGGAGGTACAGCCCCGATGCCGAGTGCTACTCCTAAGACAATTTCACTCGATGGGCAGCTACGAGTGCTTGGCCCAAGCTGATACCGCCATCTCCGGCGGGGACCTCTGAGTGAAAATAGACGTCGAAGGACTTTGCGCGCAGGCCATCCACCATCAACTGAAATAACAGCGCATTATGGAAACAGCCACCGCTGAGGCAGACACGGTTGAGTTTGCTCTGTTCACGGATTTTTTCCGCAAGATCAACGAATACTGCAGCCAGGCCGGCGTGGAACCGGCGGCTGATATCGGCAACCGTCGCCTGCCGACGGATGTCAACCAGAATTCCCTGGAATAGAGAGAAAGTTCCGATCTGCCAGTGAGGGCCGTCGGAAACCAAGTCAAACGAATAGGCACCTTCATCGGTGGAATCATGGGCGGCCATCTCTAATTCGATGGCGGCCTGCGCTTCGTAATTGACCGTGGTACGAATGCCCGCAAGGGACGCAACAGCGTCAAACAAGCGGCCGCAGCTGGAAGTGCGCGGCGAATGGATCTGGCGGTCGATCATCTGCTGGATGATGTGCAGGCGGCGCGAATCAATGCCGCGCAGGAAGGGCAGATCCAGGCTGCTGAAATCCTTGACGTAGTGTTTCAGCAAATAGCTGAGGGCAACTCGCCATGGTTCGTGAATCGCCGCGGCGCCACCGGGCAGCGGAATGTACTCAAAGTGGGCCGCGCGCTCAAAATCGGCATAGCGGGCAAGCAATACTTCCCCTCCCCAGATTGCGCCATCCGTGCCATAGCCTGTGCCGTCGAGGGCAACTCCAATCACTGTTCCATCGAGATGGTTTTCAGCCATGCACGCAGCGATGTGTGCATGATGATGCTGCACGCCAATCAGTTGAACGCCATCCCGTGCCAACGCCCATTTTGTGGAGAAATAATCCGGATGGAGATCGTAGGCGATAACCTCGGGTTGCACTTCCAGGATGCGCTGCAGGTGCTGCACTGCTTCACCAAAGAATCCATAACTCTCAAGGTTTTCGAGGTCGCCGATATGCTGGCTGAGAAAAGCTTCGCTGCCGCGCACGATACAGATTGTGTTTTTCAATTCCCCGCCAACTGCCAAGATGGACTCCGACTCTCGCTCGAGCGGAACCGGCACGGGAACAAAACCGCGAGAGCGGCGCAACATTTGCCTGCGGCCAGCCGCCCGACGAACCACGGAATCGTCGCATCGGCGCAGAATCTCGCGGTTGTGGACAAGATAGGCATCCGCGATTCCCTGGAGCCGCCGGACGGCTTCCACGTTATCGATGGCGATGGGCTCTTCACTGAGGTTGGCGCTGGTCATGACCAGGGCATCGGACTTTCCCCCGGAAAAGAGAAGGTGGTGCAAAGGTGTGTAAGGTAAAAATACGCCTAAGTATCGATTGCGCGGGGCGATACTTTCCGCAAGGCCGCAGTCGGGCTTACGAGGAAGCAGAACGATGGGTCTTTCTATCGAGAGGAGGAGTTTCCGGGCAGCGTCATCAACGACGCAGACGCGCTCGACATCTTCTATGCGAGGCAGCATGACCGCGAAGGGTTTTTCTACACGGCGCTTTCGCTGGCGAAGGGTGTTCACCGCCGCCTCGGAACGCGCGTTACAAGCTAGGTGAAACCCGCCGAGGCCTTTTACCGCAACAACACTTTCTTTTTCGAGAAGGCGCGCCGCCTCGCGAATCGGTTCCGCAACATCGAGGAGCGTGCCGTCGGCTGACCACAGTTGCAATTGCGGGCCACAGTCCCAGCAAGCGTTCGGTTGCGCGTGAAAACGACGGTTGGCAGGGTCGTCGTACTCTGTCTGACAGGCGGCACACATTGGGAAGGTGGCCATGGAAGTGCGCGCACGGTCATAAGGAATGTCGCGAATGATGGTAAACCGTGGCCCACAGTTGGTGCAGTTGATGAAGGGATAGCGAAAACGGCGGTCGCGCGGACTCATCATTTCCCGGACGCAATCGTCGCAAACCGTCACGTCGGGAGAAATAAGTGCTCGCGGAGGTGCATCGAGACGACTGGAAACGATGCGGAAGGCTGTCTCCGTTTGCGGTTCGGCGTCGCGAGGGAGGAATGAGGTAATTTTGGCGAGCGGGGGAATCTCTCCGGGAAGGCGCTCCAGAAAAATCTCCAGAAGATTGAGCTGGCCCTGAACTTCGATGGTCACACCGGCGGGTGTATTGGCGATGAAGCCGGTTAGGTCGCACTCATGCGCTAACCGATAGACGAAGGGACGAAAGCCGACACCCTGAACGATGCCAGTGACGTCGATTGCTTTACGCGCTACCACGGCCCGGGAGGATTCCTGCATGAAAGAATTATCGCAGAGTCTTCAGAAATTGATAGCCGCTGCGGCTTGCTGGACTTTATGCTGGAGGGCGTTGAGCCAGCGCAACCACTTATCAAAGCCTTCCCCTGTCCGCGACGAGAGCGGGATGTACTCGATTTCAGGATGGACTTTGCGGGCATTTTCGAGGGCAAGTTCGGGATTGAACTCCACGTGGGGCAGCAAGTCCGTCTTCGTAAGAATCATCAGCGAGGCCCGATAGAAAATACCGGGGTACTTGAGGGGCTTGTCTTCGCCCTCTGTGACACTGAGCAGGACGATCTTGGCAGCCTCGCCGAGGTCGTAGCTGGAAGGACAAACAAGATTACCGACGTTCTCGACAAGCAGCAGACCGGGACCGCGAAAGCCCATCTCGTTCAGATGACGATTCACCATGCGGGCATCGAGGTGGCAGGTGCCGCCGGTAACGATCTGGCGGACGGGAAAGCCATAGCCGGAGAGGCGACGGGCATCGTTGTCGGTTTGAATGTCCCCGGTGAGCACAGCCACAGAATGGGCGGGCGTAAATGAGGCCAAAGTTCTCTCCAGCAGCGCGGTCTTCCCGGAACCGGGCGAACTGATCAGATTCACGCACAAAATATTCTGCTCCCGGTAGCGCTGGCGCAACTCCCCCGCCAGGCGGTCGTTTTCGCTGAGAACTTTCTTCTCTACGATTTCGCGCACGGTTCCTCCAGCTCTAGATAAACAATGTCCAGTTCCGTGCCGCCAATGCAAGTGGAATGATTTGCACCGCACCGGGGGCAGGCCAATTCCAGATCGTGGACAGAGAATTCTTCAGCGCAGGCGATACACCTTTGGCGACGCGGACACCATTCCACTTCGAGTTTGAGATGTTCCAAAGGGGTATCCCGCGTCAGCGCTTCGAACGCAAAATCGAGTGCATCTTTGTCGATGTTGGACAGTTCGCCGATGCGCACGCCGACGGCGATGACTCCAGCCCCCGGCCGACGCTGGACCTCGGCGGCGACGCAATCCAGAATCGAAGATGCAATTCCGATTTCGTGCACGGTACTTCCTTAGCAGATCCGCGGCAATTGATCACCACTAAGCATATCGACGATACGAGTGGTCCCAAAGGGCGTGCGCATCACGACCATCCGCGGGTGGTCCGAGGTCACGCGGCCGATGATGGCAGCATCTTTGCCCAACGGATGGCTCTGCAATGCATGCAAAGCCTGTTGCGCCACGGAGGGCGCGACCACTGCAACCAGCTTTCCCTCGTTTGCCACATACAGGGGGTCGAGACCGAGCATTTCGCACGCCCCACGCACTTCTTCCCTCACCGGGATCGCGGTCTCGTCGAGCTCCATACCAACCCGGGAACTCTCCGCAATTTCATTCAGCGTGCTGGAAAGTCCGCCGCGCGTTGGATCGCGCAGGCACCGCACTTCGTGGGTGACCTCAAGAAGGTCCGCCACGAGCGTGTGCAACGCCGCGGAATCGCTGACCACCTGCGTTTCGAATTGCAGGCCTTCGCGTTCGGCAAGGATAGCGATGCCGTGGTCGCCCAGGAAACCACTGACGAGAAGCACATCGCCAGGGCGAGCCAGGCTCGCCGAAAAGGAAACATTGTCGCGGACACGGCCGATGCCGGTGGTGTTGATGAAAAGGCCGTCCGCACTGCCCTTCTCTACAACCTTCGTGTCGCCGGTGATGATTTGAACATCCGCGCTTGCGGCGGCAAGCTGCATGGAGACGACTACTCGCTTCAGCGACTCAATCGGAAGCCCCTCTTCAAGAATAAAGGCCGCACTGAGCCAGAGCGGCACGGCGCCGCCCATCGCGAGATCATTGATGGTGCCGTGCACCGCGAGCGAGCCAATGTCACCCCCGCGGAAAAAGAGCGGCTTTACGACGAAGGAATCCGTTGTGACCGCAAGGCGAATGCCATTGAGAGCGACGACGGCTTGGTCTTCCAGACGATCCAAAACGGGGTTGCCAAGAGCCGGAAGAAAAATCTCTCGCAGCAATTCCGCACTGAGCTTGCCGCCGCTACCGTGGCCCAGAAGAATGCGCTCGCCCGCAGGCAGCGGCAATGGACAGGAAAATGCCGCGGGGTCTTTCGGTTCACTGCTGCTCGCCGGCTCAGAGCGTAACGAGGTGGCGTCTGTATTGATAATAGGCGGCACATGCACCTTCCGATGAGACCATAGGTGCCCCGAGAGGTTTCTCGGGGGTACAACGCGTTCCGAACGCTGTGCAATCTGTGGGCTTTTTGTGGCCAAGAAGCACCTCGGCGCTGATGCATTCGGCCGGTTCCTGCGCACAGATGTCAGCGAGGTCGAATAGACGTTCCGCATCGAACGCCGCGTAATTCGGTTTCAGGAACAATCCGCTCCCGGCGATCGGGCCGATGCCGCGCCATTTGCGATCGGCGATCGTGAAAACTCTGGCGACAGCTTCCTGCGCAGGACGGTTGCCATCGTACTGCACCGAGCGCACATATTGATTTTCCAGTTCAGCGCGGCTTTCCTCGAGTTGGACGACGAGCATGCGGATGGCTTCCAGAAGATCGATGGGCTCAAATCCGCCAACGACGATGGGCACTCGGAATTCGCGGACGAGATCTTCGTACTCATGACAGCCCACGACTGTACAAACATGGCCGGGGGCAATAAAACCTTGCACACGATTTTTCGGATGCCTCAGTAAAGTGCGGATCGCGGGCGGCACGAGAACATGCGAAACGAGCAAACTGAAATTTTTCAGTCCCAGGCGTTCGGCTTGCAGCACGGCCATGGCGTGGGCGGGTGCAGTGGTTTCGAATCCAATAGCGAAGAAAACGACCTTGCGGTCCGGAAAGGAGCGTGCCAGGTTGACCGCATCTGTCGGGGAGTAGACTATGCGCACATCCCCGCCTTCGGCCTTGACGTGGAACAGGTCGGTGTCTGATCCGGGCACGCGGAGCATGTCTCCATACGAGACAAGCGTTACCTCAGGGCGCCGCGCAAGAGCGATGGCGCGATCGATCGTCTCGAGTGGTGTGACACAAACAGGACAACCTGGGCCGTGGACGAGATCGACGCTATCTCCCAATAGTTCGTCGATGCCATAGCGCATGAGCGTGTGCGTCTGGCCGCCACAAATCTCCATGAGCACCCAGGGACGCGAGGAGCGGCGGCGAATCTCTGCAGCCAAGGCGCGAGCGATACGGGCGTCGCGATATTCGTCGAGGTACTTCATGATTCCGCCGGAGCAGCACCGTCGGGTGCCAATTCATCCGCGAGGATACCCATGCTTTCGAGCAAGGCGTAGGTGCGCTCGGCCTCTTCCTTGTCCACAATACTGATGGCAAACCCCACGTGAACCACCACGTAGTCGCCTTCTTTTGCTTCAGGGACGAAATCAAGGCAGGCCTGCCGGGAGATGCCGCCGAACTGCACGCGGCCAGTGCGAATGCCATCTTTCTCTTCAATCACAGCGACCTTACCCGGGATAGCCAGGCACATGTTGGGCCTCCCCCGAAACACACTTTGAGACTACTTTTTCTTGCCACCGAAGGGAAGGGAATGCTGCGTTCACATGGAGTCGAGCCTCCGCGCCCAAGCGATGAAGTTCGGCCAGGACCGCGGCGATCGCCGACACCACCGCAGACTTTACTTCTTGCGTGAGAGAGCAACCCAATTTCGTGGCTTTCGGAACCACACCCACGAGCAACACTTCCTGCGGACAGATTTCGCCGAATTCCGCAAAGAGAAGCGCCCTAACGAGCGCCGGATCGTGCGGATTAACGCACTGTGGAATCGGGACACGGACAAGTTGCGACTTGCGATACAGCCGTATCGCGCCCGGTTCCGCTTTGGCGCAGAGCGCTTGGAGCAAAATGATGGCGTCGTAATCGGCAAAGAAGGGTGTGATCCCCAGGCCGGGGATACCCAGGTCGCGAAGCACGACATTGGATGGAAACTCATAGCGGGATTCGAGAATCTTCACTAGGAACGGACCCACCCCGTCGTCACCCATCAGCACATTGCCGACGCCGAGAACACCGATGCGCTTGGTAGCCTTCATGAAGCAGTTCCTTCTTTTTTCTTGAGAAATTCTCCGAAAGCGGCATCCTCGGTAGCGATATGGCTGAGCAGCCAATCGCGCAATTCCAAAATGAGCTGTAAACTGGGACCCTTTTCGCCGCGCAAGATGTTTTCACGAATGTCGCGAACCTTTTTCATTAGGCGGGTATGCTCCTCGAGGTGTGCTTCATAACCCGGGTAGCCATGCAGGCGCATTACCAGTTGTTCGGAAAGGAAGTGCATATCGGAAAATTCGATAAACTGTTCAAGGACGTACCGTGTTGGTGAAAAATCGCCGCCCTTGGCCACGGACTGGGAAAGAGAGTCGAGCAATTGCATCTGCAAGTCGTGCTCGGCGTCAATAGTCTTGTCACCAATCTTTAATGGAGCGAGATGCATAGTATCGTGCACAATTCCCCCTTTCAGGAAACGCGGATGACTTTCTTCCCGCCTGGATCGAAAGTGTGGATGGCGCAAGCCCGACGGGGATCGAAGGCGTGCACCGTGCGGAGTACCTCGAGAGGGCGTTGTGCAACGGCGACGGGGTTGCCGAGGAGCGCGGCTTCGTACGGGCCGTGTGAACCGTGTTCGTCGCGCGGTCCCGCATTCCATGGAGTGGGTACAACCGCCTGAGAATTCGCGAACTGTCTATCTTTGATTACCGCCCAGTGGGAGAGTCTACTGCGGGGCGCCTCATGAAAGCCGACACCCCGGAGTTTCTTTTCGCCACACTGTGGTTTGACGAAGAACTTGGCGTCGCCGGAAGCGATCTTTTTCACGTGCAAGTCCCGGTGCTGACTGGCAAGGTCCGCCAGCATCGAAGCTCGCGTGGCACGAACCGCGATGCGCCCTAGCGTCGAATGAAGCATCGCTTGGGTGACCCGCTTCTTAGTAATGGCGGAGACCCGGTGAATGGCCTCGGCCGCCCACTTAGGAGTGAGCTTATGCCCCTGCGCGTAGCCAATCAAGACCTGTGCGAGAGGTCCGACTTGCAGGGGATGACCTTCGAGTCTTGGAGGGAAAGTGCGGAATAATGACCCCGTGTATCCAGTGCCCTCCGGGAAGTGCAAGCAGAGGACGAGGAGTCGATCACCGTTCCAGACGGCTGCAACGACCTTGAGGAAGGTTCGCCGGTAAACGCGGTTGCGAAAACTCGTGGGACCGGGAAGATTCAAGTGATCAAGCCCTTTGCATTCCTGCGTTTCTAGATGACCCTAAATTGTGGGGAATCTGAAGGACGGTAGGTCACGCGAACTAGGAGGCAATCCCAAGAGCGCCCGGAAGCAATTCCGACCCGCGGCAAAAGGAAGGTCGGCCGAGAACTCCGGGTAAACCCTGACCGTTGCCCCACACAGGTTGAGAGGCACCCAGAGAGCCAACTCGGACGGTTGTTCAGAAAGCTCTATATCATTGACAAATAAACAGTTGTGGTGTGATCACGACTCTTGCTGATGAACGAGGTTGTGTGTTTCTGCGCACCCGGTGTTGTGATTTTCATCGGTCAGTGTGTGAATTCACCGTTGCTTTCTACGATCCAATGCCTCTCCCCCCTCTGAAATACGAACCTCGGGCGGGGTGGCCAGGTTCAATCTGTTCGGGTCAGAAAAGACACTTCGTTAGGGCTGCTGAAGCAGCGTGTGCTATCGTCGCATTTCCGCCATGTTCTCTGAGCGTACGAACTGGAAGCTATCGCCAAACAAGTACACGCAAGCTTTGAAGGAAATGCGTTCCTCCGGAGAGTCTTTTTTTGACCTGACGCTCTCGAATCCGACGCAATGCGGTTTGCAGTACGATTCCGCAGCCATTTTGGAGGCCTTCCAAAATCCGAATTCGCTCGCCTACGAACCGGAGGCTAAGGGGCTTTTGCGTGCGCGCCAAGAGGTCGCACGGTACTACCGCGAAGATCATGGGGTGACCATCGATCCGGAGTCGTTGCTGCTGACAACGAGCACAAGCGAAGCGTATTCGCACCTATTCCGGCTGCTGTGCAATCCGCACGATGAGATTCTCGTCCCCAAGCCAAGTTATCCCTTGTTCGATTTTCTCGGCGACCTGCAGGACGTCACGCTGATTCCCTATTTGCTTCCCTATGCACATGGATGGTTTGTCGACTTCCCGTCCCTGCTTCGTGCTGTAACGCCACGCACGCGGGCGGTGCTGCTGGTCCATCCGAACAATCCCACAGGGTCGTTCGTGAAACCCGAGGAACTTCAGCGACTCAATGAATTGTGTCGTGAGCGCCATTTGGCATTGATCGCCGATGAGGTGTTTCTGGACTACGCTCTGAGTGGCGAGCCACGAAGGAGCTTTGTGGCGAATCGGGACGCACTCACCTTCACCCTGAGCGGATTATCGAAGATCGCGGCCCTCCCCCAGATGAAGGTGGCATGGATGGTCGTGACAGGGCCGGGAACTCTTGTGCAGACTGCGTTGAATCGGCTCGAAATCATCGCGGACACCTATCTGTCTCTGAACTCACCGACACAGTGGGCCTTTCCTGGACTTTTCGAACAGCGCCGGTCGCTTCAGCCACAGCTTGTTGATCGAATTCAAACGAATTGGACGCAGTTAAAGTCCGTTGTGGGCGGGGATGCATCATGCGCGGTGCTGGACACGGAAGGCGGATGGTATGCGGTGCTACGCATTCCAGGCCATCGCTCCGACGAGGAGCTGGCGATCGATCTTTTGCAGAAGGCCCACGTCCTCGTCCACCCCGGCCACTTCTACGACTTCCCTGCCGACGGATATTTGGTCGTGAGTTTGATTGCTTCAACGCAGAGTTTTCGAGCGGGAATGGAAGGACTGATCGCATATCTAAGTGCAGCGAAGGAAAAGGGCTAGAGATAGGATGGCTCTGTTGACATCCTAGCAACCACATTGAAATTCGAGTCGGCCGCTGAGTGCATTTGTGGCCTCCTATGGAAGCAGGAGGTGCGATGGCCGAAGTTGGACTCCTGCCTTTTGCCCGCATCGCTCTGCAAGTCTCCCGGGCGGTGCTCCCTCGCTACCGCAGCCGTTTCAGCAAGCGTCAATTTACCC
>Ga0181523_10000871_pt1 | contig 33780 bp, 31 predicted proteins | sample PEATcosm2014_Bin_43_FD_119752 | JGI IMG/M metagenome (GOLD analysis project Ga0181523, IMG submission 119752) | Peatland microbial communities from MTU Mesocosm Facility, Houghton, MI, USA - PEATcosm2014_Bin05_30_metaG | ecosystem: Environmental > Terrestrial > Soil > Wetlands > Peat | place... | reverse complement strand
AGCGGGTGCTCCTCGACCAGCCTTTCGTCAAGGACGAGAAGCAGACCATCGCCAAGTTGCTGGGTCCTGCCAAGGTGACGGAGTTCGCCCAGGTCGTCGTCGGCGACTGAGGCGACGGTGGGTCATCGACAGCGCATCGTTCTGAAAATGTCCGGGGAGGCACTGGCCTCTTCGGCCTCGGACGAGACCATCGACGCGGCGGCAGTGGAACAGCTGGCCGTCGAGATCGTCCGTTCGAGGGAGGAGCTCGACCTCGAGCTGGCGGTCATGGTCGGTGGTGGCAACATCTGGCGGGGGACAACGGGCGCTGGTGCCGGCATGGACCGCGCCACGTCGGACACCATGGGGATGTTGGGCACGGTGATCAACGCACTGGCGCTCCAGGACGCGCTCGAGCACCACGGTCAGCCGACCAGGGTGCTCTCCGCCGTGCAGATGGCCGAAGTGGCAGAGCCCTACATCCGACGGCGCGCCATTCGGCACCTCGAGAAGGGCAGGGTGGTGGTGTTCGCCGCCGGAATGGGCAATCCGTACTTCACAACGGACACTTCGGCAGCGCTCCGCGCCGCTGAGATCGAGGCCGAGCTGCTGTGCAAGGGCACCCACGGAGGGGTCGACGGCGTCTACACCGCCGACCCCCGCGTCGACGCGACCGCCGTCCGCTACGAGGAGGTCTCCTTCATGGAGGTGGTGTCCAAGGATCTCAGGGTGATGGATCTGACGGCCATCACGTTCTGTATGGACAACGGCCTGCCCATCCGGGTCTTCGATCTGATGGAGCCCGGTAATATCCGCAAGGCCCTCGGCGGCGAGGCGATTGGCACTCTCGTCCGATGAAACCCCAGGTCGTGGCGTTGTCTGGGTGGGGCCTGACCCTCCTGGCTACGCTTGTACGCTAATGGATGACGATCTCACAGCTCTGGTCGTGGCGGACGCGCGTGAGCACATGGCCAAGGCGGTGGACCACACCCAGGCCGAGTTCGGTGCGATCCGCACCGGGCGGGCGACTCCGGCCCTCGTCCAGCATCTGAAGATCGAGTACTACGGAACCGAGACCGAACTGCGCCAGATGGCCGGGTTCAGCGTGCCCGAGGCCAGGCTCTTGGTGGTGTCGCCCTACGACAAGGGGGCTCTGCCGGCCATCGAGAAGGCGCTGCAGAGCTCCGACCTCGGGATCACCCCGTCCAACGACGGCTCGGTCATCAGGCTGTCCTTCCCGGTACCCACGGAGCAGCGCCGAAAAGAGCTGGTGAAGGTGGTCAAGCAGAAGGCAGAGGACGGCCGGGTCACCGTGCGCAACATCCGTCGCTCGGCTCGCCATGATCTCGATGCCATGCAGAAGGAGGGGGACCTGTCGAGCGACGAGCTCGAACGGATTGAGAGGGATCTCGACAAGTTCACCCACGATCACGTTGCTGCCATCGACAAGCTGCTCGCCCACAAGGAGCAGGAGCTCCTCGAGATCTGACGCTGGCCGGGCCCGGGGCCCGGCCGTGAGAGGAAACGACTGACGTGGAACACGGCCCGGATCAACGAGAGGACGACCTGACTCTGACCGACGTTCCTGTCACACCTCCGGAGCCGTCCGGGCCGGCCACTGACCGGGTACGGATCGTAGGGGCCGAGCCCGCTGGGGAGAGCACCTCCGAGCTGCCCGTGGTGCCAGGGCTGTCCCGTGGCCCGAGTGACGACGAGAGCGGGCCGGCAGTGGGCCCTGAGGGTGATGCGGTCCTCGACGGGGATGAGTCCGACGGCGGGAAACCGAGCGTCCGATTGACCGCCCCGTCGGGCGACCAGGAGCAGCCGGCCCGCGCAGTCGACCCGGTGACCCCCGGCGAGACGGCAGTCCCCAGCGGACCGCCGACCACCGAGCTACCCCACTGGACCGAGCCTGCCACCGGCCAGGTGCCGGCGGTCCTGGCGCGTGACTCCGGAGATGAAGGCGCCGAAGCGGGCTCGGGGATCATTCCGCCGACCTGGCGCGAGGAGGATGCCGACTGGGTCGCCCACGAAGAGGACTTCAAACCGTCGATGTTCGGCGGCGATCAGGTCCCACTGGGATCGCTCGACGAGACCGACGCTACGGATACCGAACGGCGACCCTGGGAGTTCGACCTCGAATCGGACGAAGGGGTGTCGACCATCGCCCCCATCACGGAGCCGGTCGAAGCTGTGGTCTCGGAACCGGCCGGCGGCGGTGGGGAACGCGGGGACGGGGTATCGGTGGAGCCGGGCACGCACGCCCCCACCTTCGATCCGGGCGACACGGGCATCGTCGCTGTGGCCGGAGCCGGTGTGGGAGCCGTTGTGTCGGGGATCGCCGACGACTCCGCCCTCGGAGCGGCTGAGCCGGTGGGCGCAGGGAACGAACCAGCCGACGACCAGTTGACCGACACCGAGCGGGCCAGACCGACGGGTTCGGCCCGCCAGGGCCGCGCCAGGCGCGCCGGGTTGTTGCCCGGCCGCCTCCGGGCCAAGCGGCCCGAGGATTCCGACGCGCTGGTCGATACCCCGCTGGCCGCCGAGCCTCCCGGGGCGTCGGTCACCGACGTGCCGGGTGCAGGCCGCAAGCGACGTGGCGTGGCCGGATTGGCCGCTGCCGATCGAACGGCCGAGCGGGAGAGCGACCAGCGGGCTGCAGACAGCGAGTCGACCACGGATGCCGGAGCGGGCAACGGGGTGTCGGACGACACGCTCGCCGGGGCGTCGGCCACGGCTGTGGCTGGAGGGACTGTCTACCGCCGGTCTCACCGGCGCGCTCCATCGGAACGGCGCACCGGGTCCGAGGATTCGGACGCCCAGGCGCCTACCGGGGGCGGGCCGCCGGCGCCACGTCGGTCCCGGATCTCGGGGCCACCGGAGCGGGGGACCGGTAAGCAGGGACCGGGGATCGGACTCCGTGTCGGCACCGGTGTCGCTGTTGCCGTCATAGCCCTGGTGGCATTCAAACTGGGTACCGTCACCTCGCTGGTGTTGGTCCTCGTGGTGGCCACCTTCGCTGCAGGTGAGTGTTTCGCAGTGCTCCGCCGGGCCGGCTATCACCCGGCTACGCTGCTCGGCCTGGTCGGCACCATTTCGCTGATGATCGGGGCCTACAGCAAGGGGATCGCCGCCCTGCCACTGGTCCTGGTCCTGATCGTGGTGTTCACCCTGATCTGGTATCTGTTCGGTATCGAGCGGGGCTCCCCGGTGGCCGGTACGGCGGCGACCCTGCTGACCGTCGGCTGGGTGTCGCTGCTCGGCTCCTACGCCGGGTTGCTCCTGTCCCCGTCGATGTTCCCCGATCGGCACGGCATCGCATTCCTGCTCGGGGCCATCATCGCCACGGTGGCCAACGACGTCGGAGCGCTGACCATCGGTGGTTGGCTCGGAAGCCGACCGCTGGCTCCGAAGATCAGCCCCAACAAGACCTGGGAGGGCCTGTTCGGCGGGGCGGTCTTCTCCATCCTCTTCTCGACCGTGGTGGTCGGTGCCATCCACCCGTGGACGCCGGCCAATGCCGCCCTCCTCGGGGTGGTGGTGGCGGTGGTGGCACCCATCGGGGATCTGTGCGAGTCACTACTGAAGCGCGACCTCCGTCTCAAGGACATGGGAACGCTGCTGCCGGGTCACGGCGGCATCCTCGACCGGATCGACGGACTCCTGTTCGTGCTGCCCGCCACGTTCTACCTGGTGCGCGCCCTGAATATTGCCTGAGGATCGGGCAGGCTAGAGGCATGGCCATTCCGATCGGCGGCGCTGCTCCGCACCCCTCCGGGGACGGCAGAGCAGTGCCCGGGGGGACGTCCTCCCCGGTCGAGGCGGTGTCGGTCAGCCTGGTGGGGTCCACCGGGTCCATCGGGACCCAGGCCATCGACGTGATCGAGGGATGTCCCGACCGGTTCACCGTGGTGGCGCTCGGGGCCCACCGATCGGTGGACGCCCTCGCCGACCAGGCCCGTCGGCTGCGACCCGAGGTGGTGGCCATCGGGGAGACGGCTCTCGCCCCCGAGTTGGCCCGGTTGCTCCCTCCGGGCATCGAGGTGGTGGCCGGCGACGAGGGCCTGGCCTCCATCGCCACCGTGGCCGACGTGGCTGTCAACGGGGTGGTGGGGTTCGCCGGGTTGTCGGTGACCCTCGCCGCTCTCGGAGCCGGCCGCCGGCTGGCCCTGGCCAACAAGGAGTCGATCATCGCCGGTGCCCCCTTGGTGCAGGAGGCCCGCCGCACCAGGGGCGCCGAGATCATCCCGGTCGATTCCGAGCACTGCGCCGTCCACCAGTGCCTCCGGGCCGGCGCCGCCGGCGAGGTGCGGCGGCTGCTGCTGACCGCTTCGGGAGGCCCGTTCCGGGGCCGCACCCGCGACGAGCTCGCCGTGGTGGAGGTGGCCCAGGCCCTTGCCCATCCGACCTGGTCCATGGGTCCGAAGATCACCGTGGACTCCTCCACCCTGATGAACAAGGGGCTCGAGGTCATCGAGGCCCACGAGCTGTTCGGAGTCCCCTACGACGCCATCGACGTGGTGGTCCATCCCCAATCCATCATCCACTCGATGGTCGAGTATGCCGATGGGGCAGTGATGGCCCAACTGTCGTTGCCCGACATGCGCCTGCCCATCGGCTATGCGCTCGCCTATCCGGACCGCCTGCCGGTCGCCTTCGGTGCCATCGACTGGTCGCAGCTGGCGACCCTCGAGTTCGAAGAACCGGATCGAGCCCTCTTCCCGTGCCTGGACCTCGCCTATCGGGCCGGCCGGGTGGGCGAACTTGCGCCGGCGTGGCTCAACGCGGCCAACGAAGTGGCCGTGGAGGCATTCCTGACCGGCCGCATCTCGTGGACCGCGATTGCCGAGATCGTCGAGGTGACCCTCGACCGGTACGAGGCGCCGGGGACGACCGGGGCGTCGACGAGTGGTCAGCCGCACACGGTGGCCGACGTGCTGGAGGCCGACGCCACCGCGCGCCGTCTGGCCGAGGGCGTGGTCGCCGCCAGGGGGGCGGCAGCGTGAGCGCCACCGATACCAGGCCGGCGGTGCCGCAGCCGGTGGATCCGCCTCCGGCCGCCGTGCCCGAGCAGGTGAAGTCGCCGAAGCGGTCGGTGGTCGAGCTGGTGGCGGCGGTGGGCTTGATCATCCTGGTGGCGGTGGTGGCCGGGCTCACCGATCTGCTCATCGTGATCGCCTGCATCGTCGTCATGATCATGGTGCACGAGCTCGGCCACCTGCTGGCCGCCAAACGCGGTGGCATGAAGGTGACCGAGTACTTCCTCGGCTTCGGCCCCCGCCTCTGGTCCTTCCGACGGGGGGAGACCGAGTACGGGATCAAGGCCTTCCCGCTCGGCGGGTACGTGAAGATCCCCGGAATGACCAACCTGGAGGAGGTGGACCCCGCCGACGAGGCCCGCACCTATCGCCAACAACCGTTCCATGCCCGACTCCTCGTGGCCGTGGCTGGATCAGCCATGCACTTCCTGATGGCCCTCGTCCTGCTTTGGGCGCTGCTGGCCCTGGTCGGGGTGCCCAACGCTGACCAGGTGCAGATCCAGGGGGTCGCCCCCGTCGGCGGGAAACCGGGACCGGCAGTGGTGGCGGGGATCCAGCCGGGCGATGTGGTGGTGTCGATCGACGGCAAGCCCGTCGTCGGCAACCTGGGGGCGTTCACCGGCACCGTCCGGGACCACCCCGGCACACCGGTCACCTTGGTCGTCGATCGCGGTGGGCGGACCCGAACGCTCACCGTGACCCCGGCCGACGGCCGAAGCGTGCACGAGGCGGGTGTGGTCGCACCCACAGGTGACGCTCCGTACGGCGTCATCGGCGTCAGCCTCGGCTCACCGGTCGAGCGGGCGACGCCCCTCCATGCCCTGGCCTCCACCGGGTCCGACCTGGTGCACTTCAGCTGGGCATCGATCGTGGGTGTAGGGCATCTCTTCTCGCCCAGCGGCGTGGTCCAGCGATTCCACCAGGTGACCAACGCCAAGGCGGCTCAGCAGGCGGCGGCCAACGGCACCCGGGTCGAGTCCATCGTGGGGGCGGTGCGCACCGCCGGCCAGGCCGCGCAGGCCGGCATCGGGGACCTCCTGCTCATCCTCATCTCCATCAACCTCTTCGTGGGGATCTTCAACCTCTTCCCGATGCTGCCCCTCGACGGCGGCCATGTGGCCATCGCGGTCTACGAGAAGATCCGCACCGGCCGGCGCAGGGTGATGTACCACGCCGACGTGGCCAAGCTGCTGCCGTTCACCTGGCTCATGCTCACGTTCCTCGGCGTGCTGTTCGCCACGTCACTCTTGACCGACATCCTCCACCCCATGGCCAACCCCTTCGGCTGAGGCCCCGTCGTCGCCCCCGGCCCACGGCGATGGGCTCGGGGTGGGCCGCCCTAGCATGGGGGCATGGGACGAGCGGCCTGGACACTCACCGAGCGGCGGCCCACCCGTCAGATCCACGTCGGTGGAGTGGCCGTCGGGGGTGGGGCGCCGGTCACCGTGCAGTCGATGACCACGACCAAGACGGCCGATGCCGAGGCCACCCTCGCCCAGATCTACGCACTGGCCGCGGCCGGGGCCGACCTGGTGCGGTGCACCTGCAACGAAGAGGCAGCCGCCGAAGGCCTGGCCCGCATCGTTCCCCGTTCGCCGGTGCCGATCATCGCCGACATCCACTTTCACCACGAGATGGCACTGGCCGCCCTCGATGCGGGTGTGCAGGGCCTCCGGCTCAACCCGGGCAACCTGCGCAAGGAGGCCGAGATCAAGCAGGTGGCGGCCGAGGCCAAGGACCGGGGGGTGCCGATCCGCATCGGGGTGAACGCCGGGTCGCTCCACCCCGACCTGTACAAGCGGTTCGGCGGGGCCACACCCGAGGCGCTGGTCGAGTCGGCGCGGATGGAGTTGGCCTACTTCTCCGAGGTCGGCTTCGACGACGTGAAGATCTCGGTGAAGGCGTCCTCGGTGCCCCTGATGATCGAGTCGTACCGGCTGGCGTCGGAGACCTTCGACCACCCGTTGCACCTCGGGGTCACCGAGGCCGGGCCGCCGCCCGCCGGGCTGCTCAAGGGAACCGCGGGGATCGCCACCCTGCTGGCCGAGGGGATCGGGGACACCATCCGGTACTCGCTCACCGCTGACCCGGTCGAGGAGGCGCGGGCCGGCCGCCAGCTCCTCGAGGCCCTCGGACTGCGCGAGCGCAAGGGGCTGGATCTCATCGCCTGCCCGAGCTGCGGTCGGGCGGAGATCGACGTCATCGCCGTGGCCAGGGCCGCCCAGGAGGCGCTGGAGAACCGCAACCTGCCCATCCAGGTGGCGGTGATGGGCTGCGTGGTCAACGGGCCCGGTGAGGCCCGTGAGGCGGACATCGGGATCGCCGCCGGCCGGAAGCGCGGCCATCTCTTCATCAAGGGGAAGATCGTCCGGGTCGTGCCGGAGGACGAAATGGTCGATGCCCTGGTATCGGAGGCCGAGCGGCTGGTGGCCGAGGGGGTGGAGGCCAGGTTGGCTGCGGCCGACTCCGGCGCCGAGGCCGAGGCCGAGGCCGACCGGCGCGAGCTGCTCGACACCCAGGGCACCGATGCGAACGCATCCGAGACCAAGGTGGCCCTGATCCGGAAGCGGTTCGGCGAGGAGCCACCGGCGGACAGCTGACCGGTCGGCCCGGTCGGCCAGCGGGCCGCCCGCCGGCGTTCGGGCGCCTCGGGGTCGGACAGTAGGATCTGCGCCCATGCGCATGTCTCGGCTCCTGGTCCGCACCCTGCGAGAGGCGCCGGCCGATGCCGAGGTGGCTAGCCACCAGCTGCTGGTACGGGGCGGGTACATCCGGCGCCTCGCCTCGGGTATCTACACCTTCCTGCCGTTGGGACTGCGGGTGCTGCACAACGTGGAGCGGATCATCCGCGAGGAGCTCGACCGGTCCGGCTGCCAGGAGCTGCTGCTGCCCGCGTTGCACCCCATCGAGCTGTGGCAGGAGAGCGGTCGGGCCGCGCTCTTCGGGAGCGATGCGCTTCCAGCCATGACCGTCGACGCCCGGGGCGGGACCTTCGTGCTCGGCCCGACCCACGAAGAGGTGGTGACGGTCACCGTGGGCCCGGAGGTCGACTCCTACCGCCAGCTCCCCCTGACCGTCTACCAGATCCAGGTCAAGTTCCGCGACGAGGCCAGGCCCCGGTTCGGGCTGCTGCGGACGAGGGAGTTGATCATGGCCGATGCCTACTCGTTCGACGTGGACAAAGAGGCCATGCAGGAATCGTACCGCACCGTCTTCGATGCCTACCTGAGGATCTTCGACCGGCTCGGCCTCGAGGCCACCCCGGTGGAGGCGGCCTCCGGGGCCATCGGCGGCGACGTCAACCATGAGTTCATGGTCCCCTCCGCCGTTGGCGAGGACCACTTCGTCTCGTGCCCGGCCTGCGGGTACGCCGCCAACGTGGAGGCGGCGATCAGGGGTGGGGCCGGCGGCGCTCCCACGGAAGGTGGGGCCGACGGGGGGGCGCCGGTGGTCGAACATCACACGCCGGAGCGCCCTGGGATCGACGACGTGGTCGCCTTCTTCGCAGGCGACGGGGTGACCGCCGGCGACCTGCTGAAGAGCATGGCCGTGTTTGACGCCGGAGGACGTCCGTCGCTGCTGCTGCTGGCCGGCGACCGCGAGGCGCGCCTGCCGGTCGGATGGCGGCTCTTCGAGGACGACGAGTTCGTAGACCACCCGTCACTGGTCAAGGGGTACATCGGACCGACCGGCCAGCAGGAGCACGGGATCCGGGTGATTGCCGACTTCGGCGTCGCCCGGCCCGGCCCGTGGATCACGGGAGCCAACCAACACGACCACCATGTGAGCGGCGCACTCCTCGGCCGCGACTTCGCCGTGGACGAGTGGGGGTCGTTCGTCGAGGTCACCACCGGTGATCCGTGCCCACGGTGCGGCGAGCCCGTCGGACTGGTCCGCTCGGTGGAGGCCGCACACACCTTCCAGCTCGGGTACAAGTACTCCGAGGTGATGCCCGGGTCGAACTTCGTGACCGAGGACGGGAGCGAGGCGATTTTCTCGATGGCCTGCTACGGCATGGGCGTCAGCCGCCTGCTGGCGGTAGTGTCCGAGGAGAACCACGACGACCGGGGACTGGTGTGGCCGGCCGAGGTTGCCCCCTTCCAGGTCCACCTGGCCGCGCTCGGGGCCGGCCGGGTGCCGGAGGTGGCCATGGCGGCCGACCGGCTGTACGAACGGCTGACGACCGCCGGCGTGGAGGTGCTCTATGACGACCGGGACGTGTCGCCCGGCGTCAAGTTCGCAGATGCCGATCTGCTCGGGGTCCCGGTGCGCATGGTCGTGGGGGCCAAGGGGCTCTCCCGAGGAGTGGTGGAATGGCGCTCGCGTGCCACCGGGGAGGAACGCGAACTGCCCCTGGATGCCGTGGTGGAGGAACTGGCCGGCCTCAGGTCGTAGCTTCCGGCGACGATGCCCTGCTCGGTCGGCCGGGTGCGGAGCGCCCGGCACTCACGGTTGTCCACAGGCGGAACCGGGGGGAATCCGCACGTCAGGCCGTTTACGCCGGGAACGGGCGCTGCTATACTTTCGGATCTGCCGTTCGGTTGGAGTGGAGTGACGCTGATGGAGCGTGGGCGGACAGCCCACGCTTTTGTTTTGGTCCAGAACACTCCCGCCGAGGGTGCAGAGCAGGTCGTATCAGCCGAGCCGATCACGCGCGACAGGCATCAGAACCGCCGACAAGGACACAGGAAGGAGGCAGCACGGATGGTCGAGGATCTCTTTGCCACCCTCCAACCGGTGATGGCCGCCGCTCAACTCGAGCTGGTCGACGTCGAGCTGAAGTCGGGGGTGCTCCTGGTTACCGTCGATCGCGCCGGTGGCGTCGACCTCGAGGCGTTGACGGACGCCAACCGGGCAGCCTCCACCCTCCTCGACGAGCTGGATCCGATTCCGGGGAAGTACTCGCTGGAGGTGTCGAGTCCGGGTATCGAGCGGACCCTGCGCACACCGGCCCACTTCGTGAAGGCGGTGGGCGAGATGGTGACGGTCAAGACGCGTCCCCAGGTGCCCGGGGACCGGAGGCTCCGCGGTCGGCTGCTGGCTGCCGACGACGAGGGGTTCGAACTGGCCATTGACGGCGCGGCCGAGGGGCGGGTCCGACTGTCCTACCCGGACATCGATCGGGCCCGGACGGTGTTCGTCTGGGGGCCCGAGCCGCGTCCCGGAGGGGGCAGGTCGGCTGGCTCCACCAAGAAGAGCGCCACGCAGCGGAAGTCAGAGCCGACGAAGACGACGGAGAAGAGGAAGCAGGTCGTTACCCCATGAGCAAGACGAACTTCGAATTCCTTGATGCGCTCGGCCAGATCGCACGGGACAAGGGAATTTCCGTGGAGACCCTCCTCGACGCACTGGCCAACGCGCTGGTGGCGGCCTACAAGCGGCGTCCCGACGCGGCCGAGGAGGCCGTGGTCACCATCGATCCGGAGTCGGGTGAGATCCGGGTCTACGGGCAAGAGCTCGACGAGGACAGCAACGTGATCCGCGAATGGGACGACACCCCCGACGACTTCGGTCGGATCGCGGCGCAGACGGCCAAGCAGGTCATCCTGCAGCGGATCCGGGAGGTGGAGCGCGACCTCAAGTACGAGGAGTACGCGGGCCGGGAGGGTGACATCGTGACGGGGATCGTGCAGCAGACCGACAACCGCTACACCCTCCTTGACCTGGGAAAGGTCGAGGCACTTCTGCCCCAGGCGGAGCAGGTCTCCTATGAGCGGTACGAGCACGGGGCCCGGCTCAAGGCCTACATCGTAGAGGTGCGCAAGACCACCAAGGGCCCCCAGATCGTGGTCAGCCGTAGCCATCCGGGTTTGATCAAGCGCCTGTTCGAGCTCGAGGTTCCCGAGATCTCGTCGGGAGCGGTGGAGATCAAGGCCGCAGCCCGTGAGCCCGGCCACCGCACGAAGATCGCGGTGTGGTCGAACGACCCTAACGTGGATCCCGTGGGGGCCTGTGTGGGCGCCCGGGGTTCGCGGGTCCGGATGGTCACCAACGAGTTGCGCGGCGAGCGGGTCGATGTGGTGCCGTACTCCGATGACCCGGTGGAGCTGATCCAGTCGGCGCTGGCCCCGGCGCGTGTGCGCGAGGTGCGGCTCGACGACGAGACCGGTACGGCCACCGTCATCGTCAGCGACTACCAGCTTTCGTTGGCCATCGGCAAGGAAGGTCAGAACGCCCGGTTGGCGGCCAGGTTGACCGGATGGCGGATCGACATCAAGAGCGAGACGCAGCTGGCCGACGAGGAGTCCGGCTACGCCGGCGAGGAGTGGGCGGAGGGCGAGTGGATCCAGAACGAATCCGGCGAGATGGTCTGGCAGCCGGCCGAGGGCGGCACCGCGGTGTCCGCCACCGAGTGGTCGCAAGGGGCTGAGGGTGCCGAAGAGGTCCCTGGTGCCGTCGACGAGACCGCCACCGAGGCCGCCACCGCCGACGAGACCGCAGCCACCTCGACCGAGACCGCCTCCGAGCCGGTCGAGCCGGTCGCTTCCGAAGCGGCCGGTGGCGACGAGGGTTCCGAGGGGAGCTCAGCCGAGGAGGGTTCCGCATAGCTCCGCTGAGGACCTGCATCGGGTGCCGACGGACGTGCTCCGCCGGCCAGCTGATTCGGGTGGTGCGGCAGGGTGACGCCTCGCTCCAGGTCGGCCTGCATCAGCCCGGCCGGGGTGCGTGGCTCTGTAGGGACTCGCCTGGGTGTTTCGACCGGGCGGTGAAGCGGCAGGCGTTCGATCGGGCCTTCCATGAGCGGGTCGGGTGTGCCGAGTTAGACCAGTTGAGGAATGCGTTGCGATTGCGACCCGGAGGGTTGCCAGAGGCGGGCTCGGAGGGTCCGGTGCCGTGATGTGCGAGGATAGAGGGTCGTATGTGCGTGTCTGCATGTGCGACATCGAATGAAGGGCAGTAACAGCCGTTGCCGAAGAAGATCCGCGTCTACGAGCTCGCTCATGAGCTCGGCCTGACCAACAAAGAGGCGCTTGACCTCTGCCTGTCCCTCGGGATGGGTGTGAAGAGCCATTCGTCGTCCATCGAGGACGCCCAGGCCGACCGCGCCCGCCGAAAGGCCGACCGGGAGGACCTCCGCCGACCGGTGCAGCCAGAGGAGCCTGCACCTCCGGCCAAGAAGGCTGCCGCCACGAAGACGGCCGGGGCAAAGAAGCCGGCTCCTGCGGGAGCGGTCGGCGGAACTGCAGAGCCCGCTCCGAGTACGGTCGCCGAGCCCGCTACCGATGCCGGCAGTCCGGCCGGGGCCGGCCCAGAGGCGCCGTCGACGCCTCCGATCAAGCGCTCCGGTACGAGGCTGATCACCAGCCGTCCTGCCTCCGAGCATCCGGCCGCAGCGGCGCCTTCCCGTGCCTCGTCGGCGCCGATGCCCGCGGCTCCTGCCGCGGCTCCGACATCTGCGCCGACGCCGACGGTACCTCTGGCCCCTCCGTTGGCCCCTGCCGCCCAGGCTCCGCCCACGCCGAGACCGGCCCCCGCACCGGTGGCCCCTGTCGTCCAGGCTCCGCCCACGCCGAGACCGGCTCCCGCTCCGGTTGCCGCCGCGGCCCCTGCCGCGCCTGCGGCTGCGCCGGCCGCACCCGTCGTGGCCGCTGTACTCGCCGCACCCGTCGTGGCCGCTGCGCCGACCGCACCCGCCGCAACGCAGCCCGCTGCCCCTGTCGGCGGTGTGCCCACGCCGCCCTCGTCGGCTCCGGCCCGTCCTCCGACGAGCGCCTCGGGACGGCCGATCCCGCCTCCGCCCGGAGGACCGCCCCGATCGGTCACGGGCAAGCCCATACCTCCACCGCCCGGAGCGGGTGGTCGTCGTGCCACCCCTGGTGCCACGCGCCCCGGGGGATCGAGCGGATACACCGGCCGCCCTGGCGGGCCCGGCTCCAGTGGCAGCCGACCCGGCGCAGGGCCCCGCACCGGCGGCCCCGCTGGGGGAGCACCTAGCACCGGCTACGGAGGCCGCCCCGGCGGCGGAACCGGTGGTGGATACGCAGGTCGTCCCGGTGGCGGTCCCGGTGGCGGTCCCGGTGGCGGCGGACCCGGTGGTGGTCCCGGAGGCCGCGGTGGGCCCGGTGTGGGCCGTGGGCGTCCCAACCAGCGCCGACCGCGTCGTCGCCGTCGCAACCTCGAAGAGCTCGAGCCGACGCAACTGACCGCTTACGCGCCGTCGACGGCACCCGTCCCCGACATGGAGGTCATCGTCGAACGCGGTTCCACCGCGCGCGACCTGGGCCCGAAGCTGAACCGGTCCGCCGGCGACGTCATCCGCTTCCTGCTGTTACAGGGGGAGATGGTGACGGCCACCCAGTCACTCACCGACGACATGATCCTCCTGTTCGCGGCCGAGCTCGGGGCGGAGGTCCGCCTGGTCGACCCCGGCGAGGAGCGCGAGGCCGAATTGCTGGCCAAGTTCTTCGACGAGGACGAAGAGGAAGAGGACGAGGCCGATCTGCGCCCACGGCCGCCGGTGGTCACCGTCATGGGCCACGTCGACCACGGCAAGACACTGCTGCTCGATCGCATCCGATCGGCCAACGTCGTTGCCGGCGAGGCCGGTGGGATCACCCAGCACATAGGTGCGTACCAGGTCGAATGGAACGGGCATCCGATCACCTTCATCGACACGCCGGGTCACGAGGCCTTCACCGCCATGCGAGCGCGTGGGGCCGAGGTCACCGACATCGTGGTGCTGGTGGTGGCCGCTGATGACGGCGTCATGCCGCAGACCATCGAGGCGATCAACCACGCCAGGGCGGCCGATGTGCCGATCGTGGTGGCTGTCAACAAGGTGGACCGCGAGGAGGCCGACCCCAACAGGGTGCTCCAGCAACTGTCCGAGCACGGTCTGGTCCCAGAGGCCTGGGGCGGCGACATCATCACGGTGGAGATCTCGGCGCTCCAGAACCTAGGCATCGACGACCTCCTGGAGCAGATCGTCCTGGTCGCCGAGGTGGAGGAGCTGGTGGCCAGTCCCGAGGGACGGGCGCGCGGTGTCGTGCTCGAGGCGGAACTCGAGATCGGACGGGGCCCTGTGGCTTCGGTCATCGTGGAACACGGCACCCTCCGGGTCGGCGACCCCATCGTGGCCGGCGCGGCATGGGGCAAGGTCAAGGCCCTGGTCGACGACCGCGGCGACCAGATCAAGGAGGCTCCGCCCTCCACTCCGGTGCAGGTGCTCGGGTTCTCCGAGCCGCCCGAGGCAGGCGACGAGTTCCGGGTCGCCCCTGAGCTGGCGCAGGCCCGCACCATCGGCGAGGCCCGTGCTCATCGGTACCGGGTGGCCGGCCATGTCCCAGCGGCCACGTCGGCACTGGGCGGGGCCAAGCTCGAGGACCTGTTCGAGCAGATCCAGCGCGGTGAGACCGCCACCCTCAACCTGATCCTCAAGGCCGATGTCCGCGGCTCGCTCGAAGCAGTGACCGAGAGCCTGCGCAAGCTCGAGCGTGAGGACGTCAAGCTCAGCTTCGTCCACCGAGGAGTGGGAGGGATCACCGAGTCCGACGTGGAACTGGCCCAGGCGTCGAATGCCACCATCATCGGCTTCAACGTCCGGCCCGATCGGCGCTCACGCGAGATGGCGGCCAAGGCCGACGTGGAGATCCGCACCTACGAGATCATCTACAAGCTGCTCGAGGATCTCGAGGCGGCCATGCTCGGAATGCTCTCGCCCGTCTACGAAGAGGTGGTCACCGGCGAGGCCGAGGTGCGCCAGGTGTTCCGGGTGCCCCGCATCGGGGCCATCGCCGGGTGTTACGTCCGGGAGGGCGTCATCACCCGCGGTTCGAAGGTCCGGTTCCTCCGCGACGGTGTGGTCATCTGGAAGGGTGCCATCACCTCGCTCCGGCGGTTCAAGGACGACGCCCGGGAGGTGCAGGCCGGGTTCGAGTGCGGCATCGGGCTCTCGGACTACCAGGACCTCAAGGAAGGCGACCTCATCGAGACGTTCGACGAGCGGGAGATCCCCCGCACCTAGCCGAGGACACCGTCCGGTCCCCGGTCGGCGTCACCGAGGGTCCGGGGATGGAGCGGAGGAGCCGTGTCAGGTCGTCGCCAGGACAATCGGGGGGCAGCTCCCTACCCAAGGTCATTGCGGGTCAACCAGGTGCTGCGCCAGGTGCTGGCCGAGGAGATCGAGCGACTCGCCGATGCCGACGAGCGCTTGCGCCTGGTCACCGTGACCGCGGTCGACACGGCACCCGACCTCCGCCACGCCTCCGTGTACCTGAGCTCCCTCTCCGATGACGCCGCCGACGCCCTGGCCGAGCGGAGGGCCCAACTTCAACGGACCCTGGGACGCCAGATCCGGATGAAGCGCACCCCCCAGCTGGAGTTCGCCGTGGACCCTGCGGTGGTGGCCGGGAGCAAGGTCGAAGACGTGCTGCGTCGGATCCGAGACAAGGAAGACGGGTCGCCGGAGGGTGATCGGTCGCCCCACTCCAAACGGTGAGCGCGTCCGGCACCGACCAGGTGAACGGACTGGTCGTGGTGGACAAGGAGGCCGGGTGGACCTCCCATGACGTGGTGGCCCGCTGTCGGCGCATCTTCGGCCAACGCCGGGTCGGCCACGCTGGAACGCTCGACCCCGACGCCACCGGAGTGCTCCTCGTCGGCCTGGGACGGACCACCCGGTTGATGCGGTTCCTCACCGCCCTGCCGAAGACCTATGAGGCCGAGGTGGTCCTCGGCACGGCGACCTCCACCCTCGATGCCTCCGGCGAGGTGACCGGAACCTGGGACATGGACGGGGTCACTTTGGCGGATGTCCGGCGGGCCGCCGAGGCGCTCACCGGTCCGATCGAGCAGGTCCCACCGATGGTCTCCGCCGTGAAGGTCGGCGGCCAGCGTCTCCATGCCCTGGCCCGTCAGGGCATCGAGGTCGAGCGCGCACCCCGACCGGTCACGGTGCACCACTTCGACGTCGCCCCCGCAATGACCCCGGGGGTGTTCCGGATAGACGTGGAGTGCTCTTCGGGAACCTACGTGAGGGTGCTGGCCGCCGACCTGGGCGCTGCCCTGGGCGGCGGCGCCCATCTCCGGAACCTCCGCCGAACACGGATCGGGTCGTTTGCCGCCGAAGACGCCCGGTTGGTCGACGAGCTGACCCCGGCCGTGGTGCTCACTCCGGCCCAGGCCCTGCGTGACCTCGACCAGGTGGTGGTGCCCATCGACGTCCAGAAGCTCGTGGCGCGTGGCCTGCCTCTCGACCGGGTGCCACTCGGGGTTACCGGGGCCGGTCCGTGGGGCCTGGTGGACGAGGGGCACCGCCTGCTGGCGGTCTACGAGGCGACCGAGACCGACCGCATCCGTCCGGCCGTGGTGGTCGAGTCGGCAGGATGACCGCCGCTGGGCCCGCCACAGCCGGGCGGCCCCGTACGGATCGTCGTTGACTCGGCGGTAACCTTCCCCGGTGATGGACATCGTGACCGAACCATCGACCTCCCAGCCCCCTGCAGGGGGTTCCGCGGTGACCATCGGTGCATATGACGGGGTGCACCTGGGCCATCGCGCACTCCTGGCCGAGCTGAAGACGCGGGCGGAAGCCGACGGCCTGACCACCGTGGTGGTCACCTTCGACCGACACCCGGCCACGGTGGTCCGCCCGGAGTCGGCGCCGTCTCTGCTGTGCGATCTCGAGCAGAAGCTCGAGTTGCTCGCGGCAGCCGGCGTCGATCGCACGGTGGTCCTCTCCTTCGACGAGGAGCGGGCCAACGAGTCGGCCGAGGCGTTCGTCGACGAGGTCCTCGTCGAGAGCCTCGATGCGCGCCTGGTCGTGGTGGGCGAGGACTTCCACTTCGGGCATGGTCGCAAGGGCAATGTGGCCCTGCTGAAGGAGATGGGATCGGTGGAGGGGTTCGCCGTGGACGGCGTGTCCCTCGAAGCCGACCGGGGCCTGGCGGGCCTGCCCGGTGAGGCGATCTCCTCCACCCGGGTACGCACCCTGGTGTCGGAAGGCCGGGTCGAGCACGCCGCAACCCTCCTCGGGCGGCCCCATCAGGTCAGGGGACCGGTGGTCACCGGTGACCGGCGCGGAGGGGCCGAGCTCGGCTTCCCGACGGCCAACGTCGACGTCCCTACCGGGGTCTGCCTGCCCGCCACCGGCATCTACGCCGGGTGGTTCGAGCGGCCGGACGGCACCAGGTGGGAGACGGCCATCTCGGTAGGCCGCCGACCCACGTTCTACGGAGGTGACGGCGAGCTGCTGGTGGAGGCCTACCTGCTCGACTTCACCGGCGACCTCTACGGGGAGCAGGCGCGGCTGGGCTTCGTGTCCCGTCTCCGCGATGAGCTGGCCTTCGAGTCGGTGGAGGCGCTGGTCGAACAGATGGGACGCGACGTGGCCGAGACCCGGGCGCGCCTGGCCGCGTCGGGCTGACCTCGCCGGGCCTGGCGCGGATGCCGGGGGGGTCAGAAGATGGTTGAGTCGCCGAGCAGCTCGGTGCGCAGTTCGCGCTTGAGGACCTTGCCGGCGGGATTGCGTGGCAGCACCTCGCCCCTGAACCAGAAGCGGGACGGCACGTTGAAAGCGGCCAGCCGCTCGCGGACGAAGCGCGCCAGCTCGTCGGCTCCCACGTCCTGGCCAGGGCGGAGGACGACCACCGCGCCGACCTCCTCGCTGAGCACGGGATGGGGTACACCGATGACCGCGCAGTCGGCCACGGCGGGGTGCTCGAACAGGGCTGCCTCCACCTCGACGCAGTACACGTTCTCGCCGCCGCGGATGATCATGTCCTTGGCCCTGTCGACGATGTGGACAAAACCCTCCTCGTCGACGCGGGCCACGTCGCCGGTGTGGTGCCATCCCCTGGTGAACGACGCAGCACTCTCCTTGGGGCGGTTCCAGTAGCCGCGCACCACGTTGGGACCCTTGATCCACAGCTCACCGGTGCGCTCCGGATCGACCGGCTGGTCGGTCGGCGGCTCCTCGCCCGCGTACTCCTCGGGCACCACGGCAACGTCGCAGACCGGCGCCGGCGGGCCGACGCTGTCGGGCTTGCGGACGTAGTCGTCCCCGGCGTTCATGGTCGTCATGGCCGAGGTCTCGGTCAGGCCGTAACCGTTGCCGGGGGCGCCGGCAGGGAAGTGCTGCTTGATCCGGCGCACCAGGTCCGGTGGGGCCGGTGCGCCGCCGTACGAGATCGAACGCACCGAGGAGGTGTCGGTCTTGCCGAACGCGGGTGAGTCGATGACCTGCATGACCATGGCCGGCACGCCGCCGAAGATGGAGATCCGCTCGCGCTCGATCAACTCGAGGGCCCGCTCGGGGTCGAAGTGGTGCATCATCACCAGCTTGCCCCCGGCGGCCGTGTTGGTCACCAGCACAGCGTGGCATCCGGTGGCGTGGAAGAGGGGCACCGACAAGAGGTTGGCGTTCTGGCCGCCTTCACTCACGTCGGCGACGGTCCCGCTGCGCCGCATGGTGCCGGTTGTCGAGACGAAGAACAGGTTCATGAGGTTGGACACGCTGTTCCGGTGGGTGCCGATGGCGCCCTTGGGTCGACCGGTGGTGCCCGAGGTGTAGAAGATGGTGGCGTCGTCGTCCGGGTCGATGGAGACCTCGGGAAGGGTGGCCCCCGGCGCCGGGGTGCCGACCACGTCGGTGAAGGGGATCACCGGGAAGGGGTCGGATCCGGGCCGGTCCACCATCGCCCCGATGGCCGCCCGACGCCCCCCGTGGTCGGGGTCGTGCTCCTCGCAGGTGACGATCATGGCCCTGAGGTCGGGTAGCTCGGCGAGGTGGTGGAGGATGCGACCCTGTCGCTCCTCGTCCACGAACACCACCGAGGTGCCCGAGTCGCTGAGACCGAAGGACAGCTCGTCGCCGACCCACCAGGCGTTGAGCGGGACGACGACCGCCCCGACCGAGATGGCGGCCCAGAAGGCGATGATCCACTCGGGCAGGTTGCGCATGGCAATGGCAACGCGGTCGCCCTTGGTGATCCCAAACCGGTCGATGAGCTGCCGGCCGAGTGTGGCTGCGGTCCGGAAGTGCTCGTCGAAGGTGACCCGTTCGTCCTCGTAGACGAGGAAGTCCTTGTCCCCGTGGTGGGACGACAGCTCGAGGACCGTCCGCAGGTTGGACGGAGCAGTCTTCCAGGTGCGGGTGGGGATGCCCCGGACGTCCAGCTCCTCCATCTCGAAGGGTTGGCCCGCCGCCGTCAGGGTGGCGGTCACCTCGGCCAGGGTGGGGACGGCTGGTGCTTCGTGCGATGTCCCCGATTGCTGTTCGACCGAATCGGCCATGACTGCTCCTCTCCATGATGGCCGTCCGCCCGGCGTCGCCCATCGGCACGTCCGGGTGTTCCGGCCGTGTCCTACGTGTTGACCGGCGGGGCGGGGCGGGGCGGTACCGTGCCGGGCTCCCGGAACACGGCGGTGCGGTAATAGGCCAGCTCGGCCACGCTCTCGCGGATATCGTCCATGGCCCGGTGGCCACCCGTCTTGACCGGGGCATCCTTCATCACGTCGGGGTACCAGCGGTTGGCCAACTCCTTGATCGTCGAGACGTCGATCGACCGGTAGTGGAGGTACTCCTCGATCTCGGGGAGGTAGGCGGCCAGAAACCGGCGGTCGGTGCCGATGGAGTTGCCGGCCAGCGGCACCGTGCGGGCCTTGGGTACGTGGGTGCGAATGAACTCGAGGGTGGTGGCCCCGGCCTCCTCCAGTGACACGGTCGACGCGGCGATCTCGGCGAGGAGGCCGCTCCGGGTGTGCATGTCCCGGACGAAGTCGTCCATGGCGTCGAGCTGCTCGGCCGTGGCCGACACCACCAGGTCGGGTCCTACGGCCACCACGCCCAGGTCGTCATCGGTGATCAGCGTGGCGACCTCCACGATGACATGACGGGCGGTGTCGAGCCCGGTCATCTCGAGGTCCATCCACACCAGCACGCGGTCACGCTACCGGGTGACGGCCCGCCGGCCAATGTGACGACGCGTCAGATCCCTGACGGGACCAGGGATTCCCGTGGCACCCCATGGGGGCGATAGCGTCCGCAGGAGGACGAGCGGAGGAGTCCGGGTGGCCCCGGGAGCACACAGCAGCGTTGATCTGGTATCCGACGGGGAGTTGGGACGCGCCCCGGAGGTGCCGGCACCCCTGACGGTGATGGTGATCCGGCTCGACCCGGACCTGTCCGTTCCCGGATACGCCCGGAGTGGCGACGCCGGCGCCGATCTGGTGGCCCGGATCGACGTCACCCTTGCCCCGAGGGGCGGGAGGGCCCTGGTGCCCACCGGCATCGCCCTGGCCATTCCGGAAGGCCATGCGGGTTTCGTGCAGCCGCGCAGCGGGCTGGCGCTCCGTCACGGGGTGACCTGCCTGAACACCCCGGGGCTCATCGACTCGGGGTACCGGGACGAGCTCGCCGTCCTGCTGGTCAACACCGACCCCGACGTTGCCTACCAGGTGCACCGCGGAGACCGGATCGCCCAGTTGGTGATCCAGCGGGTGGAGAGGGCCGACTTCGTCGAAGTCGATCGGCTGCCCGACAGCGATCGGGGCCCGGGCGGCTTCGGATCGACGGGCCGGTGACGGTGATGCGTCGACTGACCGGTCTGGACGGGGCGTTTCTCTCCCTGGAGTCGCCCACGACCCATCTGCACATCCTCGGCGCGCTGATCTTCGATCCGAGCGGTGTGGCCGGCGGGGTGGAGTTCGGCGACATCCGGGAGATGGTGGCCGAACGGGTGCACCGGGTGCCCCCCTTCCGGATGCGGATGCTCGAGGTCCCCTTCGGGCTGCAGCACCCCTCGATGGTCGACGACCCGGAGTTCGACATCGACTACCACGTCCGACGGACCAGCCTCCCGCGCCCCGGAGGCCGACAGGAGCTGGCTGCGCTGGTGGCCGATCTGGCCTCCCGGCCACTCGACCGACGGCGGCCACTCTGGGAGTTCCACGTGGTGGAAGGGTTGGAGCACGGCCATCTCGCCGTGGTGACCAAAGTGCACCATGCCATCATCGACGGCGTTTCCGGGGCGGAGGTGATGGCGGCGTTCTTCGACCTGTCCCCGGAACCGGTGCCCCGCCCGCTCTTCGGGAGGGACACCGCCGGTCGGCAGCCCGGTCGGTCCGGCGGAGCGGCTGCCCCTCCCGGGGCTGCGGTCCCCGCCCCGGCCCGTTCGGCCGATCCCACCTGGTCCCCGCCCCCGCTGCCCGGTGAGTTGGACCGGTGGCGCCAGGTGATCGGAGCGCTCCCCAGCCAGGTCGACGCGGTGGCCCGAACCGTGACCCGCACCGTGACGACGGCGCGGACCCTGAGCGGTCGCAACCGGGAGCTGAACGGCACCCTGCCGCCCTCACCCTTCGAGGCCCCCCGGACCTCGATCAACCGGGCGATCTCGCCCCACCGCCGGGTGGCGTTCGCCGAACTGCCGCTCGCCGACATCCGCCGGGTGGGGGAGGTCCTCGGGGGCACGACCAACGACATCGTGCTCGCCTGCACCGCCGGTGCCATGCGGAGGTTCTTTGCCGAGCGGGACGAGGAGCTCGAGACCTCGTTGGTGGCCATGGTGCCGGTGTCGGTACGGAGCGAGGACGAACAGGGGGCGTTGGGCAACCGGGTGTCGGGCATGCTGACGTCCCTGGCGACCGGGGTCGAGGATCCCGTTGCCCGCCTGCGCCACATCAGCGACGGGATGCGGGCGGCCAAGGAGCAGAGCCGGTCGATCGGTGGGGAGGTGTTCGCGACCTGGGCCCAGGCCACCTTCCCCGCCGTGGCAACCCGGCTGTCGCGGCTGGTGACCAACTTCCGGGTGTTCGATCACGTGTCCCCGATGTTCAACCTGATCGTGTCCAATGTGCCCGGACCGGACTTCCCCCTCTACATGGCCGGTGCCCGCATGGTGGCCATGTACCCGATGGGCCCGGTCATGGAGGGCGTAGGGCTCAACGTGACGGTGTTCTCCTACCTCGACACCGTCTACGTCGGGATCCAGGCGTGCTGGGACCTGGTGCCGGACATCGCCACCGTTGCCGACGGCATGCAGGAGTCGCTGGGCGAGCTGGTGCGGGAGGCGGTCCGCCGGGACCGGCCGGTGCCGTGGTGGCATGCCGAACTGCCTGCCTGACCGAAGCCGGCACCGTCCCCGACCTGGTCCGATCGGTCGGTGTGGGCATCGGGCGGAACGGTACCTGACGTGGCTCGCAAGCCGGATGTCGCTCGGGAAATGGCCCGTCTGCTGCTAGGGTGAGTGCCTTACGCGGACGTGGCTCAGCTGGTAGAGCACAACCTTGCCAAGGTTGGGGTCGCGGGTTCGAATCCCGTCGTCCGCTCCAAGGAACAACCGGAGCCGGGCAACCTCCCCGCCCCGGGAACGGCCCCGCACGAGCATGTGGCCTGGGGGTCCGGCGCCTTGCTCATCCCTTGAACGGACCCGTAACGTGGTCCGGGCGGAACTGGGCCGGGAGGTCGGAAGCGGGGCGGCCGAGGAGGGCGATGGACACGGCGACCATGACATTCGCGGCCCTCGCCGAGGCGATCCGGGCTCGACTGCCGGACGCGCGGGGTCGATGCCTGGTGGTCGGCGTGGACGGGATGTCGGGGGCTGGCAAGAGCAGCTTCGCCCGGCAGCTCGCCACCGAGCTGTCCGCTGCCTTTCTCAACACCGACGAGCTGGTCCCTGGTTGGGACGGCTTGGCGGCATCGCTCGACGCCGTGGTCGAGCGGGTCCTGGTCCCGTTGGCCCGGGGAGAGCCCGGCCGGTGGCAGCGCTACGACTGGATCGAGGGCCGGCCGGCCGAGTGGGTCGAGGTCCCGGTGTGCGACATCCTGGTCCTCGAGGGTTGCTGCGTGGGAACGCCACAAGTAGTGGACCATCTTTCCTACCTGGTGTGGATCGACACGCCCGAGGACGAGCGCCGCCGCCGGCTCCGTGGCCGCAACGACTGGGAGGAGTACGCCGCCTTCTATGACCGCTGGGCCGCACAGGAGACCGCCCTGCAGGCCGGATCGGGCACCATGGCCCGCGCCGACCTGGTCGTGGACAACAGCGAGGCGCAGAGGCAGAGGCAGGGGCGAGCAGCACGGGGGGACCGGCTCGCCTATGTGGCTCGCCCATCGATAGAGCGAGCCAGAGGGCCCCGGCAGAGTCGGCCGGGGGAGTGAGCCCGCTGACGAGTCCGGAGCACGAGCCCGGAGGAAGGAAGAGACCCATGTCCCTGCTCCCGCCACTGGTCGGTGCCGAGCAGCTGTACGACGCCCTCGGCGAAGAACACCTGCGGCTCTTCGACGCCACCGTCTTCCTGCGCCGGGCTGTCCGGGGAGGTCCCTACACCGTCGAGAGCGGTGCCTCGGACTACGAGGAGTCGCACATCCCCACCGCTGCATTCGCCGATATCCCCGGCGAGCTCTCGGACCCGGCGTCGCCCTTCCCGTTCACGGTGCCCGACGCCGGACGGTTTGCCGCCGCCATCGGAAGACTCGGGGTGGGCGACGACAGCCACGTGGTGGCCTACGCGCAGGAGTCGCCGATGTGGGCCACCCGGCTGTGGTGGCTGCTCAAGTACTTCGGTCATGACGACGTGAGCGTCCTCGACGGGGGACTGGTCGCCTGGAGGGCCCTTGGTGGCGCGCTGGAGCGTGGAGCGCGCCACTACGAGGAAGCGAGTTTCACGCCCCGCACGCGGTCCGGACGCCTGGCCACCCTCGACGAGGTGAAGGCGGTGGCCGAGGGCGCCCCCGTCCGTCTGGTGAACGCACTTCCGGCCGAGGCGTTCCGCGGGGAGGGCCCCGGTGCCTACTCGCGCCCCGGTCGGATCCCCTCCAGCGTCAGCGTGCCGTGGTCGGACCTGGTGGACCCGGGTACCAACCGGTTCAGGGCCCCGGACCGGTTGTCGGCGGCGTTCGCCGATTCCGGCGTCGAGGAGGACGAACCGGTGATCGCCTACTGCGGCGGTGGGATCTCGGCGACGGTGGACCTATTTGCCCTCGAGCTGACCGGGCGCAGCGACGGCCGCCTCTATGACGGGTCGCTCACCGAGTGGAGTGCGGATCCGGGGTTGCCGCTGGTCACCGGCTGACCGGGGTGCCACGCGGAGGCGATCACCCGGGTCGGTGAACTCCTCCCGGACCGGTCACGGCTGCCTGCCGGCGAACTCGCCCCACGCGTTGATCGCCGCGTTCAGCTCGTGGCGTAGCCGCTGCTCGACGGCCAGGAACCGGGCGTCCTCCTTCTGGGCCGCGGTGCGGGGCCTCGGCAGGTCGACATCGATGATCGCGGTGATCCGACCCGGACGGGGACTCATGACGTAGATGCGATCGGAGAGGAACACCGCTTCGGAGATGTCGTGGGTGACGAGGAGGACGGTGGCGCCCACCTCGGACCACACCTGGTTGAGCCACTGCTGCAGGTCGGCCCGAGTGATCCCGTCGAGTGCGCCGAACGGCTCGTCGAGCAGCAGGAGGGGGCGGTCGGCTATCACGGTGCGCAGGAAGGCCACCCGCTGGCGCATGCCTCCCGACAGCTGCCACGGCCATGCCCGGGTGAACTCGCCCAAGCCGAACCGTTGGAGCAGGGGCAGCGCTCGGCGCCGGGCCTCGTCTCGTCGGACACCTTGGAGCTCGAGCGACAGGCCGACGTTGTCGATGACACGCCGCCAGTCGAGCAGGGCATCGTGCTGGGGCATGTAGGCGCTCGCGCCGAGGCGGTCACGGAGTTCCTCCCCGTTGATCAGCACGTGGCCGCCGCTGACCTCTTCGAGACCGGCGGCGATGTTGAACAGGGTGCTCTTGCCGCAGCCGCTCGGTCCGATCAGCGAGACGAACTCGCCGTCCCGGGCCACGAGGTCGACCCCGTCCACGGCCACGACGTCTCCGTCGTTGCCCGAGAAGCGCTTCGCCACGCCCCGCAACTCGAGGTTCGGTCGGTGATCGGTCATGGCTTCGGCCTCCAGGGCATTGCCAGACGTTCGATGAGCCCGACGATGGCGAACAGGGCGAGGGTGAGGATGGCAATGACGAAGACCGCGCCGAGGACCAGGTCGGTCCGGATCGGAGCGGCGCGGATCGCCGTCGTCATGTAGACGCCGAGACCCTGTTGGGCTCCGACGAACTCCGCCACGATGGCGGCGCTGTAGGCATAGGTGACCGAGATCTTGAGGCCGGTGAAGAAGTGGGGAAGGGCACTCGGGAAGCGGACTCTCCGGAGGAGCTGGAACCGGTTGGCCCTCATGGTGCGCAGCAGGTTCATGGCATCCGGATCCGACGAGGCCAGTCCCTGCACCAGCCCGACGGAGATCGGAAAGAAGCTGAACAGGGCCACCAGCACGATCTTGGGAACCAGCCCGAAGCCCCACCACACGAGGACGAGCGGGGCGAGTGCGATGATCGGAACCGTCTGAGAGGCCACGATGATCGGGTACAGGCTCCCTCGTACGGGTCGGAAGGAGTCGATGGAGACCGCAAACACCACCCCGACGATGACCGCGAGCGCCATCCCGAGCACCGCTTCTTCGGTGGTGACGCCGATGGCCGGCCAGATGTTGACCCGGTCGTCCCACGTGGAGTGGGCGATGAGGTTGGGCCCGGGGAGCAGTTGGGGGTCGACGTGCCGCACGGTGACCAAGAGCTGCCAGAGCGCCAAGACGGCGGCGATCACCAGCAGCGGCGGGACAACGGTCCGGACGCGCCGACCGAACCCCCTCCGCCGCCCAGCGGGGGACGGTCCGGGCGTCGACGCCAGCGGGGACGCAGGTGGAGCGGTTCCCACTGCTTCCGCCAGAGCGTCGTCGGTGCGGGCGAGGGCGCTCATGGGTCCATTATGGCCGATGAAACTTGATATAATCGATCGAGATTATGGTATATGGCGGATCGCGCCGGTGTCGTCGCCGTGAAGCGGCCCGCGTACCCTAAGGGGTGGACGTGCCCCCAGTGGACTAGCGAATGGAACAACCGATGTCACGACGCCTCCGTGCCCTTGCCCCGCCCCTGCTCCTCGTCGTCCTGCTGGGCGCCCTGGTCGCAGCCTGCGGGTCCAGCGCCTCGTCGGCTCCGTCCACCTCCGCGCCGCCCACCACCTTGACCTCGTCCGCCAGGGGGCTCCAGCCCCTGCGCATCGCACTGGACTGGACCCCGAACGTCGACTTCCTGGGCATCTATGTTGCCATCAAGAACGGCTACTTCACCCAGATGGGGATCAATCCGGTGATCATCCCCTACTCGGGAACCGCAGGGGAGACGCTGATCCAGTCCGGCAAGACGGATCTCGCCTTCACCTACCCCCCCAGCATCCCGGCCTATCGGGCCTCGGGGCTGCAGTACCGGGCCGTCGCCGGCCTCAGCCAGGAGAACACGATCGCGCTCGCCGTCCTCCAGTCGTCTCCCTACACCTCGCCCGCCCAGCTGAGCGGGAAGCTCTACGGCGGCTTCGGGGTCCCCAGTGACCCGCCGATCATCAAGTCGATCTTCGAGGCTGCCGGCGTGAAGGACCCCGTCTACCACGAGGTCGTGCTCAACGGCTCGGCCTACCAGGCCCTGGCCGCCAAACGGGTGGCCTACACCACGATGTTCGGCGGCATCGACGACGTGACCGCCGAGCTCCAGGGCGCCAAGTTGCGTCTGTTCCCGATCCGGGACTACCTCGGAGCCGCCGCCGGCTTCCCCGACGACTCGCTGGCTGCGAGCGACAAGGAGATCAGCACCGACCCGACCTTGCTCCGGCACGGCCTGGCTGCGCTCTCGGAGGGGTACATCTATGCGGCACAGCACCCGGCCGAAGCCGAGGCGGACCTCATCCAGTACAACACGACGGCACTTGCCCACAGCCACAACATCATCGTCGCCACCGGCAACGCCACCGCCCCCACCTTCCTCGACGCTGCCGGCCAGTGGGGATCGCTTTCCGACGCCAGCTTCGCCGGGATCACGCAGATCATGGCGCAGGGAGGCCTGTTCGACGGCAAGACGCCCCCACCGGCCTCTGACGACTACACCAACAGCCTCCTGCCCCAGGGGTGACGGCGTTGTCCATCCGGCTTTCGGCGACTTCCCCTCGAGGGGCCCGAACGAACCGTGAAGGAAGGGAGGCATGCCGTTGACCCGGGTGCGAGTGGTGCTCGACTATCTGCACCCGTGGCCGAATGCTGCGGGGTTCTATGTCGCCCGGGCGCGTGGCTGGTACGAAGCGGCCGGCCTCGACGTCGAGCTGCGGACACACGACTACGGCTGGGGGGACACGCTCGAGTACCTCGCTCAGGGCTTGGCCGAGTTCGGGGTGTTCCCCCCGAACCGGCTCCTGGTCCGACGGGAGCGCGGGGAACCGTTGACCGCCATCGCCGCCGTCAACCACCAGGGGCTCGAAGCCATCCAGGTGGCGCGCAGCAGCGGGATCACCCGGCCCAGGGAACTCGGTGGTCGGCGGATCGGCTATGCACCGACGCCGCGGGGGCGGGCCATGGTGCAGGCGGCCGTCGCCGCCGACGGTGGCGACCCGGACTCGGTGGTCACGGTCGACACCGGGAGCATCGAGCTCACCCCCGAGTTCCTCCGTGCGGGCACTGTCGATGCCACCTTCGGCGGCTACTGGGCGTGGGACGTACTGACCCGGGCGATCCCCGCCGACGCGACCCTGGTGTGGCCGGCAGGCGACCTGGGCGTGCCCCGCTACCACAGCTACGTCCTCGGGGCACCCGAACACCTGCTCCTCGGGTCACCCGACACGGTGCGGCGGTTCCTCGACGCCACCGGCCGTGGTTTTCGCACGGCGGCCTCCGAGCCGGAGGCGACGCTGCGCGACCTCGAGCGGGCGATCCCCTACGTGCCGTCGTGGCGGCTGGAACGCTCGTTGGAGCTGGTGGCGCCGACCTGGACTCATGACGGCATCTGGGGTGGGCTCCGCGACGAGCTGCTCGGGCCCTATGCCGAGTGGCTCGCATCGTATGGGATCCTCCGCGCTCCGAGCAGGTGGTCCGGCGGTTTCACCAACGAGTTCCTCCCACCGCAGGAGGCCGCGGTCCGCTGATCCACCGAATCGGGCGACCTCCCACAGCTCGATGGCTACGGCCGGCGGCGACAGGAGAAGTACGCCTTGACAGAGCTGTCGGTAGGGGAGTGCCCGTTCTCATCGGTCTCTTCGAGGATGAGGAACATCGGAGCCAATGCGGACTCGATGCGCGACAGGCTCACGCCGAGCTCGCCGATCTGTTCCTGGTGGAGGACGTACCGGACCCCTTCCACGTGCTCGAAGATCCGGATATCCCATTGCGACATGCCATCGCCCTCTTGGTCCTCGGCGAAGGAGACGTCGATGACGGCCACGCCGCCGTCGAAGTCGTACACCCACGGTGGTTCGTCTCCCAACCGGCGGAGCTCGCCGAGGGTGTTGACGTCGAAGACGAACAGCCCACCGTCGTCCAGGTGTCCGTGGACGGCGGCGAACATGGACTGCCAGGCATCGAACGTTAAGAGGTGATTGACACTGTCGAACACACTGATCACCACGTCGAATCGTTCGCCCAGTGAGAACGACTCCATGTCCCCTTCGTACAGGCGGGCATCGGGGACCTTCTCCTTGGCGATGGCGAGCATGGCCGGCGAACGGTCCAGACCCGTCAACGAAGGCAGGGCCGTGAGGCGGGCGAGGATCGACCCCGTGCCGCAGCCGAGCTCCAGCAGCGACGCCGCATGGGGAAGGTAGCGGTTGATGGATGCGACGACACGGTCCGCCCTGGGGCCCGGGTCGTCCATCACTGAGTCGTAGAAGGCGGAGAAGCGGTCGTACGCCGGCATCGGTCAACCGTGCCACATCGTGCGCTCGGTCGTCGGCCCGGACGGTCGGATCGCCGGCAGGGTGGCCGGGCGCTCCTTGTCGGGCGCCCACGGTGCGGGCGTGCCCCGGGCCACCCGCCGGACCCACATGGTCGAGCTGATCCGCCGGGGCCATCATGCCGACGAGGTGATGGCGGTTCTGGCGGCGGCGGGCCGCAATGAGCCCTGCCCGTGTGGAAGCGGCCTCAAGTCCGAGCGGTGCCATCAGCACTGAGCCGCCGACGGCCGGGCAGGAGCTCGACCGCATTGGCACGGGAGCGCCATTCGTGCAACCGTGAGGGCCATGGCCGGTCACACGCAGTTGGTGGTTTGCGAAGGAGACGAGACCGGGCAGGAACTGCTGGATCAGGCGCTCCGGGTCTTCGACCCGGGGGTGCTCGGCGTCGACATCGATCTGCTCCGCTTCGATCTCTCGCTGGGGAATCGACGCCGGACCGGCAACGCGGTCGTCCACCAGGCAGCCGAGGCGATGGTCGAGGTCGGTCTCGGTCTGAAGGCGGCGACCATCACGCCCCCGGGGATCGACGACGTCGGCTCACCGAACCGCATCCTACGAGAGGGCGTGGGTGGATCGGTCATAGTCCGGACCGGTCGGCGCATCCCCGGCGTCGTGCCCATGGCGCCGGTGGTCCACCCGATCGTGGTCGTGCGCATGGCGGTGGGCGACGCCTACGGTGCCGAGGAGCGGCGGTCGGGGTCGCCCGGAGGGGCGGACGAAGTGGCGTGGAGGACCGAGCGCATCGAGCGCGGCCTCTGCCGGTCGGTTGCCGAGTACTCGTTCCGGACCGCAGGGGCCATGGACGGCTGCGTCTACGGAGGTCCGAAGTGGACGGTCTCCGCACTGTACGAGGGGATGCTGAAGGAGGAGATGGACGCGGCCGCCGCTCGCCATTCCGACGTGCGGTACCGTCCCACGCTGATCGATGCCGCGTACGCTGGCCTGCTCACCGAGGGCGCCGATCAGACCCTGGTGATCCCGGCGCTGAACCGTGACGGCGACTGCCTGTCCGATCTGGTGCTGGCGCTGTTCGGCTCCATCGCCGGTGCCGAATCGGTGCTGCTGGCACTCGACGACGAGCTGCGCCCCACCGTCGCCATGGCCGAGGCACCCCACGGAACGGCACCGTCGCTCGCAGGCAAGGACGTTGCCAACCCGATGGCGATGCTTCTGGCCTGCGCCGCGGCACTCGACCATGCGGCCGGCCGAGGGGATGCCACCGTCGCCGACGCGGCCACCGCCATCCGGGATGCCACGCTGGGTGCGGCGGCCGACGGTGTACGGACCTTCGACCTCGGCGGTGATGCCTCCACCACCCAGGTGGTCGACGAGGTGCTCCACCGGTTGACGGAGCCTGCGCCTTCGGGGTCCTGAGCGGACGGGTCCCACGGCGCTGTCAGGGGTGTCCTTCGTGCGAGTCGGCGCGGGCACGACAGGCACGACGATCCGCGGTGGCGGCTTGCTACGCTTCTGCAACGATTCCTAGGAGGAGTTGACGATGACATCCCTGCCGGCAACGCTGATCGCCTCCACCGGCGGTTCGTCCTTCTTCTGGTCCATCCTGAGCTTCGCCATCTGGGTGGTGGTGATGGTGTGGATCTACAACATCGCCAAGCGCAAGGGGCGCCATGCCGTGGGCTGGGTGATCCTCGGTTTCTTCTTTTCGATCATCGCCTTGATCATCGTGTTGCTCCTGCCCTCGAAGCGGACCACCGAGGCCTTCTGATCCAGTAGTGGTCAGGGGCTGTTGGCTACCCGATCCCCAGCTCGCTGTAGACGGGCGCGCCCGGCTTCCCGAAGATGTCGTGCTCTCCGAGGTAGTGCCCGTGGTCCGAGCAGAGGACGACGCCCGTCGAATCGGCCAGGCCTGCGTCTTCGACGGCCTCGAGAAGGCGCCCGAACCAGTGGTCGATCATGGTCAGCTTGGCGCCGTAGTTGCCGCGGATGTAGCGCGCCTTGCGGAGGTCGAGCAGGCCGCTGGCCACGGCGTCGACCACGTACGGGGGCCATATGGCGAGGCCGCCCTCCAGTTCCTCGTTGTACATGGCCGCATAGGGCAGGGGAGTGTCGAAGGGCTCGTGGGGGTCGAACTCGTCGACCAGCAGGAAGAAGCGGTCGTGGGAGCCGGCCGAGGTGCGGATCCAGTCGCCGGCGGCGGACATGGTCTTGGGGCCGGGGAAGTCCTCCTCCGGACGGAAGTAGGTGCGGGAGTCGTCGTAACAGTGGCGGTAGGGAGGGCGTTCGGCCGGAAGCGCAGGGGTCCCGGCCCAGGTCGGGTCGGGGGTGGTCCGCCGCGGGAAGTCGAGGGCTCCGACCAGGATGTCGTGGCGGGCCGGCATGCACGGCAGCGAGCCCACATGGTGCCTGGTGAAGCGCAGGGCCGTCGTGGAGAACCCGGTGATGCAGGGGGTTGCGAACCCGTCGCTCCCGTACGCCTCCAGCAGGTGGCGGTTCAGGCTGTCGAGGAGGACGGCGATCAGGTTCTTGGGGTTCTCCGGGTCACGGTACCTCTTTCGACATGGCGTTGGCTGCGAAGGACGACAGCAGGCGCCGTCTAGGCCATGTCCGGGCCCCGCTGGCGGACCGACTCCACCGTCAGCATGGCATCGCGCAGATTGCGGAGCCACTCTTCGGTATTCGTGCCCACGAGCTTCACGCACCAGGCCAGCGCATCGGAACGACTGCGGGCGACCCCGCTGTCGACCAACGTGTCGAGAACCAGGCGCTCGGGTTGGCGGAGCCGGGTCATGACCGGCACCGAGAGGCTCGTGAAGACCTGATTGGTGTCGCCGGCCTCGGCACCCCAGGCGACGTTCCGCCGGAAGAGGTGCTGCGCTTCGCGGGCGATGGCCATGCGCTCGTCGCGGGTCTGCTCCCGGAACCGGGTGATGCGACCGGCTTCCGCAGCGGACCTGGACGGGGCGTCGTCCCCGTCGGGGAGTGCGGGGGCCGCCACTCGCCCGACCACCAGGATCTCGTCGCGGTCGACCGTGACGGTCGGAGGCGCCTCGAACCAACCGTCAGGGAGCCGGCCGGCGAGCCAGCCGGTAAGCCCATCGACCGAAGGCTTCTCGCCGTCGCCGGGCCCTCCGCCTCGACGCCCGGTCCGGGCCCGCCCGCCGGACAACGCGTCATCGAGGCCGGACGGCCGGGACCAGACGCTCTCTCGGGGATACCTCATGATGTCTGCCTCCTGAGTGATTACAAAGTTACACTGCAATAGAGGTGAATATACACGCTGTCGGCCGAGGTCGTGCGCGGCCCGGTTCCCGGCTGTTCCGCGTCGTGGATGCGGGAGCGCGACCACTGCCCGGCGTCGGGCGTCGACAGGTCGGCTGGCTAGGGTCGTGCCGTGCCACTGCTCGTCGCCGCACCGGACAAGTTCCGTGGCACCGCCACCGCCCACGAGGTCGCCGAGGCCATCGGCCGGGCGGCGTCCCCGCAGGGCTGGACGGTGGTCGCCGTGCCGCTCTCCGACGGCGGGGAGGGACTGCTCGAGGCATTCGACGTCCCAGGATCCAGGCTGGAGACCACTTCGGTGACAGGACCGGACGGTGCGGCGGTAGGTGCCTCGTGGAGGGTCATCGGGGACATGGCTGTCGTCGAGATGGCACGCGCCTCGGGTCTCGTCCTGGCCGGCGGGGCCTGGAGCAACGATCCGGTGCGTGCCACCTCGCGGGGCACGGGCGAGCTGATGGTGGCGGCCTCTGACGCGGTTGGGGTCGGCGGCACCGTGGTGGTGGGCCTCGGTGGGTCGGCCACCACCGACGGAGGCCTGGGCGCGCTCCGCGCCGTCGAGGAGGCCGGCGGGCTGCACGGTGTCACCCTGGTCGGCGCGTGCGACGTGCGTGTCGGGTTCGTGGAGGCGGCCACGTTGTTCGCCCCGCAGAAGGGAGCGAGTGCCGAGCAGGTCTCAGAGCTGGAGGATCGGCTGCGGTCGTTGGCCGACCGCTACCGCCGAGAGTTCGGAATCGACGTGGTCGCCGTGCCCGGTGCCGGGGCTGCGGGCGGACTGGGCGGTGGACTCCTCGCTCTGGGCGGCACGCTGCGGTCGGGCTACGAACTGGTGGCCGAGTTCCACGGGCTCCGCCGGTTGCTGGAGCAGGCACAGCTGGTGATCACCGGTGAAGGGCTGCTCGACCGGTCGTCGTTCTCGGGAAAGGTGGTCGGTGGCGTGGTCGGTGACGCTGCGTCCCTCGGGGTCGACGCCCTGGTGGTAGCCGGTCGGGTGTCCGACGACGCGGGCGTCGCTGCCCGCGATGCGGGTCTCCGTGTCGTGTCCCTGAGCCGACGGTTCGGGGAGCGTCGAGCGATGGAGGACACCGTCGCCTGTGTCGAGTCGGTCGTCCGGGATGCCCTGGGCCCGATCGGGCTCAGGTAGGGCCGGCGCCCCCCCGGAGATGCTCCGGCACGCGGCCTGCGGTACGCACGCGGAGGTCGGTCCTCTAGACTGGCGTGGTCAAGTTCGGTTCGAGATGCCGCCCCGCTGCCGGGGCATCGGCTGCTCCGTCGAACGGCTCGACGATCGGCCAGCACTGTGCAGCAGTGGTCGGTTCCGATCACCTCTCCCTGCTGGCACGGACCGAGAGCATTTCCATGCAGACCGAGCACGAGGCACCCGCCGGAGCGACGTCCAACCGGGAGGACTTCGCCGAGCTGTCCAGGAGGGTCCGTGACGGGGGGCTGTTGGCACGTCGCGGCACCTACTACGCGGTGAAAATCGCCGCCACCCTGGCCGCCCTGGCCGCGCTGGTGGCCACGGCAGTGATTCTGGGCAACAGCTGGTGGAACCTGGCCGTGGCCGCCGGATTGGCATTCGTGCTCGCCCAGCTCGGTTTCATCGGTCATGACGCCGGACATCGTCAGGTCTGTGCCCACCGCCGGTGGAACGACGTGGTCGGCCTCATGGCAACGAATCTGCTGACCGGGTTCAGCTTTGGTTGGTGGCTGACCAAGCACAACCGGCACCATGCGCATACCAACACGGACGGCAAGGATCCGGACCTCGT
>Ga0181523_10000867_pt1 | contig 33877 bp, 29 predicted proteins | sample PEATcosm2014_Bin_43_FD_119752 | JGI IMG/M metagenome (GOLD analysis project Ga0181523, IMG submission 119752) | Peatland microbial communities from MTU Mesocosm Facility, Houghton, MI, USA - PEATcosm2014_Bin05_30_metaG | ecosystem: Environmental > Terrestrial > Soil > Wetlands > Peat | place... | reverse complement strand
GTCTGCGTGAGAACCATGCCGTCCCTAACGGGACTCGGGTTCTTTTCCCACTTACCCAGGACTCCGCTGCGCTGCGTCCTGGGCTAACGGCAACTCCACCCCTTCGGGGTTCTATTTTCGTGCCTTGTGCTCCATGGCCGAAATGCAACGTTAGTTCTCACGCAGACTCTGAAATCGTGCCCTGATACAAAGCGCTCGAAGACCGACTTTTTCAGCGGCCTGGGTAGTCGTGCAGTTTGGAATTCGGATGCGCGCCTTTCGTGCGCCGGGTGCAATTCAGTTTGGAACCGTCCCATGTCAGGGACGACTAGCTCTCCTCCGTAGCTGGTTGCGTGCGAAGATAGGCCTCAACTTCACTCCTGCCTTGATAGTGCGCCCAATCGGCAGGCGTTCCTTGCCACAAAGTATCTTTCCAATCCAACCTTGCGCCGCGTTCTACGAGCAGACGTACGACATCAAGATGGCCGGCCAGCGCGGCCTGGTGCAAAGGAGTCGATTGGGAATGTCCGCCGACCGGGTTGTACCGATTGGGATTTTCACCGGCGTCCAGCAACATGCGCACGATCTCCACGCTGCCGAACTGCGACGCCAGCGCGATTGTCCAGTGGCGATCCTCCGAATCGGCTGTCGTGAGCAAGCGGCGTGCGTCCTCGGTTCGTCCCAAGGCAGCCGCAATCGATAAGTCAATTCGCGCGCCGCGCCTGATCAGGGCGTCTACGGCTTCGAACTCACCGTAAGCAGCCGCAGTTCGCATCGCGGCGTTGGGATCGGCTCCGTAGTCGCACAACAGATCGATCAAGGCGATTTGTGCGCCGCGCTTGTGAGTCACGGCACTGCTGGCGGCCAGCATCAGCGTCTCGTCCAGTGCAGCCTGAGTCGAGCCGGCATCGAGAATGACCTGCGTCACCTCGACAATGTTGTTCGGCAGGTTGCCATGTCGCGTGGGATTTTCCGCGACAAACTCGAGCAGAGTTGGATTGCGGAAGTAGTTTCCACCTTCGAATAGCACGCGCCTCTGGGCGAGATCGGGATGCTGCTTGAGATGGGCGAGCAAGGCCGCCGCATCACCTGCGTCGAGAAGATCGACCGCGCGGCGAAATACAGGATCCTCGATGCGCTCATGATGCGGCAGATCCAGACGGTCGGCGAGCGTTGGCTTCTCAATATGCCGCTTCAGCCTGGTCCAACTGGGAAATCCCGATTCGCGCGCGAGGGTGAGATGGGCATCGCTGAGCTTTAACTCGGCATGGAAGATTTCTGCGTCCGTCGAATGATGGAATCGGGGATGAAATTCGCGGATGCGTTGCGCTATCTCCGGCAGGCGGGCGGCATGAGCCTTCAGCAAGTCCTTCGCCTGATGTTTGAGGTGATCGAGATTGGGATTGGGCGGGAGTGGTCTTACCGGCATGACGAACTTCCTTTCGTGCGCCCGAGGTCCGCATATGACGGGCAGAAAGTCAGTTCGCAAAGACGAATTGTTGTGATCGGGTGGACTTCTGTCCTTTCCGCGGACCGGATGCGCCCCTAGCGCTTCGCTGATCTTACCATGGCGTTCGTCACTATTCTCTGGTGGTGGTCAGCGGCACGTGTACATTTTTGTGCTAGGGCTAAGACTTTTACCAGTGTTCGCTGAACGGATGCCACCATACGATTCAAACAGGTTCCAAATCCCAGTGAGTCTGCGTGTGGCAAGGCCATCCGTGTACTCGCGAGATTAGTTACTTCGTTCAAGGAGACAAGCAGTGAGCAAGCAGAAATTAGCGATTCTCTTAGGTTTTCTGTGTCTGGTGACGGTAGGAGCGATGGCCCAGAGTGAATTTCCGACCGTGGAGTTGGCCGGCGGATATTCGTACGTGAATCTCAACCCCCAGATTGCGAGCAGCCAGAACTTCAACGGCGGCGGCGGCGCGTTTGTCTATAACTTCAGCTCCATCTTCGGTATCAAAGCCGATTTCATGGGCTACACCGGTGGCACAGGCTGGAACAACTATCTCAGACAGCATGGCTACGGTTCAGTGAACATCAGCGGCAATGCTTTTACCTACATGTTCGGCCCGCAGATCAAGAAACACAGCGGCAAGTTCCAGCCCTTCGGTGAGGGCCTGTTTGGCGCAGCCCACTCCAATGGTTACGGCACGCTGATCGGCTGCATCGAGAACCAGGGTTGCGGCACCAAGAACGCCTATGGCAGCAACAACGGCTTTGCCATGGAGTTTGGCGGCGGCCTGGACATTCCGCTGTCCGAGCACATCCAGATTCGCCCGGTCGAAGTGGATTACCTGTTGACGCGGTTCGGCTACAGGAGCTACTCGGCGAGCCAGAACAACTTCAAGTATTTTGGGGGTATCAACTTCACTCTGGGTGGCAAGTAGAATCGCCGCCCGCAGACAGCTTTGTGACTGAACCGAAGATTAGATCGGCGGCGTTCAAGAGGCGAGCAGCAAGATCGACCCAATCGCCGCCGCCTTTCTAATGTCTCAGTTTGATTCAGTCGGATAAGGATGCGCGTTCGGGATGACAAAGCGCTTGCCGCTACAACACCGGTTCGAAGATTTGCCCTTGGGAGACGGCATCGATCGCTGCGGGCAGATCATCGAGCAGCCGTGACAGGAAGACGTAGCCTGAAGCGCCGACGGCAATCGCTGCCCGCACGATGTCTCGTGACTCATGCAGTGACAGAATGATAATCCTGGCCGGGCTTTTGGACTGGCGGAGGCGTCGAGCGATCTCAAAGCCGCTGACCCCATGAAACGCGACGCCGAGCAGGACCACATCGGGGTGAGCTACCCCAACTTCCTTCAAAACAGATTTCCCCTCGCCGACAATTGCCACTACATCGTAATGTTCCTGCACTAGCTCAAGCAGTGTTTGCCGAATTGCTGGATTCTCAACTGCAATGAGAAGTTGAACCCGAGGCACGCCATTTAGCCTTTCTCACAGGTATGAACCTGATGGTAGTAACCAAGCCAGACGCTTCCAACTTGTAAAAGTACAAGTCACCTGACTTTAAAGTGATAGATCGCAGCTTCCAAATGAAGTGCGGCAGAGCCGCGCATGGTGTAAGAAAACCGCATTTCGTAATCAGGATCGAGTTCGCGGTTTCTCGACAAGAAGAGCAGTATCCTGCTGCAATTGTTGGATTTAGTTCGGACTATCCCCGCCGCATCCCCTATCGGTGTTATTGACCCTTTGTCTCCGCATGCCTAGCATTATTCTGGGTTAAAACGTTCCCAAGGCGCCCATGGTAGGCACGACCGTATCGCATTACTTAATCCTGGAGAAGTTGGGCGAAGGCGGTATGGGAGTGGTCTACAAGGCCACCGATACCCGCCTGGAACGCTTTGTCGCGCTCAAGTTCCTGCCCGACGACTACGCTCATGACGAGGCCCTTCGCGAGCGCTTTCTCCGCGAGGCCCGTGCCGCCTCAGCCCTGAACCATCCCAACATCTGCACCATCTATGACGTCGGCGAAGAAGACGGCAAGATCTTCATCGCGATGGAGTTCCTCGACGGCGTCACCCTGAAGGAGACGGTGCGGCGAGGACCGCTGGATTACCAAAGGCTGCTGGACATCGCCGTAGACGTCACGGATGGCTTGGAGGCGGCGCATACCGCAGGCATCATCCATCGCGACATCAAGCTGGCGAACATCTTTGTCACCAAGAGCGGCCGCGCCAAGATCCTGGATTTTGGTTTGGCCAAGAAGACCGCACCGAAGCACGCGGCACTGGTCGCTGCCGCTGGCGGATCATCTCCCAGCGTCGAGGACACGCATATGACCAGCGGTCTGGCGGCCCTCGGTACAGCGGCATATATGTCGCCCGAACAGGCCTTGGGCAGACCGCTGGACGAGCGTACCGATCTCTTCTCCTTCGGCATTGTTTTGTACGAGATGGCCACTGGTCAGGCGCCGTTCAAGGGTGACACCACCGGCGTGCTGTTTCTTTCGATCGTGCAGGAAACTCCCGAGCCGCCGCGCCAGCTTAATCCCGATGTGCCGGACGAATTGCAGCGAATCATCGGCAAGTGCCTGGAGAAGGATCGCGATGTGCGATATAGGCATGCCTCGGAGATTCGTGCCGACTTGCAGCGACTGCGGATGGCTTCCGACGCACACAAGTTCGCGGTCGCTGAACTACCGCAAGAAGCCGTTGCCGACACTGGTGATCTATGGAAGCGGCAATCGGATTCCAAGCCATCGTGGATATCGGCTCAGGGGCCATCCAGCGCAACACCATCTGCGGCGACGCCTGCGTTGAAACAGCGGCCACGGCTATGGAAGAGGATCGCGGGCGCTGTGACCCTGCTGGCGACGATCCTTGTCGCTGCTGGTCTCTATCTCCATTCGCGGAGAGCCCGCGCTCTTGCGATGCAAGACAGCATCGTTGTGGCAGACTTCGCCAATACCACTGGCGATCCAGTCTTCGACGGCACACTGCGCCAGGCGCTTGGCGTTGACCTTGGGCAGTCACCCTATCTCAATGTTGTATCGGATCGGCGAGCTGCAGCGGCTCTCAAGGAGATCGAGAAGCCAATCGGGGAGCGGCTATCACGAGAAGTTGCGCGTGAAGTTTGCTTGCGCACCAACGGCCAGGCCCTGATTGCCGGCTCAATTTGGTCGGGGGTTAACGGCTACCAAATCGAGTTGAAGGCGGTTAGTTGCCAAACCAACAAGGCCATCGCCGGTACCGAAGCGGAAGCGAAAAATCGGCACGATGTACTCCACGCGCTGCATGAAGCTGCCCGACAGCTTCGCGGCGAGTTAGGTGAATCGCTTGCCTCGGTAGACAAGTTCAATAAGCCGCTGCAGGAGGCCACAACCTCGTCGCTGGAAGCGCTGCAGGCGTATACAACAGCGGTCGCCCTGCGACAAAGCAAGGGTAATACCGCCGCTCTGCCGTATTTGCAACAAGCGGTGGCGTTGGACCCGAATTTCGCTCTCGCCTACGCCGCGATGGGAAGCATTTATCTCAACATGGCCCAGACCGGGCTCAGCCGCGAGAACACCGTCAAGGCGTATGAATTGCGCAATCGGGTAAGCGAACGCGAGCGCTTTCATATCTTAGGCGCCTACTACCAGTCGGTTACCGGAGATCTCGACCAGGCAATTCAGAATTCCAAGGAATGGATTCGGTCCTACCCTGGTGACGCCGTTCCTCATGCCCGCCTGGCGTCGCTGTCGGCTGCATTGGGACATTACGAAGAGGGTGTCCAGCAACTGCAGGAAGCGATCCGTCTGGATCCCGACGTCTATAACTTCTATACGAATCTCATACTGTTTTTCATGGAGCTTCACCGGCCGGATGAGGCCAAAGCAAGCTATGAAGCGGCCCGGGCCCGCAATATCAGTTCCGAAAACCTGGTCGTTGCCCGCTACGAGCTTGCTTTTCTCCAGGAAGACACCGAGACCATGCAGCAACTGGTGGAGTGGGCCAAAGGCAGGCCTGGATACGAGGAAAGGCTAACTATCGAGTCGGCAGACGTCGCCAGTTACTACGGCCGGGTTGCCGCAGCGGAGGACGCGTTTGAGCAGGCAGCGCTGACGGCGATTGCCCGCGGCTCCAACGAGTCGGCCGCCGAACATTACGCAGGGCTTGCCTACACTGCGGCTCAAGTCGGCGACAGCTCGGCAGCACAGCAATTCGCGGCTAAATCGCTGGCGTTAAGCCGCGATCGATCTGTGACCGAGAGAGTCAGTCTGTCGCTGGCAAGGGCAGGTGACCCAGCCCAGGCCGAGGAGCTCGCCGAAGAGCTAAACCGGCAGTATGCCACCAGCACCCTCATGCAGAACTACACCCTGCCTACGATTCGGGCGATGATCGAGATCGACAGAAAGCATCCCGCCAACGCGATTGAGGTCCTCCAACCTGCACTGAAATATGAATTGGCGATGGACTCCTTTGCGGACGTTCTGCCGGCATATGTGCGGGGGCTGGCGTACCTGCAGCTTGGCGACGGCCGCAAAGCCGCTACCGAGTTTCAGAAGCTGCTCGACAATTCCGGCGTTGTCGTGAGCTCGGTAATCGGCGCATTAGCGCATCTGCAACTGGCGCGCGCAGAAAAAATGGCCGGCAACCTGGATGCCGCGCGAACCCACTATCAGGATTTCCTGGCCCTCTGGAAAGATGCCGACTCCAACCTACCTATCTTGAAACAAGCAAAAGCTGAATACGCCAAACTGAAGTAGTTGTTCTTCGGAGCGCCCTCTAATCGCGGAGTAAGATTTTCTTACTTTGCAAGAATCTTACTAGAAACTATCTCATAAGTGGTTTCGGGTTGTGTCAGGGCACGACTTTAGTCGTGCCGATACGAATGCGTCAACCCGCCGGGCTTTAGCCCCTGTAAAATCAGTACTCCCCAGGGGCTAAAGCCCAAGCCATTCATGATTGGGATCGGCACGGCTGAAGCCGTGCCCTGACACAAAGCGATTTATGAGATTTATTTGGCCGACGCGGCCAGTTGTCGGGAAGCGTGGTTCAAGGGGACGCAAGCCGCAATGCGGGTGCCTTTGCCGGGGGCCGAGGTGATCTCAAACTGCCCGCCGGCAAGATGAATGCGCTCCCGCATGGAGATCAGGCCAAGTCCGGCAGCAAACTTGGCTGCTTCCAGATCAAAGCCCACCCCATCGTCGGCGATCAGCAGCGACAATTCGTTATCCGATCCCTTGACGGCAACCTGGATCGACTTGGCTTTGCTGTGCTTGGCAGCGTTATGCAAAGCTTCCTGAACGATGCGCAGCAGGCTTAAGGCCAGCAGGCTGTCAAGATCTTCGGGAATGCCGGTGCAGGAACACTCCACCGCGATCTTGTATTGCGCAGAAAACTCGCGGCAGTGGCTCTGAATGGCCACCGCCAGCCCAAGATACTCCAGTTCGGAGGAGTGCAGCTGGCGGGAGATGCGGCTGACTTTTTCCGCCAGTAACTTGAGGTCATTGCTGAGGTCGGTAATGCTGGGATGTCGCTTGCCCACCATGCCCGAGACCGGCTGGCCGGCACGCAGCATTTGAATTCTCAGAATGGCCAGTGACTGGCCGATATCATCGTGGAGTTCGCGCGCAATACGGGTTCGCTCTTTCTCCTGGGCGTTAGTCAGCCGGCGGGCTAGCTCGTGGCGGGCGGTTTCTGACTCTTGCAGAGCCTCTTCCGCGGACCGCAACGCTGTCGGGTCCTCAATCACCGCAAAAATGGATCGACCATTGCCGGCTCCATCGAAGGTCAGCGAAAAAAACACCTCAACCTGCGAAGCTCCGCCGTTTGGGGGACTAATCCTACGCTTCGAAGAGTATTGCGAAATCTGGTGATTCAGCAGTTGGGCGCGAAGATCCGTTCCTTCCTGCGCGTTGTCAATCTGGAACAACTTATCGAATGGGACTCGGGAAAAGTCTTCGAAGGATGCGCCCAACAGATCACACATGCACTGATTGGCGGAGAGCCATTGGCCATCCAGTCCGAGCTGAGCTATCGCAGTACCGGCATCGCCAGTGGAACTATGCCCGTGGGGGTCGTGCATATGGACATCCTTGCGCTCGCTTACTGTGAGGCGAGTATAAGCCAAGTGCGACAACGCAGGCCGTGATATCAATAACCGGGCTCGCATTAAGTTGTTGAATCCGATAAGGGTAAAGACGGCGGCGCTCTCGGCGTCAAGCTGCCGACGCTAAGGTAAGAAACAACAACCCGCTAGGACGCGCCGGTCATCTGATGCCGGATGGCATATTCCAGCAATTCCGCATTCGTCTTGATACCGAGATTCTGCATCATGCGGTATTTGTGAAATGCGATGGTGCCCGGCTTCAGGTTGAGAATGGCCGCGGCTTCCTTCATCGACTTTCCTTCTGCCAGCAACTGCAGAATCTCGCTTTGACGCGAGGTAATGCGCTTCTCGGTCCGCTCGTTCTGTCGCATGAGCAGTTGGGTAATCGTCTCCCGGGTAATGAGTGGGGACAGGTAGGACTCGCCGCGCAATACCTTGCGCAGAGCGGTCACGAGCTCTTCGGCTGCGGATTGCTTCAACACGTAGGCCGAAGCGCCTCGGCGAAAGGCTTCGGCAGCGATATCGGCCCCAAGATTCATGGTGAGAAATACCAGTTTCACCTTGGGCATCCTGGCTTTGATTCTTTCGCCGGCGTCGAGGCCATTGAGCTGCGGCATGCTAATGTCGAGCAAAATAATGTCGGGCTTCAGAGAAAAAGCAGCTTCCACCAGAGCGCGGCCATCGGTGGCGATACCCACCACCTCAAATTCAGGCTCCAGGGTGTTTTTGCAGGTTTCAGCGACCAGCCTGTGGTCATCGGCAATCAAGACACGCGCCGAGGGTTTGCGGATTGAACGGTCCATCATGGTTCGAGAAAAGTTTACCCGGTACCCGCGCCAGTCTCTGTGATCAACATCACAAATCACAGGCTGGCACGCCGCCGGCTCCTTCGTAAGAAGTAGCTTGTTTGTACAAGTTTACCCGAGTCCAGCACATCGCGAACAGCCAAGGACCGGAATCGGACCAGCCTCTTCCCTGTAGCTTTTCCTTGCCTTGGCTAGTAACAGTGCTAGTTACCCCCACCTCGTATCCAGCGTACCCTACCACTAGAGCCCTGTGACTTTATACGCGATCGCCGAAATGTGCGATGCCCCCAGGTGAGGAGATCTCCATGCACCCATTCCGCAAGCTATCCGCCGTAATCCTTTCCGTTGCAACAGCCAGCGTGCTGCTTTGTGCAGCTGCCGTCGCCCAGGGTCCGACTGAACTAAGCGCGGACACTCAGGCGACCAACGCGCCGCCTCCGCCTTCGGCGCAGAAAGCGGCCAGTCCGTCCGAGGATGGCGTCTGGCACTTCGACGTCGCGCCTTACGTTTTTGTTCCCGGAATTCACGGCACTGTGGGAGTACTCGGCCACGACGCCAGCGTTCACGTCTCGGGCTCCGACGTTCTGTCGAACTTTAACGGCGGATTTGCTGGCTTCGTCCAGGCTCGCAAGAATCGCTTTATTCTGCCCATCGATTTCATTTGGGCACGGACTGGAACGACGCAGGGCATTCCTCTGACGGATCTCGGACAAAGCTCAATCAGGTTCCTGGAGACGCAGACCATCTTCACCCCCAAGGTCGGCTACCGCATCGTCGACAAGGAGCATTTCAAGGTCGACGCGTTGATCGGACTGCGTTATTGGCATGAGGGACTGACGGTGACGCCGCGTCCAGCCAATATCAACTACTACGGGTCAGCCAACTGGGTTGACGGAATTGCCGGTGGAAACTTCGAATTCGACTTCTCGCCCAAAGTCTGGATTATCGCTGGCGGTGACGCCGGCGGTGGCGGGGCCAATCTCGATTACCAGGCCGTCGGGACATTCCACGTCCAGCCCAAGCCGCTATTCGGATTCTTCGTGGGCTGGCGTTATCTGGTTACTAATTACACCGGCAGCAAAGGATTCCTGTTTGATACCACGCAGACCGGCCCGGTTGTTGGTCTGAACTTCCAGTTCGGTGGTAGGCCGCCTGTCCCGCCGACCGCCAGCTGCTCGGTTGCGCCCACGGAGATCTGGTCCGGCGATCCGGTGACCGCGACCATGAGCACGCAGAACTTCAATCCCAAACACACCCTCACCTACGCCTGGACGGCAAGCGGCGGAAAGATCTCGGGCACAAGCACCACCGGCAACGTCGACACGACGGGTCTCACGCCGGGCAGCTACACCGTCAAGGGAACCGCGACGGATGAGAAGGAAAAGAAGAACAACGTCGCCAGCTGCGAGGCATCGTTCACAGTGAAGCAGCCGCATCCGCCGGTCGCCGATTGCTCTGCCAGTCCGAACACAGTAAAGGCAGCTGAAGCTTCCACCCTGACCGTCAACGCCAGCAGCCCTGACAACTTCCCGCTGACCTACGCGTGGTCTGCATCGGCCGGACACGTGAACGGCACAGGCGCGAGCGTGAGCCTTGATACCACCGGCGCTCCGGAAGGCGCTGCCATCACGGCGACCGCGACCGTCACCGATTCTCGCGGACTGAGCACCTCCTGCTCTGCGACCGTCAACGTCCTTTCGCCGCCGGTCACCGTTAGCGAAGTCAGCGAGATTGGCGAGTGCAAGTTCATGGACGCCAAGCGCCCGGCGCGTGTGGACAACACCTGCAAAGCAATCCTGGACGACGTGGCGCTCCGCATCCAGCACGAGCCTAACGGCAAGTTCGTTGTCGTGGGCTTCACCGACGAGCAGGAGACCGTCACCGCAAGTCAGCTGGGAGCTCAGCGCTCGGTCAACATGAAGTACTACCTGGTCAATGGCGAAGGTGGCCAACAGATCGATGCCACTCGCATTGACGTCCGCACCAGCGGCACGATGAAAGAGAAGGGCGCGAAGATCTACTTCGTACCTTCTGGTACAACCTTCACTCAGGAATCCGTTGCCGTCGATGAGACGCAGGTAAAGGGACAAGGTCGCAACTCTCCTGCACCCAAGAAGAAAGCCAGGAAAACTACTACACAGGCGTCTCCGGCTCAGTGAGCTACTGAGCCGGGGCTCCGCCCCAGTCAAACTCGATAACCAGAAGTTAGCGCGAGGTTCCTATGCCGCAGAGTAGATCGCGAAAGCTCGTTGCATCGGTTCTGTTTCTGCTGATTTCAGCAAGCTGGGGGGCAGCGCAAGCTGCCCGCTGGCCACATACGTTGACCAATGCCGGAGGGCAGGTCACCCTCTACCAACCACAGGTTGATGATTGGCAGAACTTCAAGGTAGTAGACGCGCGCATCGCATTCGCTGTAACTCCCACCGGCGGTAAGGAACAGGTCGGGGTAGCCACGGTTCAATTGCAGTCCAGCGTCAACATGGACACGCATACCGTCGTTCTCACCAGTCCGCTGATCACCAGCCTGTACTTCCCTTCTCTTGACCCGGCGGCGACCGCGCAGATGGATCAACTGGTGCGCTCGTTCCTGAACCCATCGGCGACGTTGACCATCTCTGTGGATCAAATTGCGGCAAGTCTCAAGAAAAAGAAACCCGCCAGCACGGTGACTGTGAATAACGATCCTCCACAGATCTTCGTCAGCTTCAAGCCTGCGATTCTGTTGATGGTGAACGGGTCGCCAGTGCTTGCTCCTGTCGGAAACACCAGCATCAAGGCGGTCGTGAATGCCAACTGGCCTCTGTTCCAGGATCAGTCCACATCCACCTACTACATGTTCGATGGCAAAGGCTGGCTGCAGGGAAGCAATTTCCAGAACTGGTCAGCCACGGGAACGCTGCCACCGCAGATGTCTCAGGTAAGCCAGAGTCCTAACTGGTCTGACCTGGCGCAGTTCATTCCTCCACCACCGGGCAGCACTGCAACGGTTCCCGCGGTTTACTACAGCAACACGCCGGCGGAGATCATCGTTTTTAACGGCATGCCACAGTGGACGCCGATTCCCGGCACGCAGTTAAGCTATCCCGCCAATTCCGACAGCACGGTCTTGAAATACACTCCGACCGGAGCCTTCTACTTTCTCACCTCCGGACGCTGGTTCACCACCACGCATCCGGTGATGGGCACGTGGACCTTCGCCACCAACAGCCTGCCACCGGACTTCGCGCGCATTCCGCCGGATAATCCGGCCGGCAAGGTGCTGGCGTTTGTTCCTGGCACACCGGAAGCAGAAGACGCAGTCCTGATGGCGCAGATCCCGACGACGGAGACCGTGAATGTCGCGCAGGCCGCTTCTGAGGTCAAGGTCTCCTACGCAGGTCAGCCCCAGTTCACGCCGATTCAGGGCACGTCGATGTCGTACGCGACGAACACTCCGAACCGCGTGATCGAGGTCGGCAGCGAATACTACCTGTGCTATCAGGGAGTCTGGTTTGTCTCCGGAACTGCGAACGGACCATGGCAAGTGGCGCAGACTGTACCGCAGGTCATCTACACCATTCCGCCGACCTCGCCGGTCTACAACGTGACCTACGTTACGCAAGTGCCGGCCTCGAACGGCACGGTGACGGCCAGCTACACGGCCGGCTATATGGGAACCTTCATCGCCGGAGCTGCTGTCGGCGCTATCTTGGCTGACGGCACGGGTTACTATTACCCGCCCTACGCCTACCATGGTTATTATTATCCCTACGCTTGCACCTACGGCTATCACACGGCATACAACCCCTACACCGGCGCTTACGGATACGGCAACTCAGCCTATGGACCATACGGCAGCGCGCACTGGGGTGAGAGCTACAACCCCAATACCGGAACCTACGCGCGAGGCGCTACGGAAAGCACAGCTTATGGCTCTCGCACTCAGGCGGAAGCCTATAACCCTTACACCGGTGCGTCTGCCGCAACCCGCCAGGGTTCAAACGCCTATGGTTCATGGGGGCAGTCTGTCTACAGCAAGAACGGCGAGACCGCGTACAGCCAGCATGAGAGCGGCGCTTATGGTTCCGAAGGCACAGTGCAGACCTCGACCGGCGGCAAGGCGGCCGGGACCAGCACGGCATACGGCAACACTGCGGCTGCTAAATCCTCCAGCGGCAATATGTACGCCGACCACAACGGCAACGTCTATCAGAACACCGGCTCCGGCTGGCAGAAGTATGACAACGGCAGCTGGAACAGCGTGAACACTGCGAGCGCTCAACAGCAAGCACAGCAGCACGAGCAGAGTTACAACCAGGAACATCCCACCAGCACCACTTCTAACGAAGCGAATTACCAACAGCAGGCGCAGCAGCACGAGCAGACTTACAATCAGCAACACCCCACCAGCACGACCTCCAACTCCAGCGAGCAGCAACACGCGCAGAGCTACGATCAGCAACATCCGTCGAGCGCAAGCACCTATAGCCATCCCAGCGGCTCCTCCTCTGGAGACTTGAATCAGGAAGCGCAAGATCGTTCTCGCGGCGACACGCAGAGCCAGCGCTTCTCTGACTATCAGCACTCAGCCAGCAGCGGCAGCCGATTCAGCGGCGGTGGCGATCGCTGGGGCGGAGGAGACGCTGCTGGCCACGGCTGGAGACGCTGAGTGCGTCCAACGATAGCCCGAGACTCGAACACGAAATAGAGGAGCGACTATGTTCCGTAGCAGATTGGCAAGGCTAGCAGTTGCCGTCACGTTGACATCGGCGGCGGTTGTGCTCTTCGGTGTCGTAGCCAGCGCGCAAAGCGCACAGCTTCAGGGGATCATCGACGCACGTAAAGGCTCGACCATGATGGTCAAGTCACCAGACGGTTCAACCGTTCCCGTAGTCCTTTCCGATACTACGCAGGTCGAAGAGGTTGAAGGCGGTCTCCATATGCGCAAGAAGCAGATGGGAATGACCGCCCTGGTGCCTGGCCTTGCGGTCCAGGTTCAAGGCTCCTACACCGCGCAAAACCAGTTCATGGCGGAGACAGTGAAGTTCAAAGCCTCCGACCTGAAGACCGCACAGGACATCCAGGCGGGGATGGCGCCGGAGCAAGCTGCGCTACAGGCGCAGCAGGAGCAGATGGCCCAGCAACAGCAGCAACTGCAGCAGCAACAGACACAACTGAAGCAGGAGCAGCAGGAGCAGGCGGCGGAGGCTGCCAAGATCGCCGCCAACAATGCGGCCATCGCCGCCACCAACAAGCGCTTCAGCGAGCTGGGTGAATACAACACACTGGGCGAAGTCACGGTTTTGTTCGCGAACGGCAGAACGGCAGTTGAGCCTCAGTACAAAACGCAGCTTCTGCAACTGGCACAAAAAGCCAGGACGGTCGACGGCTATGTGATTCAGGTCAAGGGATACGCATCGTCGGTGGGATCAGCCGCCCTGAACCAGAAGCTCAGCACCGAGCGTGCCGATAACGTAACCGACTTTCTGGAGCAGCAGGGTCACATTCCGTTGACCAACATTCTGGCTCCCGGCGCGATGGGCACCAGCAGACAGGTCGCGCCTGACAGCACGTCGGAAGGCCAGGCCGATAATCGCCGAGTCGTCGTCAAAATTCTTCAGAACAAGGCGATCGCCGGCAACTAGCAGCCATTAAGCCGTAGCCTCCGGTTGGAGCAGATAGAAAGACTAGAGAACTCATTCGAACTGGGCGGCTCTAAGAGTCGCCCAACGGAAGGAGTCGTGATGAAAAAGTCTGTTGCTTACTTGACGTTGCTGCTGGTGTGCCTGGCCTCCTCGGCCATGCTGGCGCAGCAGGTTTCCGTCAACTACAACCACAGCGTTCCTTTCTCGCCGTTTCATACCTATGCATGGGCCTCGAACAACACCAACCAGATTCAGAATTCAATCCTGGCACAGGTAGCGCAGCAGGACATCAACAATGCCTTGGCCGCTAAAGGTCTTCAGATGGTACAGGAATCGCAGAATCCAGATCTAATCCTCACCGCCAGTGGGGGCGAGCGCGCGCAGACCTCGTGGAATGCCTGGGGCATGCGGGGCATCGGTGGCGGCTTCGGCGGAATTACTCCCCAGCAGAACATTGAGGCTACGATGGTGGTCAGTCTCTACAATCCAAAGACCCAGGAACTTGTGTGGCGCGGCATTGCCGAGAACACCCTGAACAACAACGGCAACAAAAACCAGCAGATGGTGGAAAAGGCGATCCAGAAGATGTTCAAGCAGTGGCCGAAGTCGTAGCACGGTGTTGGCGGCAGTTTTGGCTGCACATTCATCTGGACGTCCATGACGTTTGTCGTGAAATTGCGCTGGTTCAGGTCTTCAGCCTCGATAGACAACCAGCGCAATTACCACTGTGGCCAGGCTTGCCCTGTCAGCGTCCACACGCGACAATCTCGTAGCTGCCTTGTGTCTGTAGCGAGCACGCTCGCCGTGGAACTGCACTACCATGCCGGAACTGCCCGACATCGCCGCCTATCTGCATGCGCTGGAACCGCGGATTGTTGGTCAGCCGATCCTGCAAATACGGCTGGCGAGTCCTTTCCTGCTGCGCACCGCGGACCCACCACTCACCGAGGTACAAGGCCGCACCGTGCGTGAACTGCGGCGGATCGGCAAGCGCATAGCAATTGGCGTTGAAGGCGATCTCTGGCTGGTGTTGCATTTGATGATTGCCGGCCGCCTGCACTGGCGTCAACCAGGAGCAAAGTTGTCCGGGCGACAGAACCTGGCGGCCTTCGACTTCCCCAACGGATCACTCGTACTCACCGAAGCCGGCGCCAAGCGCCGCGCGTCAATGCACGTTGTGCGAGGTGAGGAAGCGCTGCGATCCCTCGACCCGGGCGGAATCGATGTCTTTACCAGCGACCTTGATTCATTTCGCGACGCGCTCAGCGCCGAGAACCGCACCCTCAAGCGCGCGCTTACCGACCCGCGAATCGTGAGCGGAATCGGCAATGCTTATTCCGACGAGATCCTGCACGCCGCGCAGCTCTCGCCCATCGCGCTTACACGAAAGCTAAAACCGGAGGAATGGGAACGGCTCTTCGCAGCGACTCGCGATACCCTCAAGCTTTGGATGGATCGTTTGCGCAACGGTGCGGAGAATGCTTTCCCGGAGAAGGTGACTGCCTTTCGTAACGAGATGGCAGTCCACGGGCGTTATGGAAAGCCGTGCCCAAGGTGCGGCGAGAAAATTCAGCGAATTCGTTATGCCGACAACGAGACTAACTATTGTCCTCGCTGCCAAACCGGCGGAAGACTCCTGGCGGATCGAAGTCTGTCGCGATTGCTACAGTCCGATTGGCCGCGCACACTGGATGAACTGGAAGCGTTAAAACGCCGATAACGCTCAGAACAACGTCGCCTTGAACTGCTCGTGACGTTGGCGCGCCTGGTTCATGAGCGTCTCAAATTCGGCTTCGCCGCGGATGTTCTGTAACAGGGGATCGCGCGAAAAGTAAGGATAGGGGAAAAATCCGCCGCCAATACTGTGCCGCAGCATATGTAACGCTGCGGTCTTGTCCCCCAGCACAGCATAAGCTTGCGCGATCTTATACATCATCTCGGGATCGGCGACACCACGTTCCTCCATCAGGTCCTCGATCTGCTGCAGGAGCTTCACCCCGCGCGCGTTTTCGTGCCGGATCGAATCGCTCAGCGCCTTGCCGACATTCGTAGGCAGCAGCGAGGAGTTCCTCTGGTAAGCGCTTTCAAAATCGCCAGCGGCCTCTTCGTAGTGGTTCAGGTAGTACTCGGCCAGACCGCGATAGAACAGAATGTAAGCCGAATCGTTGGCCGGAAGGCTTTGCAGAAACTTTTCGTAATCTCCCAGGTACAAATAGGCATTGATAGCCGAGCTGCTGATTTTGACTTGCGGATTATTCTGGCGCGCCTTTTCACACTCGGCCACCGACTCCTTCAGCATTCCGGCAAAGCGATAGGCATAACCCAGCTCCCAATGCGCCTCAGCGTTGTTGGGATTGTCTTTCAAAACCGATCGCAGCAGAGGCACCGCTTGCTCCACTCGACCTGTATCGGTCAGCAGATTGGCCAGATAGATTCGCGGTTCGGCCAGCGCGGGATTGAGCGCTATCGCTTTCTCGAACGCAGCCTGCGCTTTTTCGTAATGCTCGCGCCCGCCGGATTGCAGCGACGCATTGGTTGTATAAGCATGTCCCAGCTGCGCCCATGCCGGAGCATAGTTCGGCTCCAGCTCTGTGGCTTTCGTCAGCATGTTGATCGCACCGGCATAATCGGCCAGCGAGTAAAGATCGATGCCGCGAAGGTAGTCCTCATAGGCGACGGCGTTGATTGGCTTTTCGGGTTTAAGATTCGTCGCCTCGGCCGGGGACAGGTTCAGCTGCAATTGCTCGACAATCTTCTTTACTACCTGGTCCTGAACCGTGAGCAGATTGTCGTACTTAACATCAATAGCTTCTCGCCAGATGATCTTTTCCGGTTTCACATCCACCAGTTGTGCGGTGATCCTGAGATTACCTCCGTCTTTTAGGTAGGTGCCGGTGAGCAGTGTATCGACATTCAAGTCGGCAGCAACCTTCTTTGGATCGACGATCTGATTGCGATACTTGTCGACCGCGGATGAGGGCCGCACGGTCAGAGCATTGACGTAATCGAGTTTGGTGATGATCTCGTCGGCGAGCGAGAAGCCCAGGAAGTCCGCCTTGGGATCGCCATTGAGATTGCGGAATGGAAGAACGGCCAGACTACGGGGCTCTGCTGCCGTCGGCAGACTGCGCGTTCGCTTGGCGAAGAAGTAGCCAATCGCAAAGACCACCACGAGCAACACTGCGACCCGCCACAACCACCAATTTGTTGACGACGTAAGCTGCGGCGGGGGCATAGCACGCGCCGGCGTCTTACGATCCGATCCCGCCCTGGCCCGCTCACCCGGAACCGGCGTCTGCAGCTTAGCCTGAAATTCCGCTTCTTTCTGATAGCCCTGTAGATCCACTAATAGATCGGCAATCGACTGGTAACGACTTTCGCGATCCTTCCTTAGAGCCTTGAGGATGATGCGATCGATCTCAGGCGGGACATTGGGCACCACCTCCGATGGCGAGGGCGGCTCGACCTTCAGGATTTCCGCGATGACGTCGCTGGAAGTTTCGCCGTCGAACGCCGACCGATCGGTGACCAGCTCATACATCACCGAGCCCAGGCTGAAGATGTCGCTGCGCGCGTCCACAGCGATGCCTCGCGCCTGCTCCGGAGACATGTATTTGACCGTACCGCGAATCAACCCTGGCTCGGTGTCGGAAACAATGGCACCCACCGCGGTGCGGCGAGTCAGTTGTCCGGTATAACGCGGACTGAGTTTGGCGATGCCGAAGTCGAGCACCTTAACAATGCCGTCATCGCGAACGATCACGTTCTCCGGCTTGATGTCGCGATGAACAATTCCACTGGCATGGGCGGCAGCCAGTGCGTTGGCAATCTGAACTACGATTTCGACCACGGACCGCAACTCAAGCCGGCCTTGGCTCATCTTCTGGCGAAGGGTGAGTCCATCGACGTATTCGCAGACGATGAAATGCAGCCCGCCGGCCTGGCCAAATTCGTAGATGGTCAAAATGTTGGGATGGTTCAGAGCGGAGGCGGCAAGCGCTTCCTGTTCGAAGCGGCGCATTCCGCGCTGATCGCCAGTCAGCTCCGGAGCCAGCAATTTAATTGCGACCTTGCGCCGCAGCCGCGTGTCCTGGGCGAGATAGACCTCGCCCATGCCTCCGGCGCCGATCATCGACAGTATCTTGTAGTGTCCTAGCTCAACGCCGGGAGCAACTGGGTTTCTGTAAGGCGCCACCTTGGCAGCAGCAGCCGACATTTCGGTATTCTCTGCGGAGACCTTTTGTGCCACTTCAAAGACGGCCTGAGGCACAAAGTCGATGGGCTTTTCGGCGGAGTCCAGCAGCGACTGGACCTCTTTCAACAACTCGGCGTCGCCGCCACAGGCTTGCTGAAGAAATTCTCCGCGAGCCGGCGGATCGTAGTTGAGCGCAGCGTGGAATAGCTTTTCGATGTGGCGCCAGCGCTCGGTAGGATCCATCTCCTAAGCCTCGCTGCGCGCCAGTTCGCGATGCAGCCACGCCTTCGCCAGCTTCAACTCGCGATGGACCGTCGCTGGAGAGATGTCGAGAGCGGCGGCTGTCTCGTCGTAGGTGAGGCCGCCAAAGAAGAGCAGTTGGATGATGTCGCTCTTACGCTCGTCAAGCGCAGCCAGACGCTGCAGCGCCTCATCGAGATCGAGCACGGTGGACGCGGCTTCCGGTCCCACGATCACGGCTTCATCCAGTGGAACCAGCTCTTCGCCACCGCCGCGTTTCTTGCGACTGTGGGTCCTCGCGTACTCCACCAGAATGCGGCGAACTACTCGCGCCGCGACAGCATAGAAGTGGGCCCGATCCTGCCATCCAATGTCCGCGTCCATCAGGCGGATATAGGCCTCGTGGACCAGAGCGGTTGCGCGCAGCGTATGACCAGGCCTCTCCGATTGCAGACAGCGTCCGGCGAGCCGGCGCAGCTCGTTGTAGACGATAGGCATGAGCTGGTCGAGGGCACCATTATCCCCACCCCTCCACTGCTGGAGGAGGTTGGTTACACTCTGGCGGTCGGGTGACATACACCATTCCTTGATCTGAGCGTTCCGCGATAGCCCGGAGCCGGAATGCGCTGATTTGGCAGGGATTATATCGCAACTTCGTTGCAATTCCGCCCTTCCTCTGCGCCCCATGCCTTCGAAGTCAACATCTTAGTTCGGGCCGCGAGTATGGAAGATTGAATCACGATTCGAAACCCGAATCGGGGCCGTACCACGACCTCCGATCAGCAGACAAGGCGAGGCTGTGCCACGGTGACCATAGTGGCTCGCGAGGGTGGCTTGTGCGCCATGAGCACAGGGTCTAATTTCGACGACCGGCGGAAGTGCCGTACACGGAGACGGCACTTCGTCCCAGCGGCCTCCTGACGCCGAATCTGGCGGTATTCCCTTGACACTCGTTGGAGCAGGTTACCGCCTTCCTAGGGGCCCAGCAAAAAATTTCGCTCTTCGTGAGGGAATTTGCCCGCGAATGTCACATATCTGAGTGGAGGCAATTGCTGAGGTTCAAACGCCTCCCAATTAGAAAGTCCAATTCATTCTTGCGGCGAGTCCGCATACATAAGAGGAGAATCGCAATGAAACGCCTTAACTTGATTTTTGCCCTCGCGCTGGTGCTGACCTTCTGCACCTCCGCGTTTGCGCAGCAGACGTATAGCTTCCGCAAGGTCGTCTTTGGCGACCCCAACGTTTCCTTTACCCAGTTGTTGGGCATCAACAACAGCGACGTAATCGCCGGGTACCACAACTTCCAGCAGAACCAGGGATTCACTCTGGTCCTGCCCAACAGCTTTACCGGCGAGAACTTCCCCAACTCCATGATGACCCAGGTCATCGGCATCAACGATCGCCTGACGACCGATGGCTTCTACGTCGACAACTCCGGAATCACTCACGGTTTCTTCCGCACCAGCAATGGCAAGTTCACCACCGTTGATTATCCCGGCTCGCAGATCGCCACGGAGTTCAACCAGCTGCTCAGCCAGAACGACAACTACCAGGCTGCCGGCTACTACAGCAACAGCATCGCCAACACCACTCCTGACATCCCCTACACCTACGACGAAGTGGGCGGCGTGTTCCACGTCATCATGATCCCCGGCGCGGTGGGCGGAGCCCAGGCTACCGGCATCAACAACTCCGGCGTCACCTGCGGCTTCTTCATCGATGCTAACCAGGTAAATCACGGCTGGATCATCTTCAACGGCATCTTCATGCCGCTGGATGTTCCGGGCAGCACCTTCACCCAGGCCCTTGGCCTGAACAACCGCGGTCAGGTTGTCGGTGCCTTCACGGACGGCGGCGGCCAGACCCACGGCTTCGTCTACACCATCGGCACCGCCAGCTTCCAGACCATCGACGAGCCCCAGGGTGTCGGCACTACCATCGTCAACGGCATCAATGACGCCGGCAAACTGGTTGGCTTCTACGGCACGGCGCCAATCAACACCGGCTTCGTCGCCACTCCGACCGGAACCTCGGCGAGCCTCAACGGCGAACGCGCGGATGCGCACGAGGATCGCGCTTCTCAGCAGGTCAACCCCAATGCCCTCGAACCGCAAACGCCTCCGGCTACCTCGGATGGCGTAGTTCTGGATCCGCCGCGTCGCACGCCCAATGCTGTCAGCGGCGTGTCGGCCACGGCTGATGGAATCGTCACTGAGCCCCCGGTTAGCTCACCTGTCGCAGTCAATCGCCAAGTACCGCCGACTACCGATGGCATCATCACTGAGCCTCCGGTTAAGTCGCCCGTCGCGGTCCACCGCGAAGTCGCGCCCACGTCGAATGGTGTAGTGCTGGATCCTCCGGTCCACTCCCCCATCGCCGTCAAGAGCGACGCAGCGCCAACCGCCGGTGGCATCATCGTCGATCCGCCGATCAACCCGCCCAACGCTGTCAACGGCCGTTAATCCCCGGTCTCAACCATCTAACCCGGCGACCGAGCGATGCCTCGGTCGCCTTTTTCTGTGCCTGAGAACACCGCCGCCCGGGTATAGGCAGGCCGTCCCGGATGCGGCGGAATGCCAGGGGCTGCCCAGTAGTGCACACTCTGTGCCACTTGTGAGCCATTTGAGAGATGGGCTCGCGATGGTAATGTATTCCCGCTTTTTCGTTGCCTCATTCTTTGTGATGGGCCGTCTGGCCGCCTTTCATTTGCCCACGTGGATGAGTGCATGTGCTGTCCCGGAAAAGCACGCTGATGGCATTTCGCCTTCTTCGTCACCAGCCACAGCCTCGGCCCCGCCAGGCGATTTAGTCACCCTTGCATTTTCGGCCCATGTAGTTCAATTCATCGAAGGATGTTGCGTCCATGCATAAGCCGCTTCGTTTTCCGGCAATTTGCACGCTGGCTGCACTCGCCGCTGTCGTCTTCCCACTGACTTCGTCTGCCCAAACCTTCGCTTATGTCACAGCTAGCTCCCGCGAAGTTGACGTTATCAACACCTCCGACAATACCGTGGTAGCCACCGTGACGGTTGAAATCTTTCCCAGTGGCGTGGCGATCACTCCAGACGGAAAGCGCTCCTATGTGGCGAATGACGGCAGCGATAGCGTCTCGGTAATCGATACTTCCAGCAACACCGTGGTGGCCACTGTGAAAGTGGGAGCCGGCCCCCAGGGAGTAGCCATCACTCCGGACGGAAGCCGCGCCTATGTGAACAATGGCGTGAGCAACGACGTCTCGGTGATCAGTACTTTCACCAACAAAGTGTTGGGCACGGTGAAGGTTGGACGGTACCCTAGTGGCGTGGCGATCACTCCAGACGCAACCCGCGTCTATGTGGCTAATGGCAACAGCGCCGATGTCTCAGTGATCGATACCTTCAGCAATACCGTGGTGGCCACGGTACCGGTTGGGTATGGCCCCTCAGGCGTGGCCATCACTCCGAACGGGCACCGCGCCTACGTAGGCAATGGCAACCACGTCGCAGTGATCGATACTTCCGACAACCGGGTGGTGGCCACGATAACAGTTGGGACGACACCCTATGGCGTGGCCATCACTCCCGACGGCAAGCGCGCCTATGTGGCGAATTGGTTACTGGCGCAACATCCCCATCGCACAAGTCAAGCCCTCATCAACGTTTTAGCGCTCGACTTCATACCCCTAAAATCGCCAGTGTTGCGGCTTGCCACCGGCTCGGATTCACCCACTTTAGGTACGTGGCCAAAGCCTGCAGAACAATCATTGCCGGCAAGACGTAGAGATAAACTCGGTTGACCCGGCCATCCACTACCAGGTCGCGCAACATTCCAGCCACGATCAGCACATCGAGCGCGGAATAGTAGAGGTCGTGGTAACCGAGGTAGTGGAATCTGACGAAGATGGCTTGCATGAGTTGGCAAGTGGGCATGAAAACCAGGCGACGATGGTACTCAGGCCGCTTGCGAAAATAGATCGCCAGCGCCATGCACGCGCCGAAGATGATCATGTCGCACCAGAGAATCGAGAGGAAGGACGCAGCGCTCTTCCGGTGGATCACAGTTATCTCGAACCGCAACATGACTACCGACACCATGAAGCCCGAGAGGACCATGGTTACGGCCAATGCCGCACCAAACCAGCCCAGCATGCGATGCACGCTGACCTTGCGCAGGCGCACCAGGGCCGACTGCGCGACGAACAGCACGATCCAGGCCGCGAAGGCCGCGGCGTGAAACCACAGCAGCAATGGTCTTGGCGGCTTGGCATGCAACAGGCCCGCATCGACCGTATGGCTGAAGGCCCAGATCGCAAGCCCGGCCATCAGCAGCGCCATGCAGAAATAGAAATATCGGCGCAGAAAGGTCTTGAAACCGCCGGTCGCGCTGATCTGCGAACGAGCCGCGAACGTCACCTTGCCAACCGCGACGGGACTCCCGTGCTGTGCGTACTCACCAGTATTGGCGCCCACCGATCTCCTCTCAGCGCCGCGGCGCGCGACTCCAAAGTGAGCAGTTTTGAATCTTGGGAAAGATAGGTGAAATACATTAGCGGCTGTTGCCGTCGCATCGCAACTGAAAAGGCTGTAGGTCCACACATTCCGTGGGCTACATTGCCCGCATTTGGTCGTGTGGATGACGCGGTGCGCGAGATGGATCGGCACATCAACCAGTGCGAGCCGTGTCAGGCATTTCTCGCCAGTCTGAAGCAGGCGGTTGCTGAGAAACTGGTTCTGCGCGCTTTGTAACAGGGGACGACTTCAGTCTTGCCGATAAGCCGTTTATTTCTCTTACCCCGAGCGGGCTTCAGCCCGCGAGGGACACGCGTTTCCGACTTTTTCAGCAGCCGGCTTCAGCCGACGACACATCCCTTGGCGGGTAGTGGGCTAATTGTGTGTTGACGAATTTTTCATCGCCGCAAGGACGGCAACCGCAAGCGCGGTGGTCGCCAGCATTCGGAGTGCGATTACTGGAAGATCAGGCCGCGCTTGCCGACGATAATAAGGGTGACTGTCTAACACAGGGTCGCCAGGTTCCGGGCCGCTCCAGAGCAGCCCGTAGCCAACGCGAGCAGGCCCATGCGGGCCGTAATTGTCGCTGGCATAGTGCCAAGGTAAGCACCACGGAATCCAGACGCAGCAGTAGACGAGGGCCAAGCAGTAGACCACGACCACGGCGCGTTGTAGCCGATTCAATCTCACAATTCAAAAGGCCCAGTTGCGAGCTGAGCCTTCGATTCATGCCTCGAAATGCCGGGACACGTCGTATCTTGCCTTGTTACGCCATGACTTGCGATGTCATGTCTAATCCCAATTGTAAACCGGAGACGGCATGGCGCAAAGAGAATCAGTGAAGTTGGGTGAGAAGATCGCGGAACTGCTGCGGGGAGTTCCCGTTAGTTCCGCGTATATCGCGCTTCGCATTGCGACTACTTTTGTCGATGAAGATGATGCTAGGGCTTCAGCAGCAACTTGCCCAACTTCTCGTTCATCGCGCGGAGGACGGCGAGCACTTCGTCGACCGCGAAGTTTAGCTTCGTAATCTGGCCGAGCATTAGTTGCTCGGGTGTTGGCTGTTGTGGCTTACGTGGTGGCATGTGCATGGTGTCTTTCTCCCTTTATGCGACAGTTAGCAGTTCCGTGATTGACCAAACGTGATCGGCTAGACCGGCTTCCATAGCTGGCGTGACTCGCAGCGTTTGGTGAACGCGGCAGAAATTGTAAAAGGCGACGTAAAGCGTAACAGCCGCCTTGAGATTTTCAACCTTTTTCGAGAAGGCGTTTGTTAAGCGGGTAAAGCGACGCAAGTGCATACGCAAACTCAAATTGGACCGCTCCACAAAGCTGGTGGAGATGTGACGCGGATCGGGCCTCCCGTCTCGAATCTTGGATATAACCCCCGAGATGCGTGGTGGGGAGTACCTCGCTTCGGACGTGTCAGACTGCCCGTAATCGCCGAACAGCTTGACGAGCTGGGCGAAATCCGCCTGCCCAGCAAACACGTCCTCGACTCCGCGCCGGTAAAAGTGGAAGCCGTCAGTCGTAAGTTGAAATCGGGCATCGGCAACTCGGTTCCGCAAATCTTCCAAGAAGCTGTAAGTGGTTTCGACGCAGCGCTTGCCCACAACATGCGAAGCAATCAGCTTCGTCTCGGCGTCAATGGCGATGAACACCCACTGATTGCCGAACTCGTCGGGATCGTCAACACGGACGCGCTTATCCTTTTTGCCCACGAAAGTCCAGATTTCGTCAGCCTGGACGTAGCGGACACGGACATTGCGGAGAGTCGAGTCGAGCAGCGTTGCCGCTCGCTCCGCTGCCGTGCCCATCAGCGAAAGAATCGTGCCTTTGTGCAATCCGGTCAGCCGAGAGATGGCGCGAACGCTCATGCCTTCCAGCATCATGGCCAGAGCTTTTGCCGCAACATCAGGCGCGGTGTAGTGAGTTCCCAGTTTGGGTTCGTAGTCGGAAAAGGTGAGTTTGCAGGTAGTGCAGCGATACCGCTGGATGTTGCGCTTACCATAGCGCCCGAACTTGCGGGCCGTGTGATTACAGCGTTTGCAGGTCATGGCGATTTCCCCTTGCGTTGGGGCGGGGAAATTGCCACAATGAGATTGAGGTCTGAGTCGTGGCTTACCCCGCGATTTGGATTGCCCCGCAACCTGCTAGAACAGGAAGCGGGGCGCTTACTCAGCGATTATGGTTTAGGGTGGTGGTTGAACCGTGATCTCTACGGTTTGACCGGCAGCGAAGCGAATTACGATTCGGATAACCACGCTGGTTTCATCCTTTCTGAGAGCCCCGTTCGTGCGGGGCTTTCGTATTGCACAGCAAACTCAATCCTTGCGGGGAGCGAGTCGCTTAACCTTTCGCAGCGATTCCTCAAAATTCTTTCTGAGAACATTGATGTTGGGTGCCCACTTGTATTCCGTGGCTCCGGGGCTGCTGCGGCGGTTAACCGCAACCTCGCCGGCTTCATGCATTCTGTTTACGGTAGTCATAACAGAGGCCGCAGGAGCCTTGTAGGAGCCGAGCGGGAAACCAAGCTCTTTCAAATCTCGCTGAATATCCGCCACTGTCATCCATTCTTTACGGGCAGACCGCAATACCGTCCTACACGCCTCGGTAAGGCCGCCCAAATCAAGTTCCGAAACAAGCTCGCCGGTTTCGGTGTCGTCGCAAAGTTCAGCCCAGGCCGCAACCCTGCGCTTCGCTTTAGCGATGGAAACCTCAAGCTCTTCCTTATCCCGAAACATTTGGGTGAGCTTTTCCTGCTCCTTACGGAGTTCCTCTTTGGCGTTTACGTTCACCATGGAAAGGAGCATACGCCGTGAAAAGACGAGAGTCAATACAAAAAGTAAATGATGACGTAAAAAAATGGGATCAGGCAATCGAGGACGCGAAGAAGTTGCTCGGGATGGTGGAGAGCAGGGCGGCTAGACTTCGCGGAGCCATTGCGACCTTTTCGGAACTGCGTGATCGTGGACACGAGTTCGATGACTCCGCAGTTTCAGCAACACGGAATTAGCCCACTACCCCTTGGCGCGATCACTTGCTTTTCCGGGACAGCGCGAATAATGTCGCCGCTGCTCAGTGCAGGGGCGTAATGGCTACCTGATGGGCCTGTATACGATCTATTGTGGCGACCACGGTGTTGCTGGAAGTATCGATCACGGAGACGTTGTAGCTCTCTAGATTAGTTACGTAGGCGCGGCTTCCGTCCGGAGTGATGGCCACGCCATAGGGATGTTTCCCGACCCCCACCGTGGCCACCACAGTGTCGGTGGAAGTATCGATTACCGAGACGTCATTGCTAAAAAGATTTCAGCCTTTGCTGGGCGATTTCGGCATAGATATCGACGGCTACGAGGACAACACTTCAGCAGAATCCTAATTTTTCGCGGCTCTCTGCGGAGAGGATCATGGCGCTTCTTTCCGTATCTAACCGTGGGGGGCGCGTCAAGCATCGAGAAAAGCACGCGCCTCTCTTAGGACGGAGCCGTTTCCCAAGAATCTGACTACACCGGCGGATTCTGTTGAATGCCACCTGCGGTTTGAAGGGCTCCGGCCGCCAAAGCCTGGCCTGCTGAAGGGCCAACAGACAACGTACGGACGTTGCGAGCGGCGGCGAAGAAGACTTCGCGGGAACTGCTGATTTCCCCGCCCCGTCCGCCCGCGCCGGAATGTGGGCCACTCGTTATCGCCGGGACTTGGGGCGGATCGTGGCGGGCAGAAAGCTGCCGTCGTTCGTGCCCACTTCCTTGGCCATGAGCTGGTTCAGCAAGGCGTTCATACGCAGGATGAGGTCATGGTTCTTTTCCGGGTCGAGGGCCAGATTGTGCGTCTCCAGCGGGTCGTTCTTCAGGTCAAAGAGCTGGACATCGTTGTTGTGCAGAATTTGCTCGAGCGTTACCGGGGTATTGAAGTTGGCCGGGGAATAGTAACGCGCAAACTTGTACTGTCCGTCGAAGACAAAACTCAGGAATCCCCGTTTATCGAGTTTGGGTTGAAGCTCGTTCAGTGGCGGGCACGGCTCATTCTGGAGGAGTTGCGTCATGCTCGACAGAAGATAGCCTGAATCAATGGTCATGGGAGCGACGTAGTTGAACAGGACGCCGGGGCGCACGGCCTGCGGAGATGCGGTCTCGGCCTTCGCCAGGACGCCGGAAAAATCGCGGCCGGGCAAATCCTTCACGGCCTCACGCCGCTGTGCCTCGGGCACTCCTGCCAGCCCGGGCAGGGTTGGCATCAGGTCCAAGTGGCTGGTGAGAACATAGGACGATTTGCCGCCGGGGTAATTGGGGTGGGCAATGATCAACGGCACATGGGCATTTCCTTCATAAGCGAAGGGACCCTTGCCCCGGATGCCGCCATGGTCGCCCGCCATCTCGCCGTGGTCGGCGGTGAAGATCACCACGGTATCCTTCCAGAGATTTAACTCATCCAGGGCATCTTCCAGCTGGGTCAGGCTGACATCCGTGTCACGGATCAAATTCAGGTAGTAGTTATTAAACAGCTGCCACATATCCGCGCGATTGACTGGAATAGAGCCGAGGGCCCCCGACCAACCGAGATGGTAGTCGGTCAGCGCCGCAGGCATTCCCGGGGCGGACAGCGACTCCTGCATCGTCGGTGAGGGAGCGGGGTTCCATTGCTTGCTGTACAGCGAATTTTTGGGCGGCGAAGTGAGCACGCCGTTCACGACCGCCTTTTGTGGCTGCTCCGTTCCCGGCACATTGGCATCGGCATACATAATGTCGTGCGGATTGACGAAACTCACGACCATGAAGAACGGTTGCCCGGACTCGCGCAGCTTGGGCACATTGCCCCGCAGCCAGCGAACGCTTTCGCTTGCGGTGTACACATCGGTCTTGTAGCCCTGGTCGGGCGCACCAGTCTTATCGCCGTCTGGCTGGAAGATCTCGAAACCGTAGGACTGGAGTGCCTCGCTATAGTTGACCGTCGGCTTGGGAGGGATGATGCCGGCCTCCATTTCCCATTTGCCGAAGAAGGCTGTCTGGTAGCCCAGCTTCTTCATCATGGAACCCATGTTGGGCTGGTCGGTTCGCAAGCTCGGCACATAGCCCGCCTCCATCTGGTCGAAGACCCCGTTGACCTGCGGCGGTTGCCCGCTCCACAGTGCCGCGCGGGAGGGCGTACACATCGCCGAGGCGACATAGTGGTTGCGAAAGGTGAACCCACGTTGCGCTAGCCGCTCAAGGACCGGCATGCTGTACCCTGCGGCAACCGGCAAGTCATAACGAGTTTGATCGCGCAGTACCAGGATGACGTTCAGCGGGCGGTTCGGTGCCGGAACCTTCTCCGGAACTTGCGAGTGCGCGAACGGCGCCAATACCGCCAGCGCGAGGAACCACAGCACTTTGCCAGTGAGCCCACCTCCGGCTACGGCGCGGGGCAAGTTTGGCCAGCTGAGCGGGAAACTACTCATGAAGCCTCCCTTTCTTGTGTCAAGCGGGACAGTTTGAAACCATGTCCCTAGAAACACTCTTCTAGTCCCGTTGTCATCGAGGACACAAGACTAACCCTCGGTGGAAGTCGAGGGCACTAGCCTACCTAAAAGTCGTTAAGAACGAAATAGGAAGCTCGGAGTGTCGTCGACCATCCGGAATTTGGCCAGAATCCGGCGCTTGGGAAGCGTCGACTCGCATCTTCGTGTCACGCTATTGGCAGCCGCTGAACTTGAAGGAGACCAGTTGTGTCAGCCAGTCCTCGGTGTTCGGGGTGACGAAGTACTCTTGCGCATACCAGAAGGTGCAGCCGTCGGAGTCGATCGCCATGCTGGAATAATCACCCCAGCCCCCTACGCCATTTTCGGTGCCGCTTCCCGCAACCAGCAGGTTCTCGGCCTCCATCTGGCCTAGAGGATCGCTGGGTACGCGTCCGGTGGCGCCAATCGAGTCGTACACGATTGAGCTCGAGATGCTGTAGCCGAGCGCGATGTCGCCCATCTTGTCCTGCGCCATAGATGCCATCCAGCGGTAGTTGGAGTCGGGAGTAAACGTGCCTGATTGAAAGAGCGTAACGTCGAAGATGGTCGCCGTGCGGACCGGAGCTCGGAACTCATACCAGCGAACTCCCGCCTGTCCGCCCGAGGCAGTAGTGACGTGATTCACGTACCAGTGCTGCGCAGGCGCGCGCGTAGCGTGGGTGCCGACATTCGCGAGCGGCCCGTCATCCCAGTAAGCCAGGCGATACATCAGGCGATCGCCCAACGAGTACACCTTGGTATTCGTGCCCTCCTGCGGAATGCAGGGAAAATCTTCCAAGTCAGGACAGAACGGAGTGTACACCGGCACGGTAATGGGATCGGCCAGTCCGGAGCCGGTAAAGGTTGACTGGCTTGGGTTAGCGAAGTCGGGGTGCATAGAGTAGATGTAGACATGGGTGTCGGTATCGTCGACGTCATAACTGCCCATGAAAAACTCGTCTTGGTCAGCCGGCGGAGGAGTTGGCGAGTCGACATCGCCGGGCAACAAGCTCCAATCGCTGGCCGAAAGCTGGAAGCAGATTTGTTCCGCCGACTGGTCGCCCACGATGAGCTTAGCGCTGTTATAGGCGCAAACAATAGGTCCAACCAGCCCGCTGCTCAATCCGTTTTGCGTTTGATAGTAAGCGTTCGACCAGATGCCCCACTTGGGATAGTCGGGCAAACTTGCCTCCAGGCAAGGCTGCCAGCTTTGCGGTGAGCTGACCAACCAGAGCGTGCGTCTGCGTGCCGGGCTGGTACTTGGGCGTCGGCAATACCAGGCTGGCAGTCAGCACGCCGTCGCTCTGAAAACCGGGATCGGCCTGCAATACATGGAACAGGCTCTTATGGGTATCTTCCTCCGAAAGATGATCGACCGGAGTGCCGCGTGTTACTCCCATAGATCATCTATTGCAAGGATAAAATGAATGAGATTCGCTCTGCCGAAGAGCCGCGAAGCTCGTCAGCACCGCGAAAGAGAATGGGCAAGCCGCGCTACTGATGACGCAGCCTGGGGTAGGCCCGATTACCGCGCTGGCGTTCGTAGCGACGATGGGCGACGTCACCCGCTTTCCGCGGGGCAAGCAGGTGGCCAGTTATTTGGGGTTAATTCCGTCGGAGCGCAGTTCGAGCAACAAGCGCCGACTGGGATCCATCAGCAAGCAGGGCAATCCCTTTATGCGCATGTTGCTGGTCGAGAGCGTGCAGGCGGTGAACCGTCTGGACGAAGGATTCCGCAAGCAGTATCAGCATCGCTGTCACCGCATGGCCAAGGGAGTGGCCAAGGTGGCAGCGCGACGATTGGCTGTGCGACTCTACTAAATGCTGCGAACGAATACCGCGCGTATCCTGCGAACGAATACCGCGCGTATCCGAAGATCGCTCGCATCGAGAGCAACTCGCGATAATGCCGTGGTCGGCGCAAGCTAGACCGCTAAATTGATTGAGCGCTCTCGCATCCAGACCGACCCGTGCAGAAGACGGCGCTGGCGCGCCTTGGAAAACGCAAGCGTTTCCCACTTCCACACCGGTGCGGCGGCTGGATGTTCGCATGGAAAATCATGGCCGATGTTCTAGGCCGTATCGATGGATGGTGAAGCGATTTGCTTCCCGTAAGATGATTCAGCGTAATGTCCGGAGATCTTGGTATCGTGAGCATGCACTGCAAGTCAGAGGCTCGCCAGCGCCGCGGCGGAATCAAGACATCCCACAATGTGGGATGCCCACGCGAGGGGTTTTGATGTTGCGCATCAGAGTGCCATCCGCGACCGACTAATCTCGGAACTACGGAGGATGACGATGTCAGACGCTACTTCCAACCGGCCCCGGGTCAACGGGATCCTGGAGACTTCGCTGTACGTCGAGCGACCGACGCGATCCGTCGAGTTCTATCGCCGCGTATTCGGTTTTGAGCCCATCGAACCCGATCAGAAGGAAGAGATCACCGATCAGACGCGGCTCTGCGCGATGCGTGCCGGCGACCGCAGTGTTTTGTTGCTGTTCAAGAAAGGGGCGACAGCGAACACCGAGACTAGCGGTGCGATTCACATCGCATTCGGCATCGCCCGCTCGGAACTAGCCGCTTGGGAGTCATGGCTAGCGGAGCAAGGGATTGCGATCGAATTCAGGAAAACCTGGAAATACGGGGGCGAAGCGCTTTACTTCCGCGATCCGGATGGTCATCTGCTGGAGTGACGTGACCGGCGAATTTTGTACCAGGGGAAATGTTAGAGAGACTGGTACAAAAGGAGCTGGAACATGGCACGGAAGAAACACGGCGCGGAGCAGATCGTTGCGATCCTGCGCCAGATCGAAGTCGAATCAGCCAACCACAAGAACATCGGCCAGGCGTGCAAAGAGGCCGGGATCACCCAACAAACCTATTACCGCTGGCGGAAAGAGTACGGCGGACTGAAGCTGGAACAGGCTCGACGGCTGAAGCAGCTGGAGAAAGAGAACAGCCGTTTGCGCCGACTGGTGACTGAGCTGTCGCTGGAGAAGCAAGTCTTGAAGGACGTGGCGGAGGGAAACTTCTAAGCCCCGGACGGCGACGTTGCGCGGTACAGCATGCTCGGGAGCAACATCGGTTATCGGAGCGGCGTGCGTGCCGGCTGTTGGGGCAATGGCGGGGAACGCAGCGTTACATCGTGACCCAGCGGAACGATGAAGATGAACTCACGCGTGCCATCCTGCAACTGGCCAGTGAGTACGGACGATACGGCTATCGGCGAATCACGGCTTTGCTGCGCGAGGCAGGCTGGGAAGTAGGTAAGGACCGGGTGCAGCGGATCTGGCGCCGGGAAGGACTCAAAGTGCCGCAGAAACAGCGTCCGCGAGGGCGGCTGTGGCTGAACGATGGCAGCTGTGTACGGCTACGACCGGAGCATGAGAATCACGTCTGGAGCTACGATTTTGTGCACGCCAACACGCACGATGGCAGGACGCTGCGGCTGCTGACCCTGATTGACGAATACACCAGGAAGTGTCTGGCGATCCAGGTGGCACGGCGGTTGAACAGCTATGACCTCATCGAAACGCTGGCCGACCTGATGCTGGTGCAGGGTATCCCGGAACACCTACGGTCAGACAACGGGCCCGAGTTTATTGCCAAGAGACTGCGGCAGTGGCTGTCGGCGGTGGGCGCGAAGACGCTGTACATCGAGCCAGGCAGTCCATGGGAGAACGGGTACTGTGAGAGCTTCAACGGCAAGCTGCAAGATGAATGCTTGAAGGGCGAGATCTTCTATTCGCTGAAGGAGGCCCAGGTGGTGATCGAACAGTGGAGAGTGCACTACAGTTCGCTTTAGCAGGGCTCGCAAGCGCTACGAACGCCAGGGAGTGCTGGTCGAAGAATCGGCGCTGGAGCAGGCCGAGGCAGAGTGCTCGGCTGATGCCGAGCAGCGCAGGGTGCGGCGCGAGCGGGCCGAGATCTATCGCGATAAACAGGATCAGGTTGCCACGATGCGAATGGCCGAATCGATTCGCCAGGTGTTTCCGGGCTGCCCCCCTGAGGAGGCGCAGGCCATCGCAGCTCATACGTCGGTTCGGGGCAGCGGCCGAGTGGGTCGGACCGCCTCCGGACGAGCACTCGAAGAAGAAGCGTTACGAGCGGCGGTGGTAGCAGCCATCCGCCACAGGCATACGAAATATGATCGCCTTCTAATGAGGGGACTTGGCCGCATGGATGCTCGAGACGCAGTTCGCGACGACATCGATCGTGTGCTGGAATGCTGGCGGCGCACTCCTGGTTAGCTCCGGGAATGGGGCTCGGCCGTCTTCGGGTGGCAAGGTACGTGAAGTATCTGCCTCAATGTTTCCTACGCCGGCGTAGCCGTCGGTTAATTTCGTCCGCAGAGAAGGACTCAGGATGGAAATCGCCGAGCCACTCATAGACCTCCGCATGACTGGGGTGATTGGCGTCCCGTAGTGCGGCAAGCATCTCGGCGAATCCTTGTGGCCCTCCGCAGTCTTCCGGCGGACAACATCGTTCTCCCGCCACGCACATCTGCTGAAAAGATTCGTCTCCGAGCAGCACTTCTTCCAGCAGAAGCTCGTGCTGCCAGCCATCACCGAAATCGTATTCGTACAACAACCTTGCTCCCGCCGTAGCGATCACATCGCCAACTCTGGCCCGGCTTTCATTCACGATCTTGGTGCCGGATCCATGTCGGGGATTGCGACTCCCTTGCTTCGGCAGAACAAACTGGTGCAGATGCGAGTTCTCCCAGCCCATAACAGTCTGCAACGTGCGGTGGAGGTTGCAGAGGGTCATATCTCGATCAACCAGAATGCGCCTCCAGACCGGCGGGCGGGTTCCCAGCAGCGTTACTTTGATCGCATACACTTCCATTGAACAGGCCAGCCGAGCTAAATTCCTTTCCTCTACGTCGACCTTGGCCAGGAAGTCGGCATCAGGACGAATCGCATCCAGTTTATCTTCGCGCACGCCCCGCAGATCCTGCTCAGCGAGACATCCTTCATGGAGCAGGGTTCCGAATACGAAAGTGAGCGTTGAGCTCCGATACTCGTATTTGGGATCGATCTGCTTTCATTGTTGCACCGGATACTGCTCCAACTCCCACAACTCCTAGGGCTCCTCGACCTCGGCAGCCTGTTTTGCCTGCTGGATCAGCTCCTGCAATTCCTGGTTCAGAGCATGGTCGAAGGCTTTCCAGGCAGTGGTCCGTTCCGACTTTGACCATCTCAGTTCGCTCTCTTTCGGATGACTGTCCGGGCCGGCAGAAGAGGATAGGATCGTCCTTTTCAGACCCTGTGTGCGGGCATTCTAGCTCTGGCGTCGGGTTTGGTTCATGCGGTTTGGTGTCGGATCCCAGGTCAAACAGATCGTTGACCGGATGGCCCAAATTCTGTTTGCAGCCGAGATAGCGTTCCGCCGTCTGCACCGATGCATGGCCCAGCAGGAACTGTATCTGCTCCAGCTCACCACCGCTGCTGTGGCAAAGCTTGGCACAGGTGCGGCGCAAGTCGTGCGGGGCAATATGCTGCAGTCCCGCCCG
>Ga0181523_10000866_pt1 | contig 33884 bp, 30 predicted proteins | sample PEATcosm2014_Bin_43_FD_119752 | JGI IMG/M metagenome (GOLD analysis project Ga0181523, IMG submission 119752) | Peatland microbial communities from MTU Mesocosm Facility, Houghton, MI, USA - PEATcosm2014_Bin05_30_metaG | ecosystem: Environmental > Terrestrial > Soil > Wetlands > Peat | place... | reverse complement strand
GGGGTCATCAGGACGAGCCCCGCAAGGCGGGGCGGCGCGCGCAGGATCAGGCCCTCGTAGGTCCGCCTGAACTCGCCCGGCATCACGGCCGCCGCGCTGTCGGCCCCGTCGAACTGCCTCCAGACGTCGTTGATCCCGACCATCATGGCCAGCCATTCCGGACGGAGCGCCAGCACGTCGCCGTCCCAACGGGAGGCGATGTCCCTGACGGTGTCCCCGCTGACGCCCATGTTGGCGACCCGGACCGGGCGAGCGGGGTGAAGCGGGGCCAGGGAGGCGTCGACCGCGGCCACGTAGCCGTCGCCGAGCGCGGCGCGGGACCCGGCGCCGACCGGGCGCAGCCGGCCGCAGTCGGTCACGGAGTCGCCTATGAAAAGCAGCCGGGCGCCGGGGGCTATCTTCACGGGCCGGATCGTGGGCCGGCCGGTGCGCCGGTCAATTGCGGGCCGGTAAAACTTGCCAAAGAATCTGGGGCGTGAAAAACCTCGCGGACGCCGGCCCTCCCCCCGGGGAGGGCGGCTGGCCCGCCCGGCAGCGAACCCGGGGCCCGGGCCCCATCCCCCACTCCAATGAAAATCAAACGAATACTTCGCATCGCCGGCCTCGCCCTCTGCTTCGCGACCGGCCCCGCGCGCGCCGAGAACGCGGCGGCCCCGGCGGCCGCGCCGATAGCCCCCGTCCCGCCGGGCGTGGCGCTCAGGGCCGCGACGGTAAGGGTGACCGTCGCGCCCGACCACAGGGACTGGACCTACAAGCCGGGGGAGCACGCGCTGTTCGCCGTCAGGGTCACCGCGGACAGCGAGCCTATCGACGGGGTCACCGTCAGCTACACCGTCGGCCCCGACATGTTTCCCGGCGCGGCGAGGACGGCCGCGCTGCCCCTCGAGGGCATGACGGTCGACGGCGGGACCATGGATGCGCCCGGGTTCCTCCGATGCATCGTCACCACGCAGGTCGCCGGCCACAGCTACCGGGGCCTCGCGACAGCCGCGTTCTCCCCGGAGAGGATTGCGGCTACGCAGACCGAGCCTGCCGACTTCGACGCGTTCTGGGCCGCGGGCAAGGCCGACCTCGGGAAGGTCCCGGTCGACGCCCGGATGACCCTCGTCCCCGAGGCCTGCACGTCCACGGTGGACGTCTACCACGTCAGCTTCCGCACGGTCGGACCGAAGGGGCCGGTGTCGGCCCGCATCTACGGCATCCTGTGCGAGCCGAGGGAGCCGGGCCGCTACGCCGCGATCCTCAAGGTGCCGGGGGCGGGGGTGCGCCCCTATTTCGGGGACCCGGAGCTCGCTGCGAAGGGGGCGATCGTGCTCGAGATAGGAATCCACGGGATCCCGGTCAACCTGGCCAAGGAGGTCTACGACGAGCTCGGCGCCGGGGCGCTCAACGGCTACTGGTTCTACAACCTCGACGACCGCGACCGGTTCTACTACCGGCGGGTCTACCTGAGCTGCATCCGGGCGAACGACTTCCTCACCTCCCGGCCGAACTGGGACGGCAAGCGCCTTCTCGTGATGGGCGCAAGCCAGGGCGGCCAGCTGACGATCGCGACGGCCGCCCTCGACCCGCGCGTCACCGGGCTGTCGGCCACCCACCCCGCGTTCTGCGACGTGAGCGGCGAGCTCCACGGGCGCGCCGGGGGCTGGCCCCACCCGTTCATGCCGGGGCCGGACGGCGCCCCGTCGGCCCAGGCCACGCCCGCGAAGATCGCCACCGCCGCCTACTACGACATCGCCAACTTCGCGCGACGCGTGCGCGTGCCCGGGTACTACAACTGGGGATACAACGACGAGACCTGTCCGCCGACAGCGGCCTTCGCCGTCTACAACGAGATCGCAGCCCCGAAGACGCTCGGGGTCACCCTCGAGCTCGGCCACTCCTACACGGTCGAGCAGTACGACGCGATATCCGGCTGGGTCACGGGCTTCCTCGGCCTCAAGTAGCCCCGGCCCGAGCGATGACGATCCTTCCGCTCGCCTCGGCCCCTTGGAGGTTCAGGGACTGCTCCGGCGGGGCGTGGCTGCCGGCCACCGTCCCGGGCTGCGTCCACACGGACCTTCGCCGCGAGGGGAGGATCCCGGACCCGTTCTGGGGGACGAACGAGGCCGACCTCCAGTGGATCGAGGAGCGCGACTGGGAGTACTCTGCGGTGTTCCATGCGGGCGCCGGCCTGCTCGGCGAGGAGGTGGTCGACCTCGCCGCGGACGGGCTGGACACGGTGGCGACGGTGCTCATCAACGGCCGCGTGGTCGCCCGCACGCAGAACATGTTCATCGGCTACCGCTGGAACGTGAAGCCCCTGCTGAGGCGGGGGCGCAACTCGATCCGCATCCGCTTCGGCAGCGCCCTGCGCTACATCCGGACCCACCGGACCGGCCACAGGCCGCGCGAGTTCAGCGATCCCGTCGGCCGGTGCTCGGTCATACGCAAGCAGCAGTGCCAGTTCGGCTGGGACTGGGGCCCGCGCCTCGTGACGGCGGGCGTCTGGCGCGACATCCGGCTGGAGGGGTGGAGCGGCAACCGGCTCCGCGGCGTCGCGGTCGCCCAGAGACACAGGGGCCGCGCGGGCGTCACGCTGGCGCTGGCGCCCGAGCTCGAGCGGCCCGACCCCGGGTCGCGGTGCCTGTGGCGCCTGTCGCTGCGGGGCAGGCCCGTCGCCTCCGGCGCCGGCGCCCGGGTCCGCGTCCCGAGGCCGGAGCTGTGGTGGCCGAGCGGCCAGGGCGGGCAGCCGCTCTACGAGCTGGAGGTCGACGTCGTCGGCTCCGACGGCCGCGCGATCGGGCGGTGGGGGCGCCGGATCGGCCTCCGGACGATCGCGCTCGACCGCCGCGGGGACCGATGGGGCGAGTCGTTCCAGTTCGCCGTCAACGGCAGGCCGGTGTTCGCGAAGGGGGCCAACTGGATCCCGGCCAGCAGCTTCGTGGCCGGCCTGACGCGCGCCGACTACGCGCGGGACCTGGGCGCCGCGGCCGCGGCGAACATGAACATGGTGCGGGTCTGGGGCGGCGGGATCTACGAGAGCGAGGACTTCTACGACCTCTGCGACGAGCTGGGCCTCCTCGTCTGGCAGGATTTCATGTTCGCCTGCACGCTCTACCCGGCCGACCCGGCCTTCGTGGCGAGCGCGCGGGCCGAGGCCGAGCACCAGGTCAGGCGCCTCAGGCACCGCGCCTGCCTCGCGCTCTGGTGCGGCAACAACGAGGTGTGGGGAAACAACTCCCACGAGCTCCTCGACCCGGAGAAGGCGCACCTCCGGGCCGACTACGAGCGCCTCTTCCACCGGGCGCTGCCGCCCGTCGTCGCGGCGCACGGGGGCCCGACGCCGTACTGGCCCTCCTCGCCGTGGAGGGGCGACACGGCCGCCGACCACGCCGCCGGCGAGGCGCGCGGGGACACCCACTACTGGGACGTCTGGCACGCGAGGAATCCCGTGAAGGATTACGAGAGGTGGAACTTCAGGTTCGTGTCCGAGTTCGGGATGCAGAGCTACAGCTCCCCAGCCACGCAGGCGACGTTCTGCCCGGCCGGTGCCGGCAACGTGTTCGGGGCGGTCATGGAGAACCACCAGAAGAACAAGCAGGGCAACATGATCATCCTCGACTACGTGTCCCGCAGGTACCGGTTTCCCAGGGACCAGGACGCCCTCGTCTACCTCTCGCAGCTCAACCAGGCGCATTGCATGCAGATTGGGGCCGAGCACTACCGGCGCCTCATGCCGCGCTGCATGGGGGCGCTCTTCTGGCAGCTGAACGACTGCTGGCCCGTCGCCTCGTGGAGCTCCATCGAATTCCCCGGCCGCTGGAAGGCGCTCCAGCACGCCGCGCGGCGCTTCTTCGCCCCGGCCATCGTGAGCGCGCACGTGCCGGGCGACGAGGTCCACGGGATCGGCAACTACCGGATCTCGACCGTGCGCCGCGTCTCGATCCACACGAGCTACGACGGCGTCCGCCCCGCGAGGGGCGTGGCGCGCTGGGACCTCTTCCACCTCGACGGGCGCCGGCTGCTCGGCGGGAGTAAGCGGGTCGTCCTGCGGCCGATGCAGAGCAGGCTCCAGAGAAGCCTGGACCTGGCGGGGCCCCTCGCGCGGTTCGGGCGCGAGCGGGTCTACCTGCGGATCGCGCTCGACGTGGCGGGAGTGCGGGTCAGCGAGGACACGGTGCTGCTCACGACCCCGCGCTTCATGGACCTGCCGAGGCCCGCGACCAGGGTCGCCATAAGGCTCAGGTCGCCGCGCCGCGCCGAGATGGCGTTCACCTCTCCCGTCTTCCAGCACCGCTTTTCGTTCGACTTTCCGGGCCGGGGCTTCACCTGCAGCGACAACTACTTTGACCTCTACCCCGGCGAGACGCGGACGGTCCAGGCGCGGTTCGCCAGGCCGGCGACGGCCGCCTCCCTGAGGAGATCCATCGTCCACCGCTCGCTCGCCGACACGTACTAGGGACCTCGGATCCCGGCCCGATGCTCCTCAACTATGGCAAGGCACCCTTCTTCATCCTGCTCGTCGCGGTCGCGACCGGCATAGGGGTCCTGGTCACGCACCGCCGCTACGCGCAGCCGCGGCCTGACCTGGTCCTGATGACGCACGCCAAGCTGCACGCCGACGTCTACCTGTCCAGGCTGCCGGAGTTCGAGCGCAAGTACGGGGTCAAGGTCGACGTCCAGGTGGTCGAGGAGGTGGCGCTGCGCACGCGGCTCCTCGCGGCGTTCGCCGCGGGCACCCCGGTGCCGGATCTGGTCGAGATCCCCCAGGACGCCGCGCTCTTCCTGCGCGGGCCGATCCGCGACATAGGTTTCCTCGACATCACCAGGTGGGTGAAGGCGCGCAGGCTCGACGAGAGGATGCTGCCGGCGCGCTTCAGCATGTGGCAGAGGAAGGGCGTCATCTTCGCGCTTCCGCACGATGTCCACCCGGTCATGCTCGCCTACCGCGCCGACATCGTCGAGGACCAGCTGGGCATCGACGTCTCGAAGATCGAGACGTGGGACGACTTCGCCGCGATGGCACGCAGGATCGTCCGCTACGGCGACGACGGGAGGCCCGCGCGCTACGCCCTCGAGCTCCAGGACGACGGTGGCTACCTGCTCCAGGCGCTTCTCCTGCAGCGGGGCGTCGGGCTCTTCGACGCGGCGGGCGACGTCACCTTTGACAGCGATGTCGCGGCCGACACCGTCGCCTGGGCCGTGCGCCAGCTGCGCGGGCCGAACCGGATCGCCTACAGCCTCGGGTTCGGCCCGACGCTCTGGGAGGGCATGCAGGACGGCCTCGTGCTCTTCTACTTCACGCCCGACTGGAGGACCCGCACGATCGAGGAGTACGCCCCGTCGCTCGCGGGCAAGATGAAGCTCATGCCCCTGCCCGCGTGGGCCCCGGGGGGCCGCAGGACGAGCACGTGGGGGGCGACCGGAATCGCCGCGACAAAGGGCGGCCGCAACCCGGAGCTCGCCAAGAAGCTGATGGAGTTCCTCTACGTGGACCAGACCGACGGGGGGAGGTCCTCGGCAGAGCTGCGCATCCTTCCCGCGGTCCGGGCGGCGTGGAGCCTTCCCATATTCGACACGCCCGACCCCTACTTCAGGGGCCAGCCGATCCTGCGGCTCTATTCGAGGCTCGCGGGAGACGTCCCTCCCGATTACGCGAGTCCGTTCATCACGAGGGCCCAGAGCAAGAGGGACAACGCGTTTGCCGCCGCATCCGCCTACTATTCGCTGCACGGCGAGGACGGGTTCCTCGACTTCGTCCGCGCCGAGCTCAGGAGGCAGGCGGACGCCGTGCGCGCCGTAATCGCCAGGAACAGGATCACGGAGCAGTGACGCCCGCCGTTGAGCCCCCGGCCCCCAGCAGGCACCGCTCGCCCACCCCGCGGTGGGCCCCGTACCTGTTCGTCGCGCCGTACGTCGCGCTCACCCTGGTGTTCTTCGCCTATCCGTTCGCCCACGCCATCGAGCTCGCGTTCTACCAGACCGCGGGCCCGAACTCCCGGGTATGGGTCGGGCTGGGGAACTTCAGGTACATCCTGACCGACCCCGACTTCAGGACCGCGGTGAAGAACACGGCCGTGTTCTCCGTGGCCGGGACCGCGATCATGCTCCCCACGTCGCTCGGGCTCGCGCTCCTCCTCAACTCCGGGCGGGGCCGGGCAAGGGGCCTCTTCCGGCTCTGCTTCTTCTCGCCGAGCGTGGTGGGCCAGATCTTCGTCGGGATCCTGTTCGCCGTGGTCCTCGCGCCCGACTACGGGCTCCTCAACCGGTTCCTCCAGGCGCTGGTCGGCAGGGGCCTCGAGACCCGGTGGCTCGAGAACACCGCGACCGTCATGCCGGCAATCGTCCTGACGAACCTGTGGCTCTACGCGGGATTCAACATGGTCTACTTCCTGGCCGCGCTCCAGAACGTGAACCCGGACCTGGTCGACGCGGCGCGCATGGACGGGGCGGGCCCCTGGCGCGTGTTCCGGCACGTCACCCTGCCCGCGATAAGGCCCGTGGCCATCTTCGTCCTGCTGATCAGCACGATCGGGTCCTTCCAGCTCTTCGAGCTCCCCTACGCGCTCATGCGGAGCACGACCTCGCCCTACGGGCCAGACAACTCGGCGCTCTTCATCGTCGGGTACCTCTACGACGCGGCCTTCAGCATAGGGGACCTCGGGCTCGCGTCGGCCGTGGGCTGGGTCCTCGCGCTCATCATCCTGACCGTGTCCCTGATACAGCTCAAGCTGACGGGGGCCGCGAACGACTGAGGCCCGGCCATGAACCCCGTCCACCTCACCCTCCTCTGCGCAGCGGCCGTCGCCGTCCTCCTCTACGCCGCGGACCGGCGCAGGCCGATGCTCGCCGGCCGGTACGCGAGGCTCGTCGCCCTCGTTTTCCTTGCGGCCGCCTTCCTCGCCCCCTTCGCCTGGATCACCTGCGCGGCGTTCAAGGACCGCAGGGCCCTCCTGGAATACACGTTCCTGCCGCCGCCCTCGGCCTGGGGGCGCATGCTCAACCTCGGGAACTTCCACAAGCTCTTCGAGCCGCGGGCGTCGCTCCAGGGCACGATCGTCTTCTGGCAGTACCTGCTCAACTCGCTCTTCCTCTCGAGCGCGGCGACGGTGATCCAGGTGTTCTTCTGCTCGCTCGGCGGCTACGCGCTCGCGAAGTTCAGGTTCACGGGGCGCCGGGACCTCATGCTGTTCATGGCGGGCTCGCTGATGCTGCCAAGCATGCTCTTCCTCGCCCCGACCTATGACATGATGGTGCACATCGGGTGGATCGACAGCTATGCGGCCCTGCTTGTGCCGAGTGCCGCGAACGCATTCGGGATCTTCCTTTTCCGGCAGGCGATGCTGAGCGTGCCCAACAGCCTGATCGAGGCGGCCCGCGTGGACGGGGCCGGGGAATTCCACATCTACTCGCGCATCGTCATGCCGCTCATCACGCCGATGACCGCGGCGTTCTGCCTCATCGTGTTCATGGGGCAGTGGAACACGTTTCTGGGCCCCCAGATCTTCATCCAGTCCGACTACAAGCTCACCGTCCCCGTCATCCTGAGCCAGTACGTCTCGCAGTTCCAGGAGGAGTACGGTATGTTCCTCGCCGGAACCTTCATATCCATCTTCCCGATCGCCGTGCTGTTCCTGACGCTCCAGAGGGAGTTCATCTCGGAGCTGACCGTGAGCGCAGGGAAGCGCTGAAGGGCTCCCCCCATTCCAATGCCAACCACGGCCGCCCTAAGAACCGAGATCGGCCTCTGCGCCGGGCTCCTGGCCTACGGGGCGGTGCTCATTTGCCTGATCGGGGCGGTGCCGGGCGGCTCCGACACCTCAGGGTATTTCAACGAGGCCCGCCTCTTCTCGCGCCTTGAGATCCACGCGGCCGAGCGCGTCCTTCCCGGGGTGCCCCCGAAGGAGGCGCCGCCCTACCTTTACGTGCCCCTCGGCTTCAGGCCCTGCGCCGACGGGTCCGCGCGGATCGTGCCAACCTACCCTCCCGGCCTTCCCCTCCTGCTCGCCGTGACGGCGCGGGCCGTCGGGTGGCGCCACTCCGGCGACCTCCTGCTGCTGCTCCACTCGCTCGCGGGCATCGCGCTCACGTACGCCCTCGGGCGGATGTGCGGCCTGCCCCGCCCGTGGGCCCTCCTCGGGTCGGTCGTGCTGGCGGCAAGCCCTCTCTACCTGTTCACGTCCCTATGGGCATTGAGCGACGTTCCGGCGACGGCCTGGGCCGCAGCGGCCGTGATCTCGGCGCTTCGGGGACGCGACCGGCCGGGCTGGGCGCTGGTGTCCGGGCTCTGCTTTTCAGTGGGCTTCCTTCTCAGGCCGAGCAACTTCCTGATCATGGTCCCCGTCGTTCTCGCGGCGGGGCTGTCGCCGCGAAGCCTTGGCCTGGTCGCCCTCGGGGCGTTGCCCGGGGCCGCGGCCTGGATGGCCGTCAACCACTCGGCCTACGGGGATTACTTCCAAAGCGGCTACGGCGCCATTTTCAACGAGTTCCACGCAAGCCTGGTTCCCGGCACCCTCGTGTACTGTGCAAAATGGCTGCCGGTCCTGCTGAGCCCGATCGTCGTGCTATCGCCGGGCATCCTGGTCCTCATCCGGCGCGGGCCCCGGATCTCCCTCGTGCTTGCTGCATGGGCCGCCGTGTACGCCGGCTTCTACGCGCCCTATCGCTGGACTCACCAGGACTGGTGGTTCCTCAGGTTCCTCCTTCCCGCGGCGCCCCCGCTCATCGTCGCGGGGCTGACCGTGCTGCGGGCTTGCATCGAGGCTCTTCGGGAGCGCTTCCCCTTGGGGCGGGTCCGCGTAGCAGCCGCCGTCCTGATCCTAGCCGCGGTGGGCGTCGAGGTGGGCCGGATCGGCCCCCTAGGCGCGTGGTCCATCGGCGGCGGCGAGCGCAAGTACGGCCGCGTCGCGGCCTGGCTCGCGTCAAACGTCCCGCGCGACTCCGCGGTCATCGCCCACGAGATGAGCGGGGCGCTGTTCTACTACACCGGATTCACCATTGTCCGCGCGGACCAACTGGACAGGGCCACGTCCGAGCGGGTCCGCGACGCGGCCCGCTCGGACGGAAAACCCCTCTTTGCCGTCCTGTACCCACACGAGCTCGGCGTCCTCAAGGTGGCTCCCGGCCCGTGGGCCCTCGTCGGATCCGTCGACGACGTCACCATCTGGCGCTGCGACTCGGCCAGGCGCTAGCCGTCCCTCCGCGCTTGAGTCCGCGGGCCGCCGGGGGTTGGTTGGGCCCCCATGGCGCGCAACACGGACACGATCGCCGCCTTAGCCACTCCCTCGGGGACCGCCGCGCTCGCGATCATCCGCATCAGCGGCCCGGACTCGAGGCGCCTCGCCGCGGATATCCTGGGCCGCGCCCCGCAGGCCCGGCTCGCGACCCATGGCGACATCGCAGACCGGGCCGGCTCGGTCGTGGACGACGTCGTGGCGACCTTCTTCGAGGGCCCTAACTCCTACACGGGCGAGGATTCGCTCGAGATCACCTGCCATGGGAGCCCCTTCATCGCGCAGAAGGTGCTCGCCGACCTCTGCGCGCGCGGATGCCGGCCGGCTCGGCCCGGGGAATTCACGCAGAGGGCGTTTCTCAACGGCCGCATGGACCTGAGCCAGGCCGAGGCGGTCATGGACCTGATAAGCGCGCGCAGTGAGCGGGCGCTTGCCGCCGCGCGACAGGTGTTTCGCGGCGCGCTCGGCAGGCACATGGCGGTGCTCGTCGACGGCCTCCTGGGCGCCCTGGCCACCGTCGAGGCCTACATCGACTTCCCGGACGAGGACCTGCCCCCCGAGGACCGCGGAAGACTCGAGGGGCGCGTCTCCGAGGTCCTCAAGGGAACGGAGCTCCTCCTGGCGACGGAGCGGACCGGCGTCCTGCTGCGCGAGGGGATTAGGACGGTCATCCTGGGCGAACCCAACGCCGGGAAGAGTTCGCTGCTCAACCGGATCGTCGGTGCCGAGCGGGCGATCGTCAGCCCCGAGGCCGGGACCACCCGGGATTTCATCGAGGAGCGCGTCAATGTCGGCCCGCACGGGCTGCGCCTGGTGGACACGGCGGGCCTCAACCCAGGCGCCACGGGGATCGAGATGCTCGGCGTCGAGAAGGCCCTCGAGAGCGCGGCCGGCGCCGATCTCTTCCTTCTCGTCCTCGACGCAACCCGCCCCACCCCGCCGCTGCCCCCTGCGCTGCGCGTGCGTATCAAACCATCAAATACAATCATCGCGCTCAACAAGGCCGACCTCCTCAGGGACCGCGACCATCCGGCGGCCGTGACCCCGCCCGGCTTCCCGGCCGTCGCCATCTGCGCCCTCAACGGCGACGGACTCGAGCGGCTGCTCGCGGAGGTGGCACGCCTTGCCGAGGCCATCCAGACGACCGTCGGCGAGGAGCAGATAGCGATCAACGTCCGGCACGCCCACTATCTGGCGGAAGCCCGGGGCTGCCTGCGAGCTGCGCTCGCGAAGCTCGCGGGCGGCGGACCCGCCGAGCTTCTCGCGAGCGACCTGCGCGGGGCTCTGTCCGCATTCGGCGAGATCTCCGGCAAGGTGGACAACGAGCGCATGCTCGATCAATTGTTCGCTTCGTTCTGCATTGGGAAATGACGGTGCGACCGTCGCTCGGACGCCGTGCCGCTAAGCTTCCAGGCACGAGACAGTTTACGTAAATCGTTGTATATCAATACAGAAACATTCGATGTTATCGTGTGCGGCGCCGGCCATGCCGGCGTCGAGGCCGCGCTTGCGGCCTCGCGGATGGGCGCCTCCACCCTGCTGCTGACCGGCAACATCGACACGGTCGCACAGATGAGCTGCAATCCGGCGATCGGCGGCCAGGCCAAGGGACAGATCGTCCGCGAAATCGACGCCTTGGGCGGCGAGATGGCCATCAATACGGATGTGACGGGAATCCAGTTCAGGCTCCTCAACGAATCTAAGGGGCCGGCAGTCCAGTCGCCGCGGGCCCAATGCGACAAGAAGGCCTATCAATTCCGGATCAAGCACACCCTCGAACTCCAACCCAACCTCCGCCTGTTCCAGGCAACGGTCACGGGACTCGTCTACGACAAGGGTAAGGTCGTCGGTTGCCGCACGAACTTGGACATTGAGTTTCACGGCCGCTGCGTGGTCGTGACAACCGGGACTTTCCTCCGGGGCCTGATGCACATTGGCCAGAACAAGAACGAGGGCGGCCGCCTGGGTGATTTCAGCTCTAAGAGCTTGTCGGCTAGCCTGATGGAAATTGGCATAGACCTCAGGCGCCTGAAGACCGGCACCCCTCCCCGCCTTCTCGGGCGGAGCCTGGATTTTGGAAGGATGCGGGAGCAGAAGGGCGACCTCGAGCCGACTTTCTTTGCCTTCCACGACACGCGTGATCCCGAGGATTTGTTCCACGTGGAACAATCGGGGGAAGCCAGGATCGGCTGGGCCCCGGGCTCAGAACAGGTCTCGTGCTGGATGACGCATACCACGGCGGCCACGGCGCACATCGTCAGGAGCAACCTTCACAGGTCTGCGATGTACAGCGGCGAGATCAAGGGCATCGGTCCCAGGTACTGCCCGAGCATAGAGGACAAGTTCGTCCGGTTTGCGGACAAGCCGAGCCATCTCCTCTTCCTCGAGCCCGAGGGTCGCACGACCGATGAGTACTACGTAAACGGCCTGTCGACGTCCCTGCCGTTCGAGGTGCAGCTCGAAATGGTCCACAGCATTCCCGGCCTGGAGCATGCCGTTCTTCTCAGGCCAGCATATGCCGTCGAATACGATTTCGCCCCGCCCACCCAGTTACTCCCGACGCTCGAATCCAAGCGAATCGAAAACCTCTTCCTTGCCGGCCAGATCAACGGGACTTCCGGCTATGAGGAGGCCGCCGGCCAGGGAATCATCGCAGGCATAAATGCCGTCAACAAGGCTAGGGGAGTGGAGCCTATAATTCTCGGCCGCCACGAGTCCTATATCGGTGTGCTCATCGATGACCTCGTGACGAAGGGAACGGACGAACCCTACCGCATGTTCACGAGCCGCGCTGAATATCGCCTTCTCCTCAACCACGGGAGCGCGGAGCTGCGGCTGGCTCATCATTCGGCGTCTCACAATCTATTAAGCAACAGCCGGTTAGCACGAATTCGAGAGAAGGCATCCAGGATCCTGAAATGGGTTGATTTCATGAATTCAACTCGTTATAATGGAGATACTTGGGCGACATTTATTCGCCGTTCTGGGAAGGGCTGCGAACTTCCTGAAGATTTCACGCGTGAGCCTCCCGAGGTACGAAGCGAAGTGTTGTATAATATTACCTATCATGGATATCTGGAGCGAGAACAGCGCGAGGTCGAACGCCTGAAGGACGTCGAGATGATTCGCATCCCTTTGGAATTCAACTACATGGCAATCCCCGGTTTGCGCCGCGAGAGCGCGCTGAAGCTCGATCAGATAAAGCCCCTCACGCTGGGGCAGGCCAGCCGGATGAGCGGAGTCAATCCTACGGATATCAGCCTGCTCATGATCGCGATAGAGGCCGGAAGGGAAGGGGACTCAGCAGCTTGAGGCCTTCCCGGATGCTCGAGCATGCCTCTCGGATGGCCGAGCGGAGGGAGGCGCTCCGAACTGCTCTGCCCGGGGTCATTCCGTCCGGGTCCCGATTCGTGTGGGAGGTCGGCTGCGGCCATGGCCATTTCCTGACCGCCTACGCGTCCGCGCATCCCGATGAGAGCTGCGTCGGAATCGACGTCGCGGCCAACCGCATCGCGAGGGCCCACCGCAAGCGCGAGCGCGCACGGCTCCGGAACCTTCACTTTGTCCGGGCTAATGCCGACGATTTCCTAGCAGTGATGCCAAAAAACGCCCTCCTCACCTCCATCTTCATCCTCTTTCCCGATCCGTGGCCCAAGAGGCGCCACAGCAGCAAGCGCGTCATGAATCCCGACTTCCTCGCCGCAGCCGCCGCGGCCGCGCAGAAGGGGGCCCGCCTGTACTTCAGGACCGACTACCAGCCGTATTTCCAGGAGGCCTGCGCCGAGGTCCGGGCACACGCGGACTGGGAGGAGACGGACCCGTCCGCGTGGCCCTTCGAGGAGCCGACCGTGTTCCAAAAGCTGGCGGATCGCTATTTTTCACTCGTTGCAACGCGGCGCTAGGCTACAAGATCGCCATGCGCAAGAACGTCGCCATCCTTGTTTTCGACGATGTAGAGGTGCTCGATTTCGCCGGGCCGTTCGAGGTATTCGCGGTCACCGATGAACTCAGGTCGCACACCGTGTTCAACGTCGTCACCGTCGCCCCGGCCGCGGGCACCATCCGGGCGCGGAACGGCCTGGGGGTTGTGCCCGGATTCACCATCGGGGACTGCCCTCCGCCCGACATCCTGGTCGTGCCGGGAGGATTCGGGACGCGGGCGCTGCTCCGGAACGAGGTACTTATACATTGGATACAAGAGAAGTCCCGCGCCGCCGAGATCACGATGAGCGTCTGCACGGGCGCGCTGCTCCTTGCCCAGGCGGGGATCCTCGAGGGCAGGCGGGTGACGACCCACCACGACGCCATCGACCTCCTCCGCAAGCTCGCGCCCAACGCCATCGTCGACCCGGGGGCCAGGTTTCACGACACCGGCGGCGTGCTCACGGCCGCCGGCATATCCGCTGGGATCGACTGCGCGCTCCACCTCGTAGGGCGCGTGCTGGGCGAGGCGGCGGCGCGGGAGACGGCCGCCTACATGGAGTATGAGCGCAGAACCTAGGGCCGCTCCGTCCCGGACCGCCGTCGTCCTTGCGTTCGCGGCCATCTACCTGATCTGGGGCAGCACCTACCTCGGGATCCGCGTGGCGGTGGAGACCGTTCCGCCGTTCCTGATGGCCGGCGCGCGCTTCGCGATAGCCGGCGTAGCCGTGTTCACTTACCTTCTCCTGCGCGGCGCCGCTTGGCCCAGGGCCGCGCAATGGAGGGACCATTCGATCATCGGCGTGTTTCTCCTTCTCGGCGGAAACGGGATCGTGTCGTGGGCCGAGCAGCGCACCCCGTCGGGGTTCACCGCCCTGATCCTGGGGGCGTCGCCGCTGATCGTGGTGCTCCTCGACTGGGTGCGGCCCGGCGGAAAGGCCCCCTCTGCGGCTCTTGCCGCCGGCGTCCTCGTCGGCATCGCCGGAATCTGCCTTCTTCTCGGCCCGGGCGCGATTCCCGCCGGCTATCGGCCTCCGGCCGCGGACGTCGTCGCCCTGTTCCTGGCCAGCCTAAGCTGGTGGATCGGATCGCTTTACAGCAAACACTCCGTTAGCGGCACGCCCCTGATGATGGCTGCCACAATCCAGATGCTCAGCGGCAGCGCGTCGATGCTGGCCGTGGGCTGGATGCTAGGCGAGGGCAGCCGGCTCCATCTCGGGGGGGTAAGCCCCCACTCGGCGATGGCATTCACCTACCTCGTGATCGTCGGCTCGATCGTGGCTTATCCTACCTATGTCTGGCTCCTCGAGCACTGCACTCCGGCCAAGGTGTCCACGTACGCCTACGTGAACCCGGTCGTGGCCATGTTTCTGGGCTGGGCGATCCTCGGCGAGCCCATAAATCTGCGCATACTCCTGGCCGCGGCCGTGATCATCGGGGCAGTGGCAATCATCACGATAGGAAGGACTAGGCGCACAGGGGCCGCGTGACGGGGCGCGGGCGCGCGTCGGGAGCCGGGCCCGGCGCGTTTCGGCTATTGACGGAGCAAGGGCCGATTGCCTACGACTAACTGTTTAACTTGTTGCTTCCGACCGTGCGAATTCCCTCAACAGTCACCCTCCTGGCGCTCCCGCTCGCGCTCCTTTCGACGAGCGCGACGGCCGCGGCGGCGGAGGGGGCGGACGGCGTCGAGACCGCGGCGACGGCCCTGTTCAGGATCGGGGCGCTGCCGGTGACAAACAGCATGGTCACGAGCTGGGTCGTGGCCGGCCTGCTCATCATCCTCATACGCATCGCGGTCAGGCGGCCGAAGCTCATTCCGACCCGGGCCCAGTCCATGGTGGAGGATGTGGTCGAGGGGATCCTCAACCTGATCTCGCCCATCGTGGGCCCCAAGGTCGCCAAGCCTGCATTCCCGCTCCTGATCGGGCTCTTCACCTTCATCCTGATCCAGAACTGGAGCGGCCTCTTCCCGGGCGTCGGCACGATCTACATGGTCAACCACGAGACGGGCCGCTGGATGGAGCTGATTCGCCCGGGAAACGCGGACCTTAACAGCACGCTCGCGCTGGCCCTGGTGGCGATCGCCTGCTGGCTTTATTTCATCATGCGGTACGCCGGGCCCGTCTTCGTCCTGAAGGACATCTTCGGCAACAAGGCGGACAAGAGCGAGGTCCCTGCGGCGCTCTATTACCCGCTCTTCGTCATCTTCTTCCTCGTCGGCATTATCGAGGTCGTCTCGATCCTATTCCGCCCGATTTCGCTCTCGCTCCGGCTCTTCGGCAACGTCTTCGGCGGCGAGAGCCTGATGCACGCGATGAGCGGCATGCAGAAATGGCTCCTGCCGACGCCGTTCTACGTCCTCGAGCTGCTCATCGGCCTGGTGCAGGCCTTTGTCTTCACGCTGCTCGTGAGCGTCTACATCGGCCTCATCTGCAACCACGGCGACGACCATCCGGAGAAGCCCGAGAAAGCGCCGCATTGAGCACAGCCTTTTCCGCCGGGACCGTGCCAAGCGCGCGGGCGGCGGCAACCCAACAGAAAAACACAAAACAACATGATCCCAGTAATCGCTGAAATCACAGGCAGCATCCAGGGCGGCCTCGGCTGCCTCGGCGCCGCCATTGGCGTGGGTCTCGTCGGCTTCAAGGCCGCCGAGGCCGTCGGCCGCAATCCCGGCGCCTCCACGAAGATCCTCGTGCAGGGCATCCTCGGCATGGCACTCGCCGAGGCCGTCGCGTTCTACGCGCTCTTCATCAAGTAAGCCCCCGCGGCGGAGCCGCGCCGGCGTCCTTCGCCGGCGCGGCCGCCCTCGCGCACCCACGTCATGCTCTCCCACCTGCTCATCATAGCCCAGGCCGCCGGCCCGGCCGCCGAGGCGGCCACCCAGGGCGATGCCGCCAGCGGCATCACGAAGATAACCCAGCAATTCGGCCTCAGCTGGCCGTTCCTGCTGGCCCAGATCATCAACTTCTCGCTCGTCGCCTTCATCCTCTGGCGCTTCGCCTTCAAGCCGGTGCTCGCGATGCTCGATGAGCGCCAGAGGAAGATCAGCGACGGCCTCAGGTACGCCGAGGAGATGAAGGCGAAGCTCGATGCCGCCCAGCAGGAGAGCGCGGCGAGCGCCAAGCGGTCGCAGGTCGAGGCCGCGCGAATCATCGAGGAGGCGCGCAAGTCGGCGAAGGAGTTCCTGGACAGGCAGACGCAGGAGGGCGCGGCTAGGGCCGGCGAGATCATCGCGAAGGCCCAGCAGGCCATCGAGCTCGAGAAGAAGAAGATGCTCGCGGAGGCCCGCACCGAGATCGCCCGCCTCGTCGTCGCCATCACCCAGCAGGTCCTAGCAAAGGACCTGTCCGAGGCCGAGCGCAGCCGCTACAACGAGTCCGCCGCCCGCGAACTCACGAACGTCTAGCACGGACGCCCCGCGGCAAGAAGCATGGCCACCCACGCAAAGATCGCCGAGCAGCTCGCCCGCCAGCTTTTCAAGCTGAGCGTGGTGGACGGCTCCGTCTCGGCCGCGCAGGTGGCCGGCGTCCTCGAGTACGTGGACAAGCACCGTCCCGCGAACCCGGTGATGGTCCTGAGGGCCTATCATCGCCTCGTGTCCGCCGAGGTCGCAAGGGGCGAGGCGGTCGTCGAGCATGCCGGAGCCGTCAGCGACGCGATGCTTTCCGCCATCGCCGCGACGATGACCAGGCAGTACGGCCGGCGCGTCGTCGCGACCGCCAGGCCGAGCGCCGCCCTCCTCGCCGGGCTGCGCGTGCGCGTCGGCGACGACGTCTACGAGTCGTCAATCGCCGGCCAGCTCGCCGCGCTCGCAGCGGCCGTCTGACGCCGCGCCCCCGAACCTTTACGGAACCCGACCCAAGAATCGCCTCATGAGCACCGTCCTCGAACAAATCGAACTGCAGATCGCCAAGTTATCCAACAAGGGGGTCAAGAAGAACACCGGCAACATCCGCACGATCGCCGACGGCGTCGCCAAGATCGACGGGCTGTCGGACGTGATGTACAACGAGATGGTGCAGTTTCCCGGCGGCGCGATCGGGATCGCGCTCAATCTCGAGGAGGACGAGGTCGGCTGCGTCATCCTGGGCGACATCGCCAACCTCAAGGAGGGAGACGAGGTCACGACCACCGGGAGGCTCCTGTCCGTCCCTGTCGGCAAGGGGCTCCTGGGGCGCACGGTCGACGCGCTCGGCAATCCCGTTGACGGGAAGGGGCCGGTCGAGGCCAAGGAGTTCTATCCCGTGGAGAGGATCGCCCCCGGGGTCGTGGTCCGCAAGTCGGTCTCGCAGGCCCTCTTCACGGGAATCATGGCGATCGACTCGATGATCCCGATCGGGCGCGGGCAGCGCGAGCTGATCATCGGCGACCGCGGGACCGGCAAGACGACCATCACGATCGACACGATCATCAACCAGGCGAGGATCAACAAGGTGGGCCTCGCCTCGGGCGATCCGAAGTTCCGGCCGGTCTACTCGATCTACGTCGCCGTGGGCCAGAAGAACTCGAACATCGCGCGCACGGTCTCGGCGCTCGAGGCCGCCGGCGCGCTCGAGTTCACGACGATCGTCGCGGCCCCCGCCGCCGACAACCCGGCCAACCTCTACATCGCGCCCTACTCCGGCGCCGCCATGGGGGAGTGGTACATGGAAAACGACATGGACGCCCTGATCGTCTACGACGACCTCTCCAAGCACGCCGTCGCCTACCGCCAGATCTCGCTGATCCTCAAGCGCCCCTCGGGCCGCGAGGCGTATCCGGGCGACGTGTTCTACCTCCACAGCCGCCTCCTCGAGCGCGCCGCGCGCCTAGAGGGCAAGGGCTCGCTTACGGCCCTTCCCATCATAGAGACCCTCGCGGGAGACGTGTCCGCCTACATCTCGACAAACGTGATCTCGATCACGGACGGGCAGATCTTCCTCGAGACCGACCTCTTCAACCAGGGCATAAGGCCCGCGATATCGGTCGGCCTCTCGGTCTCGCGCGTCGGCTCGGCCGCCCAGATCAAGGCGACGAAGCAGGTTGGCGGGAAGCTAAAGGGCGAGCTCGCCCAGTTCCGCGAGCTGGCGGCCTTCGCGCAGTTCGGCTCGGACCTCGACGCGAAGACCAAGGCGCAGCTCGACCGCGGAAACCGCATCGTCGAGCTCTTCAAGCAGCCGGCGTTCTCCCCGCTGCCGATCGAGCTCCAGGTCGCGGTCCTCTTCGCGATGCAGAAGGGCTTCTTCGAGGCGGTCGACATCAAGAAGGTCGTCGACGCGTCGGTCTCCCTGAAGAGCTTCTTCACGACCCGCAAGGACCCGCTGCTCGCGGAGATCCGCACCAAGGCGGCGCTCGACAAGGACCTCGAGGCCAAGCTGCAGGCGGCATGCGAGGAGTGGAAGTCCTCGTACTCGGCCTGAACGCCCCGGATAAGACGACGCCACCCAGCCCCGCAGAAAACCCCCGATGGCCAGCACCCGCGACATCCGCCGACGCATAAAGTCGGTGAAGAACACCCGCCAGATCACGAAGGCGATGGAGCTCGTCGCCGCCTCGAAGATGAAGAGGGCGCAGCAGGCGGCCCTTTCCGGCAGGCCCTACGCGAACCTCCTTTCGGACGTCCTGGCCGCCCTCGCGAACCGGATCGACGAGACAGCCCATCCCTTCCTCGTCGAGCGCGAGGTGAGGACCCGCGGGATTCTCCTCATATCGACGGACAGGGGCCTGTGCGGGCCGCTGAACGCCAACCTGTTCAAGCTCGTCCAGGAGGTCCGCACCCCCGCGAGGTTCTACTCGATCGGCCGCAAGGGCACCCAGTTCCTCGCCAGGACAAACCGCGCCATGGTCGCCGATTTCCAGGTCCACGACCGCGTCCCGTTCGCGCAGGTCAAGGTGGCGGCGGAGTTCATGATCAGGGAATACCTAAGCGGGGCCATAGACACGATCGAGGTGGTCTACTCCAGGTTCAAGAACACGATGGTCCAGACGCCGATCGTGCGCCCCGTGCTGCCGCTGCGCAGCCTGAGGGAATTCCTCGACCAGCTGGGTCTCGACACGGGCACCGTGCGCGTCCCGCAGGCCGACGAGCGCGAGGTGCTGTTCGAGCCCGACGCGGCGGCGGTGCTCAACGCCCTGCTCCCGTTCTACGTGGACCACCAGATCCACCAGCTCGCCCTCTCGGCGAAGGCATCCGAGCACAGCGCCAGGATGGTCGCGATGAAGACCGCGACGGACAACGCCAACGAGCTCATGGGCGACCTGACGCTCGAGTACAACAAGGCCCGCCAGGCGGGAATCACCCAGGAGATCCTCGAGATAGCCGCGGCCCAGTACAGCGCGGCCTAGGAGCACCTACCCAAGATCCACACCCCTTACGACACGATGAACACAGGCACCATAGTCCAAGTGATCGGCCCCGTGGTCGACGTCCAATTCGCGGAGCACGCGATCCCGCCGATTTACCAGGCGCTCACCATCGAGTTCACGGTGTCGGGCAAGAGCCAGGTCCTCACGCTCGAGATCCAGCAGCACCTCGGCGCAGGACGGGCGCGCGCCATCGCGATGTCGTCCGTCGAGGGCCTCAAACGCGGTATGCCCGTCACGGACACGGGCGGCCCGATCACGGTCCCGGTGGGGGACGGCGTCCTCGGCCGCATCTTCAACGTGACGGGCGACACGGTCGACGGCCGCGGCCCCGTGAGCTTCGAGAAGAGGTATCCGATCCACAGGCCGGCCCCCGCGCTCGTCGACCAGGAGACAAAGGCCGAGATCCTCGAGACGGGCATCAAGGTCATCGACCTCATCTGCCCGTTCATAAAGGGAGGCAAGGCAGGGGCCTTCGGCGGCGCCGGGGTGGGGAAGACCGTGGTCATCCTGGAGCTGATCAACAACATCGCCAAGGCGCACGGCGGGTTCTCGGTGTTCGCGGGCGTCGGCGAGCGCTCCCGCGAGGGCAACGACCTCTACCACGAGATGTCCGAGGCCGGCGTCATCAACCAGAAGGACCTCCCGAGGTCGAAGGTCGCCCTCGTGTACGGCCAGATGAACGAGCCCCCCGGGGCCCGCATGCGGGTCGGACTCTCGGCCCTGGCGATGACGGAGTATTTCCGGGACGAGAAGAACCAGGACGTGCTGCTCTTCATCGACAACATATTCAGGTTCTCGCAGGCCGGCTCGGAGGTCTCCGCGCTGCTGGGCCGCTCGCCGTCGGCCGTCGGCTACCAGCCGACGCTCGCGAACGAGATGGGCGTCCTCCAGGAGAGGATCACGTCGACGAACAAGGGCTCCATCACCTCGGTCCAGGCCATATACGTCCCGGCCGACGACCTCACGGACCCGGCGCCGGCGAACACGTTCGCCCACCTCGACTCGACCATCGTCCTCGAGCGGTCCATCGCCGAGCTCGGGATCTACCCCGCCGTCGATCCGCTGGCCTCGGTGTCGAAGGCCCTCGAGATCTCGATCGTCGGGGAGGAGCACTACAACGTGACCCGCGAGCTCCAGCGGGTGCTCCAGCGCTACAAGGACCTGCAGGACATCATCGCCATCCTCGGCCTCGACGAGCTCTCCCCCGAGGACAAGCTCACGGTCTATCGCGCCCGGAAGATCCAGCGCTTCCTTTCGCAGCCGTTCTCCGTGGCCGAGGTCTTCACGGGAACGCCCGGCAAGTACGTCCCTGTCAAGGAGACGATCCGCGGCTTCAAGATGATCCTCGACGGCCAGCTCGACGACGTGCCCGAGGGGGACTTCTACATGAAGGGCGGCATAGACGAGGTCGTCTCCGCGGTGAAGAAATAATGCCATGCCGCTGATCCTCGAGATCGTCACGCCCGAGGCCCGGGTCTATTCCGAGACGGTCGACACCGTCGTCATCCCGACCGTGGAGGGGGAGGTCGGGATCCTCCCCGGCCACATACCCCTCGTCACCCAGGTGGGCGCGGGCGAGCTTCGGGTCACCAGGGCCGGGGCGACCGAGCTCCTGGTTGTCGGCGGCGGATTCGCCCAGGTGAGCGGCGAGAAGGTCTCCATCCTGGCGGACAGCGCGATCGAGGCGGAGAAGATCGATGAGAACGCGGCGGCAGAGGCCATGAAGCGCGCGGAGGCGGCCATAAATTCGGGGGCGCTTGCGCCCGCGGAGGTCGAACGCCTGGAAGCCGTGGTCCGCTTCTCGGTCGCGCAGCTCGGGGTCAAGCGCCGGCGGCCGTAGGCTGTGCCCGGCTTATTTTCGCCACGTTGGGCAAGGACGAGGACGGCTTTTGCAGGAATGGCGGATTTGGCTGTTTTTGGGCGTTTTTTGCCATAATAGCCCCAGTTTTTGGCAAAATCGGGCCATTTGGAGCATTTCAGCCATTAGAGTCTTGCGTCAGGGAAGCCGCGATGGAATCTGGCACAAGAAATTCTTGAAACTGAGTCTCAGTTCCCTTACATTCCAAACGCAATGCCCGCAAAGCCCTCGACCCCCTCTTTCCCGCTCTGCCAGCTGCCGGCCCGGGCGACCGGCCGAATTCGTGAGCTGACGGGAGACTCCGACTTCTGCCAGAGGATCCGGGAGATGGGTTTCGGGGAGTCCACCTACGTGACCAAGGTCTCGGGCAGCCACACCATTCTCTGCCAGATCAACGGAATACGCATCGCCCTGAGCCACGGGGCGGCAAGGCAGATACTGGTCGAGCGGATCGGTTCCCGGTAGGAGGCCGGGGCACCCCATGGCGGAGTCGGTCAAACTATCCGACCTCCCGATCGGCGCGTCCGCAATCGTCAGGGAACTGCCGAAGTCCGGCATGGTAAGGCTCCGGGAGATGGGCCTCCTTGCGGGCACGCGGGTGACCTTTGTGCGCTGCGCGCCCTTCGGCGACCCCATCGAGATCAAGGTCCGGGGCTACCACCTTTCCCTCAGGAAGAGCGAGGCGGCGCGCGTCATCGTCGAAAGGGACGAGCCATGACGCCGCCAGCGAAGCCCCCAGGCGCGTCCAAGTTGCCCGTCTACGCGATCGTCGGGAACCCGAACTGCGGAAAGAGCACGCTTTTCAACGCGCTCACCGGCCTGAAGCAGAGGGTCGGGAACTACCCAGGGGTCACGGTGGAGAAGAAGATGGGCACGCTCTATTCGCAGCACGGCCAGCCGATTACCGTCATAGACCTGCCCGGGGCCTATTCGCTGGCCGCGCGCTCCCCGGACGAGGCCGTGACGCGCGACGTCCTTCTCGGCCGCCGGGCCGACACGCCCCAGCCCGACAGGATCCTCTGCATCGTGGATGCGACGAACCTCGAGCGAAACCTGTACCTGGTGCACCAGGTGCTGGACCTCGGCAGGCCCGTCATCCTGATCCTCAACATGATGGACCTTGTCGCCCGGGCCGGGCTCTCGATCCGCGTCGCGCGGCTGGAGCAGACCCTGGGTATCCCGGTCGTCCCGTGCGAGGCGTCGAACGCGAAGGGCATCATCGAGCTCAAGCTCGCTATGAGCCGGCACGACCTGCCCCTGCCGCGCCACGCCTGGGATATCCCCGCGGCGATCGCGTCCGCGGTGGCCGAGCTGCAGGCCTCGCTCGTCTCCAACGCCGGAAAGGCCCCGCTGATTGCGCGCGCCGAGGCGCTCCTGCTCCTCACCGACCAGGATTCGGTGCGGGTCGCGGGCTCCACGCCCCTCGACCCGCGCACCGACGAGATCCTCAGGGCGTGGCAGCGGCGCTGGGAGGCCGAGGGCATGGACTGGGCCGGGACGCTCGTCAACTCCCGCTACGACGTGATAGGGCGCCTGGCCGCCGAGGTCGTCCTGTCAACCCGCGCGTCGGCGCCGACGCCGAGCGACCGGATTGACGCCGTCGTCACCCACCCGGTGTGGGGTTGGGTGGTCCTGGGCGCAGTAATGACGCTTCTCTTCGTGAGCATATTCCAGTTTGCACAGGCCCCGATGGACTGGATCGCCGACGCAAACGCCGCGCTCGCCGGCTCCATCCGGCGCCTCATGCCCGAAGGCGACCTGCGCAACCTGCTCACGGACGGAGTGATAGGAGGGGTCGGCACGATCGTCACGTTCCTGCCGCAGATCCTCATCCTGTTCTTCTTCATCGGCCTGCTCGAGAGCACAGGCTACATGGCCCGCGCCGCGTTCATCATGGACAGGTTGATGAGCCGGGTGGGGCTCAACGGCAGGTCGTTCATCCCGCTGCTCAGCTCCTACGCCTGCGCGATCCCGGGCATCATGGCCACGCGCACCATCGAGGACCCGAAGGACCGGCTCGTCACGATCATGGTGGCGCCGCTGATGAGCTGCTCGGCCAGGCTTCCCGTCTACCTGCTTATGATCGCAGCCCTCCTGCCGGGCTCCCGCGTCACGCTCGCCGCCAAGGTCTCCATCATGGTGCTCATGTACGCGCTCGGCACGTTCGGGGCCTTCGGCTTCGCGTGGCTCTTCAAGCGCACGCTGCTCAGGGGCAAGCCACCCCTGATGATCATGGAGCTGCCCCCCTACCGCCTCCCGCGCCTGAAGGACGTCCTGCTCCACATGGTCGAGCGCGCCGGCCTCTTTCTCAAGAACGCCGGGACCGTCATCCTGGCGATAAGCATCGTGCTCTGGTTCCTGGCGGCGTACCCCAAGGCGCCGGCCGGCGCGACCGCGACCGAGCAGCTCGCCCAGAGCTGGGCCGGCAGGGCCGGGCACGCGATCGAACCCGTCATCAAGCCGATCGGGTTCGACTGGCACATCGGGATCGGGCTCATCAGCTCGTTCGCCGCGCGCGAGGTCTTCGTCAGCACGATGGGGGTCGTCTTCAACGCCGAGGCGGAGGGGGGGAACTCCGCCCCGCTGACCCACGCGCTCAACGCCGCGAGGTGGCCCGACGGCCGCGCGCTCTTCACGCCGCTCGTCTGCTTCACCCTGATGATCTTCTACGTCTTCGCCATGCAGTGCATGAGCACGATCGCCGTGGTGCGCCGCGAGACCAACTCCTGGCGGTGGCCCATCTTCCAGACGCTCTACATGACTGGCGCCGCCTGGGTTTTGTCGTTCATTGTGTTCCAGTCGGGCACCGCGCTCGGCTTCTGACCTCCCATGGGGCACCAACTGCAGACAGTCTCCGCGCTCGTGGCCGCGGCCGCCGCCGCGGCCTGGCTCGTCGCGCGCGCGGTCGCCAGGCGCAGGAGGCCCGGATGCGGCGGCGACTGCGGGTGCGCCTCGGGCGACCTGAGGGCGAAGGCGGTCCGCCGGGACAAGGCCGGCTAGGCGCGGGCCGGGGCCCCGGCCCGGCGATCCTTCGCGTTTGACGAAGCACCGCGGCCGGCGACGCTGGACGCGGCGGAGGAAACCGCCGCCCGAACCCGCCATGCTCCTGCTCCACGACCCACGGTGCGCCGACTACGGCACGTACGGCCACCCCGAGCAGCCGGCGCGCGTCGCCAGGACCGCGGCGCAGCTGCGCATACGCTTCCCTTCGTGGGCCTGGCGGACGCCCGATGAGGGCGTGCCCGACGCGACGCTCCAGCTCGCTCACACGCCGGCGCACCTCGCCCGGCTCAGGGAGCCGCGCGACTTCGACCCGGACACGCCGTACTACGCCGACATCGCCACCCATGCCCGCCGCTCCGTCGCAGCCGCCCTCGCCGCGACCGCCCACGCGCTCGCCAGGCACGAGGCGGCCTTTGCCCTCATGCGGCCGCCGGGCCACCACGCGACGGCCGACGCGGCGATGGGCTTCTGCTACCTCAACCAGGTCGCGGTCTCTGCGCTTGCGGCCCGCCGCGACCCCGCCGTCCGGAGGGTCGCCGTCTGGGACTTCGACGCCCACCACTGCAACGGCACCGAGGCCATCCTGCGGGGCAGGGAGGGCTTCCTGGTCTGCTCGGTCCACCAGGCCCCGGGCTACCCGGGGACCGGACTGGCCGACGCCGGCAACTGCCGCAACTGGCCCCTGCGCCCCTACACGCCGCGCGAGCAGCACCTGGACGCGCTGCGCGCGTCGCTCGACGCGGTCGTCGCGTTCAGGCCGGACCTCGTGCTCGTCTCCGCGGGCTTCGACGCCTACGCGCGCGACCCGATTACGGAGATGGCGCTCGAGGCCGAGGACTTCGCGGCGCTGGGCCGGTGGCTCCACGAGACCGGGCTGCCGGCCGCGGCGGTCCTCGAGGGCGGCTACAGCCCGGACCTTCCCCTGCTCGTGGAGGGGTTCCTCGCCGCATGGGAGCCGTAGGGGCCCGCCCCGCGGACGCGGGCCTAGATTAGGATTCGCACTCGGCGGGTCCATTAACCACGATGTAGCCGACTGAGATGATATCCCGTTTCCTGCCGCACCCGGTCCGCCGCCTGCTCGGCGTCAAGACACAGCACCCCCGGCTTTCCGGCCACCGCATGATCGACCGGCCGGGCCAGCTCGAGCCCCTCCTCGCGGCCATCGACCGGTCGAGCGAGGTCGTCATGGATACGGAGGCGGACAACATGTTCCGTTTCCGCGTCAGGGTCTGCCTGCTTCAGTTCTACGTGGGGGGGGAGGTCGGCCTCGTCGACGCCCTCGCGCCGATCGACCTCGGGCCGCTGTGGCCTTGCCTCGCGAGGAAGCACCTCGTCATGCACGGCAGCGACTTCGACCTGCGGCTCCTCTACGACCTCTGCGGCTTTCGGGCAAAGAGCCTCTTCGACACGATGCTGGCCGCGCAGTTGCTCGGCCGCAGCAGGATAGGTCTCGCGTCGCTGATCGAGGAAAACTTCGGGGTCAAGCTCGACAAGGAGGGCCAGAAGGCCAACTGGTCGCGCCGGCCGATCCCGCCGAAGCTCCTCGACTACGCCGCGCTTGACGTGTGGTACCTTCCCGCCCTGCGCGACATCCTGACGGCCGAGCTCAAGCGGCTCGGCCGGCTCGAGTGGATGGAGCAGCAGTGCAGGGCCCAGGTCGAGGCGGGCACGACGGGATTCGCGCCGCCCGATGAGAACGACTGGCGGATAGGCAAGTCCGAGCGCCTGCGCGCGCGCGGGCAGGGCGTGCTGCACGCCGTGTGGCACTGGCGCCAGCAGCAGGCCCAGCGCCTGGACACGCCCCCGTTCAAGGTCTGCTCGAACGAGCTGCTCCTGCGGCTGGCCGCGGCCGCCGACGAGGGCGGCTCCGAGGAGTCCATCCTGGGCCGCGTGAACCTGGGCAAGCGCCACGGGCGCCTGATAGGCTCGCTTGCCGCGGCGGTCCGCGAAGGGCTCAGGCGGGACCCGCGCACGCTTCCCCGGCGGCCGGGGCGCGACCACAGTCACGCGCCCCTCACCCAGTCGGAGATCGCCCTCCTCGACCGCATCAAGGAGGACCGCGACAAGATCGCCGCGAGGATCTCGATCGACCCCACGCTGATCGCCAACCGCTCCCAGCTTGCCCTGATCGCGCGGGCCCCCCGCAGCGTGGGCGACGTCCTCCTGCCCTGGCAGGCTTCCCTCCTCGCCGAGGCGCCATCGCTCAAAGCGTGAACGCCAACATCGCCCGCCATCTCGACCGGATGGCCGCTGCGCAACCCGGGGCGACGGCGCTCAAGGTCCCGCGAGGCCGGGCGCCGTCGGGCGACATCGACTACCTCTCGCTGAGCTTCTCCGAGCTGCTCGCGGAGACCGACGCCTGGTGCGCCCGGCTCGCGGAAAGGGGGCTGCGCCGCGGCGACCGCGCGCTCGTGATGGTCGGGCCCGGCCTGCCGCTTGTCGCCCTGGCGTTCGCCCTGTTCAAGCTCGGGGCCGTCCCGGTCGTGATCGACCCGGGCATGGGGCCGGCAAGCCTCCTTTCCTGCGTCGCCCGCTCGCGCCCGCGCGCGGTCGTCGGGGTCCCGGTCGCCCTGATCCTCTCCCGGGTGTGCGCCCGCTCCTTCCGGAGCGTCGAGGTGAGGGTGCCCGCGAGCTCGTCCCGCACGGCCCGGATCGCGCGGCCGGGGGGCGCGGCGGCGGGCGCGGCGGACGCGGAACCGGGGGACCTCGCGGCGATCCTGTTCACCTCGGGGTCGACCGGCGCGCCCAAGGGCGTATGCTACGAGCACGGCATGTTTGACGCCCAGGTGGGGCTCATCCGCGGGACGTACGGCATCGAGCCGGGGGAGGTCGACCTTCCGCTGCTGCCCATCTTCGCCCTCTTCGACCCCGCCCTCGGGATGACGGCCGTCATCCCCGAGATGGACCCGCGCAGGCCGGCGAAGGCCGACCCGGCGAGGATCGTCCGCGCGATACGCCAGGAGCGCGTCACGAATTCGTTCGGGTCGCCGACGCTCTGGGGAAGGGTCGCCGAGTACTGCCGCGCAGGGGCCATAGCGCTCCCCAGCCTGAGGCGCGTCCTTTGCGCGGGCGCGCCCGTCCCCGACGAGCTGTGGAGGTCCTCCCGCTCCTTCCTCGCCGCGGGACGGCTCCACAGCCCGTACGGTGCCACCGAGGCCCTGCCCGTCAGCACGGTGTCGTCCGACGAGATCGAGGCCGGCTCGGTGCGCGGCGCGTGCGTCGGGCTCCCCGTCCCGGGCGTCGACGTGAGGATAATCCCGATATCCGACCAGCCCGTCGCCGCCCTGACCCCGGATGGCTGCCTTCCTCGCGGGGCGGCGGGGGAGATCGTCGTGCGCGGCCCCGCCGTCACCCGCGAGTACTTCTCGAATCCCGGCGCCAACGCGGCGGCGAAGATCCCCGATCCCGCGGGGGGCGGCGGGGTCTGGCACCGGATGGGCGACTGCGGCGCCCTGGACGACTCGGGGCGGCTCTGGTTCCTCGGCCGCAAGGCCGAGCGCGTCGAGTCCAGGGACGGCACGATGTTCACCGAGCCCTGCGAGCAGGTCTTCCGCGCCCACCCCCGCGCCCGGCGCTGCGCCCTCATAGGGGTCGGCCCCGAGCCGGCCCTCGTTGCGGAGACGAGGACGAGGGGGGCCTCGGACGCCCGCGCGCTCGCCGCGGAGCTGAGGGCCCTTGCGCTCGGCCACCGCCACACGGAGGGGGTGAGGACATTCTTCTTCCGGGCGCGCCTTCCGGTCGACGTCCGCCACAACGCCAAGATCCACCGGCTCGCCCTCGCGCGGTGGGCGGCCTCGGCCCGGGCCTTCCGGACCGATTGAACGCGACCCCGCCGCACGATGCCCCCAGAGGCGTGAATGCCGCAGCCCCAGTCCAACCCCCCGCAGGCCCGGCCCTTGTCACCGGCGGGACCGGCTTCCTCGGCCGCAGGATCGTGGACCGGCTGCTCGCGCAGGGCCGCGAGGTCGCGGTCACCGCCCGCGCGCCCGCGCCCGACCTCGAGGCCCGCGGCGTCAGGCTCATACGCGCGCCCCTCGAGGATTCCGGGGCGGTCAGCGCGGCGTGCGCCGGGGCCGAGACGGTGTTCCATGTCGCCGCAAGGGTCGGGGTCTGGGGCCGGTACTCGGACTACCACCGGGCCAACGTGCTCGGGACCCGGGCCGTGATCGAGGGATGCCGGGCGCACGGCGTCCGCCGGCTGGTCCACACGAGCACGCCCAGCGTCGTCTACAACGGCAGGGACCTCTCGGGGGCCGACGAGTCGCTTCCGCTCACGCACCGCTGCCCGAGCCCGTACCCGCTGACGAAGGCCGCGGCCGAGGCCGAGGTCCTGGCGGCCCACTCGGCGGGGCTGGGGACCGTGGCGCTGCGCCCCCACCTGATCTGGGGGACCGGCGACCCCCACCTTGTCCCGAGGATCCTCGCGAGCGCGCGCTCGGGCCGGCTGCGGATCGTGGGGGAGGGCCGGAACCGGGTCGACATGGTCCACGTCGAGAACGCCGCGGACGCGCACATCGCGGCCGAGGCGGCGCTGTGCGCCCCCGGCTCCCCCGCGGGCGGGCGCGCGTACTTCATAACGAACGGCGAGCCCGTCGTGTTCTGGGACTGGATCAACGGGCTGCTCGCGGCCCTGGGGGAGCCGCGCGCCGAGGGGAGGATCTCGCTGCGAACCGCGTCCCTGCTCGGCGCGGCCTGGGAGGCCGCCTGGGCCGTCCTGCGGCTGCGGGGCGATCCGCCCATGACCCGGTTCGTCGCCTCCGAGCTCGCGCTGGACCACTGGTTCGACATCACCGCCGCCAGGCGCGACCTGGGCTACGTCCCGCGAGTGGGCATGGCCGAGGGGATGGCCGAGCTTGTAGCCGGGCTCCGGGGCCGGCCCGCCTAGCCTTGCCCATGGCCGGATTCCTCTCCCTGCGCCTGGCCCCGCCCGGACCCGGGCGCGATCCCGAAGGACGGGACCTGGCCCTCGAGGGGCTGAGGGGCCTGTGCGCGCTGACCGTGTTCTACGGCCATGCGATCGCTCCCATCCCCTGCCTCGATCCCGGCTACTCGCCCCCGGCCCCGCTCTGGTGGTTCGACATGGCGTCGGTCTCCGTCCTCGTCTTCTTCGTGCTGTCGGGATACGTCATCGGCCTTACGGTGAGGGCCCCCTTCGCCGCCCCCGCGGTGCGCGGGTACCTCGCCAGGCGCCTGCTGCGGCTCGCGCCCGTCAACACCGCCGCCGTCCTCATCAGCTGGGCCCTCGCCCCCAGGACCGCCTTCGGCACCGTCCTCGGGAACCTGGGGATCATGGAGAACTACAATCCGTACCTCTTCGGCTGGCGGGTGCCGGTTATGCTCAACAACGCCGCCCTCTGGACGCTCAACTTCGAGCTGCTCTACTACCTGATGTTCCTCGCGGTCTGGCGGCTGGCCCCGCGCGCGGGCTGGCTCCTGTGCGGGCTCGCCGCGTTTACGGTGGCCGCGGTGGGCCTTCCCGGCTTCCCGGAGTTCGTCTCGTGCTATGCGTGCGGCGCCCTCTACTGGGTCGCAGGCCTGTCGATCGCCTGGCTTGCGCCGAGGGATGCGGGGCGCGGCAACTGGCCGAGCGCGCTCCTCGTGGCGGCGGTCATGTGGCCGCTGGCGCCCTTCTGGGCGTTCTCGGGCTCCATGCACTTTGCGGACCTGTCGGTTCCACCGGTGTCGGTGAGGCGGCTGGATATCCTGCCCGTGTGCGTGTGGCTCATCCTCGCCGTCACGGGGAGGGCCCGCCGGTGGCAGGGACGGCTGGCGGCCGTGAGCCTCTCGGTGGCGTCGGCCGGGGTCGTCGTGCGCTTCGCCTCGGGAGCCTTCGGGGACATGGGGAGGGGGCCCTTCGTGGCCTACGCGGCCGCGGTCGCGCTTGCCTGGGCCCTGGCGGGATGGAGGCCCGAGCCGTCGGCGTTGGCGAGGATTGCGCCTCTCGGCCTCGTCTCATTCGGGCTTTACGCCGTGTCCCTCGCCCTCCAGTACGGCGTGCTCGCGCAGCCGCTGCTGCCGCGGGGAACCGCTTGGAGCTACTGCCTCAGGTTCGCCCTGCTGACGCTGCTTGCCTTCGGCACGGCGTGGCTGCTCGAGCGCAGGCTCCAGCCGGCGCTCCGGCGCCGGTTCATCGGCCCGCGCCCCTCTGGCGCACCGCCTCAAAGAGCGTGATCAGGGCGGCCATCGCCACATTGAGCGAGTCGGCACGGCCCGCCATCGGGATGCGCACGCACGCGTCCGCGCCGGCGAGCCAGAATTCGCTCAGCCCGTACTGCTCGCTCCCCATGACGACCGCGAGGGGCCCGCGCAGGTCCGACTCCGTGTAGAGCCTGCCGGCCGCCGGGCTCGTCGCGACGGCCCGGATCCCGCGCCCCTTCAGCCAGGCGAGCACGGCGCCGTTGTCCTCGACGAGGCACGGGACCGAGAAGAGCACGCCGGTCGAGGCGCGCACGACGTTCGGGTTGAACAGGTCGGTCACCGGGTCGCACACGATAACGGCGTGGCACCCGGCCGCGTCCGCTCCGCGCAGGATCGTCCCGAGGTTGCCGGGTTTCTCGATCGCCTCCACGACCAGGATCAGCGGGTCGGCGGGCAGCGCCAGGGAGCCGAGCGTCCTCCTCCACTGGGGCGCGACGGCGAGGATGCCGTCCGGCCTCTCCCGGTAGGCGACCTTCCCGAACGCCTCCTTGGAGAGCTCGAAGAGCCGCGCGCCCGCGGCTTCGGCCCTCGACAGGAGCGCGGGCTCGTTCTCCCCGAGGAACCAGCCCGGCGAGTAGTACAGCTCCTCGATCGCCGCCTTCCCCTCCAGGGCCCGCAGGACCTCGCGGTAGCCCTCGACGAGGAACGCCCTGTCCTCGTCCCGGTGGCGCCGGTCGCGCAGCCGGACGAGCCGCTTGACCCTCGGGTTCTGCATGCTGGTGATTTTCTCGACGGGCATCGCCCTATTTGAGTTGCTGTATCCCCCGGTGTCCAAAAAGAAAGCATTCAACGACAGGCCGTTCGCCTACCACGAGGAGATCGAGCTCCCGGTCACGGCGCTGACCAACCTCGGGGTCGGGCTCGGCAGGGTCGCCCCGGCGGGGGCCCAGGCCGGGCCCGGCTGGGTGGTCATGGTCGCGTTCGCCCTGCCCGGGGAGCGCGTCCGGGCCCGCGTCTTCAGGAACCACCCCAACTATTCCGAGGCCGACCTGGTCGAGGTGCTCTCCCCGTCGCCCCACCGGATAGCCCCGAGGTGCCCTCTTTTCGGGCGCTGCGGCGGATGCCAGTACCAGAACCTGGGCTACGGGGAGCAGCTCGAGTGGAAGCGCCGCCAGGTCGCCGAGCTCCTGCGGCACATGGCCGGGATCTCGTTCGCGGTCTCGCCCGTCATCGGGTCGCCCCGGCCGTTCGGGTACCGTTCGAAGATCACGCCCCATTTCAACGCGCCGAGGGCCGGCCGCGAGGTGGCGATAGGCTTCCTCAGGCAGGGAAGCCGGTCCGAGATCGTGGACGTCCCCCGCTGCGAGATAGCGACAGAGCCCATCAACGCGAGGCTCGCCCTGGCGCGGGAGGAGGTCAGGCGGAGCGCGGGCGAGGGGGCCCTGAAGGGGGGGGCGACGCTCCTCCTGCGCGAGGCCGGCGGGACCGTCACCACGCGGCACGACGACCGGGTGGTCGAGGAGGTGGTCCTCGGGCCCGGCGAGGCGCTCAGGCTCGGCTTCCTCGCCGGCGACTTCTTCCAGAACAACCCGTTCATCCTGCCCGCGTTCGCCCGCTACGTGCGCGACCAGGCCCGCCTAAGCGGGGCGCGGTTCCTGGTGGACGCGTACTGCGGGAGCGGCCTCTTCACGCTCGCGTCGGCCGGCGTGTTCGAGCGCGCCGTTGGCGTCGAGGTGAGCGAGTCCTCCGTCGCGTTTGCGAGGGAGAATGCGGCGGCGAACGGGATCGCGAACGCCACATTCACGGCCGGGGACGCATCCGCGGTCTTTGCCGGCCTCGGGTTCCCCGGCCGGGACGCCGCGGTTGTCATCGACCCCCCGCGGAAGGGCTGTGACGGCGCGTTCCTGAGCCAGATGTTCGACTTCCGGCCGCGGTCCGTCGTCTACGTGAGCTGCGACCCGGCGACCCAGATGCGCGACCTCGGTGGGTTCCTCGCTGCGGGCTACGCGGTCCGCGCAGTCCAGCCCTTCGACCTGTTCCCCCAGACGCGCCACCTCGAGTGCGTGATCACGCTCGCCCTCGGCTAGGGGGGCCGCGCCCGCGGACCGGCGCGGGGCTGGGGCCCCGGTATTGCCAAGGCAGCGGCCGCCCAAGATAGTTCCGCCGATGAGCGCCATCCCAACGCCCCCCAACCGATGGAAATTCATCCGCAGCGGCGGACTGGACCAGGTCTCGCTGAAGTCGGCGCCCGACCTCCTGGCGCTGGGCGAGCTCGACCAGAAGCTCTGGGTGGCCCTGAGCTGCCCGGTGAAGGGGCTCCAGGTCGACGAGCGCACGCTGGCCCTCACGGACACGGACGGGGACGGTCACGTGCGGCCGCCCGAGATCATCGCGGCGGTGGGCTGGGCGTGCGCGCGGCTGAGGGACCCGTCCTGCCTCCTGCGGGGGGGCGACGCGCTGCCCCTCGCGGAGCTCGGCGACGGGCCTGAGGGCAGGGCCGTCGCGGAGGCCGCCCAGTGGGTCCTGGCCAGGCTGGGAAGGACGTCCGACGCCGTCCGCCCGGCCGAGGCCGCCGAGGTCGCCAAGCTGATATCCGTCGGGCCCCTGAAGGGCGACGGCGTCCTCAGGCCGGAGGCCGCCCGCGACGAGGCGACCCGGGCCCTGGTCGGGGAGATCGCGGCCAGCGTCGGGAGCCCGACCGAGGAGGCCGTCGCTTCGTTCTTTGCCGACCTCGAGGCGTTCAGGGCCTGGTCCGAGGGCGGCGGATCCTCCAGCGCCGGCCTCGGGGCCGCGGCGGCCGAGGCCTTCGCCGCGGTCGCCGCCGTCCGGGCGAAGGTCGCCGACTATTTCGCGAGGGTGGCGCTGGCCGAGTATGATTCCAGGTCCATCCCCGGGCTCAACCGCCACGAGGAGGACTACCGCGCGATCGCCGCCGGCGAGCTGTCGGCCGATTCGCCGGCGCTTTCCGCCTTCCCCCTCGCGCGCATAGAGCCCGGCCGGCCCCTGCCGCTCCTCGAGGGCGTGAACCCCGCGTGGGCCGCGGCGCTCGCGCGCCTCCACGCCGCCGCGGTCGTCCCGCTTCTCGGCGCGGGCACCGCCCGGCTCACCCCCGCCGACTGGTCGGCCCTCGTCGAGCGCCTGAGGCCGTACGAGGCCTGGGTCGGGAGCAGGCCGACATCGGGCGTCGCCAAGCTGGGGCTCGAGCGGATCAACCAGATCCTCGCGGGCCCGGGACGGGCGGCCCTGGCGGACCTCTTCCGCGAGGACAAGGCGCTGGCGCCGAGGGTCGCCGCGGCGGCGGACGTCGAGAGGCTGGCCCTGCTCTACAGGGACCTCGGGACGATCCTCAGGAACTTCGTGAATTTCTCAGACTTCTACTCGAAGGCGCGGCCCGCCGT
>Ga0181523_10000862_pt1 | contig 33948 bp, 34 predicted proteins | sample PEATcosm2014_Bin_43_FD_119752 | JGI IMG/M metagenome (GOLD analysis project Ga0181523, IMG submission 119752) | Peatland microbial communities from MTU Mesocosm Facility, Houghton, MI, USA - PEATcosm2014_Bin05_30_metaG | ecosystem: Environmental > Terrestrial > Soil > Wetlands > Peat | place... | reverse complement strand
TTGTACAATCTTTCAGCCGGGTAGGCGTCACATTTGTCCCCCGTATAGAAATGTTTGCAATTGAAACACTGCGGAAGCATTTGTGCTATTTTCTCACCTCCGTGCTGCGTGCGTACCGTCTCTTTCACGCATATAGGTTTTGATGATGGCAGTTGACCGCCAGTACCGCAGACGAAACGCCGCCGCTTCGATAAGGCCGGAACGCAAGAAAAGCTGAGAAAGAGTTATCGTTCCAGAATGTTATTCTTTTAGCGATGCTCTCATCAAAAACCCATGGCGTAAGCTATTCCGAACATCGAAGGGGTTTTTTAAATCGAGAGCGACGCGCTCAACGAGGAGCGTGTTGAATTCAACTACGTAAAGGAAGTGGAGAAATGCTATTCGTTTTATGGTATAAATTCGATCCAGAACATACTGAACGGGTTCGCGAGCTGTGGAAGCACTTTAAGTTTCCAGAAAGCGTCAAGGTGATAGGCCGTTACGTTCTCATAGGCAGACATATGTCCGTGGCAATCTTCGATGCACCAGATGAAGCATCATTGCTGAAGATTACCGGCCCGTTCAGCAGCTTTGGCGTGGCCCACATCGCGCCGGCTATGCCGCTCGAAGAGGCGAACCAAGTAACGTGGTGAGGAAAGAAGAGCAGACGAGCACAAACAGATTCCTCGATTTATCCGTTTGAAGAACGGAGGCGCCGAGAAGCGTCTCGAATAAGTCAGCCGATAGAAAAGCTATATCCTACAACCAAGTCGAAAGGACGGGAAGGCGTCTTTGCCCAACCTGTGGGGGATACAGAAACAATAGTTCAGCTACTTATCGTTCGCACTTCAGATTTCCCAATACAAACGCGTGGCCCGCAACAACGAACGCATTTTTCGAGAGACTGTCGCTGCCCTCTTCTCACTGTGCTATGGCAACGCACTAAAAATCCACTGCGTTTTATTGGTGCGTGAAAAAAAAGAAAAGGCGGGTGTGCGCCCGCCTGCGATGTTGCAAGCGCTAGACAGCGCTGGGGCCGCGGTCGCCTGTTCTGATGCGGATCACATCGTCTACCGGGGCGATGAATATTTTCCCATCTCCTATGTTGCCGGTTTTCGCAGTTTCCAAGATCGTGCGGACAATACGCTCCACGTCTTCTGTCTGGACGACCATGTCAATCTGCGATTTGGGCAAGAGATCGAGGCAGTACTCGCTGCCTCGGTAGACCTCCATAATGCCCTTCTGCCTGCCCTGGCCTTTGACGTCCGTAACCGTCATCCCAGGGCCGAGCTCTCGCATCGCGTGCTTTACTGCGTCGAGTTTTTCCCGTCTTATAATGGCCGTGATTCTTTTCATACGCTCACCTCCACGCTGTTTGTTAAACTCCCCGCCCACGCGGACGTGGTGCGGGCACACACTTTCAGCTCGCGACACGGCGAGCTGCTTCTTTTTCGAAGTTCCTTGCGCAGCTTAGAGCCCGTAGCCACCATCGTACCCTCCTACCCCCATTTCTGGGACGTCTAGGCCGTCTACTTCGGTTTGCGATTCGACCCTCAGTCCGACAACTTTGTCTATGAACGCGAAGATCGCAAGTGAGATCGCCGCTGTATAAACGAAGCATGTCGCCACTCCGATGCACTGTGCAGCCAACTGACTGGGATTTCCGTAGAGAAGACCGGTTACCGCGCCGGAAACGCCGTTCCAGCCCGCGCCGTATGTGCCATCTGCGAAGAGTCCTAGACTGAGACACCCCCACGCGCCGCACACGCCGTGCACGGCCACCGCTCCGACCGGGTCATCAACTTTTAGCCTTTTGTCAATGAAAAGCGCGGCTTCAACTACGAGAACCCCCGCGACCAATCCGATGAGGACAGCGCTTTGCGAGTTAACGAAGGCGCAAGGGCCGGTTATTGCAACGAGTCCGGCAAGCATCCCGTTGCACATGAAGCTTACATCAGGTTTGTTGCCGCGCACGCGCCAAACCCAGATTGTTGCCATCACCATGCCAGCGCACGACGCAAGCATTGTGTTGACGGCGACGACGCTGATACGGAGGTCGGTCCCTGCGAGCGTGGAGCCCGGATTAAACCCGAACCATCCGAATGCGAGGATGAGCGTTCCGAGCACGGCCATAGGGATGCTGTGCGGCGGAATGGCGCGGACCTTCCCGTTGACGTACTTACCGATACGAGGGCCGAGCATCCAAGCGCCGACAAAGCCGATCGTACCACCTACCATGTGCACGACCGTTGAACCTGCAAAGTCGACGTACCCGTTGCCTAAGCCGAAGTTCGTGCCGAGCTGCGAAAGCCATCCACCGCCCCAAACCCAGTTGCCAAAGAGCGGGTAAATGATCGTCCCTATGAATAGACCGTAGATGCAGAATGCCAAGAATTTCCATCGTTCGGCCATGGCCCCGGTCGGAATCGTGGCAGCGGTATCCATGAAGACGACCTCGAAGAGGAACAGCGCAAATACGCCGACGTCATAGGCACCGATCAGCCCAAAACCGTGAGTACCGAACAGTCCAAACGGATGTCCCAATAAATAGACTGTCGCCTCGCTGTTAAGTCCGGTAAACCCGCCCAAAGTGCCAAGCGACTTCAATCCGCCGAACATGAGGGCGAATCCGCAGAAATACCACCCGAGCACGCCAAGCCCGTAGATCAATATGTTCATGCCCATCGTGTGAGCCACGTTCTTTGAACGCGTGAAGCCGGTTTCAACGAGTGCAAACCCCGCCTGCATAAAGAAGACGAGGAAGCCGGCCATGAGCGTCCATACGAAGTTGATAGCCACTATATTGTGGCCAACAGCATTGGCGAGCTCAGATAACGTCGGTTGGCCAGTGACGTTTGCTGGAACGTTGGCCGAGCCGATGCTGCTGCCCGTTGGGTCGGGCTGACTTCTGTCAGGCAACGCCTGCGTAGCGGCAATTGGCGTTGAGGCGTTCAGCGCTGAGTTTGTGGGCTGTTGGGCCATTCCTGTGATGTAGCCCGATTTTGCCATCATCAAACTCACGAATACGAGTATCAAAAGGCAATTTATTACCAATTTTTTACTTGGTTTCCATGTCATTTTGAAACCTCACGTTCTGCGGAATGTGGGCCGGTTTTCGGCCTGTTTCACGTAGATGAGTGGGGAGCGCACATGGAGGATGGAGGCGCCCCCCTACGCAGTTCCGCAACTGCGTTTGTTAGTAGGAAGCTATATCTATAGGAAGTAGGTTTCCTGCTTCCTACCAACAAAATGCGTAAAGCAATTATCATATTTAAATTTTACGAAGCAAACAAAACAAAATCAAACAACATTGCCAGTTGGTCAGCGGCGTAACGAAACTACCGTCCCACCTTTAAGCTGATCAGCATATCTTCGTGACAGCCGGAGAAACGGTAGGTTAGCGATTACTACTTATTGTTCCATTTCCAAGTGTTCGGTACTAAGCCAAGATGGAGAAGACCACTCGTTGAAATCCAATGAAATCGATATGCGCGGGAAGATCGCTATCGCCCTGGATCTCGTGGAGGGATGCAAGGAGTTCGCAGCCTTGATTCCCGAGGTCAGGACCAACCTTGTTTTTGCTCGGTCCAATTCTAGAAGCAGAGATGATGTTTTAGGAATAGACGGGCGCATAACCGTCGTGAACGGCTTACCTCACGCTGCAGGCAAGCCCAGATTCGGCGCGTCGAGCCACATGGCCCGACTAATGGTAGAGCTGGGCAAAGCCGATTCGGCGTTTAGGGCGGGGGTGAACTTCGCCAATAATCCATCTCTGACGAAATGGCTCAAGGAGTATTGCAAAGCAAAAGGATGGGTTTTCAGCGTGATCGACCGCAGCAAAGAACCGGAAGAAATCAAGGAAGCGGAAGGCGCCTCGATGCCCTGGAAAGTTCAGCAAGCGATAGATGCCGCCGGTGGCCTCGTCCCCAAGATCTTCTACGAAACTGGTGCCATCGGTAAAGAGCCCGTGTCGGTGCTTGTTGGGCGGGATCCGATAGAAGTCGCAGAGCAGATCTGTGAAATCGCGAGACGCTATCATGAGCGATAAGATCGGAAAGATAGACCTTGATGCCTTCACTTCCTTTCTGCTCCCGCGGCTCGGAAAAAAGGATGACTCGGTAATCGTGCCACCGAGAACGGGTATCGATGCCGGAGTTATCGACATCGGCAACGACAGGGTACTCATAATAGCGGAAGACCCGATCTTCGCTATCCCGCACCAGCCCCTGGAGATGTTCGGGTGGTATACCGTCCATATAGGCGCGAGCGACGTGGCGGTCATGGGCGTCAAGCCCAGATACATGACCTATTCACTGTTGATGCCTCCCGAGACAAATGAAGAGGATTTTCACACCATTGTGGATGCCATCCACAGGGCTGCCGTGGAGCTTGAGATAGCGATCGTCGGTGGGCATACTGGCTACTATCCAGGGTTTGTATCACCCACCATAGGCGGAGTCACCGTCTTTGCCATCGCAGAGAAGCACGGTTATGTTACGCCAGCCGGCGCGAAGGCGGGCGACGATGTGATTCTGACCAAAGGGCCGGCAATAGAGACAGCCGGGATCCTCGCGGTGATCAGGGAAAGGAAGCTCTTAGAGAATTATCCGCCACATCTGGTCAAGAAAGCTAAGGCCCTCTGCATGCAAATGACCGTGGTAAGAGACGCCTTATTAGCTATGGAATCCGGAGGCGTAACTGCAATGCACGATGCGACCGAGGGCGGCGTTATCGGCGGGCTCTTCGAGATAGCAAGCGCTAGCGGAGTGGGGATGGAGATAGATGAGGAGGCGTTTATCTATCCAGAAGAGGTAAGGATGGTCTGCGAGACTTTTGGCATCGATCCCTTGGCAGCGATCGCTGAGGGCTCACTGCTGATCACGGCCGGGCCGAACCATTCAAAGGCCATACTCCACAAACTCAGTGCCAGCGGCATCGATGCTTCCGTTATAGGAAAGGTAACGCTTGACCCGAAGACAAAAACAATCAAGCGGCGCGACGGGACGCTAGTTCCCCTAGCAATCCCAGCCCAAGATCCCTTCTGGCCAGTGTTTTTTGGCGCGTTGTGATAGCTCATTTGGGGCTAGGGCTGCATAACCGCTGTATAAAGCATCGAATGCGATACGGAAAACTCGCAGCGGGCGCAATCTCGTGGAAAAGACGACCGCCGAATATAATCACGCACCGGCAAGAAGGGTTGAAAATTCGGGGTTACAAATTTGGCGTTAAATGGACCCAGGGTAGGTATCCAGCAAAATGCTAAGCGCAACCCTTCTTACACGAACCAGTGCGGACCCCACCAAGAGTGTGTTTGAGGCAGATTGGTGGGGTTGCCTATTTGCAACCATTTTCCATAAAAGCTTGGTAAGCGGTAATACTTGTCTTCATAAGCGCGATTCGCGTGTCTCTGCTGAGAAAGCCCCCGACTCACTCATCTGTGAGCACGTGAACAGCAATTCTTGCCATCATCTCAAGACTTATTCGGAGCGCCGCTGATGACCCCTTCACCACCATGTGAAGGAGGCAAACAGTGCGCACTAAGATATCCCCAAAAACCAGCGTGCTGGTTCTCCTCATCTTAGGCACATTAGTGCACGCTCTGTGCAGTGACCTTCACAGCCCGGAAGACCCGGCGGAACGCATAAGAGTCTTCGGGGCGCTTAGGCTCAGAGAAACAGCGGCACTGATGATGAGGACCATGCTAACAGTAGTCAACGTCTTAGAAAATCCCGGCGCCCGTGTTAAGCGTTTTAGGACCGGAATGAAAACACGGAACACGAGTAACTACAAGTGCCTCTGTGTGCCTCGTGCGCTGCATCTGTAGGCATTGGCACCGAACGGTGCAGCTGGCGCGTTCAATGCTGCGCATTTGGACGCATTAGACAGTTGGTGATAAGTAGCGTAGAGCGATGGAGGCACGCCTCGCCTGTCAGTTACGCGCACATCTTTTGCGCGGGTGTCCCCATCTCCTCTTTCTTGCTTTGTTTAATGAACCGTAAGTGATTAGACAAGAGAAGCTTTTGACGCTCCAATAGCTATTTTCACATTCTAAAAACAGAGGCGGTGGCTTCCTTGACCATTGCTAGATGCGTTACATCCTCACGCGAACTGGTTCGTCACAAAGATCGAATTCATGCTCAGCAATGCACAAACTAATACCTAGACACGGCTAATTGGCAGTTATCACTGGTGGGCGAAAGGCTTGGAAAAAACTGCGAACTGACAATGTTTGCATCCAACGTAAACTATTTGAAGAGTCGCCACCTAAGACTTTACAGTCGATGCAAACCATGTTCGTTCAGCTCCTTAAGAAGTCTTTCTAAGGCGCAAATCGCGGTTCGCGATGGGGGCTGCGTCAGTTTTCATCGGAGCCGCAGTCGATTGAGAAAAGGAACTAGGCTGTCGGCAGCGAAGAAATTAGAATGCAGCCCTTACCAACCAAAAATCAGTTATGGTGCTCTAGATTGTCGTTGAGAGAATCGGATACGAGGCGGCCAAATGCTAGAAATTTTCTGCGGCGCTTGCGCGGTCATATAGACGAGATTCTATCTGAACGCGAAGTCAGGGATCTGGAGCAGGATAGAGACTTCCAATTGAGCAAGAATACGGCTAATGATATAGAAGGATGGGTAGCAGGCGTCGAGGGAGCACTACTTTACTGCCTAGCCAAGAAATCCAGTGCAAGCGGAGTGATCGTAGAAATCGGCTCGTGGAAAGGCAGGTCAACAGTTTTTCTAGCAAATGGATCCAAAGCCGGGCCGCAAGTGAGAGTCTATGCTATCGATCCGCACGAGGGGAATGGTGGGGACCAACGACTTACCGTTATTCCTACTTTTGACGAATTCAAGAAGAATATCGCGAACGCACAGGCCGAGAATATCGTAATTCCCATTGTGAAAACCTCTAAAGAAGCTGCAAATGTTTTTCAGGAGCCTTGTGCGCTAATCTTCGTTGATGGGAGTCACGAACCTGATAGCGTCAAACAAGACTTTGCGCTGTGGTATCCAAAACTCATCGAAGGGGGGATCATAGCATTTCATGATACTCTCGATTATGTCGGACGAAGAATGCTTGTGAAGGATTTGCTCTACAAATCGAACAACTTCAAGAACGTTAGGTTTGCCAGATCGATTACCTATGGCGAGAAAGTCGTTCAGAACACATTGGCAGATCGATTGAAAAACAGGTACTTTCTTATTCTAAGCAACATTTACAAGTTTTTTCTAGAGATAGGACGAGAAATAAGCAAACAAGATTAGTGGCAGGCTCGAGTTCGCCAGAACAACCGCAAAGGTGCTCGATTTGGACCCCTTGTCCCCGGAAAAGAAAACACTGGAGACGATGTGGAAGCATTGCCCGTTCTTACCGGAAATGGTTAGGATAGTCCGCTAAGGCACTCGGACGAAGTGTCTAAGGTTTCTCAGGAGACTGCCGCGGGCACAACCCCCGGACACTTCTTTTGCATCCACCTTGCATATTGAGTTCACAGGAAGCCGCGTAGCAGTTCCCAAGTGGAGATATGACAAAAGTGGCACACAGCTTAAAGGTCTTGGCGCAGTTCTTTTACATCTACTCGTCGCACTTTGCTGGTCTTTAGATCTCCCCGCAGCCTCAAGGCCCTAAAACGGTTTGGCTATCCGTCCCCAGCCGCTAAGCCCCTCTAGCGTGCTAAGTTTGCTGCGACCCGCACGATAAAGAGGTTGCGCATCAGCAGTCCGTATGTGATACACGTGCCATACTGTCGGTAGAAAGGAACGGATCGTTTTCCTGGATCATTCCAGTAGGCGTCGGCGACTACCTCAACACCGACGAAGGCAGAGGTTACAGCCACTGTGGCGCGGCTGTAACCTTTCTTGCCGCAAGGTTATGGTTATGCCGCCTTAAGCACGCTGTATATAAACTCTCACGTGTCAAAATTGGTATCCTCGAGCACTATAAATACCACCACAGGTCAACACGTATCGTGGAACAGGATCCTGACTATATCCACATCCTCAACCGCGCGATCACGGTCTTTTTTGCAGACGCAGCGCGAATTACGCTCAGAGAACCATCGAAAGCCCTCTTCTTCTTGCGTACCGCGTGGTGGCAAAAGAGAGCAGCCCAAAAGAGGCAGAGATGGCAAAACGAAAATCTCCATGTGCCTCCATTTCTCATCATCAGCGTGACGAACGAGTGCAACTTACGCTGCAAGGGATGTATCGCATTCGCACACCGGGAACACCGGACAGCTGCGAGACAGCTAAGCGAGCACAGGCTTCGTAGCCTCGTTAGTGAGGCGAATCAGCTTGGCGTATCAGCCATCCTCCTCGCCGGCGGTGAGCCGCTTGTCCGCAAGGAGCTTCTAACCATTACCAGGGACTTTCCATCTATCGTTTTCCCTCTCATCACGAATGGCACGCTCATCGATGAGACCGTGATACAACAATTCAAGGAACAACGAAACGTCATTCCCATGATCAGCATCGAAGGTGACGAATACGAGACCGATGAACGTCGAGGTGCTGGCGTTTACAAGCGTCTCCGAGGCGTCATGGAAAAGATGCGCGCCGAGGGAATCTTTTTTGGATGTTCGTTAACAATAACTAGGTCAAACGTCGCAACGATCACCGAAACGACCTTTGTAAAGAATCTAGTCGAAGCGGGGACTCGCCTTTTCCTCTTCCTTGAATACGTCTCTTTCGAACCGGGGACAGATGATTGGGTCGTGACTGACGAACAAAGAGATCATCTACAACAAACGACCGAGGCGTTTCGTACTCAATTCCCCGCCCTCTTCATCGCGATTCCCGGGGACGAGGAACAATACGGAGGCTGTCTGGCTGCAGGGCGAGGATTCGTCCATATCAGCGCAGGAGGGGACGTTGAACCGTGTCCCGCTTCTCCCTTCTCCGATGCGAGCGTGCAGACGGCGTCACTCAGAGAGGCCCTGCAATCTAGCCTGTTGCAAACCATTCGCCAACAGCATGCCTCACTCAATGAGATCGAAGGTGGCTGTGCCCTTTGGACAGAGCGTGAATGGGTGCGTTCTTTGCTCGCTCGCAAAGAGAGCATAACTACTCCAGTTCGTACTGTCGGTTCGAAATACCAATAGGTCTCACGCAGAATTTCAAAGAAGTTTACAAGACACGGGCACTCTCTGCGCTTAACGAATGGATCACTCCGGCAGTGAGTGCTAAGAACCGGGAATAACCGCAGCAATCTTCTCGTTTTACGACGCACACGCAATCGCTTCGCATTCAGCTTCCTGAGAGAATCACAACGGTTCCATCCATCCGGTGTGCTTACAGCGCCAGCTATTGTAGTTTTCAAGCCCGTAATGGGGAGCGCTTACGTAGCTGCAATTTTTGCCATGACCTCAAGGTATATCTACATCAGCAGCGCACAACCCTTGCACAGCGTTCTCAACTGGACCGACCATGAAAAGTAAACTCCTCAAAGCACTGCCACTAGCCCTCCTCTTCTTGAGTGTCGCAATACATGCATGTTGTGCGTGCCCTATGGAGCTTCACGATGAGGAAGGTCCGGGCCCTGCAGAACGAGCACTCTTGGGGGCTGCTAAGCGTAAGCGCGGTCGCGGAAGAATTGCCAGTCATATTGAGCTAGTCACACTAACATCGCTCATTGTTCAGTTAAGGCCCTTTTGAAGGCGTCGCAAATTTCGCTCAATCGAACATTGAAAGTCCTTCGGACACTCCAACTCGCTAGCTACGCGGAAAAGATGCCAGCTTGAGGCAAGCTCAGCAGAATGATACCCCGCTTTCAGCAGCATGAACCTCTCGGCCAAACATCGCCTTGGCTAACTTGATGGCTCCCGTCGCTCGTGATACTGCCGATGTGGCGGCCGACGCGAGCATTCTGAGAAAACGATCCGCGACTTTCCGATCGTTAGCGCGCGCGTGGCACCATAGTAGGTTTTCTTGTGCCAGCCGGATGATCCAGTCCCCGCGGAAATGGATAAAAGACTCAGTCCGATTCTTTTTGCGATCGCGCAAAGGTGGCAATTCTTGCCATCATCTCAAACCATATCTGCGATTCGAGATGTCTTAACTTCCCGATGAAGTGGTGCTGCCGATGAATTGGTGCTCGCGAAAGAAGAAGTGCGTGACCGAGGTCAGATGTGATGAATACAGGACCAGCCTGTATCAGTCGTTTTCGATGTCGACCACGTGACGTTCAAAGTATGGAACACGAAGACAAAGCGCTGGGAGCTGTAACAGCGATGTGCGGTGTGACGGGCACTCGGCGCCTCAGGCGATGTTTGGCAGAAGCGCAGACTTTCGGAGACTGCACGACTCGGCAACTCGTAACATATAGCAGTGGCGTTACCGGCTCGTTGACCAGGTCAAGAACAGCATCAGTAGACGAGGAGTAACCCATATGAGTTTAAGTTTGTATGGGTGATCATTCCGTACACATTCCCCTCGCAAGGAATTACCTCTATTGGCAAGCCAAGCTTCCTTACTGTGGCAAATACGTCGACGCCGACTGCTTCCATTGAGGTTCGAACCCTCTCGGCGTGCCTGCAAGCCCTCTTCAGCGAGATGTCCACAACGCCCTCTGACTGCTCAGCTACGCACTCGTCGCAGTAAATACACGGGTACGCGGCAAAAGCCAGGGATTTATAATAACCTTGATAGAACGCATGTTGCTCGAGTTCGTACACCGTGTCGCCGATCCAACGTATCAGCCCTTTGAGAAATGGATGCCAATCTTCAGGTATACTCTTGGGGTCGATATCGCCCATTCCGGGTATCCCCCTGAAGTGCACGATATACGCTTTTGAATACTCTTTGAGAAGGTCTCTCGTCTCGGAAGGGCTTGGGACGTATGGGGGACAGCCGAGGTGCTTTGCGAAGCCCTTGCAACCAAACTTACAGCGCCATCTTACCCATTCGCTCACCACAATTTCACGCGGGGCAATCTCATAGATTTGAGCGTTGTTTTTCTTAGCTAACGCCTTAAGCTGGTTTTCTAACGTTTTATCGTCCATAGGTATCCCTTTGAAGCTTGTCTAAGAAATTTCGCGATCGTGAGGCCCCACGGTCATACTTTTGATAATATGCGCGCAATCCTTCATTTTCTTTGCTATGACCTCAAATTGTTCCTTCTTACTGTGGTTCTAAGCAATGCGTGAGGTATTTGCCGTGATTGCGACAGCTGCTCAGACAGGAGCGTTCAAAAAAGAGCCGTCCGCGAATGCAAATTTCAACCGCGCTTGAGAAGATCTTTTATTCTTTGTTCGCCGCCGGCGATTTCCAGTTTTCGGAGGGCCCGCGCCAGCGTATCCTTGCCAGCAACGTCTGCGGCGTATTGATCGGCCGAATGCTCGTCGTTATACGGGACAAAAGTCAGAGAGCTTAATGCCGCCAGAGACGATACGAGCTTGCTTGGGCTGTGCTTGACGTGGTATGCTTCGTGGGCGACGACGGCCGTTACTTCTTCTTTATCGAGCCGTTCCAAGAGCCCGACGGACAGATAGGCGGCGCGCCGATGGGCAAATGCCCATATTCTTTGCGTGTCGATCACCCGTATGGGTATGCCAAACTGCGCCTCGAGCGTTGCGATGTACGACGACACGCCTGCGTGATTCGCGTGGCCTTTGTGCGTGACGCAGTATCGAACGAGGCTGAGCGTGAGCAGCCCGAATGAGACGGCTCCGAGGTACGCCCAGATCCACTGAAACATCGGACAGTGCATAGAAACAAATCCGACGACAATTGCCGATGCCATACCTGCTTGTCCGGCGATTAGGAACTCAAACCTCTTCCAAACAAGAAAAACTGAGAAAACGCTGGCTGCCGTAACTAGGATCGCAAAAAAAAGCAGTAACGAGCCGGCTTGTGTCAAGCACCCGAGAACGCATTGCAGCCAATCGATACGCCTACCTCCTGAACCGGCCGATGCTGCTGACGACTGCGGTGCCGAAGGTGTCTACAAGACAGTCAACCACCTGTTCGGATATCTTCGTCCCCAGCTCCTGTTCGGTACACGTCGGGGCGTAAAGGTACCGCACCCGTGACTCGCTCGCATCTAGCGTTCGATTTACGAAGCCGCTTTTTACGAGCCTATCTAAAGTTCCTGCGATGCACGCCAGCGAGAGATCGCCGCAGTGTTTCTGTATTTGCCCGGACGTCAGCCGCTCCTTCTCCCAAAGCAGCCCAAGCATCCTCACCTCATTTGGACTGAAGAACTTTTTCAAGCCCTCGCTCCGCAGACTGATGCGCTCAAGCTTCACCATCGTTTACATACACTGTAAATACCTCTACTTCAAGGTTTCTCGCGAACCGACAAAGTTTGCACCTAACGTAAACTATATTAGGAATCGCCGCCTCGAAGTTTACAGTCGGTGTAAAGCATGTTCGTTCAACTCTTGAGAAAGTCAATCCTGAGGCGCAAGTCGCGGTTCGCGATGGGCGTTGCATCAGTTCTCATCGGAGCCGCAGTCGTGACCGCCCTGCTTACGGTTTCACTTGGCGTTGGTGATCAGGTCGGGCAGGAATTTTCGAAATACGGGGCGGACTTAATGTTGCAGCCACAGTCGAACACGATACAGGTCGGACTTCCGGGTGTCACCATAGGCTCCGTCACCGAGCAGAAATACATCAATGAAAGCGATTTGTGGATGATAAAGACCATCCCGCACAGGGCCAATGTGCTTGGTTTCGCTCCATTTCTCTACCAAGTGGTCACGGTCGGTAATGGGTCCAATGCGCAACAGGCCGTCCTAGCGGGCACGTACTTCAACAAGACAGTTCAGATCCTTCAGCCGGCATCCCCGCAGGACCCTACAGTATTTAGCACGGGCATAGAGGATATCAGCTCGTGGTGGAAAGTCACCGGGAACTGGATAACAGACCAAAATGACACGACGAGCGCTATGATCGGCACAAATGTCGCTCAGAAGCTTAATCTCACTGTTGGCGACGCGTTTAATGTCAGCTACACAGGAACGCAAAATGGCACCACCGCGACGAATGTGAAAGAGTTGAAGGTAGTAGGCATTGTGGAAACTGGTGGCGCCGAGGATAACCAGATCTTCGTCAACCTGCCGGTGGCTCAAGACTTGAGCTCAAGGCCAAGTAAAGTGGACACCGTGCAGGTGTCCGCACTGTGTACCCGCTGCCCGGTCGCAGATATGGCGTCGGAGATCCAAGGCAAGATCCCTGGCGTTCAGGGAACCACAATCACGCAGCTCACCAACGCCGAGACGGGCACACTCAACAAGTACCAGAGCATGATGGGGCTCGTAACGGCAGTGGCGCTGCTCGCTTCCACGATGGGGATCTTCACGACGATGACGGCGAATGTCGCGGATCGCCGGCGAGAGATCGGACTTATGAAGAGTATTGGTGCTGAAAACCGGAGCATAGCTTCGCTTTTCCTCGCCGAAGCTGCCATAACTGGCCTCTTAGGTGGCGTTGCAGGCTTTGGGGTGGGGGTGGTCCTTGCGCAGTTTATAGGGCTAAGCGTATTTTCGACGACTATTGCGCCGAGCTGGGAGGTGTTGGCCGTGGCCATACCAATTGCGATCGGCGTCTCCCTACTCGCCAGCGCAATACCTGTAAGACGCGCGACAGCGGTTGAGCCCGCTGTCGTGCTGCGAGGTGAATGATCGTATGGAGGATGCACTGATCAGTCTGGAGAAGATCACAAAACTGTACAGCGGCGAGACGAGAGCCCTCAACGAAGTAACACTCTCCTTCGAGAAGGACGAGTGGACGACGATCATGGGCCCTTCCGGATCAGGGAAGACGACGTTGCTTAACATCATCGGCTGCTTAGACCTGCCTACGAGTGGAATCGTCCGCATCGCTGGAAAAGAGGTCACAGGGGTCGGTCAGGCGGCGCTTACGCGGTTGAGACGGGAGAACGTCGGGCTCATCTTTCAGCAACATCATCTCATTCCCTACCTCACCGCGCTCGAGAACGTCATGCTGGCGCAGTACTACCATGGGAGCCCTGATGAAACGAAGGCAGTAGCTGCCCTCAAAAACGTCGGCTTGGAGCACCGGCTCGACCACCCTCCAGCGCACCTTTCTGGAGGCGAACAGCAGCGGGTGTGCATCGCAAGAGCCCTCGTCAACGAACCACCTATTCTTCTTGCAGATGAGCCGACTGGGAATCTCGATCAAACGAACGGGCACGTGGTCCTGCAATTGATTCAACGATTACACGAAGAAGGCCGCGCGATCGTCCTCGTGACCCACAATCCTGACATAAGTGGACTCGGGGATCGGACGATCCGAATTGTCGACGGGAGTGTCGAGCAGGATTTTAGATCCGGAGGAGGAGACAGAAATGGTGAATAATCAAGAAAAGAAGAGAACCAACACGAAATTGCTCGTAGCGATAGCCGTCGCTGCAGTTTTAGTTGCAGGCGGGGGATTCGTTGTGTTGTCTGGCGCCGGAGGTTTGCTAAGTAGCACCCAGCAGGCTACTGAGCTCTCGGCGACTCAAGGTGTGGTCAAAATCCCGCTGTCCAACATCACCAATACTTATTCCCTATATACCTACGAATCAAACGGAACGGCAATCAAGTTCTTTGCAGTAAAGGGCACTGATGGGGACGTCCACGTGGCCTTTGCCACGTGCGATGTCTGCGGTCCGAAGGGGTACAAGCAATCTGGCAACGATCTGGTGTGTAACAACTGTGGCAAGCACTTTGACATCAACACAATCGGAACGGCTAATCTGAGTGGTGGCTGTGAGCCAAGCCATCTGCCGATGAGCATCAATAGCAACTCTGTTGTCATCAAGACGTCAGACCTGGTGGCTAAGGAGTCGGCATTCAAGACGTGAAATAGTAACGACTGAAACGACAACTGAACGAAAGAGACACGACAATTGAACAGAAGGGAAGGGGGTCTGTCGGAGAGCCTCGTTCGCGCGAGCTTTCCCGCATATCCCATCCGCTTGTTCAGCTGGAACGAGTTGGACGACGTTAGGTACTTCTCGGCCTCCGCGCTCAGCACTCACTAAACTTGCAGTTATTACACTTTTAGATGGTGGATGGCCGAGTCCATCAAACTGGGCACAGGGGCCAGCTGGTCAGTATCGAGACGAGCTTCTGGTTCCAGGTCAGGGAAGGTCGCAGTCGAAAAATTCTCTCCGCCTTGCTCTAATCCTGCGAAGGCGTCTCCATACGTTCGTTCAAATGAGCAAACCCCAGTCAACCCGCAAGCGACTGCTGGAACTCGATGCCGTCAGAGCCGTCGCCATCTTGATGATTGTGGGCACCCATCTCCTTTACTATTTTCACTCAAACCCCTTCGGGTTAGAGAACGTCTTGGGCACATATCTCGAGCTGTTTGGTCTCGGAACCTTTTTCTTCTTGTCTGGTTTTGTCCTCGGTTACAACAACCGGAAGTTTAATGGTTGGAGCGACGTTGCGAGTTTCTTCAAAAAGAGGCTGCTTCGCATCTATCCGCTCTATATAGTTGCTTTAGCCATCGCTGTCGGCGCATTCGTGCTACTTCCCTCGCAATCACATCAGTCACTTTCCTCTGCGGGGGTCCTCATCTATGCACTGGGACTACAGGGCCTCCTGGCTCCTCGCTACGTGCCAGACTTCTACATGTTTTGGTTCGTGGGCGTCATATTGCTCTGCTACTTGATTTATCCGCTCATGATGCGCTACGGATCAAACAACAAAGTCAGGTTGCTCTTAATATCAGCCGCAATATTCGCATTATTTCTGGCGATGAGGCTCAGTTTTGGTATTGTTGATACGCGATTCTTCTTGTACTACTTTATCTTCGTCAGTGGGATTGCAGCGAGCACATTTCATACCAAGCTGCTGCTGGATAAGCGGAGAACTTTTGTTGGAGCTGCTCTACTATTGACTGCCCTAGTAACCGCGCACATCGCGATATATGGTCATCAACTACCCAGTGATCCGACCTATGTATTCAACGCCGGGCAGTTTGGCCCTTACGCTGACATCAGCTTGTTCCTGGTACTGAACGCAATGGTGTTGTTGTTCGTGCCGTTGCTTTACTATTTCGCCAGCTACCTGATTTCTTCGACCAAGCTTGTCCCAACGCTCTTATTCATTTCGTACGCTTCATATGCCATCTTTCTATTCAACCCTCTCATCTTGGCGGGCTTGAACACCATCTTCACCGGTATACACTTGCCTGTGGGGTTTCCGCGGGACATGCTGCTTACGATCATCGGCGTATCAGCGTCGTGTTTGATCGGGTACGCTTTCCAACGAGCGGCAGATAGAACCGTCCAAAAACTGACGCATTGAAGTAATCGTTTTCAATGTCGCGGGTAAAGGCTAGCGCGGCGACATCGTTCTTTGCTTTTTTCTGTCAATTCATGTTTGCGCGGATCTCAAAGAGACGAAGCACGCTATAGTAGAATCGCCTCTTACGCGTTCTTTGCACACCCCTGCTAATCGCGAGTTCATCCTATAAAATCGCCCATATCCGAGAAATGTGTGGAGAAAGAAGCATGAATAATCAATTGGGTTCCATAAACTTTGAGGTGAATTGTCCCTCAAGGGAGGCTCGCCCAAGAATGGAACAGAACTACGTCAAATGGATGGCGCGAAGGAGCTGCGCCGAGAGGGCGAAGAGGGGCAGGTCGCAGTGCTCCATCGCGCCTAGCACCCGCGACGGCATCGACGAACTCATCGACGCAAACAAAGAGGCTAGCTAGGATGGCGAGCTGAGCGGGATCATGCAAGGTGCAATTTGGGCCTCAGTCGGCAATCCTGCAGCGTACGTGTCGCTCGATCCACCACGATACCGCATTCCGAAAGCGATCTTTCCAACCCTCGATCAGGAGCGCAAGGTCTTCCGCTGATATCTCCCCTTGCGCAGCCATGCTTTCCCACCAGAATGCAGCGATCACCCACTGGGGGAGGATCTTGCGGTGCTGCGCGACCTACGACGCGAAGGTCTTGCATCCGCGCACGACAGTGTTTTTCACCATATTAGGACGGAGGCATGCAATGGCCCATTCTTCGGGGCGCAACGCGTTGAGCAATATAGAAGCCCACACGATGCTGTCGCCGGATGGCGGCAAGTTCCACTTCCATTGTGAAAGATCCCGCAACGGGTCCGAGCCATAAACACCCTCGAGTTTCGCGACCTGTCTTAAGTGTGACTCGAAGAGTACATTTATCCGTACGTAAAAGGTCAATGGCGCGGGCAGCGTGCGTAAACTCAGTTTAGGGGCCATGTCGCTCTCTTCAGTTGTGGGCAGCACACATTTGGACGGATGTGTATCAGCACTAGACGTCCCGGTGCGGTACAAGATCGCAACCCGTACACGGCGCGCACATTGTTTGCGCTACGTCAGCCCGCAGCTCGCGTTTATCTAGCAGTTCGCGTTCCTTTCGCGCTAGTCGCAAGAGCCTATCGGCGTCAGGACGTCGTATCCCCGATTGTGAACGCAAAGGATGCTCAACTGCAGCCCTCAACATGGGGATTACGCCCATGTTGGTCAGTTCTTCCATGCCGTTGATAATCGAGTCATCATCCTCGCCCAAGCCGACGAGGATGTTCGAAAAGACTTTGTTTCTGCCGAAGACCTCTACAGCGTCTTTGAGGGCGCGCAGAATGAATTCGAGCGAAAGCCCCGGGCACATGGTCTCAAAGAGCTCAGGATCCATCGTTTCGACGTTGTACTTGATCTCGTCAGCTCCAGCGTCCTTCAAAAGTCTCGTAGAACTCGGTGTCGGATAAACAGATACTCCGATGGGAAGATCGTATTTTTCTTTCAGGGCGCTGACTATGGCTGCGATCCGCTCAACTTCACTTTGTGCTGACTCCTCTACTCCTGATGTAAGTGCAATAGCTTTTAGTTTGCCGGCGAGCTTCGGATCGGCGAGAATTCGCTCAATCGCCGTTTCGACATCGTCGCGATCTTTTACAGAGCCCCCGAGGAGGGGCACGGGGCAGTACTGGCAATCGAAGATGCATACTTCGCTTACCGTGATATACGCTTGTTCGGGGCAGTGCGCGATGGCATCCTCAAGGTATCCACGAACGATTTCTTGTTCGTGGTCTCGGATGACCACCTCATCTCCTTCAAGTGATGCCTTAAGCCGCGAATTATGTTTTATTCCTAGGCGCACGCGGTGACCGTCAAATCGCAGAAAGAACGATGTTAGCCCTGCGCCCGGTCCAGAAGCGGGAGTCGTGATGCGTCCAAGGACGCTCTCATCAATGTCAACTCCTCCCTCCGCAATAAGAAAGGCTTTTATTTCTGCGCTTTTGTCTGTTGCTTGTGCTTTCATATGCCCACGAACTGGTCAATCCGATCGCATGATTATGTGCTTGGCGCATGCTGCAATTAAAGTTTCTGTCGAACGTCCCGTTGGCCTAGCTCGACCGCCGCCTCGTCGCTCGGCGCGCTCCCGACAGGCCGCTATGCTATCACCAGAACGAGGATCTTGAGTTGCTTTACTGGCGGCTCCCTTCGTTAACCATGAAGATTCTCGTCTATTGCGCTACATATATGGTGAATTGCACTAGATATACGCTGAGTTCGTTACAAGAATTGTTGCGATCTGTAACGTTATATCGAAATCAGGTCGACGTGCAAGCAGAAGTGAGAATATCAACCTGGCTGCCGCAGAGACGGCCCGAGGGCCACTACTGGCAAAAAAAAACCATGAACTTGAATGAGTTGTGTGCCAATGTACGCTCGCACGAAAGCGCATTAATAGCTTTTTCAGGCGGCGTTGATAGCTCGGTCGTTGCTGCGCTTGCCAAACGGGCTTTTGGAGATGCAACAGTGGCCGTAACGGTAGATAACGGTGCGCTCCACCACGGCGAGGTCGAGCACGCGGCTGCGATCGCCAACGAGATCGGCATTCGACACATAGTGATTGCCCTCAATCCGTTGACTGCATTCGAAGTGAAGCAGAACGATATTGAACGGTGCTACTACTGCAAAAAGTTGGTTTTTCGGACGTTGCTCGACTTGGCCGATGAACTACATCTCAATGCGGTAATGGATGGTACCAACGCTTCTGATCTTACGGGGTACAGGCCCGGCCTGAAGGCGTTGCGAGAACTCGGCATTGTGTCTCCTCTCATCCAGATCTCCAAAGATGAGGTAAGAAACTTCGCACGCCAACTTGGCTTGCCGAATGCGGATGCACCATCAGTCGCGTGCCTTCTCACTTCATTTCCCTACGGCACTACTATAACGCCAGAAAGGATTGCGAGAGTGAGAGAAGCTGAACGTGCATTAAATGCCGCAGGAATCACGAAAGCTAAAGTTAGAGATCACAATGGCCTCGCTCGCATTGAAGTCGACATGGAAGAGGCCGAAAAAGTCATCATACACTCCTCCACACTAGCCGCGACGTTCGTGCAACTCGGGTTTACCTATTTGACGTTAGATCTCGAGTGGTTCCGATCGGGCAGCATGGATGTTGCCTTGAGTTCGGTAAAACGGAAGTCTGTAGGGGCGCGTTAGGGCTTCGACGAACAACGATTGTACTGCTCGATTGGACAACTTTTAAGCGATCACACCGCAAAAAAACCCGTAGGAAGTTATCTTCTAGATTCCGAGTACGTCTTTCTTGTGATCTCAGTTTTCGCATCAGCAAAAAGAGCCCCGCTGCGATAATCTATAGAAAAGCTGCGAGTCAGGCTCCGCGAACGACGTGCGACAGCGCAAAACTAGCTTAGTAGCTTGTCGAATTCGCAATCACATAATCCGTATGTCCTCAAGCCGCACGTGAATTCCCGCACGCTTGTTGAGGACCATGTTAACAACTGCTGTATGTGAGAGATTGATCATGCAGTACCCAGGCAAGAAGCGTTGTCTCTTCCCAATAACCGGTCCGTGGTGAATGACCTCTGCAATACCCTCGAACGCGTGCACGTTATAGGCTTGAACGTCGTGTGACTCTTCTTTTCGAGCAGCAAGCGGGCCCAGCGTATGACACTCGAGAACGCCAGTTACGGGGTTGGCAGAGAGAACGCGGAGAGCGTGATATAGAGGACATCCTGGGCCGGCGGGACGACCAGTCACGAGGTCCCCTGCTCTAATCTCCCAGCGCTCCACCAAATCGGCGCGAAACGGTACGATGAATTTGCGCGCAGAGGGCTCGCCCGGCAAAGGGCGGAGCACGAAATCGTATTCATTCCCTAGGACGTCAGTCCCAGAGTAGCTCGGAGCTTCCCTTCCCACGCCCTCTTCGGTCTCGTAGTAAGGACAATCGTTGTACGATTTTTCTCCAGCGCGGACGTGCAAAAGAAATTGCTCGCACGTGGCCGTTCCGCAGGCTCCACAGTCTTTTCCGGCCGGCACCCAGGCCACGCTTAGTCCCCCCGATAAATATTATCGGCCTCCTCGAGCGGCCGTATCACGCCAAAATGGTGCTGCCATCCGATCTCCTTCTTTCCGACGCAGATGGTACATACTCCGAGCGGAGGCGACCCGCGGAGGACGATTTGCTCGGCGTCGCTAAGATCAGGATATGCGCTGAGAGCCTTCATCAGATACCGCATACCCGTACCCTGTATCGCATTGGTTTCAATAATGTCGATTGAGGGGGCGACCTCCTTAATGTATTCGCGAAAAACTTCCTTCTCGGCCTGGGAAACGAGGTCAGTCTTCGTGACAACGGCCATGTCGGCCTGAGCAATCATCGGGGCCATTTTCAGCGGTGAGTTGCTTCCTGAGACTGCCGAAAGAACAGCGATACCGAATGATTGGGTGGTATAGGGGGTGCATCTGAGACAGAGGCCTGCGCTCTCGATGATGAGAAGGCCTGAGCCTAAGTTCTGCGCCCACGAAATGGCGTCTTGGAGCACCATTATGCCCGCGTGATCTGGGCACAGGTCACCGGAGTATACCTTTCGCGTCGGGATCCCAAATTCTTCTCTGAGCTCTTCGTCTTCAAACGCGCGAACTACGTCGATTTTCACGTATGCAGGATTGCAACCCTCGCGAAATTCACGAATGATCTGCCGAACGACCGCAGTCTTCCCGACGCTGGCGGTTCCCGCGATTATGGCGAGTTTCACGCGGGTACCCCTATCTTCTCGTCTATTGCATCTTCTTCACCGATTAACTCGCCAGATCTGATTCTCTCGCGGAGGTCCCAGAGCAGATCATCGATCTCAGAAACACGTGCAATCGTCGCCCTCTCTCGGTCGTGAGGTTCAAGCACCTTGACCACAGCCCCATTGCTCATCACAATCCGGCGGTCCGTTCTCAGGGCGAGATAGGGATCGTGTGTTACGAAGATGACCGTTTTCCTACACTCCTTTATGCACGAAATGACGCGCTCCTTGAAAATACCGGCGTTCTCTACTTCATCGAGGAGTAAGATCGGGGTCCTTCCGATGAGAATCGCATCCGCAATAAGAAGCGCACGCGTCTGTCCCCCTGACAGAGCGGTCATACTCATAGCCTCGGTAATCTGCTCTCCCGTGAACTCATTTGTTAGGGCAATCGTATTTTCAATGAGGTCTTCTATGTGCGTTTGCTTGCGTGCTTCAATGTGCAGCTCCAGAAAACGCGACACGTCCAGATCTGCAATTACGCGCGTGCTCTGCGTAATAAGTGCAATCGGTTTTTTCGACGGATCTCGAGCCATCTCATCAGAAGGAGGAACGCCATTTACGAGAATACGCCGGCCCGTAACCGTATCAGCCTGCGCCAGTACTTCGATATCATTTATGAATGCTGATTTTCCAGACCCGGTTGGCCCCACAATCGAGAGAGTATCCCCAGGGCGGATGATTATCTGGTCAAACCCTTCTCTTTTGCCACTGCGGTTGGTTCCCGCGAGGACGGTAATCTCACTCATCTGATCGCGCCGCATAAAAAACTCTTGACCTGATGGCTACAAATAGTTTTCGAAAGAGGCAAAAAATTGTCCTGTAAGTAATAGAAGAAATTATGATTTAACCTACTAAGGAAAAAAAGTAGTCAGAACAGATATGCGAAACTAGCTTCGAAGCCGGTTTTAATGTACTAGGTAGAACGAATACGCTGTGCAGCGACAAAAATCGCAGGAATTCGAATATCCTCTTCTAGATAATTTGGATTCGCGACCAGCACGCGGTCGGCGGAAGAAGATTTGGTTAACTCTAGCAAAGACGAGGTAGTTTCGCTTTGTTATCATGCATCAGGTGCATTGATTCGTTTGGCTTCACCCACATTTTTCACGGAAACTAAGGTGAGATCTGCTCTCTCTAAAGTGATGCTCAAAGCGGGCGATGCGCTATTCAAAGCACCGACGAGCCCATTATTCGTAAATCTGCTCGGGGGTAACTTGGTCGTCGCTCACACACTACGGTTTGGTATCCAATGCTCTCCTTATGGCTCGACGCTACAATTTCGTAGTTGTACTGCTGATCGCCAAGCAATTGTGGCCAAAGGCGTAAATGTGAGCAAGAACGTCTTAGAAAATGCGATGAATCTACGTGGAGAGGGGTTTGATGAAGGAAGCTAATCATCTCTCACTAAGAATCGGGCATCTTCCCACTCTGTACCATACGTCGTTCCTTCTCATGGGAACAGCCCTTCTGAAGAATAATGGCGTTGAGGCCGAGTGGACACTTTTCCCATCGGGCCCCGATCTTGTGGATGCCATGCGGGATGGACACCTCGACATTGGCTACGTCGGGCTTCCCCCGGCTATCATTGGGGTTGACAAAGGTATTGGGCTCATATGCATCGCTGGAGGGCACATTGAAGGAACTTTGATCGTCGGGGGACAAGATGCAAGAACGGTTGATCAGTGCAGGAGCATGCCAGCGTTCCTCGGCCAGTTTTCGGGGGCAGCCATAGGCTGTCCACCACGGGGCTCGATTCACGATGTTATTGTCAACGAATTGCTGAAAGAGTATCGTATCGAGGATGTCCATGTGAACAACTATGCCTGGGCGGATTTTCTTCCTGATGCGCTCATGGAAGCTGAAATAGCAGCCGCTGCAGGCACGCCTGCCCTCGCCGTAGCAGCTCGGAGGTACTATGGGGCACACACGATAATGCCCCCCGCACGATTATGGCCTTTTAACCCAAGCTACGGAATTGTGGCGATGCGAGACGATTTGATCCGTCACAGAGATGTTCTCAGGAGGTTTCTTGTCGCTCACGAGACTGCATGTGAGATGATCAGACATCACTTGGACAAGTGCGCGAGCATCGTTGCTCGAACGACAGGGGTTGTGGATGCAGCCTTTATAGCGGAAGCGTATCAAATCTCTCCGAAGTATTGCGCTTCTTTGCCTCCGGAATACGTTTCATCGACGATGAAGTTCGTGAACACGCTTGAAGCGCTTGGATACATCTCGAGGCGAATGAGCGAGACGGACATATTCGACGTATCGCTTATTAATGAGGTGCACACGGCGCCGCCACACTACGAGTGCGGGTTACCACGGTCTTTGTAGTAAGCTCGGAAAATGCGAAATGCGCAAATCGCAGTGGGGCCTCTCAGGCACGTGGAGGAATCGCTACCTGGCAACATATCGAGCGTAAATGCTCTTGGCAGCCTCTGGGTCACGCGTACCCTTGATTATTGCGCGGCCGTCACGAAAAAGGGTCATCTCGAAGTCGGTGTGAGGGTCTTTGAACAGCAGAGTGTACTCGTTATGCTTAACCTGCCCGATCCGGTCGAGATTGCCGGCGAGCTCCGCCAATTTGATGGTGCCGTCTCGGGCCGGGGTAATCTGAATGGCGTCGCGGCCACAGAGTGCAGTGATTTTATCGCCCTTTTTAGCGTCCAAGAACTCAAACTGTGACTGGGCGCAGCATCGACAGGAGGGGTCCTTTACAACGTTCATCTTTTGTAAGGTTTGTTCCCAGACATCATATATGATAAGTTTTGTATCGGTCGCGCGTTTGGTCAACAAGATCTTAATGGCTTCCGTGGTGGCAATTGATGCCATGATAGTCGGTATTGTATTGAGCACCCCGGCCAGATCGCACGTTTGCAGAACTCCTTGGGGCGGAATGTTTGGGATGAGACAGCGCAGGCAAGCGGTTGCGCGAGGGATAATCGGCATCACCATCCCGTGAGTTCCAACGGCTCCGCAGTATACCCACGGTATCTCGAGTTTGGTGCAGACATCATTCACCAAAAAGCGTGTCTCCATGTTGTCGGTGCCGTCAATGATCAGATCCTGATGTCCGAGGATGTCTTCCGCATTGTTGAGGTTGAGATCCTTAATAATGTCGTGGACAACGATGTCTGAATTTGCGCGTCTCACCTTCTCAGAAGCCACGAGCGCTTTAGGCAAGTCGAGGTCTCCCTCGTCAAACAAGACCTGTCGCTGCAGGTTCGTCAGCTCGACGAAGTCCCTGTCAATGACAGTCAGCTCTCCGACGCCTGCCCGTGCCAATAAGTTAAGGACTGTCGAGCCTGTGGCTCCGCATCCCACTATCGAAACGCTGCTGTTCTGCAGTGCGGACTGGCCGTCAGTCCCGATCTCGGGGAGAATCAGTTGTCTTGAATAGCGCGCATACTCGTGCCTTGTATTCACTGCGGAGAAGTTAGCGTTGACGAGCTTATGGCAATCGTTAGGTACCATTTTTGTCCCAAACGCAAAGATTAAGTCCAATGCTTTGCTGCGCGAGCTAGGTCGAGGTTGGTTAGAGATGATTTGCTCGCGCGTCGCCGTCTGGTAGTCAGCGTCGAACGGTAATCACGGGATTGCAAGCTGCGTTCTTTATTGCGAGCGGTCGGGACCTTTGGTAGCTTGGTGCAGAACCTTCTGTTCAACCCGCGCGGCTCATTCTCTGTGCGATTGAATTGGGACTACTTGAAGGCTATTGCTATGCTGAGCAGCATCAAAAACAATACTAAGATGCTTAAGAAACTGTACAGTAAGTTCCTTTTCGTCGCGAAACTCACGAGTGCCACACTCACCCATACCAACGGAGAAACTATTATTAAGAGGACTCCTAAAGCGGTGACGCTGGGCGCACTAAAAGATTTGAGGCCCGTCAGCGCGTCTTTGAGGGGTAGCGCCGTGTTATTATTTAGACTTGGGTTAGCAGCGAAAAGCAAAATGCCAATCAGACACACAGAAATACTGACGGCAGAACAAACCGCCAATGCTCTGCCTAAAGATGAGCCCTCTCCTCTTATGATAGCATCACCTGTTTCACGTTATGACCTCAAGACCATTAGCGACGCCAAAATGACTAATACGACAGCAAAGGTCGCAGTTAGCGCTTCGTTTCGAACCTTGCCCTGCAGACGCGGCCCGACCAAGGCGCCCACAAAGACCGCTTCAAGTACAATTGCCGCGAGTAGTGGCTGCACGAAGCCGTTTGCATAGTAGATAATCGCACCGGCCGAGGTCGTCAGCCCGATAATTAGTGCGCTTGTGCCGGTCGCTACCTTGATAGGAACTCGCATGCCGAGCGTCATAACTGGTACGTTTATGATTCCCCCCCCGATACCTAAGAGTCCCGATGCGTTGCCCGCTACGAATCCGCTTAGCAGCCCTAAGAGTGGGTTTCTTACCTGATAGGTGACTATGCGCTCAGTCACGGCGTTAGTATAGCTCCCGTCCAATTGGAATCTGTTGTACTGAGCGCCGCGTAGACCGGTCGATTGCACAGCGTCGACGTCCTTGCGTCGCAGAAACATAACGGCAGCTGTGGCGACGAGGGCCGCAGCGAAGACCTCCGTAAGCAGCGTCCGGTTTATCTGTGCTGCTATTTCGGCTCCGATAATCGCTCCGAGGGTCGCCGTAGTGGCAAACCACAGAGCAAGCCGTAGATTTAACCTGCGATCTTTGACGTACGTCATTGAAGCGGCACTCGAGTTGGCTATCGTGCTGACGAGGCTCGTTGCTATAGCAATCTGGATGGGGATACCTGCGGCGAGTGTGAGAAACGGAACCAGAAGAACGCCCTCTCCGATGCCAAACATCGAGGTGATCACTCCGACGAGCACAGAAACGAAGAAAATTATGAGCAGGATTAGCGGATCCATCTGATCGCTCTTGCACAAGCAGCAGAAGCTTCGCCTAGCAACAAAGTGTTACGGTGGACAGCGTAATGCGGCAAAACGATCGGCACGATGCAATATCTAAAAGCAAATTTCAGTACTGTGCTGCCCCCTTAGCGGCGTATCCACCTACCGTCGCCTACTCTCCGGATGAGTAAATAAGTACACTAAGCCGACACCCGGAATCGAACCGGGATAAGCCGCTCTGCAGGCGGCTGCGTAGCCATTCCGCCATGTCGGCACAAGTCGATGTGCGTAGGCACTCGATCATCGTGCGCAACTGACTTAACGGCTGCGATCAGGACAAAATATGCCCACAGTTTGCAATCGTTAGCCGAATGAGAATGCAGAAATGCGTCGCCAAACGACTCGTTTTGGGCCTCCTGATCGGGATCCTGTCGGGGTATCGCGCAGTGGCGCGGGGACGATGATGGGGTCAGACGCCGTAGTAGCGCTCAATTGTGGTGGTAAAACTTGTTCGCTTTGGTTTAAACCTTCTGTGGATGAGTTTAAACCGTCACTTGTCGAAATAAGGAATGCAGTTTGGCCGTCTTGCGTGATCTCAAGGAGATGAGCCTTCTTCCCTATTAGGTGGGCATACGTCCTGGGCAGACGGAGCTGCGGGTACGTCCCGCCGTTGCCGGTCGCCTTGCCTATCTTTGCATCGCCGACGTATTGTAGAGCGCGGGTCCTGATTTCTCTCTTGGACATATTGAACATGATTGACAATCTTATTGATTTGCACTGCTTTTAAAGTTCTCGAATTCGGCTAGATTCACACTACCGCCTCGAATCCCCACACGCCCTTCAGGATCGGTTATGACACTTAATCCCCGTGCTTCCGTCTTTCGGCGTTGCGCCTTTGCAATGCTTTCCACTGGATCTTCTTCTGTCAATACAGTTATCACGAAGTCTTCTACCCCACTACAGAATATGCCGCACGAGTCCGAATCATTTCAATCTGTGGGGGTGCAAGCCCTCCTACTTCAGTCGAAGCAGAGTCGTACCCCAATCCTGCTATCTGTTAAATAGTCCGACGCACGAGTGAGCGCTGAAATATTTGCAGTCCCTTGCAACTGTGAACAAACGAATATGAGCGCCTCGGACCACTCAATTAACAACCTTTTAATATGATCCTCATTTTCTTACGTTGTTTGATATTCAGGGGCCTTTAATGAGGATTGAAACATCTCAGATCGTTATTACGACCGAAGAACGACTCGATGGTGACAAAGCGCGCGCCGTTCGGGGTTTCTTCGGCACGTTATTCAAAACGGTCCCTGCCTTCCACGGGCACGATGGAATGGGGCTCGTCTACCTGATCCCGATCCTGATATTAAATCTGATCGTGGCGGTCGGCAAGGCGGGCTTCGTTGTTGAGTATTTGAGCAAGGTCCGGCCCGATCTTCTTGTACAATGAAAACTCCACCAAGCTTAAACGGGGCGATCAATCACTTCAGAAACTTTCTGGTATCTGGGGGGGGACTCACTCTCGCGCTTTTTATTCTGATTCACGGTTTTATTTTTGGGTTCTTATTTCACCTTTATTTGACCACGAACACAGATATTGGCCTATATTTTGCGGACGCCTCAAAACTCGCAAGCGGTTTGTTGCCGTACCGCGATTTTACCTTCGAATATCCTCCACTGTCTCTGATCTTTTTTGGTTTACCCAGGATAATAACTTCTTCTGATGCGCTCTATACCAAGATTTTCCAGTTCGAACTCCTGGTTTTCGATATTATCGGACTTCTTCTGATATTTGATATCGCCCGTCGGTTAGAAGAGGCCCCTTGGAAAGCACTGTCAATTTATACCCTGGCCGTGTTGGCGGTTGGGCCGATCATCATTCAAACGTTTGACATCATTCCGGCCGTCATGACGCTCGCAGCTATCTATCTCTTCTGGCTTGGGAAGCATAATGCCAGCTGGGCCGTGTTAGCCTTGGGTACATTGATTAAGATATACCCGATAGCGATTGCACCTATCTTTTTGCTCATCTATTTCAAAAACCGTCAACTCAAACAAATCCGAGATGGGGCGGTCACCTTTCTCGCCGTTTGCATAATCACGATCCTGCCTTTTATTATTCTGGGATCTGGCAGCATCCTGAATTTGGTAAGCTATCATAGCCAGAGAGGAGTAGAGATAGAAAGCACGTATAGCGCAATTGTACTCGTTCTGGCTAAGTTGGGCTTCACCACAGTTAGCGCAGAGTACTCGTTCGGTTCGCTGAATATCGTAAACCCGGCGGCCACGGTTCTCGCTAAATTCTCACCCTACATTATGGTGGTCAGTTTGCTGATAGTTTACTGGTTTATCTACCGACAGGTGAAACCGGGCAAAAGCCAATTTACCCGTCTCGGTGCTTATGCCTTACTGATACTAGCGACCACGATGGCCACCAGCAAAATCCTTTCGCCGCAGTATTTCGTTTGGCTAATACCCATTTTTCCGCTAATATGCGGCCGATGGCGCACACCGATTTTAGCGACTTTTGTCCTCATCGGTGGACTCACCTACGATATTTTTCCCTTGCATTACGCTGAGCTGCAGAATTTTCAAGCCACCGCGGTGGCCATCCTCGTGGTCCGCGACATCCTGTTAGTCCTGCTTGCAATCTTGGCGGTGGTCTCCTTGAAGCGGATGGATGCTTCGAATGAGTCATCGGATCCGCACGCCCCGGCCAATGTGATTATACAATAAGGCAAAGCCCAATAAGAGTCACCAACTGTCCGCACTTCCAAAGAATTTATCGTCGAGGTTGGCAAGGGCTCCGCGTTGCTACTTTCCACTAAACTTAGAGTTGCAGTTATTCAGGAGGTGTGATGAAATATCGACGGGGTTTCGGGGTATGAGTTGCTTCGTATTGTGATCCTTAAGGCATGATTCGCCCTGTCAGAGTGTCCCGCATGTCTCCTTTGAGAAATGCAAGAACGTTCTGCACGTCTTCAATGGTCACGATGCGTCCTGTCACCAGCTTACGCGTTTTTACAGCTTTTGGCAACTCTAGGAACAGTTTAAACCCTAATAACGGGCGTCAAGCTTCGTTTTGGCCAGGTAAGTGAGGAACGCCCTGCATAATTGAGAGATTTCGCCTTTGATTCGTGGCTACGAAACTTGTCGAGGGCGTACGTCAGTAACGCCTCCATACGCGCTTTGCTTATCCTTCATTGTGTGGATTCCCAGAATGCTGCGGCGGCACGCCGCGGCCAGCCAAGCGAGTAGCGTGACAGCCCGGCCAGCCGGAAGGTGAGAAATGGTTCAACCTCTTCGGGCGTGTAGTACAGTTCTAGCGCTGCGAGGGGCACACTAACGCCGCTGCTATCGTCGCCGAGCCTCAAAGCTTGTTGGCTCGTGTGTTTTTGTTGGTGGAACAGACCTTCACCGCCCTTATTTTCATATTCGAGACGGTGTCGCCAAGCGACTCGCTTTTTTGCTACGTCGAGCTGCATCCAACAGGATGAAGCGCAGTCAGAAAGACTACAACGAGCCAAACTAACTGTAGGTCATTCTCCGAACGTGATATGTAGCTTTGAGTTCATGAATCGGAGCGAGAAAGACCCGAAACGCATCATAAAAGCTGCTATGCCCGAAGAAAAGTACGGCGCACATTCAGTGAGACCATGTAAAGGAGGCGGCATCTTAGTTGAAGGCACGTTCGACAAGCCGTTTTCAATGGAAACACTATGTCGGATTCTGCGTGATACGGGCAAATGCGCTGAAAAACTCGGCGTGGCGCGGCTCTTCTACGCAGGATGCAGTGTCACTTTATACAGAAATGGCAGGGTTGACGTTCATCGCGTCCAATCGACTGAAGAAGCCATAGAGATTCTTGACGAGGTGAAAGTAATAGTCCGCGAGGCGTTCGTGCAGGGCGATTAAAGCTCCAGCCTTGTGGCGAGTCGAGTGAGCTTGACAATATTATAACGTCGACGCCCAGGTCCACCAGTGATTTCCGCTATAGTTCCACAAGACCGCTACGCCTATTCCGATGAGTTGCGACGTTAAGTAGTATAGACCAAATAGACTCGTCAGTAACCACAGGGTCAGTAGGTTCAGTACGATCCCAACAAACCGTACGGCATGATCTCTATAAAGGGCCGTGAGTGTGTATCGAAGCCCGCTTGTGACTCTATCTCTGAATGTCCACGACCTGTTCAAAATGAAGTTAGACAATAGACCTGCTTCTATGGCAATGACTCCCGATAGCAGATAATAAACCCCGAGTTCAGTAAACGCATATAGTACCGTTAAATTCAAAATAACGCCAACTGCGCCCACGGCGACAAATTTCAAAAAACGATGAAACTCTCCGGATCGCAAAAAGAGACTCGACGTATGATGGAGATAATCGACTGCGTTTTTCGCTCCGAGTTTGCTCACCCCACTCCCCCGCTTGTCAAACGTATAGCCGACCTCTGAGACCGTCTTATAATCTCCTTGAACAAGGATCTCAAGCAATATCTTATAGCCTACCGGGCTAAGGTTTGCGTCGGCAATGACGCTCTTTTTGAAGGCGAAAAACCCGGACTCGGGGTCCTTGATGCTGCGTATCTCTCTGAAAAGCGTTCGGGCGAGAAGGTCGGCACCTTTAGATAGTAATTGTCTTGAGAAGCTGAAACCTTCCAAAGCGCTTTGCTCAGCAAACCGACTTCCGATCGCTATATCCGCTCCATTTTGCACGAGCGAAACTAGTTCTGGTATCTTTTCGGGAGGATGTTGTAAGTCAGCGTCCATGACGACTACTAAGTCATAATTCGCTGCTTGAATGCCCGTCAGCACGGCGGTAGCGAGCCCCCTCTCGCCCTGTCTTCGTATGACCCGCACCCGATCACCGTTTGACTGCTGTGACGCAACTTTCCACGTTTCGTCAGGGCTATCGTCATCAACAATCACGATCTCAAAAGGATCCCCCAATGATCCCATGGAACGATGGATTCGTTCCAGAAGTTCGGGAACGTTCTCCCGCTCATTGTAGGTGGGGATTACGATAGACGCGCTGCTGTTCGGCATAGATCTCCGGAAGCTCGACGCTGAGCGCCGTTACGTTCCTGTCAAAGGGAAGGTTGTCATTCTTCCCATAAGAGCCTTTCATCGGGGCCGAGAGAAACCAGACGTCTTTTCGGCAAAAAGAGCTGAAACGATGCGGCCTGAAAACTGCAGCTAGTGCAGGTTCCGGCGCAAATGCGCCATGAACCTATCATCATCAGGTGCGACTGTAGGCCACACGAGGCAGGTCGCCGGACAACGAAGTAGGGTCGCGGGTGGTTCCGTCAGTACCTATTCGGACTTCCCGTAGCCGTTATCTCTGCACGCACAGAGAGGCGACATCTGCCGCAGCTGATCAACGATCTCGGGGAGGACTTCGTTTACGTATCGTACATCTGCTTCCGTTGTTTCTCTGCCTAAGGTGAGCCTCAGACTGCCGTGAGCATCAACGGGGTCCAGGCCGATCGCCAGCAGCACGTGTGATGGTTCAAGCTTCTTTGACGAGCAAGCGGAACCAGTGGATCCAGCAATCCCCTTTGCGTTCAAGCGGAGCACTAGCGACTCCCCCTCGATGTAGCTGAAGCTGAAATTGGCGTTGTTCGGAAGACGGTACTCCTTTCCACCATTGAGCCGAGTGTCGGGTATTTCTCGCAGTACGGCGTCGATTAGCTGATCTCTGAGTCTTTGTATACGCACATTATCCGCGAAATCTCCTAGCGCCAGTCGCATTGCCTCACTAAAGCCAATAATACCCGACACGTTCTCGGTGCCGCTTCTGAGGCCGCCCTCGTGGCCGCCACCGAAAATGAGCGGTTTCAGTTTGGTGCCCTTCCGAACGTAGAGGCATCCGACCCCTTTCGGTCCGTATATCTTGTGTGATGACACGGAGAGCATGTCCACATTGAGAGCGGCCACGTCCACTGGAATCTTCCCGACGCTCTGGACAGCATCGGTGTGCATGTAGATGCCGTGTGATGCTGCGATCGCTCCAACCTCAGCTATGGGCTGTATTGAGCCGATCTCGTTGTTAGCGTGCATAATTGATATGAGTCGCGTGTTGTCCCGAATTGCCTCTTCCACTTCGCCGGGATTTATCCGGCCGTCATCATCGACAGAAACGTAAGTCACCTCGTGCCCACGCTTCTCAAGAAACTTGCACGTCTCGAGAACCGCGGGATGTTCGATCGCGGAGGTGATGATATGGTCGCTCTCGCCACTGCGATCGCGTAGCACTCCACGCAAAGCCATATTGTCCGATTCAGTTCCCCCTGACGTAAAAACGATCTCAGGCGGGGTGGCTCCAATCGCGTGTGCTATCTGTTCTCGCGCGTCCTCGATCGCTTTGCGTGCCTCAAGCCCATAGGCGTGGAGGCTCGAGGGGTTTCCGAAGCGCTCTAAAAAATATGGGCGCATCACTTCGAGGATCTCAGGGCGCATCGGAGTGGTCGCGGCGTGATCAAGATAAATCATGGTCTCACATTGTGTCGGTTGTTGAACGTCGTACTTAACCTCTCTCTTTGACGCATAAGGCTTTGGCACATTTAGAACTAGCGAACGGCTGCCCCCCCTGCGCGAAAGCTGCCTGCCTCACGCCCCGACCACCTTGTAGTAGTATGTGTATCCATTAGAGTAGATCTTGTCAACTCCTGTGGTGTGGTTGTCAATCGCTCCGATGCCCCCGCTCCATTGCGTGGCGTTTTGGGGGCTGAGCTTCCATTGTCCGTTCACAAGGTGGTTGTAGTAGTACTTTGGCGGCGTCGCCGTGAGGAACAGGTAGTTGATTCCGGTGTGACCTTCGCCATTCCATTGCTGCAGGTATGCGGGATAGACGAAGTTGAGCACGGTGTAGTTCTCCAGCGGACTGTCCGGAGGGTGCATCACCAAAGCGCCGGTATAGTACCAGTAGATAATCTCGTCTCTATAGTCGGTCATCGTGGCGTTATCAGGGTCTTTTCCAACGGTCCAGAGAGCGGCAGCGGTGACCCGGGCGTCGGGTGGCGCAGTTATCGTGAAGGTTGTGTCATAGTTCACCGCAAGGACGGTCGCATTCACCGCCGCTAATATCAGGAGCATCGCAGCTAAGGAAGGAGCCAGCCACCTCCTGTTGACTGGCACCCGGCCGCGTGATACCAAGATCAAACCTACGGTGGCGATGATGCCATAGATAAAAGCGACCCAAACGATCAGACGGCTGCCAAGATCTAGGGACGGAAGCGCTTCGATTGAGCTGAGGTAAGCAGGAAGCGTGCTTGTCGCGATGTAGAACTGCAAAAAAAATCCAAGCGCTGTCACAGCCGCGAGCAAAATAAGACTTAATAAGAGGTAACGTATATAGGTAACATCCACCTGATCCGCTTCGTGGCTGTCGGGGGATACTGAATGAGCAGCTGCATAAACAACGAGGGGAGCAAGGGGCAGAAAGAAAGGCAGGTAACCTGACTGTAATCGCGTTGCGAGGCAGTACACAATCGCTCCAGCTCCAAGCACAACCGTCAACGCAGCGGCAGATCGTCGGTAATCAGTTAAACCCGCGAGCGTGTTCCTCAGACGCCCTAGCAATTGCGTGGTGGCTGCACGCGACGCTTCCATACGCCAAAAAACAGCGTAGCACAGCACAGAGGCTGCATAAAGCGCCGCCAGACCTACCGCCGTGTAAAAGAAGAGACCGACATACACGCCGTTGTAGCCGTTAAGCACGTAGTAATAGCCCCACCAGGGCACAAACATAGCAGCGATGTAGACGGGAGCCGCGTATTTGAGCGAGGATACGAGGAACGGCATAGTGAGTATCCCGATGGCTAGAAAGCTCAGATGGTGGGTGAAGATGGTCGCGAGCAGTATCGCTGTGAGCATCGAAAACGTATACGCGCGCGAGGTGCGTCCGACGTAGTGCAGGTAGAGGAACAGCAGCGCGCCGCAAAACAGGATGAAGCCTACGTTCTCTTCGATCATGAGCGACTGTTGGTGCGTGATGCCCTCGAACATGCCGATGAGAAGAATCATCACTGGGATCGCCCAGCTCGTCA
>Ga0181523_10000859_pt1 | contig 34002 bp, 28 predicted proteins | sample PEATcosm2014_Bin_43_FD_119752 | JGI IMG/M metagenome (GOLD analysis project Ga0181523, IMG submission 119752) | Peatland microbial communities from MTU Mesocosm Facility, Houghton, MI, USA - PEATcosm2014_Bin05_30_metaG | ecosystem: Environmental > Terrestrial > Soil > Wetlands > Peat | place... | reverse complement strand
CTTCGCTTGGTCTCCCGCGCCTGTTCGATGGCGATGCGTAACTCTCTGAACCGCCGTACGCGGACCCGCATCTACGGTGGTGTGGCAGGGGAGGACGGGCGACCGTCCCCCCTATGCCGATTCCTGGACTGGAATTTCGAGTTGACAGCCGAGCTGGCGCTGCGATCTTTTCCGCAAGTCAATCCGTGTAGCACGGGGAGCAGGGGCCCGGAATTTGAGAGTGCGTTTCTCGTGCGGTGATGGAGGCGGTGAAGGACTTTTTGGACAAGGCAGAGAACGAGCGGCTCGAGCTGGAACGAGGGCCATGCGGTTTAGGGGGCCAGGGAGCCAAAGGCGGCTACACCACCTGTGCCAAGGGCAGTCTCCCGTCGGGACGAAATCACAATTGACAGGGTGCCCGCGCTACCCGATGCTGTAGACCCCGCGAGTAGGAGCCCGGTCATGAACCTAAGATTGCTTTCGCTCACGGTCTTAGCGGCTGTCCCCCTGCTGGTTTGCGCCCAAGAAATCAAACTGGTGAATTGTCGGCCCCTCGAAACCACGGGATATTTTGTCGGTCCGGACGAACTGTTGGATGGGGACAGAGTCTGCCAGAAAGCGAAGCCTAAAACGCCGGATCTGGAGGCGAAGCCGGAGCAATCAAAGGGTTTACTGGAACCGGACAGTTCGGGAACTGAGCCGATGAGCGTGGCGGAGGTGGCCAGAGCGAACAGGAAGAAGGCCGCCACGGCTAGGGACGCTGCTCCGGATCAGCCTCCCACTGCACCAGCCTCCGACGCGCCAGCGCCGGCACCCAGTGTAGAACCCGCGACGACTGTGCCCGGACCAGTTCGACCGAACGAACCTCCACCTGTGCCTGTTCCCGCATCTCCGCCGTCGCCGTCCCAGAAGCCAGAAATGGTGTTGCCGGTGAAACCGCCACCGAGCGAAGTGGCTGCCGCGCCCGTTGCCCCAGTTTCACCCGCTACCCCGCAACCTGTGCCTCCGATGGCAAGCGCGTCGGCTGCGCCTGTGGCTCGCTTCGAACGTGATGCACCGGTTGCCCCGGGCACACCTTCCGCCCCACCCGAGATAGACCACGGATTCTCCGACGCAAATGCGGTAGAAACCGCGGTGACCGTAGCGCCGGCGGCCACGGCGCCGACCACTCGCGGGCCCGGGGGTTCCTCTTCGGACCGCGCGGTGCAGATGGGAGCGTTCGACAAACCTCGAGTGCAGGGGGCCGACGCGGCGCCAGAAACGCACCAAACGAACTTTCTTCCCGGCGATACCGAGGGAGTTCAGGAAGGGCAGCTCGCGGAATGTACGAAGAACATTACGCTCGGCAGCTTGAGAGGCGAGAGGCTCGTGCTGGGCACGCCGGGATGGGCGGAAAAGTGGATTGAGAAAAACCGGAAGGGCTTGGCGAAGATCTGTTTTTCGGATACGCCCATGCGAGGAGCGAAAAACTACTTGATCGTCTTCTACACGACTCCGGAAAAAGGCGGAGGAGCGGACAACACCAATGCGTCTCTGCCTGTTCGGCAAGAAACGGCGGCGGGAGGCGTGGGCGTGTTTACGACCAAGCATGGCTCAACGTGGTATTACGCGGTCGACCAGAACGTCGGGGTGACGGTTCTGACCCACGATGACGCGGACGGAGCGCAGGCGCAGCCCGGACAAGTGTGGTACGCGACGGCCTATACGGAAGAAGGAGTGCCTGTGGCGGAGCGCTGGCCGGAAAAAGCGAAGAATGCAGCCCGCGACGCGCAGGAGCATGTTTCCGAGGAATTGCTGAGTGAGGTAGTCGAGGACCTGCACAAGAGGTAGCGAGAAGCGATTCGACTGAAGCGCTGGAAATTCCGGCCCACCTGAAATGAGGGTGGGCCTTTCGTTTTCTGCGGGGGGAAGGAAAGGCCTCAGGCCGGGAAGGCATGAGCTACAATTCTTTCGGCGTGCGCCGCTTTTCTTTTTGGGGCAGCCGACCAAGGACGGGAGGAAGCCAGATGGAGTATCCGCGATTTGGATTGGAAGGGCAGGTGGCGCTAGTGACCGGGGCGGCGCGAGGATTGGGGCGTGCGATTTCGTTGGCGCTGGCGCATGCGGGGGCGGACGTGGCGCTGGGATTGCGCGACGTGAACTCGGATTCGGGAGTGGCGGCCGAAATTCAGAAGATGGGGCGAAAGGCGCTGCCGCTGCAGATGGACGTCAGCGAGAAGGATCAGATTTTCCAGGCGGTGGACGCTGCCGTTACGCACTTCGGGCGCATCGACATTCTGGTAAACAATGCGGGGATCGCGCCGGAAAATCTGGCAGAGAATGTGCGCGAGTCGGATTTTGATGCGACCGTGGCGGTGAATCTGAGGGGCACGTTTTTTGCGAGCCAAGCCGCGGGGCGGGTGATGATCCAGCAGAAAAAGGGAACGATCATCAACATGAGCTCTCAGGCCGGGTTTGCGGCGCTGCCGACCGAGTCCATTTATTGCATGACCAAGGCGGCGATTGCGCATTTGACGAAATGTTTGGCGGTGGAATGGGGCAAGCACGGGATCACCGTCAATGCCGTGGCGCCGACGTTTATTCGTACGCCCGGGACGGACGAGTATCTTTCGGATCCAAGGCACTTGGTGGACACGGTGGAACGCATCGCGGCACTTCACCGCATCGGCGAGCCGATGGAAGTGGCTGGCGCTGTGGTTTTCCTTGCCTCACCGGCGGCATCGCTGATCACCGGCGAGACCATTTTGATCGATGGCGGCTGGACGGCACGTTAGAGCAGCTTTCTACGTGCCCTGGGGGTGTGCGAGGTGGTGCTCGTGCAGCAGGTCCTTGCCGTAGTCGTTGCCATCGGGGGTGCGCACGACAGAGTGAATGTGCTGCTGTGTGGGCTTTTTGTGGGATCAGCAGCAAACTTCCGCAAGTTTGCCGGATAGCTTCAATCTACCATGCAATCAGGAGGATGGGCTTCAGTTGGGTGGGGACTGCCAATAGGCTTGATGGCCTAGATAGTCGTCATCAGGGAGATTGGCGATGATCATGCGGCGGAGGTCGAGCGCATGGATGGGGCCCTGGTTCTTATAGATGACTTCGCCGTTGGGCTTGAGGAGCATGGTGAAGGGAACCGCCGCGTTCCAATCGGGATCGAAGGCAGCGAGTTGGGCGTAAATATCCGTGGAACTAAGAATGAGGTTGTGGCTGGTGGCGTGGAGTTTTCTGAGTGCGGCGAGGGCAGCGGCTTTCTCGTCAGGATAGTTGATGCTGACGGTGACGACTTCAAAGGAGCGATGCCCGTACATGCGGAGCATGGTTTGGATTTCGGGCATTTCCTGAACGCAGGGAGCGCACCAGGTGGCCCAGAAATTGACAAGGCGGAGTTTGCCGGAGGTATTTTTGCGTAGCGTCTTGAAGTCATCAATGGTGGCCGGCTGGAGAGTGACCGGCTGGCTTTCGATTTCGGCGAGTTCTTCCTTGCGGCCTTCTTCCTTGTAGATCCACTTGGTGGAGCAGCCGACAGAGGGAGTCTTCGCGCGGGTGACCGGTTTATCGGCGAGGATGGCGTCGATGGCTTGGCGGGCATCGCGGCGGGTGACCAGGTTTTCGCGGGGATTATTGTCCACGCGGCCCTCGTAACGCAGCTTGCGCTGGGCGTCAAAGATGAACAGGTGAGGTGTCGCGGCAGGGCCATAAGCGCGAGCGATTTTCTGGTCTTCGCCATCGTAGAGGTAAGGGAAATTGAAGTTTCGATAGGCGGCGCGGATTTTCATGTCCTCAAAGGAATCGCCAACGTCGGTGTAGCCCATCTCGTCTAGGCGGACGGCCATGGGATTGTTGGGCTGAATGGCGATGAGCGTGACGCCGCGATCCTTGTAATCCGCTGCGAGTTGCTTGATGCGGGTCTCGTAGAGTTGCGCGGTGGGGCAGTGATCGCAAGTAAAGGCGATGACCAGAACCTTGCTCGTGGCGAATTCGGCGAGGCAGTGGGTGTTGCCATCGATGCCGGGAAGGCAAAAGTCGGGGGCGGAAGCGCCGATAGCCAGTGGAGCGGGGCCGTGCTGCTCGTCGGCCGGGGTGGGGAGAGCGGCGTGGAGGCCAACGAAGAGAAGGGCGAGCAAGCCAAGAATCCGGGTGGAAGATGAAAGCATGGGAACCTCGATAGCGGGATTATACAGGGGCTGGTTTGCAGGGAAAGTGACGGGAAGCACTTAGAAAGGGAAGAGGCGAAGGGCGGAGGAGCAGAGGGGGCGCAGGGAGAGCGGAGGTTTGGGAGGCAAGCTGCGGCCGTCGAAATCCTAAGGCGATCCTGATCGGATCGCCTCAGCAGGGCAGCGCGTTCCTGGATGAGCGGGACTCGAGTTGGACGTGGAGGCCGTGGCGGGGCCGGAGGGTGATGGAGGCTAACGGTTGGACGGTGTGACCCGGGAGCATGGGGAAGCGGAAGTGTTGGGCGATGGTGGCTAGGACCAGTTGAGCTTCCATCAAGGCGAAGGAGTTGCCGATGCACTGGCGGGGGCCGAAGCCGAAGGGGAAATAGGCGAAGCGTGGGATTTTTTTGAGGAGGTCGCCTTCCCAGCGTTCGGGGAGGAATTGCTCAGGATCGGAGAACCAGCGGGGATCGCGATGGACGACCCAAGAGACGGCGGCGATGCCGGTGTGTTTGGGAACGGGGTAACCCGCAAGAGAGTGATCCTCGACGGCGAGTCGAGCCATGGCCCAGGCGGGGGGATAGAGGCGCATGGATTCAGAAATGACATGGCTGGTGTAGGGGAGACGGGGGAGATCGTCGAGAGTGGGAGTGCGGCCATGGAGAATGGAATCGAGTTCGGCGTGGAGTTTCCGTTCGACGCGAGGATTTTGGGCCAGGAGCATCCAGGTCCAGGAGAGCGTGCTGGCGGTGGTTTCGTGTCCGGCAAGGAAGAGCGTGAGTGCTTCATCGCGGAGTTGCTGGGTGGTCATGCGGGAGCCGTCTTCATCCTGGGTGTGGATGAGCAGAGAGAGAAGGTCGCCGGCATCGTCGTTGGAAGCGCGGCGCTGCTGGATGATGCGGTCCATGATATGCGTGAGATTGCGAACAGCGCGCTTGGCTTGCCGATTGCGGCGGGTGGGGAGCCACTTGGGAGTCATGACCAGGCGGCGAAAGTCGGCAGTGTATTCGAGGAGAACGTGGAGATTTTCGCCAACCTGCGGGGCGTCGCGCTCGACGTCGGCGTGGAAGAGTGTTTTGCCTACGATGCGAAGTGTTAGGCGCATCATGGCTTCGTGAAGATCGATGGATTGACCGGGCTGCCAGGAAGCCAGGAGGTCGCTGGCACAGTCGGTCATGGTGGAGGCGTAGTTGGCGATGCGGTTGCGGTGGAAGGCGGGCTGCATCATGCGGCGTTGACGGAGCCAGAAATCGCCTTCACTGGTTAGCAGGCCGTTGCCAAACAGATGGCGATTGGCGCGGAGGACGCGGCCTTTGATGAATTTTTTGGCGTTGTTGACGATGACGTCTTCGATGTGGTCGGGATGAAAGAGGAGAAAGGTGCGGATGTGGAAGAAGCGCAGGCAGACGATGTCGCCGTATTGGCGAGCGGCGCGGGAGATGAAGCCGAGAGGATCCTGACGGAGGGGGCTGCGAAGGCCGTCGAAGAAACCCTGTTCGGGGCCGGGAGGGTAGTGGGGCATGGAGAGATGGTAAGCGAGGGAGGGGGAAATTGAAAATGGGCAGAGCGGCTGAGGAGAAGAAGTGCAAGCGTGATTCCTCACTTCGCGGACTATGTTCGGAATGTTTTTTTGCGAGAAATCGAGGCGAGTTGCGGGGGTCGAGATCCTGAGGCGACCCTTGCCGGACAGGATGACAGGTGTTGTTCTCTCGGTTGCGGACAGGGGGCGCAGCCTTGCTGTGCCCCTACGAACAGGGCGTGTCGTTTGTGGATTCAGTGTTTGTGGGCGCCCGCGAACTTTACTTGGCCGCGCAGGACGGTGATGGAGGACGCGGGCAATTCCACCTGAGTGTTGGGGTCGGCGGTAATGGTAGAGGCGGCCACCGGGCCGTCGGGATCAGCGGTGAGGGTGGCGGGATGCCACTGATATTGGGCTTTGCCGAACGTCTTTACCGAGACTTGGCCGGAGAAGGAGCCGGAAGCAGTTTCTGAGGCGTCCTCGAATGAAATTTTGACGGAGTGAGGATTTTCCTGATCTTTGTTGATAATGAGCAGCGACCAATCGCCATCCGGGCGATGAACGGCGTAAGCGGTGACCAGCGCGTTGCCGGCGCCATCGAAGATGTCGCTAGCGGCGTTGAACAGATGGTGTTCGCCGCTGCCGGGTTGCACCCATTCGAGATTGATGAGCTGGCTGGAAAAGAATTGGGAGAGAGGCTGCTGGATTTTCAGATCTTTGTCGGTCGAGAACATGGCAAAGGTTCCGCGTGAGCCGTTGATGCCACGGCCGATGGGAGAAGGCATGTAATGGAAATAGTAGACGGCCTGGCCGCCACCATTGAGGAAGGAACAGATGTAATCGGCTAGCCAGAGACCACCGAAGATGTCGGGGAAAGCTTCGGAATCGACCCAGGAAAGATTTGATTCGGTGATGAGAAGAGGAACATCACTGGGAACACCGTCCTGACGCCAAATTTTCATGATGCCGGTGACGAGTTTGGGTTCGTCGTAGAGATTGCTCCACTGAATTTTGCCGGGTTCGTAGGGATAGTGTTCGAAGGAGAAGAAGGCGAGTTCGTCGAGCTTGCCGTGAGATTTGAGATAGTTGATGAAACGGCGCGTCCACGAAGTTTGGCCGGAGGCGTCGGGCCAGGTTTCGATGTCCTTGTTCACGCCGGTGAAGATGGGGCCGCCCAGTTTGAGTTTGGGATCGACACGATGAAGCGCGGCGGCGAACTGTATATAGAACGAGGCGTAGTCTTCGGGATTCATGAAATGGCCGTCGGGTTCTTCGCCCATTTCCACGTGGGAGATGGGATAGCCGCGCTTTTCGAGGTAGGTGAGCTGGTTGGCGGCGTCTTCCGGAGTGCTGTAGATCATGGCGATGGGAATCATGGCCGGGAGACCGCGTGTGAATCCGTTGGGGCCGAAGAAAAGATCGAAGCCGACTTGATCGCCAGCGTGCTCGTCGAGGTCGGTGGGTTCATGCCACGGATCGACGGAGGAGCAGTAGGTCATGGTCTGATCTTGATCGGGGGTGTGGCGAACGAGGTCGTGGAGCTTGCCGTCGGCGGAGCTTGTGCCGAGATAGATTTCACGAATGGCGTAGCCGAGACAGTTGCGCTTGTCGGCGCTGCCGTGGGTGTCGCAGGTGTTGGAGGAGGCAGTCATCAGGATGCGGATGAATTGGGCGGTGACCGGAGCGGAGGAGAGTTGCAGAACGGGATTACCACCCTTACCGTTGGTGACTACGCCGCCGGGAAAGGCTTGCCAAACACCGGAAGTGGGCTTGCGGATGCCATCTTCACCGGTGAAATACTGAACGACAAAATTCGTAGCGTAGGGCTCGGCCCAGTCGATGCGCAGGGCGGTGATTTCGCGCGGCTTGGCGAGATCGAGAACGACCCATTGCGGATGGAGTGAATCGGATTCGCCGGTGTAGGGTTCTGCGAGGTAAGGGTTGCTCTTCCAGTAGGTGTTGGGATCGCCGTCGGTAAGGCGGGAGTAGCCTTCGGTGTCCGTACCGTCATCGCGCGTGACGCCGCGATGGGGAAGCGCGTAGCCGTAGGAATGGCGAATGGGATCGGGGCCGGGCGTGGGGCTGCCGACGAAGTACCCCTTGCCCGCTCGATCGCTCCAACTGCCATTGGGATTCCAGTGCCAGGCTTCCATGTGCAGTTCGGTGTTCTGGCGATAGGTGACCGTCTGCCAGCCGGCGGAGAGAACCTGTTTGACGGTGTCCGCCACAAAGAGCTTGTCGGCAGCGTCATAGCCGAGGCGGTCGATGCCCGCGCCAAGTGCTTCGGTTGGGCGAATGGTATTGGTCGAGTGAGCGGGAGTCGCGTCGACGTAGATGGATTGCGCGAAGGTGAGTGGTGCGCTTGCGCTCGAGAGCAGCAGCGCGAGCGGCAAGTAACGGCGGTACGCGAAGAATCGGTTCATAGCGGATTCCTTGGCCAGGGCGGTTGGGGCGCTGGCGAATGAGGCGAATTAAAACGGTTGAATACGAAGGAAATGTAACGCCGAGGCGAGCTCGCGTCAATGGAAAATTGACCCTAGGCGGGCAAGCACTTGGCGATGATGAGGGTGATGTCGTCGTGCTGCTCGTGGGGACTAAAGCGGCGGACTTCGTCGACGATGGCGGACTGCAAGGCTTCGCTGGAGAGCTGGCGGTGACGGCGCAAGGTATCGATCAGACGATCTTCTCCAAATTCTTCGCCTGACGGACTGAACGATTCGGTTACGCCGTCGGTGTAGAGAACCAGGGTGTCGCCGGCGGAGAGCTGGCACTCCGCGATCGAACAGTCCCACTCTTTGAAGGCACCCAGGATGGTGGCGGTGGCTTTGAGGCGTTCGAGAGAATTGTCCGAACGCAGGAGAAGTGGCGGAAGGTGGCCGCAGTTGGCGTAGCGCAGAAGGCGCGTCGAGTCGTCATACTCGCCGAAGAAGAGGGTGGCAAAGGCGGCGTCGGCGGTGTTGTCGCAGAAGAGTTGGTTGACCGAGCATAAAAGGCGCTGAGGGTGATCGAGAGCGATGGCGCACTGGCTGCGGAGATTGGCCTGAAGATTGGCCATGAGCAGCGCGGCGGCGATGCCTTTACCGGAAATGTCCCCGATCACGAGACCCAGTCGGTCGCGGCCGAGAGGAAGAAAATCGTAGTAGTCACCACCGACGTGGCGTGCCGGAAGACACTGACCGGAAAACGCAAGAGTGTTGAGGGAAGGCAGAGTCTGAGGGAACAGGTGGGCCTGGACCTGCTTGGCGATTTCGAGTTCCTGAGCGGCGCGGCGCTCGAATTCGAGTTTCTCGGCGACCGTGCGGCGTTGCGCTTCGATAGCCTGGGTGACCTCGTCGAAACTGACGAGGGAAAAGGTATTGCCGTCGGGATCCTTGAAACGCGCAAAGACGCCGCCCCAAATGGGGGCAGGCTCCGCTGACGCGGAGGAAGATTCTGGAGGCTGGGGGATACGCACCTGCGCGCCATACTTCAGACGACGAAGGCGCGGAGTTTGGTGGAAGGAAACGCCGAGGCGACTCCACTCGCGGAACTTGGCAAGGACATCTTCGGTGATGAAGGCAATTTGCGTGTGGCGACCAATGAGCTTGAATTGTTCACTGGAAGGCTCGGGCGCAACCAAGGTGAGATTCGCGGTGCCATCGGGAGGGGCGACAGCCACATAGGGACGACCGGACTGAACGCGAGCGTCAAAGACCAGTTGGAAGCCGAGCTGGTTCACGAAAAAGTGCAGGCTGCGGTCGAGATCGCGGACAAAAACGGTGACGGACTGAAGACGCAAATAGGGATCCTGGCGGTCCAGGCGGACCGGGGAGCCCTCGAGCAGGTCGTCAGGGAGATTTTCCATCGGGGAGCATTATAAGGCGAGGAGGAGTGGAATGTGCGGGACGGGTGTGGCCGGCGGAGATCAGCTGCGGGAGGTGCGCTGGAAGCGACGGTAGAGAAGGAACAGCGCCAGGAGTGCGAAGAGCGCGCCGGTGGAGTCGAGCAGGGAATCCCACGCGGAAGGTCCACGGGAGGGGACGAAGATCTGGTGAATTTCATCGAGGGCGGAATAGGCGGCGGCAATCAGCCATGCGACCAGAGCCCAGGACCAGTTCCAGGCGCGGGGTTGGCGGCGAGAGCCACGAATTCCACGATAGAGAAGTAAACAGAAAATGAAGTACTCCACGAAATGGGCGGATTTGCGGATCAGATGATGAATGTAATCGAGGTTGTCCTGAGAGATGGCCGGGTAGAACCAGCGAAGAATCGGTTCGATGAGGCGGCTGGTATGTTCTGAGGAGAATCCATCCGTGGAGGCCAGGAAAATGAGCATAGCCCAGACGATAGCGGGCCACCAGGCGCGCAGCCAGGCCGGAATGCGGGAAGAAGGAGGAACGCGTCGGCGGACCTCTTCGAGGGATGGTGCGGGGCGGGGATTACGCCAGGGTTCGCTAGGGGACATTACTCAATAGGTTTCCACTCACCATTGTAAACGAAGGAGTGAGAAATAGCAGGGGGAGAAGGGGAAATGGAAAAAAGGGAAACCCTCATCCTTCCGAGGGGTGAGCTACAGCGTGCCTGCGCTGCGTGTGGTCGATTGGGCTGTGAACGTAGAAGCGGCGGCAAGGCTGCCGCACTCCGGGATTACTCCATGCGGTAGTTCGGGGCTTCCTTGGTGATGACCACGTCGTGGACGTGGGATTCGCGGAGGCCGGCGGCGGTAATGCGGATGAAGCGGGACTTTTCGGTGAGCTCCTTTAGAGAGCGAGCGCCGACGTAGCCCATGCCGCTCTTGAGACCGCCGACGAGTTGATCGGTTAGACCCGCTAGCGGGCCCTTATAGGCGACGCGTCCTTCAACACCTTCGGGAACGGACTTGCCGCGTTCAGCGTTTTCTTGCGAGTAGCGATCGGCGGAGCCGGCTTCCATGGCGCCGGTTGAACCCATGCCGCGATAGGACTTGAAGGTGCGGCCCTGGTACAGAATGGTTTCGCCCGGAGCTTCTTCGGTACCGGCAAAAAGGCTGCCGATCATGACTGCACTCGCGCCGGCGGCGATGGCTTTGGTGATGTCCCCGGAATACTTGATGCCGCCATCGGCGATGATGGCCACGTCTGTGCCTTGCGCCGCGCGGGAGGCTTCCATGACCGCCGTGAGTTGTGGAACGCCGGCGCCAGTGACAACGCGCGTGGTGCAGATGGAGCCGGGACCGATGCCAACTTTAAGGCCATCGATGCCGAGAGAGATCAGTTCCTTGGCGCCTTCGAAGGTGGCCACGTTGCCGGCAATGATTTGCATTTCGGGCAGACGATGGCGAATCGCTTTTACGGCTTCGATGACGCGCTCGGTATGACCGTGAGCGGTATCGATGGCCAGAACGTCCGCGCCGACCTTGGCCATATCGACGGCACGCTCCAGGAAATCACCGGTGGCACCGACGGCGGCGCCAACACGGAGGCGGCCGTGGTCGTCCTTTGCAGAGCGGGGATATTCGAGTTTTTTCTGGATGTCTTTTACGGTAATGAGGCCCTTGAGGTTGAAGTCCTGATCAACGACGAGAAGTTTTTCGATGCGATGCTTCTGAAGAATTTTTTCGGCTTGCTCAAGGGTGGTGCCGACGGGGACGGTGACGAGATTGTCCTTGGTCATGACCTGCCCGACGAGTTGGCCGTGATTTTTTTCGAAACGAAGGTCGCGGTTGGTGAGGATGCCGGTAAGCCGTGTGCCGCGGGTGACCGGGAGGCCGGAGATGCGGTACTTGGTCATGATTTCGAGGGCCTGGCGGATGGTGATATCGGGAGAGATGGTGACGGGGTCCACGATCATGCCGGATTCGGAGCGTTTTACGCGATCGACTTCTTCCGCCTGACGCTCGACGGACATGTTGCGGTGAATGACGCCGATGCCGCCCTGACGCGCGATGCCGATGGCTAGACGGGATTCGGTGACGGTATCCATGGCGGCGGAGGCCAGAGGAATATTGATGGAGAGTTTGCGTGTGAAATTCGTGGTGGTGTCGACCTCAGTGGGGAGCACGGAAGATTTGCCGGGCTGTAGGAGCACGTCGTCGAACGTAAGACCTTCAGAAATCGGACCATCAATCATAAGAACCTCGCGGAGTGTGGGGTGGCGCGGGATGCGACGCGCGAGAGCACGGCCAGGAATGGCTGTGCCACATAGGGTAAAACCCGGGATGCCGGCCCTTTCCTTCGCCAGGGCAAGCACAAGGCACAGCGCTACCAGAGTACAAAAACGACGCAGCCCAGCGGGTAGGCGCTGGGCCGGTGGATGAATTCCATAGATCGAAAAAATGAATCACGGTGAATCTTCTATTTTAGGGGCGGTGGGGAGTTCGGTCAAGTTGAGTGGAAAGGTGGGCTCTTCCAATGCGGCTGTTTTGACGTCGTCGTAGCGAGTGCACTCGTCTGACCAGAAGCGATCGCAAGAATCTGGTCGCGAATGCGGTCGTAAGCGGGCTGGCCATCGAAAGTACCGAGAAGTGCTTGCGTGAAGGTCGAAGTTCCGTTTGGCTTTTTTTCTGTCGGGGAGTATCCATCAAGAAAAAATACACGCTCTCCAGCGGCTGCTTCCTCGGGATGACTTTTTGCCCATAGCGCTTGATCCGTGTCTGAGCTCTCGAGCGCTATGTGGTAGATCTCAACGCCTTGCGCGTCGTAGATTCTCGCGACCAAATAGGTGTGAAATTTGCCCCAAGGCAGCAGACCATACCAGATGCGTACCGAGCCGTTCGGAAGGACTCTGTGTTCGAGCAGAAACATTTGTAATTGTGCAATCTTGGGCGCAAATTTCGTATCGTGGAGCTGCTTCAGGTTTGGGATCTCCCGGTCGCGCTCGGCGTCACGATTCGACTCAGCGTAGGCACGTGCGAGAAGTGCGGACGCTTGCCAGCGCTCAGGCGATGCTTTGCGGAGGGGTTCCAGGAGAGATATGGCTAGCTCTGTGCTTCCCGTATGGAGGGCGGATTCTGCAAGATATTCTGAGATTTTGGCGTCCGTAGGATATTGGCGGTGAAGCTCGTTGAACTCTCTGAAAGCCTCGGACCAGTTCTCTCGACCAAAATCTTGCTTTGTCTAGCATCTGCTTTCGGTCAGGAGCAGCGAGGGACGGCTGGGTGGCCGGCTCTGGTGAAGCGCTGCTCTGCGCCAACGCCGAGACGTTAATGAGCCCACAGGCAAATGCCAAAATCACACGGCGGTTCATTTACGTAATTGCTCCAAGACCGATGCCTGTCACATAGTAGCCTTTGAAATCTTTACCTTGTCAAACGGAAGGTAACGGACCGTTCAGAAGTAATCTCGGGAGGGTGAAACCCTGAAACGTCGTAAGCAAGGTAGCACTGAGAGCCAGGGGTGGCAAAGCGGATGAGGAGTTATTTGCGGAGAGGAGAAGCGTGCTCGTAGCGGGGAGAGCGAAGAGAGCTTGCGGCACAACGTTCGCGTATTTCGGCGATGAACTGTTGCTTGTCTTTTTGCATCTGGCGGACGAGAGCTTGGTTACCGGACTCTTCGTGGGCGGCGGCCCATAGGACCATTTCCGTGAGGACGGGAGCGAGGTCGATGCCCTTGGGAGTGAGAAGGTAAATCAGCTTGCGTCCGTCGGAGGGGTCCTGTTTGGCGGTGAGGATGCCGTAGGATTCGAGCTTACGAAGACGGTCGGAAAGGATATTGGTGGCAATTTTTTCATGGGACTTGAGGAATTCCTGGAAGGTCCGGGCACCACACAACATCATGTCGCGGATGATCAGGAGCGACCAGTGATCGCCGAGCATTTCCACGGAAGCATTCAGAGGACACCCGGAACGGCGGCGGGGGCTCGGGTTGGTTTTCGGCATACCAGCAGAGCATAAGATTATCACTTGCAAATTGCAAGTGAGTTTGCCACACTGCGGGCTGCCGCGACAGAAAGAAGAGCAGCGGGCAACCTCACCTCTCGAAGGGGTGAGCCACAAACGGAATCACGGGCGAAGAGTTTTTGACTAGCCTTGCTAGGATAGAAGGGAGAGGGGACGGAGATGAGCGGCGTACGATTGCTGGTGGGAACACGCAAAGGGGCGTTCGTGCTGACTTCGGATGGGAAGCGGGATCGCTGGGAGATCAACGGTCCGCACTTTGCGGGCTGGGAGATTTACCACATGAAGGGATCGCCGGCGGACCCCAGTCGACTGTATGCGTCGCAGACCAGCGGGTGGTTCGGGCAGCTGATCCAACGCTCGCAGGATGGAGGCAAGAGCTGGGAGCCGGTCGACAACAAATTCGTGTACGACGGCGTGGCCGGAACACACCAGTGGTACGACGGCACAGCGCACCCGTGGGAGTTCAAGAGGGTTTGGCATCTGGAGCCTTCGCTGACGGACCCGGATACCGTGCTCGCGGGAGTGGAAGACGCGGCATTGTTTCGCACAACCGACGGCGGAAAAAGCTGGCAAGAACTTTCCGGGCTGCGAGGGCACGGCTCGGGGTCTCGGTGGCAACCAGGTGCGGGGGGCATGTGCCTGCACAGCATCATCGTGGATCAAAGCAATCCGGAGCGAATTTTTATTGCGATTTCGGCGGCGGGAGCGTTCCGCACGGACGATGCAGGGAAGAGTTGGAAGCCGATCAATAAGGGTTTGTATTCGAAATATATTCCGGACCCGACGGCGGAAGTGGGGCATTGCGTGCATCACATTGCCATGAATCCGGCGCGTCCGGGCGTGCTGTTCATGCAGAAACACTGGGACGTGATGCGCAGTGACAATGCCGGCGATTCGTGGGAAAAGATCAGCGGGAATTTGCCGACCGATTTCGGATTTGTGATTGACGTTCACGCGCACGAGCCGGAGACGATTTACGTGGTGCCGATCAAGAGCGATTCGGAACATTTTCCGTTGGATGGAAAGCTGCGCGTTTATCGCAGCCGCCAGGGTGGAAATGAATGGGAAGAGTTGTCGAAGGGACTGCCGGAGCGCGACTGCTACGTAAATGTGCTGCGAGACGCGATGGCCGTGGATTCATTGGATAAATGTGGCGTGTATTTCGGGACGACCGGCGGCCAGATCTATGCGTCGGCTGACGCGGGAGATACATGGAAGGCGGTCGCGCGCGATCTTCCGGGAGTGCTGTCGGTGGAGGTGCAGACGTTGTCATGATCCGGGTGGTGTTACCCGCCCATTTGCGGACTCTGGCGCGAGTTCAGGATGACGTAGAGCTCGAGATCCAGGGTGTGGTGACGCAGCGAACGGTGCTCGATGCGCTCGAAGCGCGCTTTCCCATGCTGCGCGGAACGATTCGTGATCACCTTACGCAACAACGGCGGCCATTCTTGCGATTTTTTGCCTGCGAGGAGGATTTGTCGCACGAATCTCCGGATCGACCGCTGCCCGAGGCGGTGGCGCGGGGAGAGGAACCGTTGCTGATTATTGGGGCCATCGCCGGGGGATAGGAATGCTTCGGGGACCAGGAGTTCACAAACGGGAGACGGAGAAAAGAGTTGGGTAGTCTAGGAGTAGAAGAGCAAAAGAGCTAGAGGAGCCAACCTCCTCAATCGAAAGATTATTTTTTCTAGCTTGTTTCTTATTGCACGCCGCATTGCTTGAGTCCTTGTCCGGCCAAGGAAGCTTCCATACCCTCGGCCCGTATTTGTGAGTTGACTCCCTACACTTTGGAGAGAGATGGTGTGTGCATGGAGCGCAGATCATTTCTGAAAGGCGCGGGTGTTGTGACTGTGCTGGTGGCGGGCGGAGTGGTGTGGCGCGCGCACGATCAAGGAGTATTCAGTGTCGGGCAGGGGCCCGCGTACGAACCATGGAGAGACTGGCGCGAGCAACCTGGCGAAGGAAGCATGGCGCTGGTACGCGCGGCGATTCTGGCGGCAAGTCCGCACAATACACAACCGTGGTTATTCAAGGTGACGGATTCCTGGATCGAGTTGTACATCGATACCCGTCGGAATGTTGGCGCGCTCGATCCGTATCTGCGCGAAGAGCACATTGGAATGGGCTGCGCCCTAGAGAATTTACTGCTGGCCGCGGCGGCCAATGGTTATCTGGCGACGGTGGCTCTTGCTCCGGGTAAACTTGGGCCGATTCCTGCCGAGCCGATCCCGAGGTTGGTGGCACGTGTTGAACTTGCACCCGGCAAACGCGAAGACAGCGAATTGTATGAAGCGATTCCGCGGCGGCATACAAACCGCGGAAAGTACGACATTCACAAACCGCTTCAAGCCGAATTTGTGGAGGCGTTGAGCCGATGGGTGAGCGACGACGCGAACGTAAGGGTGTTTCTGTTTACGGACGAGGAGAAACGGAAAAGGATTGTGGACATCAGTTCCGCGGCGAACAGCGAAATTTATGCGGATCCGGCGGTGGAGGCAGGGAGCGACAGGTGGATTCGGGTGCGCTGGAGTACGGTAGAAAAGTATCGGGATGGACTGACGGTTGATGCCGCCGGGCTGCCGCCGATGGGGACGGCCATTGCCAAGACGATGCCGCTGTGGATGCTCAAATGGGTGGCGTCACGCGGACCGAAGGATGGGTACTCGAAGCTGATGCTGAGTGCGCCGCTCGTGGGGATACTTGCGGTGCCGGACCGCTACGATCAGGAGAATTGTTTGCGCGCCGGGAGAGTCTGGCAGCGGGCGCACCTGTTGGCAACGGCGCGGGGAGTGGCCGGGCGGCCGTGCAATGAATCCGTGGAAATGATTGACCATGAGAAGGCCCAGGGAAAACCGCCGCAGAGAGCGGGACTGCTCGCGGAGGTTCTGGGAGATCCCGCCTGGCAGCCGACGTTTGTTTTCTATATGGGCTATCCACTGCTCCCGGCGCGAGCGAGCCCCAGGCGCTCGATAGATCGCGTGGTGCTTTGACGATTCACAAATTGTTGAGGGAGAACAGGGAGGGCCGCCATGCGAGTGGGCCCGCTGAGGGCAACGGTTTTGTTGTGGCTGGCGTTTGGTTCGGGGGCTTGGGCACAGAAAAGCGCTGTGGATGAAGAAGGGCATCCCTGGTGGAAGCACGCGGTGTTTTATGAAATTTACCCGAGCAGTTTCGCCGACAGTAATAACGACGGCATCGGCAACATTCCGGGAATTACTTCGAAACTCGATTACCTGCACTGGCTCGGAGTGGACGCGATCTGGATCGCGCCCATGTATCCTTCGCCGCAGGTGGATTGGGGCCACCACATTTCCGATTATTACAGTGTGAACCCGGACTACGGAACGATGAAAGACATGGACGCGCTGGTGACGGAAGGGAAGCGACGGAATAATCGATAGGCATTTAGCTGCTGTTGCTTGAGAAGCCCCTCTGCCTTCAGGCAGAGGAGTATGTCACTCGCTGCTCATGGCCAGGAGCCAGAAGACCAGAGTGCCAAAGGAGCAGACGGGGGCCAGCCAGCGAAGGGGACCGGAGCGACCGGTGCCCGCGACAGCCAGCGCAATTCCGGCCACGGAGAGCAAGCATCCACAGGCGTAGATGTTCTGGAGAGTCGGGTCGTGTAGGGGAAAGCCGCGGACGAACCGCGCGTAGAGATGAGTCGAGAGAGCGAGCAGCGCGGAAGCGGTGGCCAGCGAAAATCCAAGCAACGAGAATATCGAGGAACGCGTGCGAGGACGTTCATCCTTTGACCAACGGACCCAGCCCCAGAGAAGCAGGACAGGGACCACGAGAACAGTGCCAACCGCAATAGACCAAAGAATCGACGCGAGCATTCTGCCTTGAAGTAAACCTCAAGTTCATTATCGCTCTGGAGGCGGGGAAATGCCTACTGCAGCCGACCCGTGAGGGAAGCAGAGATCGCCGAAGAGCGACGAGCCACAGCAGCCAGGGGGAGAAAAATTAGTTCTTGACATATTCCCATATGGGTATGTATTATAGGGCCATGGCAAGAGCAGCGACAACTTCGGATGCCTTCAACGCCGTGGCCGAGCCGCGGCGTCGGGATATTTTGAGTTTTCTGGCGCTGCAGGAACGCCCGGTCGGGGAGATTGTGGCCGGGCTCGAGATGGAACAGCCGTCGGTTTCGAAGCACTTGCGGGTCTTGCGCGAAGTGGGCCTGGTGCATGTGCGGCGGGACGGTCGGCAAATGTTTTACCGAACGAATGCCGAAGCCATCAGGCCGCTGCATGAATGGACAGAGACATTCGAACGGATGTGGCGGCACCAACTTGCTCGCATCCGGGAGCAAGCGGAGAACAAGAGCGTGAAGTAGAGGGGAGCGCCTGGACGAACACCATTCGGGAGAATGGCGTTCCCGGGAAACTTATTTTAGAGGAGGAAATATGGCCGGGACTGCCCACAAGATTGAGGATTTCACGTTGACGGTGACGCTCGAGACGCACGTTCGCGCCGGGATCGACGCGACGTTTGCGGCGTTGCTCGACCAGGTGGGGCCGCAGAACCAGACGCCCGAGGGCGTGATGCTGAAGATGAAGCTGGAAGACTGGCCGGGAGGCCGGTGGTACCGCGATTTGGGAGATGGCAACGGACATTTTTGGGGAAACGTGCAGGCGATCAAGAGGCCCACGTTGTTGGAGATCTGCGGGCCGTTGTTCGCGTCGTACCCGCTGGTGTCGAACCTGCAGTACCGGCTGAGCGAGGAAAAGGGCGGGACGTTGATCTCGTTTCGGCACACGGCGTTTGGATTCATCCAACCGGAACACCGGGCGGGAGTGACAAAAGGATGGACGGCGCTGCTCGAGCGCGTGCGCGCTCAGGTGGACGGGGCGCGTCCCGATTGAGAGTTCAGCGGGAGAGAAGCAGTGAAAGAGTGCAAAGGGAAAAAGGTTTGCGAGTGAACCCCGAGAGGGAGACGCAAAGCCTCCTCTACCAGTGGAAATCAACTTTGGAGGCATGACGCAAAGGAGCGAGCGATGTGTCCAGCGTGCTTGGTCACGGTATCGATGATTGTGGCTGGAGTGGTTTCGACGGGGGGAGTGACGGCCTTGGCAGTGAAGAGCCTTGGGCGGAGAAAAGTTGACGGAGGGGCGAGTCGCCGAGTGAAAGCAAGTGAGCATAATTTTGAAAAGTCAGTGGAAAAGGAGAAGCAGGCATGACACAGAGCACCATTGAATGTCCGAAGGTTGTATCGCGAGAGCAGTGGTTGACGGCGCGCAAGGAATTGCTGGCGAAGGAAAAGCAGTTGACGCGGCAGAACGACGCATTGGCCGCGGAACGGCGGAATCTTCCGTGGGTGAAGGTAGACAAGGAATATGTGTTCGATACGCCGAGCGGGAAGAAGAAGCTGGCAGATTTGTTCGAGGGGCGCAGCCAGTTGATTGTGTATCACTTCATGATGGCTCCGGGTTGGCCGGCGGGTTGCCCAAGTTGCTCGATACTCGGGGATCATATCGACGGAAACGCGCCGCACCTGGCGAACCGGGACGTGACGCTGATGGCAGTGTCGCGAGCACCGCTGGCGCAGATCGAGGCGTTCAAAAAGCGCATGGGCTGGAGATTCAAGTGGGCTTCCTCGTTCGAAAATGAGTTCAACTGCGATTACCACGTTTCCTTCAGCAAGGAAGAAGTCGCCAAGGGCGAGATGTACTACAACTATAAGACGCAGAAATTCCCGAGCGAAGAAGCACCGGGCGCCAGCGTGTTCTACAAGAATGAAAAGGGAGAAATCTTCCACACCTACTCCGTGTATGCACGCGGGCTAGAGCCGGGGATGGGCGTGTACGTTTACCTGGACCTGACGCCGAAGGGGCGAGAGGAAGCTGGGTTGCCGCATCCGATGGCGTGGGTACAGCATCACGATCGGTACGAGCAGGATTACTACGCAGAGGGGGCCGGCAAGGAGCAACACGCGAAGTGCGCGGGCGCTTCGTGCTGCGCGGGAGAACACAAAGCGAGTTAACAGGAACACCTTGAAGGCCATGGAGCCGGAGCGCATGCCGAGAATTTGGTGAGCGCTCCGGCTCAGGTTTTCTGCCGCGTCGGCGAGCCGCCACACTCGAAAAGAAACCAAGGCAAGCGGAGTGCCGCGGGCTCGCCGTATTGCCTTGGAGCACAGAGGCTGACACTGCTGCGCCTGGAAGACGAACTGTGCCAATCCTGCTGGTTAATTGGGGGCTTCAAAGAATCGCTTGGCGGAGACGAGATTCAGATCTTGGAGCAGGCGCTGCTGGCTAGACTCGTCGGTGGTCTGTTCCATCATGGTGCTGAGGATGGGCTCGAGGAAACGAGCATATTTGGCGAGAGTGGCGCGATCGTTTTTGGAGAAAGCGAGGGCCACAGCTTTTTCTGTTGAGGGAGTGATGAGTTCGAGGCGGCCGACGAAGACACGGACGGTGTTGACGGGGGTGGGCTTGACGCTCAGCGGAAGAACGAAATCCACATAGCTGCGCGGGACCATGTAGATGAGGCGGGAACCTTCTTCGAACCACGAATTCTTCCAGGTTTCGACCATAGCGTGCGCTTCGTCGGGGAAAAGACCTTGGGAGATGAGCATGCCTTCGAGGTGGGAGAAAAGGGAATCGAGGGAGCCGTCGAGGGGGGGTGGGGCGAGAGAGGCTTGATCGCGGAGCGGGCCGAGGATGCGATAGCCGAGTTGTGCGCCGCGGCGCTCGAAGAGGATTACCTCGGGGATTTCCTCCAGGTGATTCCGTCCTTTGGCGCTGTGAGCCTCGGGGGCCAAACCCCCGGATGTTGAGGTTGCGCTCGGCACGACGGAAGCTGTGCTCTCACGGGCCGTGTCTTCCTCTGCCGAGTCTTCCTGCGTTCTACCCTCGCGGATGAGGACCGTACCGTCGGGCGAAACCTCTGCCCTGAGCGGAGGCTGCAAGGTCGAAACGCCACGATAGAAGAGGAATTTTTCGCGCTGCAGACCATTCGAGGTGGAAAGTTCCAGTGGCGAGGAGGAAGTCTCGCGGGCGGCATAGTAGTGATTGTCGGAATTGTCCGAGGGAAAATCGGCGGCAGCGTGCGGATCGATGTGGACGGAGCTCCAGGAAATGGCCCCGGGGGATTTTTGTGCGTATAGAGAATAAACGCGGGGATTGAAATCGGGGTTGGTGGAGTCAGCGTGAGGGTACCACTCGGTGATGAGGCCTTTCGAGAAGGAGACGTTGACGAAGACATTGGTTTCGCGCGGGGAATAGAAATAGAGGACGGGCGTTTCCATGCGCACGGTGCCGCAGAGGCCGCCCTTGAATTGAGTGCTCTTGAAATGTTCGACGAAGGAGGGGAGATCGGTGGAACCGGTGAGGGGGAGCCAGACCATGGCGGAGCCGTCGATGTCGGCGATGGAGGTGAAGGTGCCCCATTCGTGGACGGTGAGATCGTTTTCGGCGAGTTGTTTGGCAGCGGCATGGCGCAGAGAGAACGTGAAGGTCAGCAGCATTGCCACCGCGGTGAGACTGAAAAGTACAGAGTGAGAGGGGAGCCGCGGTGAGGCGGCTCCCTTGTGGAAGGAGTTCATTGCTGCGCGACCTTCACGGCGGGGTTGCGAGAAATCATCTCCGCGAGAGTCTGCGATGGGGTGCTCCAGAAATGCGCGGTGAGATTGCGGGCGAGGAGGGCATCACTCTTTGCGCCGGCAATGGCTTTTTGCGCGTGCTCTTGCCGATCGGAAGCAGGGCCGTTGAGAGTGATGAGAGCGGCGGCCAATTCCATTTCCGAATCGTTGCCACGAAGCTGGATGGCTTTTTTGACGAAGCCATATCCATCGACGCCCTTGGCCGGATCGGACTCGCCGAGCCACTGCTTATAGGCTTCGGCGAGATAGCCGAGATCGAAAGAAGCCAAGGCTCCTGACAGAGAATTCGCGGAAGAATCTGCGCGGGCCACCAGAGTGACAAGCAGTCGTTTCGCGGCGACAGGATCTTTGCGGCCGAACAGAGTGGCGCGACGAAGAGTTTCCATGTGGACGAGAACGGTGGAATCGGAGTCCAGGATGGCGATGGTGTCGGCGGCCAGATTTTTTGTGTCGTAGGATTCGCTGCCGGTGAGATTCCAGTCGTGGCTGATCCACGGAAGAGATTTGGCGGAGCCGATGTCGAAGGCATGGCAGATGAGAGGTGGACCGGCGAAGGCGGAAGTGGCGAAGAGGAAAAGTACGGAGAGAACAGCGGCGGTGATTTTCTTGACGGAAGATTTCATGTTTTGCTCCTTGAGAATGCGCTGGGCATTCGGTAGGGAAGACGCGGGTGGGAGCAGGAGTGTTAACCGAGAGGCACGGAGAAGAGTTCACCGCAGGGGTGCGAGGGTCCGCAGAGATAGCGGAGAAGAATTGCAGGTGGGGAAATCTACGCGCGCGAGCATTCAGGGGACTTGTTTCAATAGGGACTGCTTCTTCTGGAGGAGCTGCGGGGATGGGGGAGTCGCGTGGGGACCGGAGGATTGTTCCCAGAAGCGCCAGATGGAAATGTCCCCGAGATGGAGGGCGTTCCAGTAGAGATCGAGCATCTGGGGATCGAGGGCAAGGATGCCGTCACGGGTGACACCGGGCGGAGGAGGAACAAGAGCGGCGAAACGATCGTAGACCTGGGCGCGTTCGGGGCCGGTGGCGCGCGCCAGAAGGTGCCAGAGCGTGAGGCCGTCGCGCGGACGCGCTTGGGAGAGAACGATAGCGAGCTGTTTCGAATGGGCGTCGGTCGATTCTTCCGTTGTGTCGAAGAGCAAGAGAGCATCGCGGAGAGCTTGGGGGGCGTCCTCGAAATAGGGAGTGCCGGGACCGATCTTCGGACGCGTGAAGCACATAGCGCCAGCGGGAATGAACGAATCGCGGCCGTTGAGATGGAAGCCGACCCACCCAAGGGTAGTGCGCATGGTGCCGGAACCGTCGGCTGCGACTTGCAACGTGTAGGCGCAACCTAGATCTACGGCGATGGCGGAAGGGGTGTCCACAACGAATTGGCCGGGAGGAGCCCAGATGGCGGCGTGAATGGTGCCGACATCGAGTTGAATGCGCTTGTGATTCGGGTCGGTCTGGAGCAAGCGTACACGGGAATTGGGATCGATCTTTATTTCGCCGAGATCGTTCTCGGACAGAGAAGCGCGCGAAGAGGAATCGGTAGTTAGCGTTTGACCGACATACAGTTTGGTGGCGGATTGATTTCCGGAAATGGTTCGCGAACCGATTTGCGGAGTGCCTTCAAGGTCGGAAACATCCCACCCGGAGGCAGCGCCTGGCACGGTCGTGGGGCGCAGAGAGAAAAACAAACCCATACCGAGGGCGAAGAGGATCACCGCAGCGGCGGCGAGGCGAGGAAGCCAGGGCATTTGCAGAAGCAAGCCACGAGGTTTTGCGGACCGGGCAGGCGATTCGCCGGGGAGAACGAGCGGGCGTTCCACATAGCGGAATTCTGCTAGAAGCGATTCGAGGCGCTGAATTTCGGGATCGGGCGTGCCGGAACCGTTCCACAAATAATCGTCATTCAGTTTGATTTCGTTTTCGGGATCGTTTGGGTGTTTGTTCATAGCTCACCCCCGGTGAGCGGAATCGCCTTGCGGCCGAGAATTTCGCGGAGTTGTTGCATGCCGCGATGAAGATTGACGCGAACGGAACCGTGAGTGAGGCCGGTACGCGCGGCGATTTCAGGGCCTGTCATTCCCTCGACGAGGCGAAGGAGGAGGGTTTCGCGGTAACTATCGGGGAGAGAGAGAATAACGTCGAGAACGGCATTGGCTTCGGCGCTCGAGTGAGAAGTGGGAGGGAGCGAAGGCGGCGGTGGATCGGTTTCGAGGTTGGCGGTTTCTTCGACAAATTCATCGAGAGGTTTGCCGCGACGATGAAAATCGGCGGCGCGATTGCGCGCGATGGCGGCGAGCCAGCCGGGAAATTTGGAGGCTTCGCGCAGAGAAGCGAGACGCGGAAGGGCTTGGAGGAAAACGTCCTGCACGAGGTCGTCTACGTCGGAGTGGGGAACGCGGGAGAGAAGAATGCCGTGGACCATGCGGGAATAGCGGGCATACAGGAGGCCAAAGGCGGAGCGATCGCCTTGCTGGGCCGCGCGGACGAGGGCGTCGTCGGGGCGGTCGTGAGTAGGACGAGCGATCACGGCCGCGAATCCCGAGTGAGAAGAATGGAGTTCAAAAAGTGCCGCCACGTTGTGTCCATCGAAATGAAAAAGCGTCTCCTAGGGTAGACGCGACAATACCGCTGAATGTTAACAATACTCCGCAAACGGAATGGAATCAGCAAAATGCTGGGGTAGGGTTCAGTGCACGAGTAGGGGAGCCCGGGCCGCTCGGAAGTATCCCTGCAATTGCTGGAAGGTTGCACTCTTCGTTTGTTGTTCAAGGCTGAACTTGGCGGCTTCACTGGACTCAGGATTCAATACTCTGACCGGTGGGGGATGGAACTGCGGTGGGCGTGCGATCGCAAACGTTTGCACTTGTTTGAGATCCGCGCCGTGGCAGGAGATACACCGGGTGCGCAATCGTACCAAGATCGGCGGGCCGGGTTCCGAGCGCGGATTGTCAAATTGGGGAGAGGCAAAACTCAGGCCGCCCAGGTATGCAGGCGAGTCTTCCTTTTCCGCCGACAGCCCGCCGGAGGAAGGGTCGTCCAGCATAAGTTTCCTGCTGAGTTCACAGACGCGGATGAGTGCTTTTTGAGATAGGGAATCGTTTGACTTAGGAAAAAGCCGAAGTTGAACATCCGTGACCAGCGGCGAAGGAGTGACGCGGCCCCGGGAATCGATGAGGAGCAGTTGCATGACCAGGGCGAGGCCGTCGATTTGCGTGGACAGATCCTCCGTAGAGTCAGGGAGACTGTTCAGGAATCTTTTCAAGTTACGGGGCGGATGGGCAGGTTTGAGGAAGATGCGCGTGAAACAGCGATAGCCTGCGGCGGCGTCATGCTGACGACCGGGGAACCAGCCGATTTCGATCCAGCCACTTTGGGCGTTAAACAGATCGGGGAGCGAGTTGCGCTGCTGAGCCAGGGAGTAATTCTGCGGAAGCGCGTTGATCTCGGACGGAGTGAGCGCTAGCTTGCGAATCAGTTGGGCGAGTAAATCGAGGGTGCGTTGGCGCCGGGAGGTGAGTACTTCGGTGCGGTCCTGGGGGAACAGTGGATCGTGAAGAAGATCGTAGGCGGCCCAGAGATCGTTTTGCATCAGAACACGGGCGATCGGGGAGCGCGGTGAAGTTTCGCGAAGAGCATCTTGGAGCGCGTCGGTGAACTGCGCGTAGGTGGGCTCGAGATACATGTAGCGGCGGCCTTCGGGGGAGTGGCGGAAGGGATAGTACAGGGGATCGATGGCGCGATCACCCCATTCGAGGCGGTCGAAGGTGCGGGAGCTGACGCTCGGAAGAGTTTGATTACCAGGGTTGTCGAGAAAAGGGGCGGCTTCGGGGAACTCATCGGACATGCGGATTTGGACGCGGCGCGTGAAGAGAAAGAAGAAGATGCGATTCCAGGGATCTTGAGGATCCGCGGCGTAAATTGCTTGGGGCGTTTCGGAAGGGGAGCAGGCCAGCGGAGCTTGGGTGACGGAAAGCGAGCAGAGGGCGAGAGCAATCAGCGCAAAGCACGACAAAGAGGTTCGGGCCATAGCAGACCCCACGAGTCGAGCGCCACAATGAAGAAGGTTTCTCATGTGTAGGAAAGCGCTCGCGCCGCGCTGTCGAACAGGTCCATTCCCTATACGTCTCTCCACGGTAGACGCGACCTAAGGCCTGGGTGTTAACAATACTTTGTTGCGTGTCTGCTTCGAGCCGGTTGCCAAAGAAGGGAGTGCGGGGGCAGGTGATTGGGGAGCTGATAAAGTAGAGGGATATGAAGAGAGAGATTCGAGAGTTCGAGCCGCACCGCTGGCTGAGGAGCGGGCATGCGCAGACCATTGGAGCGGCGTTTACGCCGCGTAGATTTGCTGTGCCGATGGGAGAAGCGCGGCTCTTTCGCGTGGACGCGGAGACCCAGTTGAAGGGCCTGTGTCATTGGCAGGCAGGAAAGAGGCGAGAGTTGCCGGTGATTGTAATTGTGCACGGGCTGGAGGGTTCGTGCGATTCGAATTATGCGTGTGGAATCGCAGACAAAGCCTGGGCGCGGGGGTTTCACGCCGTGCGCATGAACCAGCGGAATTGCGGTGGGACGGAGCAGCTCACGCCGACCTTATATAATAGTGGATTGAGCGGAGATTACCGCGCGGTGCTGATGGAACTGATCGGAGAAGGATTCGAGAAGATATTTTTTGCCGGGTACTCGATGGGCGGGAATCTGGTGACGAAGATGGCCGGGGAGTTTGGGGAAGCCGCGCCGAAGGAATTGCGTGGAGTGGCGGCGGTGTGTGCGGCGCTGGATCTGTCGGCTTGTGCCGATGCACTGGAGCGGCGAGAAAACTATCTATACCAAAGGCATTTCGTGCGCGGATTGATGGAACGGTACCGTCGGAAGAGCGAGCTGTTCCCGGCAAGATATAAGCAGAACGGGTTTGCGGCGATACGCTCGGTGCGGGACTTTGATGATGCCATTACTGCGCCGGCATTCGGATATGCAGATGCGGAAGAGTATTACCAGGCGGCGGGGGCGAAGAAGGTGATTGGGAAAGTGGGCGTGCCGTTACTGTTGATGACCGCGCAGGATGATCCGTTTGTGCCGTATGCCTCTTTTTTGGCGGCGCGTGTGGAGGAGAATCCGCGGGTTCAGTTTGTGGCGCCGGAACATGGCGGGCATTGCGGATTTATTTCGCGATTTCGAGGGCTAGAGAGGTTTTGGGCCGAGGAGAGGATCGTGGAGTTTGTGGAAGAAGAGGCGAAGAAGTAGAAACGCGAAGGAGCTGGGAAGGGCTCTATTTGGTTGAGTTTGTGAGGGCGTTTTCTTTGAGGTCCTTCGCCCGGAGCGACAATGTCATTCTCCCTGTGCGCCTATTTTAAGAGAACGGAGCGCGGGCGAAGGCCGCCGTCAGAGAATCAGCCTAGAGGCTTTTCGAGAGAGAGCTGGAAGCCGGGGGTGAGCAGTTGGGCGGGGCCGTCGTCGGTGATGACCATGTCGTCTTCGCAGCGCATGCCGAATTCGCCGGGGATGTAGATGCCCGGCTCGTTCGAGAAGGTCATGCCGGGTTCGAGGACCGTGGTGCTGCCGCGGACCAGATAGGGATGTTCGTGGCCATCGAGGCCGATCCCGTGGCCCAGGCGGTGGGTGAAGAATTTGTAGTCGGGGCCGAAACCGGCGGAAGTGATCACGCCGCGAGCAGCATCATCCACGGAGCCGGAAAGATTTCCGGCGCGGGCAGCCGCGAGGGCAGCATCTTGTGCCTTGCGGACAGCTTCAAACGCGCGCTGCATTTTCTCCGAAGGTTTGCCGAAAACGCCGGTGCGAGTTACGTCTGCGCCGTAGCCCTCGACCACACAGCCGTCATCGATCAGCACCACATCGCCTTCTTTTAATTTTTGAGGTTGCCGGGTGCCATGCGGGAGAGCCGCGGACGCGCCGAGTAGCACAAGCGCATAGCCACGAAGATTCATTTTGGCGTAGCCCGAACTGACCATGTGGCCGATCTCTTCTTCGGACATGCCTTCTTTCAAGTTCTGGAAAACCAGGCGGTAGACATCGCAGGTGGCTTCGCAAGCGAGGCGCATGAGCTCGAGTTCGTGAGGAGATTTACGCGCGCGGCAGGCGATGGTGACAGGGTCTGCGGAAACGCATTCGAAGCTGGGAGCGGCGGCGCGAAAGTGATCGTAGAAGGTGAAGGGAAGAGCTTCCTCGATGCCGATGCGGCCAGAGCGGATCTGGCGATCGGCGAGAGCGGTAGCGATAAGCTTTGTGGGACTCTCCTCTTCCTGCCAGACGCGGACTTCGATGGAATAGCGCATGGACTCGCGCATGCGGGCTTCTTCGAAGGCCGGAGAAATGAGAACGGGCTGGCCTAGGCGCGGGATGAGGAGCGCGAGAAGGCGCTCGCTGAGACCCCAGCGAATGCCAGTGAAATAGTAGAGCGAGGTTCCGGGTCCGAGGAGAATGGCGTCGAATTTCGGATCGAGTTGCGACATGACTTCCTGCGCGTGAACCAAGCGAGCATGAAATTCTTCCGGCGTGATGGGATGAACGCGATCGCCGAGAGGTTTGAGCGTGGAGAAAAGAGGAGGGTGCTGGGTTTGTTCGCGCGCCGGTGGAACGAAAGCTACGGCGGAGGCGGCCGCGGATGATTGCAAGAAACGACGGCGGGTGGGCGAGGGATTCAGTGGGGTCATGAGGTTAGAGGATGCCAAGAAAGGAGAGAAGAAGCAAAGAAGTAAAGAAGGAAAGAGTGGAGCTAGGGATAGCCGCTTCGTGAGTGCAAGGTTGTGCGGGGGCAGAACGACTCAGAAAACGTAGGGACGAGATGCTGATTCTGCGGGACGAAAAGGTTTGGGGATGGGCGAGGGAATTTTGAATGCGGCCAGAGGGGATTGCGTGATGAGAAGTGGAGAATTATATGTTTTTTGGTAGACATTCTGATTTTATACATAAATTTATACGTAGCGTATGGGAGGGGGTCTTTTGTGCACTATAAGTCTATGTAAATAATAGAGATAATTGGGAAGCGGTTTGGTCGATCAATTGCGAATGGTGTATTGTGTGATTCGTCCCTGTGGTGGGGGTTTTCACTAAAATCAAGGGGTTTAAGGGATCGAATGAGTTCGACGGACCCCAGCAGTTCACTTTTTCCTGTGATGAAGTGCACGTCACTGCGAGGTGGCGTTCAGCCGTTTTTACCGCTAAGGGAGGTATGGAATGAAGCTGTTTAGAATGGGAGTTGTGGTGGCTTTCCTTCTAACGTTGGTCTTTGCGAGTTTTGCAGCGGGCCAATCGTTGACGTTGGGTGGCGTTTCTGGCCGGGTTACTGACCCGGCAGGCGCGATAGTTCCAAACGCGTCCGTAGGATTGAAGAGCCTGGATACGGGCGAAACATCGGCCGGCACAACGAACGCGGAAGGCGTCTATCGGTTTAACCTTCTGAAGCCGGGCCGTTATGAAATTTCGATCAGCGTAACCGGTTTTGCAAAGGTGGTCCGGACGACAGATGTTGCCGTTGGACAAACCGCGGAAATCGACATTGCACTGGAAATCTCAAAGACCGCAGAGACGATTGAAGTAACCGCTGCAGCTCCGCTGATCAGTACCGAACCCGGAGTTGCGACATCGTATACGCCAGAAGAAGTGGCGTTGCTGCCAGCAGCGGGTGGTGACATGACCACGCTAGCCTTCACGGCTCCTGGCGTTGTCGTGGCGCAAGGAACTGGCTATGGGAACTTCACGGTTAACGGGCTGCCGGGCACGTCGAATCTATATACGGTGAACGGCGAAAACGACATGGACCCGTATTTCAACATTAACAACTCGGGTGCCACGAACCTGACATTGGGCAGCAACGAAGTGCAGGAAGCGACCATCGTTACGAACCCCTACTCGGGAGAATATGGGCAGTTGAGCGGAGCCCAGGTCAACTACGTGACCAAGTCCGGCACGAACGCATTCCACGGCAACGCGCAGTGGTACTGGAATGGCCGGCTGATGAATGCCAACGACTTTTTCTCCAACGCTTCCCAAGCCCCTCGGCCGTTTTCAAACGCAAACCAGTGGGCAGCATCGGTTGGCGGACCGATCTTCAAAGATCACACCTGGTTCTTCGTGGATACGGAGGGACTGCGGTTTATTTTGCCAAACGTGGATACGGAAACGATCCCCACACCCGCGTTTGCGACGGCGGTACTCAACAACATCACAGCACTTCAGCCGAACGAACTGCCGGCGTATCAGAATATGTTCAATATCTACGCGAAAGCCTCCTCAGGAAAAGTTCTGACGCCAGTAGCGGTAGGCACTGCGGCGTCCGGGGATGAATGCGCGACCGTGGTACTGCCGGGATGGACCTCCGGAGCAACATGCGCGAATACATTTGTGTCGACTCCGACTTCGTTTGCGAAGGAATGGATTCTGGCTGGCCGCATCGACCAGAAATTGACGTCCAGGGATGACCTGTTCTTCCGCTTCAAGATTGACCACGGACTGCAGCCAACCACAGTAGATCCGCTGAGTTCGGCGTTCGATGCCAATTCGAATCAGCCGGCGTGGGACTACCAGGTGAACTGGAGACACGTCGTCAGCAGCAATGTGGCTAACTCATTCACGGCCACTTTGAGCCATTACGTAGCCCAGTTCGCACAAGATCCTGCTGCGGTGAACGCCGAATTTCCGTATGGAGGAATCTACAATGCTTATAACCAAAGCTTCTCCAACATCGATGCGCAGATAAGCGCGTTTCCCCAGGGCCGCAACATCACGCAATATCAGTTCATCGACGATCTTTCGTGGACGCACGGCAAGCACAGCTTGAAGTTCGGCGGGAACTTCCGACGGTACGATGTGAGCGATCATAACTTTTTCAATATCAATCCTCTGTCGGTGTTCTATGATCTGAGTTCGACCACCCTCGGCGGAGGTGCCGGGCTGACGGGAATGCAGGCTTACGCCAGTGGGTTGGCGCAGGACTATATACAGCAAGACAGCCCTTCGACGGATGTACCAATTGCCCTTTGGGGACTGGGGTTCTACATCGAAGATCAGGTGAAGGTTTCCTCTAACTTCACGGTGATGGGCGCGTTGCGCTTTGAGAAGAACGCGAATCCAGTGTGCCAGACGAACTGCTTCGCGAACTTCAACACTTCCTTCCCGAACCTGGCCAGCGTTTCGTCGCCATCGCCGGGTGACGTACCGTACAGCAGCGACATCGCCACCGGCCTGCATTCAGCCTATCCGGGTGTCGACGCCATCAACGTGTCTCCGCGTTTGTCTTTCAGTTGGGCACCGGGGGCAAGTGATCATTTTCCGTTCTTCCCGGGTGGGAATAAGACGGTCATCAGCGGCGGCGTCGGGATCTTCTACGACAACCCAGCCGCAGGTATGGTGGACAATTTGTTGGGGAATCCGCCGAACTCCGTGTTGTTCAATATAGCGCCACTCGATAGCGTTGCACCGCCGAATGGGCCGGGCACCATAGGGATTCTTCCATTCGATAGTGTCAATCCAAAGAGCGGACCGAACGCATTCAAGGCAGCGGCTGCGGCTTTCAACATCAACGAAAGCTACAATCAGCTGGCTGCAGCCTTGAACCCGATCATCGGGTCTACTCCTCCACTCTCCATTACTTCAATTCAGGGAACCATCCATTCGCCGCAAGTGCAGGAATGGAACCTGAAGGTAGACCAGGAAATCACAAAGAGTGTGGCGTTTTCCGCAAGCTATAACGGAAATCACTCGATCCACATTCCTTACTTCAATAGCTGGTGGAATGCGATCACCTTTGCTCCCTTCGACACCGTACCGGGCGTGAATTCGAATCCAGCAGTAAACTACGGTGAAGTAAGAACGGTGCAGAGCGGCGCCCTGGCGAACTACAACGGCCTGACGACCTCGGTCCGCGTGCAGTATCACAACTGGATCATGGCGCACTTCAACTACACCTATTCGCATGCACTGGACGAAACTTCCAATGGTGGACTTTTCCCCATCGGAGGCTGGGCTGGCGGCGGAAACATTCAAACGCAGATCAATCCGGGTAGCCTGCGAGCCAATAACTACGGCAACGCAGATTATGACATCCGCAACCTGTTCAACGCCGACTACGTAGTCACTCCCCCGGTGCGCTTCGAGAACAAATTCGCGAAGGCCGTGCTAGGTGGATGGCAGTGGTCCGGAAAGGTGTTTATCCGTACCGGACTGCCGTACACGGTGACCGACGGAAATACAGCAGGGAGCTTGCTCAATGGTGGTGAGGCACTTGCCGACATCATTGGCGCGGGCGCATCCAGTTCGTGCGGTGCCGGAGCGGCCTACACGAATGCGACCATCAAGCCTTGCTTGAACACCTCGGCATTCAACACAAACGCGACGGCCTACACGAGCTATCCGAACCAAACGCGAAATCAGTTCCGTGGGCCGAATTACTTTGACTTCGACATGGGACTGTACAAGACGTTCCAGGTGAAGGAACGGCTCAACTTCGGTTTGGGCGCGACGGCGTTCAACGTGTTCAACCACCCGAACTTCAACCTGCCGGACACCACACTCGGAAGCTCGTTCTTCGGGCAGATCTTGTCGATGCAGGGCGTTCCGACGAGCCCGTACGGCAACTTCCTCGGGTTCGACTCTTCGGTGCGCGTCGTGCAATTGTCGCTGAAGATGACCTTCTAAAACATTCCGCGAAAACGCGGAGGGAAGGGGCGGCCGAATGGGCCGCCCCTTTTTTTATTTTGGGACAGCTCAGAATGTCGACCGCAAAGGCGAGACCTATTTGCCTGCGTGGGCAACCGAAGAGCGCAGCTTGAAGTGGTCGTGCCACGACGAGAAACCCAAGAGCCGTCGGGATGTCGGCGCTACAAAAGCGAACTGCAGATCTCTCGCTTCGCTCGGGATGACAAGGCATCGAGGAGCGTGAGGATCTGGGGCGCAGCGAAGCTGGCCTGCGTTGCTACGAAGAGGGAGAAACCAAAACAGGGACAGAAGAGATCAACCAGGAATGGCTGCGCGACTAAACCGCGGGCTACTCCGTGCGGATAGCGAGGATCTGTTTGTCTTGGATTTTAATTTCGACGCCGAGGGGAGGGCGAATATCACTGCCCTGGACGATGGCGCCGCGGATCCAGATGTTACCCGGGAGGTTGGTGGTCTTCAGCGGATCGTAGAGAGTGCGGCTGCAGGGATTACCGACAAGCGGATGATTGGCGAGGCCGTAGCCGTACTCCTTGCGGAGCTTATTGAGGTCACGGACGTACTCGAGGGGGCAACTGCCATAGGGGGCTTTGCGGGAGAAAGCCCAGTAGCCTGTGGGAGCAGTGGCGGCGCCGGAGGGGAGACGCACGACGGTCGCCGGGACATTTTCGCCTGTGGTGAGATTGCGGATAAAGAAGTCGGCAGAGGACCAGGGTTTGGCCAGATCCGAGAGATCAGCGACGACAGGGTGGTCATGATCCGCGTGGGGGAGGGAAGCGGAGGGGTCTGGCGGCGGCGGAGGCACCTCGATTTGAGGAGCAGGTTCGAGGTGAACAGACTCGACGGGGCGCGAATGAGAAAACCAGCGGACGCCGAAGAATAGCAGAATGCCGAAGACAATCACGCCGGCGATCAGCGGGAGTAAGGGATTAGATCGCGGGGACCGCGGAGAGGGCGTGGGGACGCCGGGGATTTGCGGCATATCCGCTTTAAAGCGCGAGGATGAAGAATTATCAGTCATCTGCGGATCTGAGCACCGGAGCACGAGCCGAAAGCAGCGTCACCCGAATACAGGGAGCGAATGACGGGCTAGGCCCAGAGAATTGCGACAGGACCTCGATAAGCACCTTCTTCAGATGCAAAACCCAAAGTGCGAATGAGTCTTGCCTGGGGCCCTCAGAAACTCAGGGTGAACAAACGGGCCACCCACCTGAAGATCAGGAAAACAGCAGCAGCTTGCCGAACCAACTCATTGCATTGTACTGACGAGATGGCAAAATGGGCAACGGCAAAGAAGGGAGGTGGGCTACGGCAGAGAAGAAAGGTACAGTGGAGGCTTAGGTTGCTGAGATGGTTACAGAATTAAGGTGAGGGCTTGTTTTTAGCAGCCTGAGCATCCTAGTGTAGAGGGAAGGCGTAGCTCGGATCATCCGCAGAACATGGCTGGCGACACACGACAAACCGCGCGCTCGTTCGTTCACAGTCTGAACATTCTGTTGAAGTTTGCGCGCCTCTATGAATTTGGGCATGTGCGCACGGCGGCGCAATTTGAGACCGCGTGGAAGGAATTGCGCACCGCGCTCGATCAGGGTGGAGACGCAGGCCTGCTTTTAGGCGCTTCCGGCAACCAGATCGTACTGGACGGCGTGCCGCTCGGAGCGGCAGCGGCAGAGAAAAGCTTCGCGCAACTTCTGACGACTTCTGGAATCGCCAGCATTCACTTCTCACCAAGCACGACACAAGGCAATTTTGCGCGATTTGTACGCGCCTTTCCGAGCGGCAATAACAAGCCGAGCATGCTGGCCGAGCAATTGAAAGTAGCTCTGGCGGGGGAAAGTAGCATCAAGATCAACGAAATCCGGTATGTGGCGGAAGACGGATCGGTGGCAGGAATTAAGGTTGCCGCGCAATTGACGGCAAAGATGCTGGGCGGCGCAGGGGATAAGTACCGCGACGTTTTTGAGGACCCGCAAAAAATGCTGCAGTTGATTCTGGCGGCAGAAAGCAGCCGCACCGGGGGCAGCGGGGGTGGCGGAGGTGGCGGCAGCGGTCCAGGATTTGGCTCGGGTGGTTCGGGCGGCGGAACCGGTGGGTCCGGAAGCGGGGCCGGCTCGAGCTGGAGCGGCGGCGCAGACGGCAGCGGAAGTTTGTGGGAGGCAGGGAAAGCCTCGGGCGGCGGGGGTGCAGGCGGAGGTATTGGTACGGGAAGCGGCGGACCTGGGCCAGGTGGTGGTGGCAGCGG
>Ga0181523_10000858_pt1 | contig 34043 bp, 27 predicted proteins | sample PEATcosm2014_Bin_43_FD_119752 | JGI IMG/M metagenome (GOLD analysis project Ga0181523, IMG submission 119752) | Peatland microbial communities from MTU Mesocosm Facility, Houghton, MI, USA - PEATcosm2014_Bin05_30_metaG | ecosystem: Environmental > Terrestrial > Soil > Wetlands > Peat | place... | reverse complement strand
GCCTTGAAGAAGTGGGTGAAGGAACGCAAGGCACCGCCCTGTCCACGCCCCGAGTGCGGCTCAACGAACACTATCCTCCTCGGCGGCCGCACAGGCCCGGTCGTTCACTGCAATAGCTGTTCCGCAGACGATGGAGTTCTTCCGATTCCGGACGAAAAGCCGGGCCATGTACACAAGTGGCGAATAATTCCGGGTGGCTGGGAAAAGTGCGACGATTGCGCACAGCAGCGTCTGGTCGGGAATGGACCGCGGCCAGCAACCAACGGCATGTCCCGGGCACAATATGATGCTTGCACGTCGAGTTTCGGCAGAGGTTATGGACGATTCGGAGGACGGCGATGAGCACAACATCCTCCCGGCGTCAGGCGGCCCCCAATAAAATCTACTCAAGTTGAGTTTTTCGACAGACTCATGTGGTTTGTGGACAATTTGCTCCCGTCAAGCCGTGGCTAAGTAATTGCGTATCGGCCCGGATACTGGATCGAATGAAGGCTGAGTTTCAGAAAGACAACGCACACCCGCGAAGCTTTCTTCAAGGCCAAAAATGGAATACCCAAGGGACTTCAAATAGTGACGTGGCGCTGGGATGGCCACTGCGCTACTCACATTCGCCGGCTGAAGTGATCGACACGAAGGATCTGGACGCGCTGGGAAAGATTGTCGAGGTCCTCGCGCGGACGTGGTGAACTGTAAGGCTGCGTAAATTGACTGTGCTCTTGTGGCGGAGATTTGCCGCGCAGTATAGCGGTGAAGAGATCAGCGACAGCCCTGCTCCGGCGGTGGCCAGGAAAAGAGAAAAAAGAAAGATTGTAGCGGCGGAGCGGCCGGGGCTTTTCCCACCGCAACTAGCAGCGATGGTGGCAAAAGAACTCCATTACTTGAAGAGGAACGGATTATTTTCATTTCTAACGCTGGTCCTGCCGATCGTGCTGGTGTCTTTCTTCACCCTACAAATTGGACCGGGGTCGGCGCATCCTCTTACTCCACGGGCAAGGGGCAACGGGAACAGCTCTGGGTGACAGTCGACTGAGGAGGTCAAGTGCGAGGGAGTGTTGAATCGCCGCACGAATTTTGCGCCTCTGAATAATCGTGCATTGAGGAGCGAACTTCCGCGCTTCGCATCGGCGACAGGCTATTGGTAAAGAAAATTGACGATTATTGGCCCCTGTTTTACTTCCATTTCCATAGGAAGATAAGGGAGATCCCTGTCATTAGGGCCAAGGCCAATAAAATCAACAAGCCAAGAAACTTGCTTGGCTCCATTGTCTTGATGTCAAATTTCATGTATTGGAAATACTATTCCAACGCGCAGACGATAGTCAATCGGCGGCAGACGGTTGGTTTGTGGGTTAGATGAGAGGAAAAAAATCAAGGAATCGTCTCATTCTGCGTGGGTTAAGTTCAGTAGAACCCTTAATTGACGGAGCCTTTTCGCAAAGTGAGTCTCTGGGTGGTAGGGCAGATCAGACTATTAACAGGGAAATCCTGCTTGCAAAGTTAGCTCTTCTTCCCTTCTTCTCTGGGTCCGCGGATACCAATTAGAATCACCCCTGGTGTGGTCAGGAGCGGATTAAACCAACTCCGCGAATGCGTTGGATCGCAGGGTAGAACCAGAATCCGATCCGCCCATGACGCCACGAGATGGTATGAATCATAAACACTATACGAATAGAAGAGGCCATCTCCTTCGGAAATTTGATAGCGTTTCCCGCGCGTTCGCGCGAAGTTAAAGGCAGGCCATAGGCCGATCTTGTACAAGAACAATTTGAATAGCTTCGCGGGGAGTGACCCCTGCCCGAAACGATTGCTGTCTGCGATCACGACAACTTTCCGGGCCACGCGCAACATCTCTCGCACAACTGCGGAGGGGTCAGGGACGTGATGAAGAATGCTGAATTCACTCACAACATCAAAACTGGCGTCGGCGAAGGGGAGCGCTTCTCCGGAAGCCTGGAGCAGTACAATCTTCTGCGTGTTGCCCGCGGCTACCCCCTGTTGCAGGAGCGCCGCGACCGGCTCCACCCCGCAGACCAACGCTCCCGGAAGCGCAGCCGCAAAATCCTGTAGCCCGCGCCCGGTGGCTGAACCCACATCCAAGATACTCTGCGCACCGACCATGCTGAGAATAGAAAGAATGAGCTTCCGGACCGCAGGATCATCCACACTTTCATGAGCGTGCATGTGGTCGTAGGCGCCCGCAGTTTCTGTATAGTAGCGGCGCTGGATTTGAGTGGCAAGGTGAACTTCAGAACTCATAGTTGTTTGGGTTTGCTGGTAGATACAATTTTTGTCTAGTGAAGTGTATGGTGTCAAGTTAGCGGGCTTGCGGCAAATTCTCACCCCGCTCCGCCCTGCGTAGTAACTCGCCAATGATTCATTGTTGAGCCAATCGGCGATAAACTGTCGCGTGTTCATCAACCATCCGGCTACTCTGAAATAGGTCGAGAGCTCGAGCACGAGCGATCTTCCCGAGTGTCTCGATGAGACCAGGCTCTTGAATAACCTGTTTCATACACTCTGCTAGAGCCTCGGCATCTCCAGCGGGTGAGAGAAACCCTGCATTCCCAACCACCTCTGCTAATCCGCCGATGTCCGAAGCAATCACGAGTCGTCCTCTCATCATCTGTTCGATCGCCGCCAATCCAGCCGTCTCCTCGCAGACCGAAGGCATAACCACTGCCGAGACGTCCTCCATCACTTGCGACAGAGCGTCTCCTCTCTGGAATCCGGTCATCGCTACGCGGTCAGCAATCGCTTCCGAATGAAGAATTTTCTCGATCTCGGCCCTCTGAGTCCCGTCGCCGACGAGTTTTACCTTGAAATCAAAACCTTCATTCTTCAACAGGCTGATGGCCTTCAAAAAGACTGGAATTCCCTTTTCCGGTGAGAACCGCCCGACGTAAGCAAAGCACATTGTCCCTGAATTCTCCTTCTGTTCTCTCCCAGTAAGAAAAGGGCGATCTTCAATTCCATAGTAAATTGTTTTCGAGTTCGGCAGATTTTGTCTTCTGAGAACGTGGTTTGAGATAGCAATATTCGTCGTCGATGCCCGTGCCAGTAGATACCGTGGAATCATAAGGAACATGTTAACTAGAGATTTTGAGAGCGCTAATTCTGCCATTTGACACTTCAGGCACTCCAAAGGTCGCCCTTCAAGAAAGTGCCCTGGACAGATCGACCGTTCTGGCTCGTGAAGCAGGTGACCGTTTGGGCATGTGGCTTGATAACCGTGATGCTCAAGGACAATCGGTTTGTGAGCGAGAAAGCCGAGAAAGTGTGGAAGGAGAGACGGTCCAGCCAAATGCATAACATCGCACGCCAACACCAATCGAATCAATGAGAGCGAATTCGGTTGGCGAATTACGGGAAAGTTTAGATCACGATCATCGAACAGACCCGCAGGCGTCTGGGTCACGACGGTGACCTCAAATGAGGCAACCTTGGTAGGACCAGAGAGTCCTGCTAGACCCTTTGCTAGACTAAGAACGCTGGTCTCCACACCTCCAACGCTTGGGGCAAAGAAGTGAGCATAGATGAGCAGCTTTATCGGTCGCTCTGCGATTTTAGGCTCCATGGAGAGTTGATCCTGTCAGCACCCGCAACTCATTGCATTAAAATTACTTATTGAAGGAGTGCGAAGCGTTGAATGATCTTTGCATATCAAATTGCATAGAGATAAAGTCGTAAAGACCACAATTATCTCTTGAAGAGACCTTTCCCCGATTGCGATCCTACCACTAGTTGAATGATCAATCCTGACCTCTCCGAGCCAACGCAGTTCCGAAAATCCCTTTTGAAGGAAGGCCTTGTTTCTCCAACCCCGTCGTAATCCTCTTCTCCCTAACTCAGCAACGCAGCATTACTGCAATACCTCCAAGATGATAGTCGGACCATCGGCAATTGGGAATTGGTGGTTGACAGCAATCGGCCGTTTGCCCTATGTTCATCTCGGATCGTGGGATTGAAACTAGAAAATCTTAGGAAATTGAATTCGCTGCTGATTCAGTGTGCGATCTGCACCTGGGCTGCGGCTGTGTTCTTTTGGTACTTCTACCAGTTCTCTCCGCTCATCTCTCCCCTTCTCAAGAGATTTCTTCAAAAGATATGGCATTAATGCACGCTGCAATCCTATTTATTTCACTCTGTTTATTCTCGCTAGCGGCTGCATCGATAGGCAATTTCATCCTGCGATTCATGCATCTGGAGATGGATTCCGATGCAGAACACCTGTTGGTCTGCACCGGGCTAGGCGTGATTTCCGTCGAGATGCTATTGACCGGAGTTGAGGTCACCCAGCACATCCGCAAAGGATGTTTCGTTGTTCTAGTCTTGCTCCTCAGTTCCCTCCTTGTGGAATTCAAGTCCATCGCACAACGATGTTCCCAAATCCTAAAGATGGCATTTTCCAATTCACGGGTTGCTCTTTTCCTGCTCTTAGCCATTGGGGTCGTTCTCAGTCTCGAGTTCCTGACATCTCTCGCGCCACTCACTGGTTCCGATGCTCTGCATTACCACTTCACTACACAAAAATTGATTTTGAGGTATGGTTTTCACCCAGATTTTTCAATTACAAATAGCTTCCTCTGCGGGCAACATCATTTGTTGATTCTCTTTGGCTTGGCATTAAGTAGTGACAAATTGTCGATGGGATTCATTTTTCTCGGAGGCGTACTGACTGCTTTTTCTTTGTTCATCTTGGCATCCCGTTGGTCTTCTCGAATCACAGCGTTGACAATCGCCCTACTTTTTCTTCTCACTCCTGTTGCCTTCTGGCAAATCTCGTCGTCAGGCGCCCCGGACATTTGGATGGCCTTTCTCGCCAGTACTGCGGTCATTGTCCTGTGCCAGAGCAAGATATCTGGGACTTTGCATCAGGCTGTCTTGGCTGGTCTGTTAACTGGTGGCGTCGCAGGCGCAAAATACACCGGATGCTTCGTTGCTGCCGGACTGGCAGCAGCCATTGCGATCGAGTACCGATCAATAGGCAATACTGCAATACTCTGTTTTGGCTCTTTGCTTACGGGGAGCTGGCCCTATTTGCGCAATTTTATTTGGACTGGAGATCCTGTGTTCCCCTTCCTGGCTAAAGCCCTGATCCCAGACCGAGTAAATCAATTCGCCTTGAGCGCCCTCCTGGCTGACACAGGCGCATCTCTATCGGGCCATTTGAGGCAGCTCATCCCATTCGTTTTTTTTGCTGGAATGCGCCAAGGCTCTCTCGGTTTCTGGGACTTTTTCGGTCCGTTGGTGTTCGCGATGGCGCCCATGTTGATTCTTGCTTCAGGAAACTTTCGGCAGTGGCGAGTGCCTGCAGTTGTGTGGTGTCTCGATGCTCTGTTCGTATTCTATTCTTCAGGCTTGTCTCGCTTTCTTCTCCCGGTCTTTCCTCTTGCGCTCGCCTGTATTGCCGCGGGGGTCGATTCCTCGCAACATAGGGGTTGGAATATTACCAACCGTTTGGCCCTGATCTTAACAGCCCTTTTCTGTTTTATAGGCGGGGTGGGGTTAGTGACATACAGTTGGAAACCCGTCGCCACGGCCCTCGGCTTCGTTCGAGAAGTTAGCTACTTAGAACAGAGGTCTCCAGAATACCAAGAAGTCGAAGCCATCAATCAGGTGCTGAGTGGTCAAACCAAAGGTAGCAAAACGCTTTTATTCGTTCGGCACCTATATTATTTGGACGTGCCCTATTTGAACGGTGATCCTGCCTCGAGTTGGTTGATCAATCCGGACCATCTCCGAACACCGCAGGATTGGAATACTTTTTTTCAGCAGGAAGGCATTGTCTTTGTTGCCCGTTCATCTAGCTACCCAGCGGCAATCGCGGCTCCGCTCAAGGAAATGGAAGCCACTGGAGAACTCGTTCCCGTAACACACTTGGTTGTACAAGACTTTCTGGGGATGCGCTTTCAAGAGAACCGCATAGAAATGCCAGTTGTTATTCTAAGGGTGAAAAGCTTCGCTGGAACCAATATTCGAGATCATCATTGAGTGCACCCTGATCTCAGAGATTTCCATGCTGACAAATTTATCCAGTGTTGGAATGGCCGATAATTTCGTGGGGCGGAGGGTAACCAAGAACTCCGCCAGTGGCCTTGAACTTGTCAGATGGAGAGGCGAGGCAAAAGCGGCCCATGAGGGCAGGAGGGGAGATCCTGGACAAAACGCGCACGGTATGCCGCATGGTACAAGACTCTTCCACGGACAATTGAGCGCATCCATAGGCTGCATGAGAACAATTGTGGTTTTTCACTACTCCCAGGAGTTCCCAGTGGGAAGTGCAGAGCAAATCACTCTTCAAGTCCATCAAATGGGTTCTGATTCCGCGGTCCTCCGCCAATCGGTCCTGGGAGAGAAATGAGTTTCTATTTGCGAAAACTTGCTCTTGGGATTCACTACATCAATCTCCAGGGAATATCATCATTTTCTTGCCATAAGCCATGCTCTCGTTCCATTTAGTTGCGGCTCCGGCGCCCCCTCAAAGATTATTTCGAATGATTCTGTCAAGAATCGAAGTATTCCTCTCGCTGGAAATTCAGGCTCGACGTCCCCTGTTGGATATGGTCGCCTCCAGGAATTTCTTTGTCGCGTCGGCATTTTGATCCCAGCTGCAGTTTGCCATAGCATATTGGGAAGCTGCTTCTCCCAGTTTCTGACAAAGCCTACGATCCGAGTAAGCCCTTCGGATAAGTTGGGATAGTTTCACATGGTCCTGAGGGTCTCGGAGGACAAATCCGGTTTCTCCGTCGTGAATCATTTCGCTGGCCCCGGCGTGGGCGCTGGCAATGACCGGAAGGCCGCATGCCATAGCCTCCAGAATAGGAAGCCCGAAGGAGTCTTCCAAAGAGGGGCTAACATAGAGATCGGCGGCTGCATAGAAGAGTAAAACGTCGCTCGAAGGCATCTCAAATCGGAGTCGATCTCGCAGGCCGAGCTCAGCGATGAAATCCCGGAACAAAATAGGATCATCGCTTCCGACAACCAGAATTCGCAAGGGAAGATCTATGAGCATGGCGGATGCCCTAAGAAGAGCTGCAAGGCCTTTGCTCTTCCAATCATTCCCGATTAGCAAAAGGACGAATTCATTCTCTTCAAAATTAAGGAACAGCCTTGACTCAGATCTTCGCGCAATGCGAGTCGCTTGCGCAAATCTGAATGTATCCACAGCGTTGGGAATAACAATCACGTCCGTACGCTGGAAGTGCGATGCCAACTCTCTTGCGAGAAGATGCGATACAGCAACGAGGTGCACCTCAGGGTCACGGTAGATCTTTTGTTCAAGATACATACTGACCTTGTAGTAGAGCTTGCGGTGGATGGCGAGTGGCCATCTTCTCAGAGGTATGTTACGAAGGGCGAGTTCAGATCTTACTTTACAATAAAATTCATGAAAGACGATGTGAACTACAATGACGTCGGCATCCAAGCAGTTGATTCCCGGAGAATAGACTAGATCGGGACAAACTTTGCCGAAAGTCCGATCCCACCACCTTTGCAACTGATTAGCAAAGAACCACCAAATATATTTGAGCAGGTGGGGTCCAGGAATATCGGAGACTTTGTGCCACACGATGGAATCGGTTGAGTTCTGGGAAGCGCCGGATGCAGGGCGAACTCCATTGACCCGTGACACCCTTTGAGAATACAGCTCAATGCTCCAGTGATCTTGCGTGGCGAAGCGCTCGATCTGTTCGACGATGCAAAGTTCCGTACCGTGCTGTCGGTCCAGGAAGGGAGAAACGATCGCGAGACGCAAATCAGTTTTTCCCTTGAACCGCTTGAATCTGATGGAATTGGGCGGCTTTATGGAAAATCGGTAGGCGGTAGAGAATGCCAAGTAGCATCCAAAGATAGGAATTGATCACAAAGTCTTGATAGAAACTGAAACTACCAAACGTGATCGGAAAGAAGATAAGTGAGGAATAAAGGAATACGACAAAAGCTAGGGGAAACCATGGTGTCCCCCGGAGCTCCTTCGTGACTTTCCAGGCAGAAAAAGAGATAGAAAAGCCGAGAGCAATCCAAATGATTAGACCGGCAATACCAAGTTCCACTATCAAATTGCCATAGCCACTTTCGACGCCGATACGCATTGGAGTAGCGTGCAATATTCGAGCGACATATTGGGTGCCGAGGGTGCACGTACCAATCCCATAACCATATGGCCAGCGGGGAAAGTCGAAGGCCTTGCTAAGTTCCTGCAAGGGATAAGTCTTAGTACGAGCAACAAGCTCGCTTGCGGGACTGTTCGGCATCAGCGTTTCGTAATAGATTGCCAGCCTCGAACCAAGCTCCTCCGGAAACAGGGTCAGGAGGAGAATGATCCCAATGCCAGCAAAGAGTACGGTTCTCTGCAATGCGCGTACCACTCGTAGTGCCTCGCCCTGACGCCAAGGAGCGCCCCATAGAAATCCAGCTGCGACGATAAGGGCAATTCCACTGTTCCACACGAAAACTCCGCGTGAGGCGCTCATCAATGAGGCAGCAGCGACTACACCCAGAGTGGTAAAAGCGAGTGTCCGACCCTGCCTGCTGCGCAAGAGAAGATAACCGCCATTGCCCAAAGAGATCACCCACGCGATTACTAGAAAATCCATGAAACGACCCGCACTGACGAACACCGATGTAGGTCGATAAGCCATTAGGCCCGAGATAGGGGCCGCTCGGTACGTCATACTGAGTTCGCGAATGTCCTCTTGCATGCGGGATGGATTCAGAAAGGCCGGTCCAATGATGGATTGTGCAATCCCCAAACTTGCCACAATCAGAATGAGAACACAGGTAAAGGAAAGGAAGCGACGCAAATCTTCATCGGATTCACTGAAAGCGTACCCAACAAAAATGAGTGGCACATACAGGAAATAGACCTTCATTCCCAAAATCCCGTAGTAAATACTAGTGGAGGCAGGGTTAAACGCCTGCAGCAAACCCAACCAAAAGAACAGCAAGAGGGGAATCCGGAACGGAATACGAAACCTCTCAAATCGTGTCGCGAGTCGGGCCCGGAAAAAAGACAAATAGAGAAGAAGGACAAGCATATCCTTACCGAAATAGATGCCCATGTTATTTCCGAGATATTTCCGAACAAAATCCTCCAGGAATATCCAGGTAACGAAGACATAAACGCCTCTGCGCCAATCATTGAGGATTGCGACAACGATCGCTGCCCCGACACCCAGCATTGCAGCATAAACCAGACTGGAGAGATCACCTACAAGAATAGCTTCGGCAGCCTTGTAGGCCACGAGAATCACTATCGCGAACAAGCCGAACGCTACCAGTGGATTTCGCGAGACCCTAATTGACGAGACCGTTCCGAGCATCCTCATGATGGATAACCACGCTGCTTGTAACCAGTTCCGGTCATCGAAGCAATGCTCCGACGACGTCTAAGAATACTTGCTTTATGCAGAATGGTGAAATGAAGTCTCCAGCCATTGAGATTTAGTCAATTTTCTCAGTGGGCGGAACGCCCCGAGAGTTCCCAATCATATCCCACCGAAAATGAAATTGCAGCGGTTCCGACCTTGCTTCTCCGTCAGGCGCAGCTAAAGAGGTTAGAAAACGTCAAATTTCAAGACGAATTCTTTTGAAGAAAGCCGACACCTCGTAGGATACAGGCGCGAGCGGCACCCACCTCAGTCCGAAATTCTAGAAATGCTGGATTCCAAGCAGCGTCATCGGAGAGCAACAGGCCACCGGGGCGCAAATGGGGGAAGGCAACCCGGTATTCCCAGAGCATGTGCTCATAGGTATGAAGACTGTCGTGAACAAAAACGTCGATCGAACCCAACTCACCTAGGATCCGAGGAAGCAGCGTGCGCGAATCGCCAATTCGCAAATCCCAGTGCGCTTTAAGCCAGTCGGGAACGATCCAACCGGCCATTTTCCCTGGGGGAAGGTAGCGGGGATCTCCAAGTTCGATGGAATGCAACTTGCCTCTGCCGTTTTTCTGCAGTGCCAGCAGAAAATAAGATGTTGAAACACCACTGGCTACCCCCGTTTCAACAATGATCTCGGGAGCGAAAGCGCGGATGGCAGCATACTGCGCAAGAATCTTCTTTGCGTAGAGATTAGCCCCCTCAATTTCTGATTGGTGGAAAAAGGTCTGGGCACTACTGAGGCACTCTGCGAATTCTGGTGTGTCGATGGGTTCATCCAGAAAAGAACGAATGCGCGTTACAGGGATGCCGGTGATACTGGAGAGGAACCGCTCGTCGGCGAGAGTGATCTCCCGAAAAAGAGAACTTGCGGCGTACGTGGGATTTCGCAGAGCGAAACGCCAACGCGGACCGAAGTTCTGTAGTAGCCAATTCATGTTTTGGCCGACTCCTGAAGATGGCGATTACGCTGGCGATGTAGAATTGCCCGGGAACCCGCTTCCACGGTGGCGGCAATATTTTCAAGAGGCGACCAACTCTCCATTCGTGCGCGCGCATTCTTGGCAAGAGCTGCAAGCTCTGTGCGATCAAGGAGAAGACCGTGAAGAACCTCGGCAAGGGCCTTTACGTTTCCGCAGGGGAAGATGCCTCCGGTAACACCGGGGCGGACGAGATCGAAACGTCCACGAATTTCGTCACTCAGGATAACTGGCAAGCCACAAAGCATCGCTTCGCAGATCACCGCAGGGCAAGGATCGTAATCGGAAGGCAAGACAAATAGATCGGAGGCAGAGTAGACAGCGGGCAACTCCGATTGATTAATGAAGCCGAGAAAACGGACGCGAGAAGAAATCCCCAGAGAACGAGCTTCCGCTTCTAGCTGAGCGCGCAAGGGGCCCTCGCCGGCGAAAATGAGATGAGTGTCCGGGACGTCAGCTTGCGCGAAGGCATGGAGCAAATCGAGGGGACGCTTCCAAGGTTGCAATTTGGCGCAGAACAGCACAACGAGTTGGTGCGGAGCAACACCCCAGGATTTCCGTACTAGGGAACGGTTAGCAATCTGCGCTTGCGCCGTCCACCAATCATTGTCGACCACGAACGGAGTCAGAGTTAGGCGGTCATCGGGTATCCCTAGAGAGCGCATCATTTCTCTGCCCGCCGAAGAGGGCACAATCACCTGATCCGCGAGGCCAAACAGGTGTGGCCAGAGTAGCTTCTTAAATGCGATTTTCCAGGAACGAGCATCGCGGGGTGCTAGGTTGCTGGCGTCCGTTCCGAACAAGAAGGCAGAACGAGCCAAGCGTGCGGCCATGTATGCAATCCAGAACGAAGCCCGAATATATCCCAGGTAACAGAGGATGAAATCAAAACGGCCTTTTCGAATGAGTGTCCAAAGCCCCGGATTACAGAGTCCCCAAAAGCCTTCGTTGCCTGATCCACGGTTGGGGATTTCAGTCCATGCATATCCATCGAGTAGGGGTACATCCCATTGAATCATGGCACAGAAATCGGGATCTAGCGCCACTTCAGCACCCTGAAGGGAGCAGTATGCCACTTGCAGATCGAGTTGTGGATGTTGTGCCATCCGACTCAGAAGTGGGGACATATACTGGGCAGGGTGAGAACACAGAGCGAGAGCACGATAACGAGGTTCAGCCATAGGACACCTCTGCAAGGAAACAAGTGAGTCGGCGGGGAAAAAGACTGAACGAACCCAGTGCAGACATTCCTTCGAAAGTATACACGGATATGAAGTGGAGTTAAGCATATGGTTTTTTTGTTCGGTGGGGTGTCTCCACATAACCAGGAGGGTTTCGTCAGCTACGAGATGTGTCCATTTGATCGTGGAAATCTCACCGCCCGACCAGAGCGTCTCGCAGCATCAGTTAGTTTGGACCAATTCGTTTTTCCTCCAGCGCCAAACAATGGTTGTCTCAGTGTGAGAAAGCACATTAGATGGTGTTTTGATTCGCACTCATACTTTTCATTTGTCCGAGCGCGTGAGGCCAGGTGCACACTCCCGAAATTTTGAAGCCACAGCTCCCCCGAGTACACAGCTGTGCTACGAACCGGCGGCGACTCAGGAAGAAATTCTCCAATGGAGAACACTTTTGAGATCCGCGCACTAGGCGATAGAATCAGTCTGTGCGATATCTAGGCCACTAATACGATGTACTCCCCTAAAGAATATTGGTCGAGTTTAGCCAGCGGCGGTGATTCTGTTGATGCCTCAGGATTTGCCCCCATCTTGCATCCACTGGCTCCTGTTTGGTTCAACCTGCGCATCGACAACTTGCAGTTTCGAGCCGTGCGGCGTGCCTTGGCACTGGCAGCGGTCCCGTCTGGGGCGCGATTTTTGGATGTAGGTTGCGGGACGGGCCGTTGGGTCCGACGCTATGGAGAACTCGGGTTCTCTGCGGTGGGTGTGGATGCGACCATCGGCATGCTTCGAATGGCACGCGCCTATGCTACTAAGGCTCCCCTCACAGCCGGCTTAGCCCAGAGTCTGCCGTTTTCTGATGCAGCTTTTGACTGCTTATCGGACATCACCGTGGTTCAGCACATTCCTTACGAACTCCAGTCAAAAGCTCTTCGAGAAATGGTTCGAGTTCTCAAGCCAGGTGGCCGAATGATGTTGATGGAGGTAATCTGTGGAAAAGATCCGCGGATTCGAAAAGATTCACACGTTTTTCCCCGAGAACCACGGGATTGGATTAGCGAAGTTGAGCATTGCGGCGCCTCTTTAATCGGGTGGTTTGGTCAGGAGTTTCTCCTTGCTGATCGATTCCTTGTTCACCTAGCACAGACCTTTTTTGGGGGAAGAGAAAATCTCGTCAACCAATTCCAATCCGCCTATGAGCATCCCTCTTTCCGCAAGGCTTCTGTTGCAAATCGCATCTATTGGCAACTGCGTCACATTACCGTTCCTCTTTCGGCTTGGGCGGAGCCAGCTGTGGAAAGAATTTGTCCACCGTCTTTAGCTACACATGGCGTATTCGTGTTTCGCAAGAATCTATAGCCTGAGCTATTTATACATGGAGAGGCTCGCTGCGTTCACCTGGGCAAAGATGCCATCCTAATATTGTTGCGGCAGATACAATGGGCGGCAGCAGAATTTCAGCACAAGCCTGAGTACCCTGCGACCTCAGGAGGGCAGCAATTGGCGTAGCAAATACTCATTTAGACCAGCTTGTAGTCATTTATCTCTCGAGATGAGCTTAGAATCAATTTCGGCTACGCACGAACGGGTGAAGATTGCACTGAAATTCTATCGTGGCGTCTGCTTCGGAGAGGCATCCTCTTCATTTTGATTTTTGGTTAATTTACGTGATGACTCGGATGGCTGCCCGGACAGAAGACCGATTGATCAGGCAAAGATAGGTTTGGTAAATTGCCATCTCCGGAGCGGTCTACGGCGAGTCAGGGGGAAGTGATGTTTAGAGGTTTTTCGTTCGCGCGCATGATCATTCTTTCATTAACTGGAACAATCGTAGTTCAATACGCGTGGGGTGCGTCTGGAATTGCTATGACTTTGAAATCCTTACTCTCGATCAGTACTCGGTGTAATTCTACCCATTCTGATGGAGCTCAGGAGACAATAAAGAGCGTGTTAACCATGTCCGAATCAGGTAGCGCAACGATAGATATGCGACAGAGGCCTAAGTTGATGTCCAGTCTTCTCCTCTCGGAACTGCGCAGCCAAAATGAAAATACCGGAACTAACCCAATTGTTGACTCGAAAGATCCTGTAGGGCGAACAATCGTTTCTCCTAAAATGCCGGGAACGATCGCAATCCGATATGTTTCTGGCCCTGGGAGTGATAAGAATGACGGCCTTTCTTGGGATAGTGCAAAGGCCACAGTCCACAACGCATTGTGCTCGCTTCCAGGGGGGAATTGCAGCACGAAGAGAGCGGGCAGCGGCACGGTCTATGTTGGCCCAGACTCGAAGTCGAGCCCAACTGCTAATGCGGGTATATGGCTTATGGGGCCAAGTGACCCGAACTATGCCAATCCTCCAGCTGGATGGCTCAAGTGTAATCCGTGTGCAGTCAACATTGTTGGCATACCGAATACGATAGGCGCTGCTAACTCACAAATGAGCAAAGTTACACTATCTCAAGGCGGTTCTGCCGTTGACCGGAACCACCCGGCTGTGTGGATTAGCTCCGTCAATGTTATCCATATCGCTAATTTATCGTTTGGCGGCAATGTCGGTTCGAATGGGAGAAGCATTGTTATTGGCGAGTGTTCAAACAACGTCCGCACTGGATGCGGGTCAACGAGCTTGATATTCGATAATGTATCGGCGGGTGTGCTTCAGACCGTCAAGAATGGCCCTGCAGTCGATATTACGGGAGGCACTTTTTGGGTTTGGTTCTACAACAGCGTATTCAATGGGAATGCCTACGCTGCTAAAGGTGGCTATTCTGCCGACAGTGCGGCTGCGGTCCTCCTGGATGGTAATGGTGGCGCTAATAACGGTATCATTCGATTTGATAATATACAAACAGTAAATGGAGCTATAAAGTGCGTGGTAGCTACTTCGAACGGTTGCGATTTTGAAGTTCACGACTTAACCAGTGAAAGCAATCCAGGGCCTGCTGTCTGGATAACGGGTTGGACTTCTGTTTCCGATGTGAAACTCATTAACATCAATGACGCCGACAGCACCGGCACTACGGCCGTGATTGTGAATGATGGCGGTGGCCCGGGGCCCGTGGTGATGGGAGTTACTGGCCTTGCGACGAACCCAATGGTGAATGGTCCAGCCACCGTCCTTGACCAATACAATGCCTCAATCAACAACCAAACTGTTAGCTCTCTTCGCCAAGGTCAGACGGGCTTTGTAAATGGCTATGTGGTGGGTGAAACAGACGTGGCCCGTCGCATCGCTGGGTTTGTACCCACCCGCTTCCTCAACCGATCGACGACTGGTTCGACCGGTTGGATGATCACAAACTATGCCGGAAAGAACACACTCGTGCATGGAGTAACGGATCCGTTCGGAGGGACCGCCGCTGCATCAGCTAGCTCTACGAATGCAACGAACGAAAATATTATATTCGGTCCTTGCTACTCCTACAACGTGCAAACCACTGGTGATTGGTTCGTGGGAGGCGCATGGGTGCGCGGGGCTACCCATACAAATTCAAGCGCGCTATCTATCAGTAATTGCGGCCTGGGTACTCCAAAGTGGGCGACAAGTCCAGGCGCGCAGAGAGTCCAGGGTGGCATCGGTTCTGGCGATGGTCAGTGGCAATGGCTTTGGTTTGCTTATAAAGTCGGCGCAAACGGAACGGCCGCCGATTCCGTGGGCATTGCGGCACAGTTCAACCTGTCAAGCCCGATCACTGCATACGGGCCTGTGCTTTACCACATTCCCAAAGGCGCGCTTTCTGACAACGAGGTATTGGAGTTCGCTTCTAGCATGAACTCCGTTGACGCCAATTGCGAAGTAGGACAGATTTGTAGTGTTGCTGGTCATTCAGTTGTCGTTTCGTCTTACCGGACTTTCTCGAACTGCAGTTCAGTCGCCTCACCCGCGAAGTGTGATTCTGCCCCAGCCGGTAGTTTTGTGTTGGCTGCAGGCTCTACGACCGCAAGAGTGAATACTAGTGCCGTAACGGCGAATAGCCAGATCCTGGTCATCGAAGATTCTTCTCTCGGAGCCAAACTTGGTGTGATTTGTAACAAGACAGTTGGTAGAACATACATGATCACGGACCGTACCCCAAGTCTAAGTTTTACAGTGACCTCGAGTTTTGCGCCAACAGACCATCCGGCATGTCTCTCATTTCAGTTGCTTAACTGAGTTCAGGCTATAATTGCTCGCTGCCTCTCACTGACCAGCATTTATGAATATTCAGTTCCGCAACAAGGTGAACCTCACGTCCCAGTCTAAGAAGGATTAAATGCGCAGCTGCCCGGGAAACAAGCTCCTAAGGGATGCGACGACCCAAGTAGCTGTAATCTGAGCCATTGTGAATGCAGAAGCAATCTGTTGAGATTCTAAGTTCAACACCAGCTTTGTCATACGGGAGACCGTAGACTTTCGGTTATGACCAATTTGTAAATTGAAGCACAATCGCGATGATAATCTTATTCTCCCTGAGCCTGCATCAGTGAACTATTCTAGAGCTTGTCTCGGCCCCAACTTTCCTCCGAATAAATGTGGGCCTAGGATAGCCCATTAGGATTCGGGCGGAATTGCCATAGGACTATAGTATGGGCAGATTAAACGAGCCACTTTTGCGACCAGTGATGCCCGAATTAGATACAATCCGAGGAATAGCCATCCTCGCCGTTTTGTTTTATCACGGCTTGTACTGGAATACAGATCTTGCAACCCTTCCGCATTTTCAAAGACTGATAATCACTGCATTTTGGGCCGGGCGGCTTGGAGTTAACTTGTTTTTTGTTCTTTCTGGCTTCTTGATTACGGGGCTTCTTCTGAACTCTAGACACAGAAAAGACTATTACCGTCACTTCTATATTCGACGCGCTCTGCGAATATTACCTGCCTATCTCGCCTTACTTGCGATCCTCGCTGCCTTTCGCTACACAACCAACTCTTTCATTCTCCTGAGCCTGGCGTACTTGTCCAATCTCACCCCGTTGTTCGGCGTAGCTATTGGCTATCCCGTCTTATGGTCACTCGCTGTTGAAGAACATTTTTACATCGTGTGGCCGGCAGTTACTCGATGGCTGAAGGGGTCCGCCCTACTTTATTGTTCCCTGTTCATCATTACTGTTTCTCCCCTCTGCCGACTTCTCAGTTTCTACTTGGCAAGTAGGCACGGGGATGTCTCCTTCCAAGTGAATGACTACACATGGAATTCCGCGGATGGCTTGTCATGCGGGGCTGTTTTGGCTATCTTCTTGAGGGATTACCGTCCTGATCGGCGAAGACTGCTACGACTTTGCCTATTTGGTATTCTGTTATCAATAGGTATATGGATCATTGGTATACCATACGGGATCCTATCCAGAAAAACTTCGGTGGGAATGGCCCTCCAAATTGTTCCTTGGCAAGTGTTCTTTGTCGCTCTCTTGGGCATTTTTCTCCTTATCGGCTCAAGTGAACGACGAAGTATTGTCCAAGTCTCGGTGCTTAGGTTCTTCGGAGAAATAAGCTATGGTCTCTATCTTATTCATCTCTTGATTTTTGAAGGTTTTGATTGGATCGCGAAGCGTTATAACATTCCGGGGATCGGATGGGGCAAATTGTCAGATTTGATCTTCAGGTTTGGGTACGTTTGCTGTACTGCCATATTGCTGGCGTATCTGTCGCGCAAACAATTCGAAGATCGGTTCTTACGACTAAAGAACCGTCTTTCTTAATCTCTTCCACCACGAAGGTCGAGTCCAGCGACTCATACGCTACCTACGCTTTTCCTCCGTATTGAAGAAGAGAAGGTCTGATGGCTACAAGAGAAGACCTAGGAGAAGCAGCAATAGTGCTGATTCACCAGGAAGCACTACGATGGGGAGTGGTGAAGTTGAGTCAAGCGACTTAGATCGATAAAGGATGCCTCTAGGAAAACTCTGGAGAGGTAGTCTGCACCGTGTGAAAAGACGTTGAACGCCGTACAGAATGAAGAACAGACAGTTTCCAGCGTGGCGAGCGGAACGATTAGACCGTCACGTGGAACAACATGCAGATAGGTGCCTACTGGGAGTCTAAAGGGACAAAACGGCGGAATTGCGTTTGAGATGCCAGAGCGCAGCGGCGCGTGTCAACGAGTTTGAGACCAGTGTTCATGGAATTTAGTGAGTAATTTCATTTGAGTTGAGCGGTTTGTTGATCCAGACCTCGGTTGGAACCGCTGCTGGTTTGGGAGCCTGGCGGACGAAGCGTTCGGGATGGACGCGATAGGCGGCATCGAGAACGGTTTGGCGCTGCTCGAGAATGAGTGCAGTTTGGTTGTAGTGGACCATAGCGGGAGTAAGTAGACCCAACCCGGCGTGGCGGTGTTCCTCGTTGTACCAGTGGAAAAATCCTTGCGAAAAAGCGCGACTGTCTTGAATGCAACCGAAACGGGCCGGGAACTCCGGCCGATATTTCATGGTGCGGAACTGGCTTTCCGAATAGGGATTGTCGTCGGAGACATGCGGGCGGCTGTGCGTTTTGGTGACACCCAAGTCGGCCAGCAAGAAGGCCACTGGTTTTGAACTCATGGAAGTGCCGCGATCGGCATGCAGGGTGAGTTGTCATAAACAGCGGCTGGCGAGCGATCCTGGAAGCGTTCTCCGTGCAGATGCGCCAGAACCGTTTCGCGTTCCGCTGGAGCAAGAGCGCGTGGCGGTGAAGGTCGCGGATTCGTCTTCGCAGAGCAGATCGCTGCACGCCTTCGGCGATAGTGGGAAGCTCGCGGCGCAAACAGCGCACGGCAAGCAGCGCGCGTACCCACGGCGGTGGCCAGTTCGGTGACCGCGGCCATCAGGAGTTCTCCTCGGGGTCCGGTTCCGGAATCGGACGGCCCAACAGCGCCGCCACTTTTTTTTGGACGTCGATGATGATGTGGGCCTTACGCAGATCTTCGGTGAGGCGTGCATTCTGGCGTTGCAGCTTCAGATTTTCTTCTAGCAGTGGATTGCGCTTGGATTTCGGCCCGCGCCTCCGTGGAGTCAGCGCTTCGAGAATGCCGTTGGCCCGCTCACGTCGCCAATAGGCCAGCAGCGACGAGTACAGTCCTTCGCGGCGGAGCAGAGCGCCAACGCCGCCGGGTGTGGCGGCAACCGCTTCGGCTTCTTGCAAGATACGTTGTTTGTATTCCGCAGTGAAGCTACGCCGCTTAGGTCTGGCAACTACTTCGCAATCAAGCGGCGCGACCGACCGGGAGCCTGTCGCCGCTTTGGCTGCCGCTGTACTCCGCTGCGGCTCGCTTCGCTCGCCTTCGCTCCGTTCCGCGCCAGCCAAAGCCCCTGAGGAAAGAACAACACCAAGGGAATTCCCGTTCATCTCTTCCTTTTTCTTTCTCGCCCTGCTCATTAATTAAGAGTACTAAAACGGTCTCAGGAATGTTGGCACGGAGGGCGGCTCAGATTTGGTGATTATGTATGATTTCATGTTGCGGGTGTTGGCCTGGTCGAGGCAATGGGAGAGTCAACTTGTCTCCCAATAAACAAAACTGCTTTCAAAGCTTGGATGGTCTGAAGGGCTTACTAATTTTGAGATGGTCAATGTAACTAAACTAAACTAGCGAACCTTAAGGTGAGCACTTAAACGAGCAGCGATAGCAGTCCATGCAAAGTGTGTTTTGTAAGTGGCACGACTGTGGGCGGCAAGATCCATACGATAAGAAGCATCAGAGAGGACTCGAACCAGAGCGATATTAAGATCATCAGGCCGGTCAGGTGAAACGAGGACCACACCAGCATCAGTAATGGGTGCGGCGGTTTCGGGGCCTGCATAGGCAATAATGGGGAGGCCACATGCAATGCCAGCAATAGCGCTGCTGCGGCGCGAAGAGATGGAACCACGGACAAAGAGGAGAACATCGCAGGCGGAAAGTCTCTGGACTACTTCAGGAGGGTCTACAACGCCCTCTACCATAAGTTCTATGGGTAGATCACCAAGTCCTTCTCTCAGCTCGGATTGACGACATTCGGCGTTGCGACCGAAAACGGAAAGACGCAGCTTTCCGAGTTTCTGCGCGGCGTAACGAGCTGCAGCGAGGATGATTTGGATTTCGCGAACTCCGGCAGCTCCGCCTGTGATGCTGAATACTCCCATCGTCGGATCAGCATGTTGATGAGAAAACTCCGGCGACAAAGGTGGAATCGGCAAGTTGGGACCTACAGGGATGAAAACTGTATTCGGCGATGGGGTGGTCATCCACAGGAGTCTTTCCGGCGGAACCGTGAAGACGCTGAGCTCAGCAAGGGCGAGCGCGCGGCGCATCGTGTGAATTTGGTCGAAACGACGGACAGAATCGATCAGCCGGGTACCAGCGTACGGCTGGACATCGTGGAAAACGATGCCCACTCGGGCGCCAGCTGATTTCAAGATCTTCAGCACTCGGAGAACTCTATGAGGAAACCCTCTTGCGGACCAGGTAAGGGCAGTGTATTGGACTAGTACCCAAGTGTCCCGCCATTTGGTGGACTGGTAGTGTAAGACCTGAAGGGCGCCCTGCCATCCTTGAATATCCCAAGATACGCGAACGATATCTAGTTGAATATCTTGAGCCCGTAGGGCGGCAGCAAGATAGCGGCAATATTCCTCAACCGCATCGGTGGGTTCGTCTTTGCGGCCAAGCAGTGCGAGGCAAGTAATGGTCAAGGGTATAAGCTTTTCTGCGCAGAATTCGCCGCGAGATTCGCGCTGTCAGGGCCGAGCAGGTCGCTAAAGAACTGTCTGAGTTGCTCGGCGGGTTGAAAGACAATGCGGAGCGGATAATCAAAAAGCGAATTGTCTCGCATCCCGTTGTTCGCGTACATGTTGATTACTTCACAAGGCGCCAGTATATTGCGACTTGCGAATAAGTATTCCCTCCACCACATCGTCCCGCAAAAGAGGTTGTTAGGTGCAGAGCGCATCGTCATTTGCACGTCGCCAGTCGTCAGTTCCTCGGCAAGATAATTCCTTTGGGGCCTATCCCACGCTGATTATAGAATGGCATAAGGTCAAAAGACATTTCTTAAATTCATTGTCACCAAAGAGTCGCAAGCAGGGCAGAAGATGATGTGATTATTCTATTTGATAAACCAATGTGGAATGCGCTATGACCATCCTGATATAAGGAGGCGCTAACTATATCGGGAGCGCCGCGGCGGATACCTGCTTTCTAGGGGTGTGCAGGTGGTTGTGCTAGATAACTTGGTGCGTGGCCACCTCCAAACGAAAGGCAACCTGAGCAGGACATCACGCGCAGATCGATCCCCGGCAGAGAAAGGGCAGATCGTGCAGGAAGAAATGAAGAACGAGACAATCTTGGCAACATGGCAGCATCATGCCTTCGCTTTTGAAGTTGTCCTGGAGAAAGGGGCCCTCACTGTCTAGATTTGGGGGCACTCCAGCTCTTGGATTGGGTGGCGTTTCGAATGGTTGAAGTACATTCGAATATTGGACCTTTGATTTCGATCCAAATTCACCAGTGTCGGATAACCTTACTTCCTTCTCAGAGGAAGGAAGGACGCTGAGAGTTTCTCGCCTATAAAGGTGTAAATTAGGCCGGTATTCTCTTCGGGGTTGAGATCGTAAAAATGAGACCGACGACTTCATTTTTGCTGGGGAATATTTCCACTATCTGTCCGATTGGGCACAGCTCACCTTCAATTCATGACCTATATCGCCCGTTATTACACTTTTGAGAATTTCAAGGTTTCATTCCGGATTGGCTATCAAGTGCTTCGGGTAAGCATTCTCTCCAAGGATCCAACGAAACCGGTAGTTTCGCCCTTCAAACCAATTGATAACGAACTTTTCATTTTGCGGGTCATGTATTTCGCAAATTACGACTGGTCGGCAACGATCAAAAAGTACTTTCGCACCTGAGAACACATCTGATTCGGAGCCTTCTACATCAATCTTGATAAGCTGCGGCAGCGGGTTTCTTTCTGCAAAATAGTCCAGCGTTGTGCAATGTATGCTCTTCGCTCCTTCAACAGGGTCATTACCTTTGAGGACATGGGCATTCCCATGTCCTCGTTCCTGACTAGCTGGTTCTAACTGCCCATTGCCGTCCCACGACGTAACAGCGGATCGGATGAGCTCCATTTTGGATTGAAGAGAATTCAATGTAGCATGATATTCAAACGATTCTGCGTTCTGCGAGTCAGGCTCAAAGGCAAAGACGCGTGCTCCCGCACGCGCGGCAAGAAGGCTGTAGAATCCAAAGGCCGCCCCCACGTCGTAAAATACCTTGTTTGGTCCCAGATTTTCCACAATCGTCCTTTCGATCACAATTTCGTATCGCCCTTCCCAAAGAGGTATTTCCCATCGTGGATTCAAAATTAGAGTTAGGCCTTCGCCCGGACCACTTTGAACCTTCAGTTTGCGTTTTTCATTCGTGGGCAGGAGTATATAGCTAAGTACTTTCATCGGTCGCGTTGCAATAGGAAAAGCATAAAGCTTCCGTAAGATCTTTAGATTCCTCAATTGCCGCCACAAAGTTTCTCTCATATGGTCGTCAGCTCGCAGAATCGTTCTAACCATATTTCGGTGGACATGACGGTCTCGATCTCAGGACGAATTAACTCTATGACAGATTTTCGATAGTATTCCGAATCGCGCAAAATTTCTCGCGCCGCGGCCAGGAACTGCTCAGTGTCGTTTGGTCGCGAGATCAAAAGAGAGTGAAACGGTTCCTTATTCATGAATCGGCAACTGGCCCCCCCGTAGGAAGCAACTGTAGGTGTGCCGCAAGAGAGCGCCTCAGCGACCACATACCCGAATGGTTCGTACAGCGAGGGGCAGACCGTCAAATCCGCCGCATTATAGAGCGAGGGAAGAACTTCAGGTGAAGCGTTCTCGAACAGATTTATTTCATGATTTCTTTTGATATCATCTGGTACTTGTCCTCGTAACACAAGTATCCATTTTACGTCCGGCATTGATTCCATGAGTGACCTTACAACAGGAAACCCTTTTGAAGGATGCGTACTCCCAACAAACATTCCGATTTTCGCTGTAGGTGGCAGAGAAAATTTTCGTCTAGATTCTAGTTTATCCAAGGGACGGAAACGATGAGTATCCATCGGAAGCCAAGCCGTCAATCCTTCGAGCCCGAAATACTTTAGGACTTCTTCGCGCGTCTGGTCAGAATTGCAGATGATTTGTTTTCCTCTGCCGCTGAGTCTCTCCAAGATCATCGAATCCCACCATTTCAGTTTAAATGCACCCGCGGCCGAGATGTACGGCCGCACGGCAATTGAGACACCCCGATAAGTTCCATGGTAAATGTGGATCTTTCGTACCGCCTTGGGCAGGCCAGGAAGATACCATCCGAAGATACCGTTTGACACTACTGCGACCAGCTTCGCTCCCGGACTCTCTTTAACTCTCCGTCCGAGATACCATCCAAGTGCCACGTCAGCAGCGTAACTTTGCCATTTATTCTTAGGTCGTGCGACCCAGTGGTGCGACAAGTTATGTCGGTGCAAGACCTCGACCTCGTAACCGCGGCCCTCCAAACCCCTGATCATTTCTCGAATCACATGCTCCACGCCGCCCGGAGTTTCAGGGGATTCTCCAGTTAGAACAACTATCCGGCCCATCATGAGGCTCTGGCCAGGATCCACCCGTGCATATCGGGCAATTCGTCGTATTGCTCCCGCTCCACTGAGTATCCAATTTCTTTGAGCATACTTCCAAGATGTTCTCTGGTCTTATGAACCTCAATAAACAGGATGGGTCGTAACGTGTTCAACGTCTTATGAGCCCCTTCGATCGCCTCGATCTCCGCTCCCTCTATATCTAGCTTGACCCAATCTAGTTGGGTCAAACCAAGAGTCTGAACAAGATCGTCGATAGACACAGCTTCGCGAAAATCACCTGTCTGCGCCTGTCCGACTTGGTGCCACACAGGTTCAGTCCCATGACTCCAGTTGACAGTTCCAGAGAAAGACCAAACTGCTTTTGACAGGACTTGGACGTTTCTAATGTCGTTCAACCCAAGGTTTCTTTCTAGCTGAAGGCGATTGATTTCATCCGGCTCGAGGACAATGACCTTACCTGCAGGACCCACGGCTTTCGCTGCTTGTATGCTGTACCAACCGACATAACCGCCCACATCCAGAAATATGTCACCTTTCTTCGGTGCCACCCATGCGACAGGTTCGTAATTCTCCATGTGCAGCATGCACTCGGTCGCCGATTCGTCTTCAGGGCTGAACCAAGCCTGAAGAGGAGAACTCCAGAGTATTTCCTTCCTGAGCGAAAAAGGATACCGATACCAATGCCAGCGAGCGCGGAGTCGTCCTACAGGTAAATCTCTTCCTACAAATCGATTCGATGCGTAGACGAGCTTGTTGCAAAGCACTTTTGCCGTCGTCCTCGTCGACTTGCCATAGGTTTCCAAGAAAAAGCGAGAAAACTTATTCATCGTCTTACGTCCATGATCATAATTCTCAACTTAATTTTAGCAGACCTCGATTCACTGCCGTCATGATAAAAGTGACGTCTTCTCTGTCCGCCGCGCGAATCCACCAAATTCCTGCGACGTAAAGGGTCAGCCCTAGTGCTATTCGCAATGCGGTTGGGAGAGGGAGCGCTAGTGCACCCATTGAGATAGCCAACGAGATCAATATTATCGGGATCGCGCGACGCAGGCCTTGCCAAATAACATCGCGAGTCCGCCCAAAAATCAAAAGGAAAAACATCCAAGCAAGTCCATAGCTGAGAACACTCGCCCAAGCCGAACCAGTTGCGGCAAAGCGGGGGATCAGCAAGATATTCAACAAAACATTTAGCCCAGCACCAATCGCGGTCGGAAAGATAAGAAACCGCTGAAGATTTCGGGCGAGGAGAACGTGAATTACCACGGATCCAAAGAACATTGCGAACTCTGACCAAATTAGGATACTCAGAAGCTTAGCAGATTGACTAAACTCTGCTCCATAGAGCAAGTAAATAACTAACTTGGAACCAATGCACATTACCACGCACAACAATCCGGCTGTAATCATCATGTAACGGAAAAGACGGTCCGTAAAAGCTTGTGTGCGAGTTTCGTCATTAACGTAGGTTGCCAAGACAGGAAATAATGAGGAAAGTAGAGCCGCAGGAAGCATTTCGAACAATTCACTTATTTTCACGGCGACTGCATAGTCGCCCAACACGCGGTCCGATGCGAGGTTGTGAAGCATCACCTGATCAATACGAAGATATATGCTGGCCAGAAGCGAGCTAAATGCAATGGGGACACAAGCTTTAAGGTAGAAGATCAGCCTAGCAAGATCTAGGCGGTAGGGAGGCGTGATGAACTTCGCGCTACACCAAAGGATTAGAATTGTTTCCAGGACCCCACCGGCAAGCCTCATCAACACAAACGCTGGCAGAGAAGCTCCTGCCTTGGCCAACGCGACAATTGCTCCGAACCAAAATAATTGCCTTGCAAGGTTTATAGAAACCGGGTACCACTGCTTCATGTCAGCTTGAAAAATAATGGCAGGCAACCGCAGAGGAAAGAGAAGCAGCATATCCACTGCCGCAAATACAACTAGGCGTTGCATGCTTCCCGAGTAACCGGAATGAGGAGCTAGAAGAATAGCCAGCCCGCTCGTCAAAACCGCGAACAAACTGCACAGAACCATACCAGTTACGACAATTATCCCGGCATCCCCTCGACGGCGAGCCACTTCGCGAGTAAGTATGGGCTCCATTCCCAAGCTAGCTAACCAGGTAAAAAGTGAGAGGTAAGCATAGAGCGAACTGAATTGTCCGAACCCTACGTTCCCAAGGTAACGAGCAAATATGACCGAAGTTCCCGCACCCAGGAGCACTCCTACCATCCGACCAGAAATCAATATGAATGTGTTCTGAACTATCTTTGTTCGGACGCTCTTCTCAGAAGTCTCTACCATTTGTTTAGAGTGCTTTCTGTCCTCTGCCACAGACTTCCAATTCGCATGTAATTAGGTGATCCGTATTCGCACTCCGCAAATCCATACAAAGTGGTTTCTGAGACGTTAGACTAGCAAGACGGGGATGCCTATTGTCGATTGCAACGTAAACCTGGCCCTGAGCCAGTCAACGTCCGCGAAACTGTCGCTCCCTAGAATACTGGATATTGCTGAAATGTTTATGTCTGCAAATTTTCCTCTGACAAGGTTGTCTGTATTCGATTTTCCGGCTAAATCTGCGCCTCTTGTTTTGTAACCGCATTTAGGCGACTCAATATGTGACCGTTTCTATGCTCGTCGATTTAATCCGCGCGCATTGTGACCCAATTGCGCGACACTCTCGCCATTCGGCTTAAATATTTAACTAGTAACAGTCAATAATATCATAATTGCGTATTTCTGCTTTATTTCGGTTAGCTGTCAAGCGGCATTCGGGTCAAATCATTCTGACGAACAGATTGTTCTTGATGAATTCCAGGGAGTATATTTACGTCGCAATGACCTTAAGAGGCGGAGAATTAATGCCATTGTCTGCGACTAGTTCGGTCTAATCAAAGGTCCGCGTGTTACATTATGATCGGAAGGCAAAAGGTGGGGTCGTTCAATAATCTCCAAACAGAAGGGATAGTCGCCACCTATTTTCTTGGCGTGAAATCGATCCTTCAACGTTTCACATATGTGGAGAGTTGGAATTGGCCCTGGTTAGATACTTGCGCGACAGCGCCTCGCGCTACCTGGCGTGAATCAACTCTGACCATATATTCACGAAGCTGTAGACCATGAGAAACAAACGACTTGACGTCCTACGATGCATGGCCGTTTTACTTGTAATGTTTAATCATGGCGGTGGCGACATTTGGCCCGGATTAGCTCGAAAAGGGTGGGTTGGCGTTGACTTGTTTTTTGTGCTGAGTGGGTTTCTCATTTCTGGTCTTCTGTTTGGTGAATATAAATCGCACGGTTCGATCAATTTTGGACGTTTTTTCATTCGCCGCGGCCTAAAAATATATCCTGCTTTCTATGCCTTTCTTTTTCTTTCACAGGCAGTGGCCTATATTGCTTTCCGTTCGACTGCTCCGCTGGCTCACTATCTACCGGAACTTTTCTTTGTTCAAAATTATTGGCACGGAATCTGGGATCACACTTGGTCGCTTGGCGTAGAGGAACATTTCTACATATTCCTGCCACTTTTACTCCTCTGTTTGCTCAGGTTCTCTTCGGAACAGCGAGACCCATTCCGAATACTTCCCCGCTTGTTTGTTACCGTCGCAATATTATGCGTTTTCTTTCGCGCCATTTCTGTCTGTTTCGCGCCGCCTAACTATCACATGGCGTACACTGCATCACATAATAGGATGGATGCATTATTTTTTGGCGTGCTCCTCGGCTATTACTACCATTTCCGCCCCGAAATCCTTAAACATCTAATGCACGGCTGGAGGAATTGCTCAATCATCGGTTTGGGTTCGTTCAGTTTGTTGTTTGTAACCTACTTATTGCCTCGGGACAGTTTGTTGTTCTCCACCTTCGGTTTCACATGTGTTTATCTGGGATTCGGAGGGATCCTGCTGCTAAGTCTTTATCTGCAAGGAATTCTGAGAGGCAATGCCGCTCGGTATCTTGGACTCATGGGATCAGCAGCGGCTTCTGTGGGCATGTACTCCTACTCAATCTATCTATGGCATGGTCCGGTGGCCGCTTGGTTTCCGGGATTAGTACGGCGTGTGCTTCACGTTTCCTTTGGTGCAAACGAAAGGTTTGCGGTCTTTGTGATCGGAAGTCTCATAGTTGGAATCGCAATGTCAAAGATGATCGAATACCCCATTCTCCGGTTGCGAGACCGAATCTTCCCGGCACAGGAAAGTGCCACAATACGTGCTTCGGACGTAGCCCATAAGGAGGCGACAACTGCCCCTAATATCCCGGCCAAACCTTCTTCAGCATGATCCTTTTGTGCCGGGCAAGAGCAGGAGATGAGTGATCTTAGCCGACCATGGCGACTATTGGGACTGATAATGTCTCAAATTTATATCTGTGGCCCCTATGAGAATATCAGTTCACCGCAAAATAATTCCTCGAACAACAGTTGGAACGACATGACCGTTGCCTCGGATTCTGGACAATTACTAACAGGTTCAAGCACGGCTTGATTCAGCTATGCGCTCCTCGACACACGAATTCTCTTGGCAAATTGGTGTGAAGGGCGTTCGATGAGTAAGTAAAATATATAGGAATATAAGCAAACAAAACCCATCGTGACAAGCCAATTCACGAGTGGCCCGAAGGACGGTAGATGGAGACATCGGAGAGTCTCGAGAGCTGGTCCATGCATTAAATAGAGAGAGTAACTCCAGGCCCCCGCCCAGACCATCCACGCTGGTGGAGATGCGACCTTACCATATGCAATTTCGTTTTTCACCCAGAAATAGGCTAGTACTCCGAACAACATACATGTCTGCATGTAACGAACTATAGTGTGAAAATGCAACAGGCAAACGGCCCAACAACCAAACCATGCGAGAAGTCGCCAGCCTATAATTCTTCTTCTGGAATGAAGAGTTGGGAGCCGTTCAACTTCTTCAGCAAGTACACATCCCAGCAACCACACGGGGTAAAGAACCATAGCGGTGATGAGTGGTCCCAAATCGTGAAAGCTTTGAGCATTTCTGTGCGTCAAATTGAGTAAGACGCTTAGGAGCATCGCTGGGGTGATAATCAGAACCCAACCAAGCTTTTTTCGCAGGTAAAGGAGGAAAGGATAAATAAGATAATAGATCTCTTCGCACAGCAAGCTCCACAGTACAGACTCCCACAAAATGGAGTGTTGACCCCAAAACTGCATGTTTTGTCCCATTAGCCAATAGACTAGGAGCGCCCCAGCAACTGGAACTAAAATGCGTGTATATCGACGCGCGTAATATTTGCTGATCGACATGGTCTCAAAGTGGCAGAAGGGTAGGTGGATGCAGAACCCCGAGATTACAAAGAAGACGATGACTGCCGGCACCCCAAAAAACAACGTACTCCATCCATGCGACAGCAACCAACCAAACTTCTTGGTGGTGTCAACCCCCGCAAGCAGCGGAAACACTTCGAAGTGACTCGCCGCGACCCAGAAAGCAAGGAGAAATCGAAGTGCATCTACAGAGGGATAATATCTTGCACCACTTTTTGGTTCAGAATGCATGTCTTCCATTTGGAATGGACGTGTTGAGTCTTATGTTTGACTTTCGCACTTATTACCCTCTCTCTGCTTTTTTTTCGAATCGCCAGCCAGTTGATAGGAACGAAAGCTAATTCCTGACGTTGGGTCGCGACGTGAGCTGAAATCACGGATTCTCTTACCCAAAGGTGCCTAGTGGAGAATCTCTTCACCCACGCGCGTTGATACCCTCTAAGTATTAAGCCCCCTCCCAGACCGATCATTGTGGTTATTATTTACTGAGTTGTTCGACATCTCGCTTCTCGATCTGGCGCATCAGGTCGCTGCGTCGCAAGAGATAAGAGCGTAAATGGGATGTTAGCTGGCCGGGCACGACATAAAACTGGTTGTACGTTGCTTGTCGAAACGAGATAGGTCCTCGCGCCGGCACCAGATGTGTTCCCCATTGATAAATTAATCCCAGATTCCAGATCGCGAAGCAGGTTAGTACCACAGAGTAAACGGTCAGCACAATACGCGGCTGGGTGAAGTACCCAGCTACCTGCTCCAATAGATAAGCCAGACCGAGAATGAAGAGCGCTGTGAGGGATAAAAAAAATCTGTTGCCATAGGAAGAAATGCCCGCCCAGTCGGGATAAAAAGAAATGAAAAGATAGAAAGCCACCATTGCGGTAATGAATGGCATTCCCGCCTTGGGCAGGCGAAGCGCGAAGAGGAGCAATCCGAGAATGGCCAACCCCAGAAGCGGAGTCCAGGAAAGGAGTCCGTGATTCGCGGAAAACAGTACACTGAAGAAAACTGGAGAGCCCCACAGAAAATCACGGATAGAGACATAACCCGTCTCAAAAGGCCCGCCATAAACGATCCAACGGGAGGCGAACGTGGGAATCATGACCACGATGACCACAAATCCAAAGAGGAGGTGCCGGATCAATAGTTCCAAAAAGCCCGGTCCGGACGAGCGGCCGAAGCGAAAGATATTCGCATATCCCCATATGATTTCAATAGCCAACATACTTACGACCATCAGATTTGCGTAGTAAACGTCGAGCATTAGTCCCACGATCAAACCTAGAAGCAGCCATTGCGCGAGACTCCGACCCTCTCTGGTCGCATCCCAGTACCACATAAAGAGAGCAACAAGAAAAGCTGAGTGGGCATGTGACCAGGATGGATTAAAGTACATGTAAACTGGAAGAGAACTGGCCCACCAGATCGCAATGGTTGCAACAAAAGACCATACAGGCCCGGCATACTTGCAGGCAAGTCGGAAGGAGAGCAGCAGGGCAAGAAATCCGTACAGGGCAGTAGCGAAGGCCATGGCGTAACGGTATGGGGATGAGAAGCCATCGGCTGGTAAATTGGATCCCCAGGCTCTCATCAGCAACACGCCGCCATGAGCCACAAGTAGAAAGGGAGACCATAGCATAGCTGGCCCGACAGTAAAATGATTGTCAAGGTGACCTGTGCTAGTGCGGAAATCCGCCTGGGGCTGACCGTTCTCGTCGAGGCGGCCTATCCGAAAACTCTCATTTGCTGATTGATAATCATGTGTGAAATCGAGGTTGTGCTCGATGAGTGGGGCGCGAGCGTAAGCATAGTAACCAACACCGTCTCCTCGGACCCATGGGTTGACCAATGGAAGCGTTAACAGAAATATGACGAACAGTACCCATTCCAATCGACGCTGCTGGTCTCGACGTTCGAGGTTCAAGTGATATTCAACTCGCCCACCGACTGCAAACTGGATCTGACTTCACGGCAGCACCAATAAACAACTTGGGAAGACAGTCAGCTTGCACGCCCCCATATCAATTCGTCTTATCCGACCAAAGCGTTGAAGATCTTCATTTGTCTGCAGAGATTAAACTCTGGCTACCGAGCGCGTGGCCACAGCAGCATCGGCGAGAAAACCTTCTTTTTGACGATAATAGGCCGAGACCCGATCAATGATATCCGTGAGACTAGTCTGCGGGCGGAAGCCGGTCAGAGAATATAGCTTATCGATGCACGGAACACGGCGCATCATGTCCTCGAAACCCGGCTCATACGCTTTATCGTAGGGAATATAGTGAATCGGCGAAGAACTGTTGGTCCGCTGCTTGACCAAATTGGCCAGATTTTCGATGGTGACCTCTTCGGTATTGCCGATATTGATGACCTCTCCAATGGCGCGCTCAAGTGGCATCAACCTCAGGAGGCCCTCGACAGTGTCGCGCACATCGCAGAAACAGCGGGATTGTTTGCCATCCCCATACACCTCAATCGGCTCATTCTTGAGAGCACGTTGCACAAAATTTGGGAGTACCATGCCATAGCGGCCTGTTTGCCGTGGCCCCACTGTATTAAAGAAACGCACTACAATGACAGGTTGCTTTTTCTCCTTCCAATAGGCAATCGCCAGGAATTCGTCGAGTGCTTTCGAAGCTGCGTAGCTCCAGCGGCCCTTCGTTGTGGCCCCAAGTACGAGGTCGGAATCCTCATGGAACGGCACCTGAGTGTTCTTCCCATACACTTCGGAGGTGGAGGCCAGTAATACCATTTTCTTTTTCTTCGAAGCTGCTTCGAGGATCAGTTGCGTCCCGTTGACGTTAGTTTCAATTGTGCGAACAGGGCTCTCGACGATGAGTTTCACTCCAACGGCCGCAGCAAAATGAACTATGACGTCGGCGTCGTCTGTCAGTTCCGCAAGGAGCTGCTTATTTTCAATACCATCAAGGTGATACTCCAGATTTTCCGCGCCCTTCAAATGCCGGATGTTCTCCATACTGCCAGTGGAGAGATTGTCCAGCAGCACAACCCTCTCTCCTCTGTCCAGCAGTCGCTCTGCGAGGTGAGAACCGATAAATCCCGCACCACCTGTGATGAGATATCGCAACTGAGCCTCCTCAAAGTCTGTCGGAATCGTCTTCGTCTGCGGAGGAAATTGGAACACCGAGGGATGAATCCGCGTGCGATGCTTCCAATGCTTCCTGGGGGCCGTAGCCGTAGGAATAAGGGTAATAGCGATAAGAGTAGTAATAATCCGGCGCGCTCGAATCTACGGCGTTCAGTACGACCCCCAACAAATGAGCCTTCACGCTGACGAGCAGATCGCGGGTGCGGGTGAACGCTTCCTTGGGCGTCTCACCACTGCGGACGACGAGCAGCACGCCATCCGCCTGAACGGAAATGATCACGGCATCCGTTGCCGCCATGACCGGCGGAGAGTCAATCACCACAAATTTGTACTTCCTCCGCAATTCGACGATAGCCTCGGCGAGTTTGTGCGAAGACAGAAGGTCCGCGGGATTTGGCGGAAGGGGCCCCGTGGGAATCGCCGCCAGATTTGGAATCTCCGGGTGGGGCACCGTGACGAGATCAAGAGAAGATACGCCAGCGAGATAGGAGCTTAAACCTGCATACTTTCCCGTACCAAGATTAAGCAGTCGCCCGACACCGGGCTTGCGCAAGTCCGCATCCACGAGGACAGTCTTATCACCCAACTGCGCCAGAGTAACCGCAAGGTTCGCCGCGGCGGTCGTCTTACCTTCTCGCGGAAGTGCGCTGGTCACTAGAATAACCTGCGGCGGATGATCTGCCCGCGACAGCAATAATGCTGTTCGAAGGGCACGGAAGGCTTCCGACATCTGCGATTTAGGCAGGTGCTGCGCGACGAGCTCAATTCGCTTTTCGTGACCATCGGTCGTAGCAGCTTTGGACATTCGTGACCGCTTCGAAGAAACCACACCATCCGTGAAGGCCGGCACCACAGCAAGGGAAGGCAGGCGCGCCAAGGTCTCCACATCGTCCGGAGTCTTCACCGTGTTATCGAGATACTCACGGAGAAGCGCGAGTCCAATACCCCCCACCAATCCGACGAGAAACGCCAGGGCGATATTCCGAGTCTTGGCCGGTCGTGAGGGCGTCGAGGGGACCATTGCCGGGTCCACAATACGAATATTGGAAGATTTCAGACCGGAAGAGATCTGCGCTTCCTTCAGTTTGGTCTCCAAACTGTCGTAGAGCGCTTTGTTGGCCTCGGCTTCGCGCTTGAGAACGTTATACTCAATCATCTTCCCGGACATCACGTTGACTTCGGCCTTCTGTTCATCCAAGGCCCGGCTGAGGAGCTCTTCATGCTGCTTGGCCTCGCGGTAGTCGCTCTCGAGTTGCGCGACGATGCCTTTGCGTTCCCGGGCCATCTGCTGATCCAAGTCCTTCATCTGCGCCTGTAGTCGCAGCACTTTCGGGAAATTCGGGCCGTACTGATTGACGGCGTCAGTGTACTCGACGGAGAGATCAGCACGCTTCTTCTCCATCTCCTGCAGAACCGAGTTATCACGGAGTTGCGGTACAGCTTCTACGTCTCCCGATTTTGCAAATTCGTAGAGCGACTGCCTCTTCAGGCTTTCGCTCTGCGCTTCGGTCAAATCTTTATTCAAATCACCGAGTCGTTGAGTGGTGACATTGTTCTTGTCATCGAGCGTCCAAATCTGGTTGGTTCGTTCGTATTCAATTCTCGCGTCTTCAGAGCGGCGCACTTTTATACTGAGTCCATCGAGCTCCGACTGCAGCCACTTGGAGGCATCTGTCGTGGCCTCATACCGGCTCTTGTAATTCTGCTCGATATAGTTTTCAAGGTGAGCGTTGAGGATTTGGGCGGCCAACTGGGGGCTTGTGGATTCGAAAGTCACTTCCATCAAGCGCGTATTGGGGATGCGCTTGACGCTCAAGCTCCCGAGAAATGCTCCGATCTCTGGCGGCAGTTTTTGGTTCTTGAGAGTCCCAGTGGCAATCGCTGCAGAATCTGCACCACCGGAAAATTCCGGATTGGAAGAAAGATCCATGTTTCGGATGGTCTGCAGCGCCATCGTCTCGCTTGTCAGGATGCGCGACTGAGTTTCAATATAATTATCAAGATCCATCGCGTAGTCATAGGGATCCGTGCCCTGAAACGGCAGGATATTCGTGCTCTCCCGGTCAATCTCTAATTTTGCCGTGGCGCTGTAGATCGGTTTCATGCGAAAGGTCGCGATGCTAACTATGGTGACAACCGCCAGCAGGAACGAAAGGATCAGCCATTGGTGTTTGCGCAGAATTAACAGGTAATCGTAAAGATGTGGCTCACGCGGCGAAAGATCGATTGCCGGCGTGCGAGATGCGGAAGGCGCAAGGATCTGAATGCTTCCATTTGAACCGTGTTCCGTCGGCATAATTTTGGAGTCGTCAGCCATTCTCACTCACTATTAGAAGCCGCCGTAACCAAGACGATAGATCGCTATGGCTGTGCCGATGGCCAGGGAGATCTGCATTGCCTGGAGCAGGAATTCCTTGGTGCGATTGTCCGGGATATAGAGAATGTCACTGGCGCGCATCGGCAGATCTTCGGTTTGCTGGTTGAGCACTTTTTTCAGGTCCACTTCCGTCTCGATCTGCTTTCCTTGAGT
>Ga0181523_10000857_pt1 | contig 34044 bp, 25 predicted proteins | sample PEATcosm2014_Bin_43_FD_119752 | JGI IMG/M metagenome (GOLD analysis project Ga0181523, IMG submission 119752) | Peatland microbial communities from MTU Mesocosm Facility, Houghton, MI, USA - PEATcosm2014_Bin05_30_metaG | ecosystem: Environmental > Terrestrial > Soil > Wetlands > Peat | place... | reverse complement strand
TCCCTCGCAAATAACCCGTGACGAGATCATTGAGGCCCTGAGGCAACGGCCAAAGTCGTTTGTAGGAAACGTCTCGGTGGGAATTGTTTTGCCTGAAAGCTATGCGGAGGCAGCGTCGGTAAAGCGGCTGGGAGACTTTCCCTTGGTTGTCTTGACGGCTGGTAAGTCACTCGACTTTGGAGATACAGAACTAGATCGGGAGGCTGCGGCGTATCAGCAAGTGTGGATTCACGAAATACAACCGAAGCTCGTGGGGCTTTCTACGCACGGGCGTCAAATCGTTGTCCCGAATGCGGACCATGGGTCGATCCCGCAAGAATTGATCATCAGCTCCATCCATGAGGTCGTTATGGAAGTTCGCGGCGGAACCGCGACTCATTAGTTAGGTAAGCTGGGCTTGTCCAAACGACCCCTTAGTTGCGCGATGGTTGACAAGATCAGAGTGGCGAACCCGGAATGAGTTGGTGAACCGGGGAGGGCGCGATCCTGCAACCCGCTGTTCCCAACGAGACTACTAAGTAGCTGATTCTTCTAGCCTCTAGCTCCGCCATACAGCGCCGTTTTAGTGGGTATTTGGGGGGTTCTGTTCTCGATTTGTTCTCGAGTTTGAACCTCCCAATGAAACCCCCATTTTCTTGAGCGCATTTTTGAGCGCACTGCGATCGTTCTGCTCTCCATTTTTACTCGGCCTTGAACCCTCAACCGAACCCCCGACAACTTAAGAACAATTCAATTGGGAAACCATGTTACTGGTACACAACTGCCCTCATCCGCGAATGCAGTGACCTGCAGAGCGTTCATGCCATGACGGGTACTAGCATCACCTGTTTCGCGCGGCAACAAATCTTTTTACGAAGAACTAAGCGATGGAACAGGTTTTCTCGTGTATCGCAAACAGGTGCACGCTGAAAGATGTCACCAGTTCAGCCTTCGAATCCCCGATACAAGATCGAAATGACGGTCACGGCTTAGGAGCGGAAGGGAATGTTGCCGGCACAGAGCCGCGATCCAAACGTCGTTTGAGGGAATCGGTGTCCCTGCCTTCTTCAGTTCTGTTCGAACAGCGCTGTAGGGAATAGTCGTCTCTTCATTCACGTCGAGGATGCGAAATGTTGGCAGGTGCTCTGTCAACCATTGCTCGTAATACTGCCGGTTACGAGAATGCGAAATTCCATATCGGTATTCGCCCAATACGATCGCCGGAACGGCAATCTCAGCCGCCTTCCTAAGCAAGGGTTCCAGTCCCTCGTCGCCGTCAGCGACGCCAGACAGCCCGTTGGTGTCCAGGATCACAGCCGATCCTCGGCTTCGATCTGTTCAAACTCCTCTTCGATGACGCGATTGATTCGAGCGTTTTCCTTGCGGAGATGTCGGAGTTTCCCGAAAGCGGCCATCCAGGGCTTGTCTGTTGTCTTCGCACTGGCGGCCAGCTTGTCCTTCACGGCTTGGGTCACAAACTCCCGAAAGGGAATTCCGCGCTGTGCAGCCGCCGACTTGGCGCGCCGAAAGACGGTGTCGGGCATTTCTAGAGTGGTCTTCATGGCTCATGCTCCCATATTTATGGGACCTGGTCAAGTGGCCGGTGGTGGATTGGGTGGGGTGGCGGCTGCGAGCGCGTTCTCTCTCGTTTTGTTCTCGACTTTTGTCGCACAAAGCTCGCCCTGCGCGGGTTTCTCGCCGTAATTGACGCAAACAACTCGCTCATCCGGAGGAAAGCCAAACTGTACTCAACTCGCTTCATTCCCTAGCGCGTTGAGCGGCGCCGCTGTGGCCGCCGATCACCCAGTTGCTGGCTTCGGGCGCACGAACAATATCATCCCGCTCGGCCTCTGCAAGGCGGTTCAGGGGGAGATTGAATCCAAGGAGCTATGTGTTCCCTGTTCCGTATTCACCCGCATATTGAACGCAACCTACAACCCATTGATTAAGACTTCAATTCTCGCATTTTGTAGTCCTTTGTGCAGAGTTGTACCAACTGAGAACGCATCACTTAGGCATCCGGTAGGATAAGCTAGTGCAACCTCTGCTAAGCCGGTAGTCGCTACAATACCCGCTACAGTCAGAATCTGAAAAAACTCCCCTCTTTGTCGCATCACTGGCCTCTCATTGCCATCTCCTCCAATGAAGCGCTGCACGGCCACCTCTCGAGCAACGTTCCCGTACCGCGATGCGGAGATTTTTGATTACACTGACGAAGCGCGCTTGTCGCCCGAACAGTCCGCGCAACGCAACATAGGAGAGCCACAAGTGAACACTGCGATAGAAAAGCTTCAGACGGCGCAACAGCGCGCAATGGCGATACGGCCAAAAGTTGGAGGTTTTCCCTATTTGGCGGAGACCCTGCGGCGAGCGGGAGTTACGCGCAATCTCTGGTACCTGCCAGCTTGCCAAAGCTTGTATCTGACGGAATCTGGTCCGGTGATGTCTCTTGGCACTCCGCTAGTGTCCGGCACAGTGGATGTTCCCAGATTCGACCGCGAAGCTCTAATCGCGGCACTACGGACCGACCAAGCTGGTCAGAGCACATTTCCAGAATTTTTGTTGGCCTCATGGCACGCCGGAGTTGTCCGCTACGATGTCAATCTTAATGCGCTTACATGCACCTACTACGGAGCGGACGGCGAGGAATATGTCGAAAGCTATCCCGCAGTCGATGCGGGATGACGGTAGGGCCCGGGAAATCGGAAATTAGGCTGCTCATGAAATCACTTTGGCGATTACCCCGTTTGAACGTAGCCGCATTCCAGCGGCTTAATCGAACGCGCGCAGACCACGCTGCCTCAGTTCGGTCCTTTGTGAAACGCGCGTCCGATTAATCACGAGCGTTAGACGAATAATTTCTAGATTGCCGACCACTCGCCAAGTGATGTGCCGATTCTAGCATCGTGAGTGATAAGGCGACATTCCGTTTTGCTGAATGTGGTTGCGCCCACGGCGACCAAGGAAACGTTAGCAGGTGGGGTGAGTGTAATAATGCCCGTTCTTACGCTCAAGAGAACGTCAATGAGTCTATCTTCGTCTCTCTTCTATCCTCGAGAACCTGAGCAGACTTTAGGGGCGAGCTTCATAGACGATATTAAACGGAGTTTCTGTGGCGCGACGGAATCGACTGAACCCAGCGGCAGTAACCACATCCCGCATCCGCTTTTCCCCCGATTGTGCTCCGAGGCACAGTCCAACCTCTTGCGAGCGCGAGCATGGTGTGCACAACAGAGTTGAGAAGGAATAATAGACTCTGCCAACAGGATTGAGATTGTCCTTTAATTCGTCGTTGGCATAGGGTTCCACGATCATCCACGTTCCATTTTCTTTGAGCGATTGACGCACGTGCCTGGCGGCCCCGGTCGGGTCGCCCATGTCATGGAGACAATCGAAGACGGCGACAAAGTCGTAGTCTCTCCCGGGGTATTCCTTGGCCTTGGCAACTTCAAACCTAACCCGGCCGGCGACACCTTCACGAGCGGCAGTTTCCCGGGCGCCTTCAATCGACTTATCGTGGTAATCGAATCCGACGAAGTGCGAGTTTGGAAAGGCCTTGGCCATGAGGATTGTCGAAGCGCCTTTGCCGCAGCCAACGTCCGCGACATCCGCACCCTTTTCGAGTTTTGCTTGGACGTCGTGCAGCGACGGAATCCAGGTGGTGACTAGATTGGCTGCGTAGCCGGGTCGGAAGAATTTCTCGCAACCATGAAAGACGCCGTCGTCGTGTTCGTGCCAGCCCATTCCGGCCCCGGAGCGGAAAGACTCGGCAATTCGCGGGACCGCGGCAAGCGAGCCCAGGGCAAGCTGAAAGGCGCCAGGAAGATAGGCGGGGGAATCCTCGTTTGCCAAGGTGAAGGCCTGCTCTTCCGTCATAAAGAATGTTTGTGTTTTCTCGTCGTAGCTCACGTAGCCGCCAGCAGCTTGGGAAGCCAGCCACTCGCGCACGTAGCGCTCGTCGGTGCCAGTCTTGGCCGCGAGTTGTGCAGAGTTCATGGGTTGCACCGACAACGCTTTGTACAAACCGAGTTTCTCTCCGATAACTACCATGCCGGCATGTACGGCCGCACCAAGGTCACCAACGAATTGGCCGATAAACGAATTCAATTTTGCCATGTCAACGCTCATGACTATCCTCCAAAACAAAATCCCAAATAGACGTAAGAGGTTGGGCTACTTCTATGTGCGTCCCGCGACGATAGAGAATCGGAAAAGAGGCAAGTAAAGAGATATCTCCGCGGGTGGAGAAGGGAGCGACTCGCAAGGAGCACCTCCGCCGTAGTTTGCGGGAGTATGGAACCTCGGATAACAAAAGTCAACGGCGAGATGAGGACACATCCGGCGATGCGTGAGGGTAGTTGCTTGAGGTTGCGTCTAAACCGGCACGTCTAAAGTCGAAGAGGGGAGACTTAGCAGAATCCTCATTTAGCAGAGAGTTAAAGCTTCGTGAGGGAATTCCAAATGGCGCGGCCGAAGTCCACCAAGGAAGGAAAAATGACACGCTGGCGCTGTGCCTTGTAGGGTACCTCATCCGCAGAATTGGCAGGAGAAGGATAAGAGCGGAGAAGCTTAAGTAAGTCGACCGCGCGGACGCGAGTGGCGACCCCTTCGATCATGATCGATTCGAAGCGGCGATCACGTCCAAGCAAAAGAACTGCAGGAACAGCAATCCCGTCTTTTTCTTTGGCGTTGAAGAGCCCCCAAGCACGGACCACTTGAGTTTGGGTATCACAAAGAATTGGAAATGGTAATTCGTACTGGCGTACAACCCGACCAGACTGCTCAGGGGAATCCACGGCCACCGCTGCCATGTGCACACCCAGGGCGCGGAAATCATCAAAAAGGTCCCGGAATTCTGCCAACTGGCGGAGACAAAAAGGTCACCAGTAGCCGCGATTAAAAATGAGCAGAAGTGAACCATCGGTCAGCAGGGAAGAGAGGGTACGCGGCGTACCCGTGGAATCGGGGAGAGTAAAATCCTCGGCAAGCCCACCGACACGTAGTTTTTGGATTTCGCTCATGCACATCCTGGAAACGAATTGCCGGGAAGGCTCTGCCGGAATTTGCTATTTGGCGGCTATCTCCTACATCGTATGCTCCTGCTGCGCTCGCCACAACGAGTTTACCAATCGAATAGATGCTGGGAAAAGTCGTCGTATCCGGCCCGCAGTCTCGATAGCGAGGCTAAGACCCGGAGAGCCCAGCAGACAACGGCCTGCTCGTAGTGCAGATGCCCGCAGCCTTCCGCAGGCACTGCAGCGGGCGATGTATCGTCCACTGATCCACATCGCGCCCCAGCTTGGCAGCCCGCGCGCGATACACTTCGCCCATCCCGCCCGCGCCGAGCGGCGCGAGAATCTCGTACGGTCCTAGCTTTGAGCCGGAAGCCAGCGTTATAAGTGCACGGATTATAGCGTCAGAACCGCCTGGCGAGGTACCTTTGAGCGGTTAGGTCCCGGACTGGCCGCCACTTCTCCGGCGACCAGGAACTACTGGGCTTCTAAAGAGGAGTGAGTAACTTAGACATCTTTCTGTGTGTCGCCTAGATGATATAAGGCACCAACGCTGCGACCTTCCGGGAGTAGGCTTGATACGACCCACCGAATTGCGCGCGCATCCATTCCTCCTCCAGCCGCAATTTGAACCAAAGAGCGGCGAAGACGAGGGCGACAGCAAGTATCCCGCACCATTCCCCTCGGGCCACAGCGGAGCCCAGAAACCCCAGTAGAAGTCCGGCATAGATGGGATGGCGCACCACGGCATAGGGGCCGCTGGTGATGAGTTCGTGACCTTCTTTCACGGTCACGGATTGGCTCCAATTTTTTCCAAGGTGACGACGCGCCCAAACAGAAAAGAGTAAACCCACGGCTGTAATCGCCGCACCACTCCAGAAACACCAGTCAGTCATCGGTAGAAATCTCTTGTTGAGCAATGGCAGCGGAACACTTGGGAGCAAGAGAAGTGCAGCGGCCGAGACAATGGCCACCAGCCGTGCAAGCCGCGAGACCACGGACTCGCTACGCGCAGTGGCCTTGACGTCCCGCGACATCGCCCACCAATAGGCCGAATAACCAAGCCACATCGCAGGGAAAAGATATCTATAGAGGAATGCCATGTAGATTCCTCGTTGGCTCTCAACTGCCCCGCGCACCAGTCTGGTTCACGCCCATGGAAGAAAGGCTAACACAGCGGGCGGGGGACTTTTTGTGACGATGCAATCCTGCTTAGTTCGCCTCACCGGACGTCCCGGTACGGGCCGTCCCTTTTCCGATTACGGCCGCGTGAATCACGGAGAAGTCCTAGTGCTTCGTTGCGGGGCCCGGTAGCTACATGCTATGCGGTTAACTCACGCAACAACTTCGCTCGTGTGTCCGGAGCGCTCCACAGTGCCCGAAGTTCTGCCTCATTCTTGAAGAATTGCGGTAGCCTCCCAATCCGAGTGAGTTCGTTTTTCAGTCTGTACGACAAAAAACAAAGCCGGTCCGTTCGGGCCAGCACTGCCATTCACAGAGGGGTATTGAAAAAAGGGCCTACTGCAGCGGTGTCGCCGTATTGTTGCAGGTGATCGATCCAGCGTTCTTGTAGATCAGGCCCGTCTGATCGCTGCAAAACGAACTTGAACCTGACTGGTTAAGCGTGAGTGGCGCCGCCAAAGAGGTATAGCCAAACAGGCTTGGGCCGGTAATGCTGAAGGTATAGCCATCCTTGCCCGTCCCCCCACCGTTGGTCGCCAGGAAATTGTCCAGGAAACAGCCCGTTGCTACCGATGGAGTGCAGGGCTGCGCACCACCGAGGGCGGCTAGAGAAGCAAAACCGACAGCAGGATACGTGGCGAAATAGCTCACTTCCGAGGTGTTAATCGAGCGGATAGAATTGGCTGCGGAAGACTCATTCGCGGACATATGTGCCCGCATCAAGTTCGGAATGGCGATAGCCGCGATGATCAAAATGATCGCCACGACGATCAGCAATTCAATCAGTGAGAAACCCCTTTGTTTCTTCATAAGAATGTCTTCAAAAGAACGTTTAGTGTCAGAGCCTACTCGAATGAGTGCAAAGAGCATGCCAAACCCAGGCTTGAGCTACCGCAATCCTCAGATAAACGTAACTCCATGAATAAAAAACAGTTATTGCAGGGCTCATGAACTCACCCCCAGCCCAACCGTCAAAGGTAGGCCATTCATTGAGCGAGATATGACACTATTTGTCACTCCAAGGAGCCACTGATCGTCATCCTGGCTGACTCCTGATTCTTCCACAGTCCTAACCTAGTTTTCCAGTCCTTGATATAAGACTCCTTTCCTGGACGAATGGATCGGACTCGTCACGAGGAGGACCTTCGAGATCACGGCTCTCGCTCAACGTAGCTATTTCTCTCGAGCTCCAACCGGATGGCCGGCTTCGAAGAAAAGAGGAAGCTCTCTGCTGACCCAAATCTCGCAGTTACAGAGAAGTTCCTCACCACGATGACCATGTTACCGCTTGCCCCCGGCGATTCGCCGGAGGCTCTCAGACAGAGGAGGCTTAGCCCGCCAACCGCGATGAACCGTACGAGGGATACGGGCTAACCGACCGCCGTGTCTGTTGACCCTGACCGTTGCATGGGTGCCACGAGAAGGCCATCCGACTTGCAAAGCTCAGCGGATTGGGAGAGCGTACATTAGCCCACCATGAGTCCAGAGATCGTTGGGGCCGCGTTGAAGCTTCATCGCAGAGCCGGATCCGAGGGTACGCTCGAAGAGTTCGCCATAGTTGCCGACGGCGGCGATAACGCGCGACACGAAGTCGTCATCCAAGCCAATCAATTCCCAATAGCCACGTTGGGTGCCCAGCAGGCGCTGAATGAGGGGGTCTTCGCTCTTTTTCATCTCGAGAACATTGGATTGGGTGACACCGCTCTCCTCGGCTTGGATCAAAGCTACCATGGTCCAGTTGATGATGGCCATCCACTGCGGATCGTCCAGACGGTAGGCGACCGCAAGGGGATCTTTGGCGATGACCTCCGTGAGGATCTCGAAATTCTTGGCCATGGCCTTGAAAGCAATACGCTCCGCAGCCAACTGCGAAACGTCGGCGGTGACAGCAGCGCAGTTCTTGGTAACAAATGCAGCTTCCATCTCGCCTTCCTCCTGAAAGGAAAAAGGCAGCCATTTGAGGTTCTGGCGCTGCATGTAGCCTCGCAGTTGAATTTCCAGCTCGGTACCACCGAGGAAGCAGATTTTCTTGCCAGCGAAATCTTTCGCGGAAGCGATCCCCGTTGTCTTATTTACGAGAAAACCCTGGTAGTCATAGAAAATGGGACGGGAAAAGCCGATACCGGTGTTGGCCGTGTTGATGAAATTCGAAGACCCGGCGGCGAGCAGAGCAATTTCGCCGGCCTTCAAGGCCCTCAGAGCGTCCTTTTCATCGCGAAAGGGCACGATGGTGAATTTGGCATTCTGACCGAGAACGGCGACGGCCACCGCTTTGCAAATTTCCTGGTCGAAGGCGGCGTGGTTGCCGTGTGCGTCTTCTGTGGAGTACTCGGCAAGTTCGGTGTTCACTCCACACGTGAGCGAACCGGCGCTTCTAATTTTGGCGAGCGTGCTACCTGGCTCGGCAAGGGCGGGCGCCAAGGTGATAAGCAATAGAGCGGCGGTGAGAGACAGAGCCTTTGAAAATCGGATCACGGGTCGTGGTCCTTTCGATGGTCAACTCGCGGCCTCAGAGGCCTACGCTTTACAGTTCGCAAAATCACGCAGCGATGACCCCAGCTTATAGAGAGAGCAAGCATCTCCGTGAGGCAAATGGAGAATGCGGCGGCCGGGAAGAAATCCGGCCGCCGCGGGGCACAATTCGCATTTGCTGGTTTGGTTTCAGTTTGTGGGCCAGCCGGGGGTCGTCGGAACGCCCGGATTGCTGGAGGGACGTGGATTGAAATCGGCTGGAGCCGGATCAATTACTTTGCCGTCGACGATGTCTGTTGGTCGGATTTCCAGGCACTTGCAGCCGTGGGCGCCGTAGTGCGGAAGCGAAACGACCTCGGATCGAGGGATGAACGCGAACGAGGCTGGCAGCGGAGGGAGCCAACCCAGCAGACGTGCATTGTCAAACGCCGTGAAGAGGTTCCCAACGCCGGGAGTTTCGCCATCGGCGGGACCCAGATACATCTGCCCGTAGGTAGTTTGGCCAATGGCGCGGGCATTGGCTTCATCCGGCAGGTCGGCCAGCGGAGTTAGATGGAACAGCTCATCGATGAACTTGATGATCGAGCTGTGTTCCGTGGGCTCGTGCGAAATGGCGTGAACGACGCCGTAGGGCGAAATCACGATGGCCGGAATGCGCGGTCCCTGGTTAAGAGCATCGCCAACGGGGTCGAAGGAGCGGATCTGCGGCTGGGTGTGGTCGTACAGGCCGTCGGTTTCATCGTAGGTGATGATGATGGCGCTCTCTGGCCAATAGGGGCTGGTGGCGACAGCGTTGATGGAGTCGGCGAGCAGCGCTTCGCTTATCTGGGCATCAGAATAGCCTGGGTGATCGTCGTTGCCGGGAAAATCAGCTTGGACCGCGGGGCTCGGCGATCGTGGAGTCAGGTTATCGAGGTTGCCGTACCCGCCACGAACGTAAAAGACGCCGCCTTCTTTTGGTAGTGCGTTGTTGCTGATCGCGGTGTAGAAATCACCAAGACCCTTGAGGTGCGAGGCCGTTTCAGAGGCGTTGTTTGCTTCATAGCCGAAGTATTGCGGACCATTGTGATGGGCAATGTAGTTTGCATAGGTCGGAGTGCTGGTGGGATCTGTGGACTCGTGATCGTAACCTTCCTGGAACCAGCCCCACTTCACTTGCCTGTTGTTGTCGCCATAGATCTTTTCGATGTCGCTTTGCACGTCGAGCAAGTCGAATGCAGGATTGTTGTCGTGCAAAGTGATGTTCTTGATCTGATTGCCCATAAAAGAGAGGGGCAAACTGGCGAAGGTGAGATTCGAAGAGGGAGTGCTGGTCATTGGCTCACCGCTTTCCGTGGGCTGAAAAATGCCTGGAGGATTCATCGCGGCGGCAAGAGCATTGCCCCAATAAGGTTGAGGATCACCGACGACCGGCAACTGCCCCTGCGCGTAGGTCCCCGTACCTCCTAAAGCTAATTCTGGATGCTTGACCCACTGAGTCATTCCCGATTGACCGGCGATCATGGCGATGGCATTGGGGGTCGATGGGCCGATGACAGTGTCAAAGAAGTTATCGAACAGAGTGAAGCGGTCGGCATAGCGCCACAGAAAGGGGACGGTGTCACAGTCAACGTGGCTGACGACCAGCTCGCCCTTTTGCACTTGCGCTTCTGTGGGGTGTGGTCCCGTGTAGGTGGTTCCATCAGCGCTAAGCGTGCCACCGGTGATGGCTTCTTCGGTAAAGGCATAGCGGTTGTTTTGCGCGACGTTACTGGAATTCAGATTCAACTTGGCATCGATCGCGGTATGGCCATGGTTCACAGAATCGGTGTCTTCCGGATAGAGCAGCACGGTTGCGCCGCTGGTGTTGGTGACCGACTGAGGAATCAGAAACGGGGAGATGGCACCAACCGTGCCGTCGGTCTTGACGATGGGCTGAACAAATCCGGGTGTTTCGCTAGAGGGTTGAGAAAAAAGGCCTTGGGCACCGGGATAGGTACCGAAGTAAAAATCGAAAGAGCGATTCTCCTGGAAGAGAACGAAAACATATTTAATGTGCTTACGGAGAAGTTCCAATTTCTGTTGGTGGCTCAGGTAAGGAGCGTTTTCCAGCGAATGCGTGTACTGGGCAACTTCCTCGCTTGACCTCGGTGCGATTTCGACCATCTTTTTCTGATGGTCTGGTGGTTCCTTGCCGTCATTGGCCATTGTTGTCACCGGCTGCAGAGTTAAGGCGGCTGCGGCCAGCGAAGCACAAACGGTCTTCGCCCATCTGGTACTCATAGATTGTCCTGTTCTGGCGTGGAAGGTTGTACTTGGGATAGTCGCTAGGATTCCCAGTTACCGCCGGAGCGGGCGGAAATCCATCGCCGATTGGATAAAGCCATGAGGAAGGATGGATGTGAAGGGCAGGTTAATACGTGGCGAAGAAAGCGTAAAGTTTGGGCTGTCGGGTGGTTCGGCGAGATGCGTCCAAAAAGTAAGTGAACTTCAAATCCCGCCGAAAACTTTCGCCTTAGCGAGCCGTTCTCAAACAGATAGTTTCAACTCGCGTACTGCGTCTCCCGCGCCGCTGAGGTCGGCGAGACGCATCTCAGAGTATTTGCGAGAGAGAAGCACGCCTGGCGCGCCGGCGCGGAACGCCGCCAAGACTGCTTCCTTAACGCTTTGCGGCGTACATTTGCTGTTACCGGATTCGGTCGGGATATCGATATCAATGCCCGGCCAGATGAGAGTGTGGGTGCCGGCAACCCCCGCGAGCGCGCGTTTTGTCTCGCGGAAGACATAGTCAGCCGTGAGGCCCGTGCGAGGAATCTGGTCGTAGCTGCGTTCCTTAAAGTCCATCACTGCATAGTTAAAATCGAGGAGGCTCTGTTTTGACAAATCTCCATAAAGTGTGGAGCCGATATTATCTGCATAGAGCGCCATGCGCTCGCCGCCGACGTTGTTGTACATCACGACCTTTAGGAAATCCGAATAGTTCGAGAGCTCGTGAAGGTCCTGTTCCGCGCGGTAGATGGGATTGAAGGAATTGTTGTGCCAGATGTGCCAACCCACCGGCACTGTGGGCTTCGCTGTCTTTACGGTTTTGTAGATTGCCGCGTAGGTCTCGCGAAGGCTGTCGGTCCAGAGCATTTCCCACGCAGCTAATTCGGGATATCGCAATAGGAGCCGCCAGAATTGAACGTAGTAGCCGTCCACGGGGCGTTGACCGCTCCGCGCAGAACGAACGAATTTCTCTAGCTCCAGATAACCTTGCCGGGTGCGCTCCACATTGATGCCGCGCTGTTTCGCTTTGTTCTCACAAAACTCGCAGAAACAAGTCACCTGGCCCGGATCGATCGGCGGAACGTCATGCGTGGCTCCCAAACTGTCGGAAAGTGCACCCTGCCGCTCGGAGCCCCACATAATTCCGTCGATGTCGTAGGAACGTGTATAGTCCTCGACCAGACCGGTCAGAAAATTCCGGTAGTCCGGATTGTTCACGCACAGCGTCTCGGCATTCCGCCCGTACAGATCTCTCTCCTGCAATTTCTGAATATTCGGCAAGTCGGTGCGAAACACGTCTTCCAGCCAGCAGACAACTTTCATTCCACGCTTTCGAGCGGACGGGAGCACCTCGGCCAGGATATCCAGGTCACCATGGTCGGGCGCACGGGTGTTCTGGAGAACCGTATTTTTGTAGTACTGAGGATGAGGGGTGGCGAAGTTCCCGCCGTGAAAATTGAGGTCATACTCCTGCTTGCCGTGATCGGGCAACGGCTGACCGGGGATTTGCCTTCCAGCAATACCTCGACCGTAGGTGAATACCGCAAGAAAAAGCGTATTCACGCTGGCGCGCTCCTGAAGCACATCAAGGACCTTCTCGGTACCTTCATCCACAAACGAAACTGCGCCGACTTGGATGCCGATGGTTTTGGAGGATGCCGCGTTAAGCCCTGGAACCGGCAGGGCCAAAGCAGCGCCGGCTCCGGCGGTCATCTTCAGAAATTCGCGGCGATCCACTTCCATTCTCAACATGGATGACTCCCTTATTTTTGGCGGCGCTACTCCGTGCTGTCCAACTCATGCTATAGCGGTCCCTCGGATAAATCCACGCACCCAGGCGTGAGCTGTTTCTGGGTGCGCGCAATCGGGTCAGACCGGCTCAGGCTCCAGGGAGACGGAGAGAGACTCAGTGAACTCTAAGTTCCGCACCTGTCTCCGGACTCCCGGTCACGCAGCCAAAGAGTGGATTTGGAAGGCTTTTCCGAATGATAGTCGCGATAAAACGAAAGCATCGAATCGCCAACGTGGAAACTTGCGTGGACATTTCCTTCGGCGCTAGATCTGATTTCGGGGACGCGTGAACTTCGGAGAAAACCATTCGTCGAACTAGAGTGCCCCTTTAGGAAATATTCTCGGATCGTCCTAGCCCAGTTGATCCGTGAGGGAACTTCGCTCTTAGGATTGGCAAAAAACAACAGCGGACGCTCGTTCGCGGGCGTCCGCTGTTGGCTGACCCGGACTTTGCTGGCGGGTTACTTGAGTTGAACTACCGGGAGAACGCTGGTTCCCTCAGCACGAACGGCACTGAGGGCCCAAGGGCTGAGACCCAAGGCTTCGAGAATGGTCGGCGCTACTTGCGCGGTTCCTACCGCCTCGCGTACCGTCTTCGGCTGGAAGCACGAATGGGACAGTAGCAGAATGACATTGGTGTCGTCATGCGCGAAGCCGCCGTGTTCTGCAAGTTTCTTGGTGCTACCGGAGTAGGTAACGCCGACGTTTGGCGTCACGATGATATCCGGCGCGCGAGGGTCTACGGTTGGGTCGTTGTAGTTAAGGGAAAGCGTGGGGCCGTAGTAAATTTGCCCGAGTTCGATCCCGGTGGCGGAGGCGTTCTCTTCGAGGATTTGGACGCTCGCGAGAGTATCGGAGGGGCTGTTCAACCAGACCAGCGAGACATCATCTTCCGTCGGTCCGATGCCGGTGGGGTTGTTGGTAGATTCAGAGTAGGGAATGTAGCCCGCATTGGAAAGCAGAGTGACGGGTGAAGTCCCGTTAATCAGCTGAGAGACGTAGCGGTTTGGATCGATGGGCGACTGGCCGTGCTTGGCAGTGATCACGATCAAGGTCGTATCGTAAAGGCCCTTGGACTTCAGTTCTTTGACCCATGCCCCTATTGAGGCGTCAACGAACTTAATTTCGCCGAGCAGCGCTGCGGTGGGTGTGCCAGCGGCATCCAGATATCCGCCGGTGACGCCGTTGCTCTTCTCGATCAGCTTCTGGCCCACGCTGACGGCCTGGAAGTTCATGCCGAAGATGGTGGGCACTTGGGTCTGCTTTGTTCCCAGGTGATTCCTTCCAGCGATCTCATTTAGGATCGCGTTCACTTTCAAGGTGTCGTAGCACTGAATGTTCTGAAAGCTGTTTGTCCAGGCTGTCAGGTCCGAGCCAGCATCCACTATGGAGGCGCAGGATACGCCTGTTGGCGTTGTAACGCCGGGAAGGGCGATTACGTTCGAGTTAATTTCCGGCCCGTAAAAGTCGTCGAGTGCAGTTGGGCCAAGACCCGAGGCGACGGAGATGTACGCGGGATGCTTGTCGGACCATGCGACATACCCCCCAGCCTGGTGAATGACGCTGAAGATGCTATTGGCGCGCACAAATTCCCACGGGAAAACGGGTTTACAACCATTACTCGGATCGCGAACGAGTTTCTTCGGATCGATGGAAGCAAGGCCGCCATCCGTAAGCGCCGCGCCGGGGGCGCCCCCGTTTACCTGAGTCTGGTCGATGTCAATGCCCTCTTCATACTCGGTGGTTGTACCCGTTGGCGGTGTGTTGGGAGTGCAGGGGCCGGCTGCCAGGCCGTTGCCGGTAGTTTCCGCCGGAGCGTCATAATTCCGTGAATAAGCGACGTCATAGTAGACGCCGGTCAGCGCCGGGCTCCCGCCGGTGACGATTGCGGTCAGACCCGGAAAGGAATCCGAAGGTTTTGAGGTGCTGGCGGCCACGTAATTGATACCCGTCTGACCGAGAGCTGCAAGATTCGGGCAATAGGGTTCGCCATTGTTGACACTGCCGATGCCGTTCGCACAGTTCGCGAAATCGACCGCGTGCATGCCGTCGACGCTGACTAGAAGAACGCGTTTGATGTGGCCTTGTTGGAAGTTGTAGTTATTGTCTTGAGCACTCGCGCCGCCGACCGCTAGGGCAAGAGCCATGGAAAGCAAAGCAATTATTTTCTTCATAGCAATCCTCCAGGGGCAATACGCTACAAAGCCACTGGAGTGTGCGTATATCAGGCATATAAATATTTGTTGAGAATGGCGCACGTTGCCCGAGTTTTCCACAGAAAGTTCAATGGTCCGATCGGTTCGGGTTACCGACAAGCCGGGTACCGGAAAGAGTTTCACTGCAAACTGCGTTCGTGGCCGACTTATCTGGATCCGTCGGCGACTGTGCCGCAGCTCTTAGCGGACCCTGGACCGGGCCCTCCAAGGCGGGATTCGCTGAAAATTCACAGAGCGGTAACACTGCCCGCCCTCAGTTCAGGAGCTAATTCCCAACCGGAGGCATCTCATGACGGCGAATAAACTGCTACGAGCCGGAGTTGCGATATCGTTACTTCTGGCTTCGTCGACAAACAAAATTGCAGCGGATACGGGCTCAATCGGCTCGGGGAAGATCAAGCATGTGCTGCTGCTGAGCATTGATGGTATGCACGCTGTCGATTTCTACAACTGTGCGCATGGAATCGCGGGCGTAAACGGCGGTGAGCCCTATTGCCCGAATCTTGCCGCACTTGGCCATACGGGAATCAACTATGTGGCGGCCTCTTCGTCAAAGCCTTCGGATTCAGCTCCAGGCTTAGCCGCCCTCGTTTCTGGCGGCACACCGAAGTCCACAGGCATTTACTATGACGTTGCTTATGACCGCTCGCTCAATCCGCCGACGATCACTACCGGTACCGGCTTGGCCGGAGGTAATTGCACTCCTTACGCTACACCGGAGGGAACAACGACCGACTACGATCAGGGCGTCGACCTTGACGATACCAAGTTGAACGGTGGTGCACCGGGTGCAGGCCTGACCGAAGGTGGAATCGCCTCGCTTGATCCGAATAAGCTGGTACGCGACCCGGCAAAAGGTTGCGCGCCGGTGTATCCGTGGAACTTCATTCGCACAAATACGATCTTTGGGGTAATCCACGCGGCTGGTGGCTACACCGCCTGGATCGACAAGCACCCCTCGACTTCTTTTGTGGAGGGGCCTGGTGGCAAGACTGTGGATGACTTTTATTCCCCAGAGGTGGACTCCAATGTGGTGCCCCTGCCCGGTGTAACCACCCCGCAAGGCATTTCTTGCGCAACGATTCCCGATGAGAGCAGTCTATCCGGTTGGAATAACAGCTTCGCAAACATCCAGTGCTATGACCAGATTAAGGTAAATGCCTTGCTCAACCAGATTGCGGGCAAGACACATTCCGGCGCGCCCGCCGTGGCACCCTCGGTGTTCGGCATGAATTTCCAGTCCGTCTACACCGGCCAAGTCCTAGTCGAATCGGGAGTCGACACCGGCGGTTACCTGAACGCTGCAGCCTTGCCCACAACGGAGTTGGTGAATGAGATCGAGTTCGTGGACACTTCGATCGGTGATATCGTCCATGCCCTCAAGCGCGCTTGCCTTGACGACAGCACTCTCATCATTATCACCGCCAAGCATGGCATGTCGCCCATCGATCCGAGTCTTTTCGTGGCCAACCCCTCCCATACCCCAGCAACCCTTCTGGGCCCGGCCATACCCCCTTCCGAGTCGCCGCTAACTCCCGGTGGTATTGGCGCGACCGAAGACGACGTTTCCGTGCTCTGGCTAACCAAGGACGCGAGCGTGACCTCAGCCGTGCAGTTGCTCGAAAACAATGCGGCCGCCATCGGCCTCGGGCAGATTTACTACGGGCCGACCCTGGCCCTGAACTACAACGTCGGCGGTACAAAACCAGGGCAGGATCCGCGATCCCCGGATATCATCGTGACGCCTAACGTGGGCATGACCTACATTGGTCCAGGGTCTGCCGTGGGAGATCATGGCGGGTTCGCCCATGACGACACCAATGTCCTATTGATGGTCTCTCACCCATCCTTTTGGTCACAAACCGTGTCGGCCCCAACTTCAACCGCACAGGTCGCACCGACTATCGTGAAGGCGCTCGGATTGGATCCAAGGGCACTGGATGCGGTGAGAGTGGAAGGTACGCCGGTGTTGCCCGAGGTTGAGGGGCAACTCCAAAAGTAAATGTCAGCGAACAAGGGGAGCTCGGCGCGGCTCCTCTTGCTTCTTCGTTTGATCGTTCCATCCTGCTGATCGCGGCTTGGGAAACCATCCACCAGATTGGCAGGCGGCTCGGAAAAATAGCCGCAGGAATCACTAGGTGCTTGATGGAGTGGCTCCGTTCTATCTGCTCCAACATCTGCCGAACTTATCCCTCTCGCTTTATATCCTAATTGCTAGAGATGAAGTTCACACGCGGCAAGAAATTCAGTCCGCAGGCCTCTGTTCCGTTATTCGAAGGGAGCTGTATAAGTGAATTTAGCCGTGGCTTGGTTCTTGGCCCACCACGCTTGCCATTTGTGAAGATTCTCGGCAGTTGGATCTGCCTCAGCCGTCAAGGGAGGATCTTCGACCACGTGCGACAAGGACTTGAAGAGCGCCTGATTGAACATGGCGTAATCGGGATTAACGCTTGCCTCTAGCATTGCAGACACAGCCTTCTGGCCACCCACAACTTGCAACTTGAGGATCGCTGTTTGAAAGGCGTTGGTCCGAAGTTCGTGCTCGATTGTTGCAAACTTCTCGGCATCGCCCCATTTCGCCAGCGATGTCTCCACATAGTCGTGGTGAAGCCAGAGGTACGGTGCTCTCGGACCCACATAGCCTTCATAAGGGTAGCCGATGCTCGCGAGTTTCAGTAGGATGGGCACAATCCGGGGATCGCCTGTGGCAGCGAGATCAATCATCGCCATGGGGAAGCCCCATTCAATTTTTCGACAGAGACATTCCAAATACGGATTTTGCAAATCGATGCTGAGGGAAAGCGGAATTGGCAAGTCCTTGCCGTGTTTCCACGTGTCTTCCCATTCCTCCGTAGATCGTGGATGTTTGCCATAGGCCCGGTCGTCGGCATATTCGACCATATTCGAGAGTGCGACAATCAGGCCGCGCCGCAAGTCGTGCGGGTTATCCACCTCGTAGCCAACCATTATTGGCTGCGGATGCGAAGCGAGATAGGTCGTGAGAAGCTTGATGGCTCTGCCGTTTGCCACGAAAAGCAGTTTGGCAATGGCCATGGTGGGACCGCCGAAAGTAGGTTTTCCGTTGAGTTCCTCGTCAAGCTCCTTCATCGCCTGCCGATCGCCGAGCTTCGCCAAGCTCACCTGAGCAGCTCCAGCAACGGTATCGAGATGCATCTCGGGTTTTGAAAGACGACGAAGCACTGGCAACACCGCGGTCCCGGCAATCGCGGCAGACCTCAAGATCACGTTTGGATCACTGGTCTGTTCCATTCCCGCGGCCAATTTCGACGAGTCCAGGCGACCGTGAGGGCAATGCTGGCCAGAGGTAACGGGGACAACGAAAGAGCCAAGCAAAACCACAACAAAGCACAACCGACACCCGACTCTTTTTGGAAAACTGATGTGCTGGTTCATCGCTGCCTATCCTCTACTCATAGAACGCGGTAGCGGGGAGAACTTGCACCGAAATCCAGGGATCCCTAAGCCAGGGTAAGGGTTGTGGGCTTGCCGCGATTGTTTGTTCACAAAGGCGAAGAGCGGCTAACTCCCCTCTGATTCGCTTACCGGCTTCGAGTGCATGACTTTACCTGCGAGAACTTATGCGCAGATCGCGCACCACAGTGCATGGATAGATTCGGTCTGATTATAAGTCTTTTGCTTTCAGCACGCGTCCCGGCTATTTTCATAAAAGCGCGAGGGACCTAGTTTGCCGGTCTAAGCACGCTGTATTTCCACTTCCCCTTCCCTAACCTTGCGGGGAACAATCCCGTCTATTCCGTCGTAACCAATAGGGGGGAGTGTGTCTAAATGAACCGCAATCAACCAAACCGTATCTCCTTCGGCCCCTTCATTCTCGATCTCCACACCCAGGAACTCTGGAAGGACGGAGTCAAAATCAAACTCTCCGGCCAACCTGTGGAAATCCTCTCCCTCTTGCTCCAGAATCCCGGACGTCTCGTCACTCGCGAACAACTCCGTGACCTCCTCTGGCCTGGCGACACCTTCGTCGATTTCGATCACGGTCTCAACGCCGCGATCAACAAACTCCGCGAAGCCCTGAGCGATTCCGCCGACGCACCAACCTGCATTGAAACGCTCCCCCGTCGCGGATACCGGTTTATCTCCAACCCTTCCGATTCTTCCTCTGAACTGGTTGCCGCACCCGTCGGTTTTAAAGGTGGAGATTTAAATTCAACTTCAACCGATGCCCATCCATCTGTCACGCTGGTCTCGAAACCGTCATTTTGGGCTGCCCCTTTGCACTCTTACTTCTTTGCCGGCACAGTTCTCCTCGTGCTCGTCCTTGCTGGCACGCTGCTCCTACAGCGAGTTTCCTCCAACACTTCTCACCAACCTGTCTCCTCTCTCGAACGAATCAGACCCCTCACCAACCTCGCCGGCGAAACCAGCGAACCCGCTTTCTCTCTCTCCGGCGATTACGTCGCATTCCGCCGCCGAGCTTCCTCCCCGGAATCCTCTGGCCTCTTTGTCCAATCCATTTCCACCGGAAATGTCGTTCAACTCACTCGCAAGGAAGACGACTGCTGTCCCGCTTGGTCTCCTGATGGCCGCTCCGTCGCCTTTTCGCGTGACACCGGTAATGACGTTTCCATCTACATCATTCCCTTTGACCCCACCGCGCCAACTCTTCCGTCTGCTTCCGAACGCAAAATGGATACCAGTGGCAACGCCCCTCGGCGCCCGGAAATTGCCTGGTCACCTGACGGCAAGTCCATCGTCTTCACCGCCGCCTCCGGACTCATGCAACTCCCGCTGCATGATTCCCGCACCTACTCTCTCACCGTTGCCCCACCTTCCTCCCAGGATTGGGGGCCCGTCTTCTCTCCCGATGGTCGTCAACTGCTCTTCGTGCGCAGCGGCGACGCAGATTTCTCCGATCAACTTCTCACTGTTCCCGCGACCGGCGGCGACGTCACACAAATCGTCTCCGAGCACGCCCGTATTCTCGGCCCTCCGCAATGGTCCACCGACGGCCAGTCCATCCTCTTCGCCTCCGGGCGCGGTAGCCATCCTGGCTTGTGGCGTGTCTCCGCGCAACTCCGCGATTACCCTGTTCAGATCAACGATAGCGGCTGGTATCCCGCCATCTCGCGTTCCACTTCTAGCCTTGCCTATCAACGCATCACCCGCAGTCTCAATATTTGGGAACTCCATCTCTCCGACTCCCCCCAACAACCACGCATCCTCGTTCCTTCTACCAGCGAAACCGATCAGGGTCCTGCTCCGCAAATTTCTCCTGACGGAAAGAAACTCGCCTACATGTCCGACCGCTCTGGCACCATGGAAATCTGGGTCAGCAATCGCGACGGCTCGAACCCACTTCAACTCACCAGTATCGGGGATGTCGGCACTCCCCGTTGGTCCCCCGACAGTCAGTCTATCGTCTTCGACGCCGCCGGCCGCAACACGACCTCCATTTACAGGGTCAACCTCGACGGCACTTCCCCCCGCCTGCTGACTCCCGATAATTTCAATGTTTGTCCCAGTTGGTCGCGCGATTTCAAATGGATCTACTTCGCTTCCTCCCGCACCGGCACGTTTCAGGTTTGGAAGATTCCCGCAGCCGGTGGCACTCCGACGCAGGTCACCTTTCACGGCGGCCATGCCTCTATCCCTTCCTCAGACGGCAAGGTCATCTATTACGCAAAATCTCAGTACGCCAATCCAGAAATCTGGCAGATCCCGACCAACGGCGGCCCCGAAAAATTACTCTCTCCGCTCGTTCGCCCCGCCACTTGGGCCAGTTGGGCCGTCACCGATCGCGGCATCGTCTTCGCCACTTCCTCCGGCAAGGGCAAACCCATCGCCGCCCTTTACGACATCAGGTCGCACAAAGTCACCACCCTGGCCTCTCTCAACATCGTTCCGTTCTGGCTCACTGCCTCTCCCGATGGCAAATCTCTTCTCTTCGATCAACCCGGCTGGCAGCAAGCGCAAATCATGCTCGTCGACAATTTCCACTAAACCGCTCTCCTGTAACGGGGGTTTTCTGCCTCTGCTCCTTCTAGGGGCTGCTGTCCATGCTTCGCTTGCAGTCTTAGAACTGTTCCGCGCGCATGACTCCGGGCCGGTGTGGATTGCTAGGCCTCGACCGTACGGCTCTCGTCGGCAGCTCCAAGCCGGATCCTCCCGGCGCATTCGTACTGGAACCCACGCGCACGGTTTCAATCAGGCGTGTAGCGCGTAGCCCTATCGCGACCCTCTCGCATGTGTCTAAAAACGAAGAGCTTGCAGAAGACGGGAGCAAACTTCGCCTCCTTTTTTGCCAGGGAGCACCAAGGGGTTCCTAAGCTGCTCCTGTACGGGGCGCAGGAAATGGCAAAAAGAAGTCTCGCTGAACACCGGCCTGCAACTAATCTCGTCGGACGGGGTTGAGGGCTAACAACAGTCGGGAAAGTTCCGGCCGCCTCCATCAGTCTGCTGGTCGCGCCCCGGCAAAATCGTGTGGCGGGTAGGACTCTTCAGGCCGAAACATGAAATTGCACGACGAGGAACGAGCCAGGCCCAACCTCGCTGGACTTGCGTCTCCAGTGCAACAGGCGGAGATGAAATCACTCCTTGCCGGCAAGTGGCCACCGCTCAAGCCGTTGCCTGTCTTCAAGTATGAAACACATGAGTATCGCGCCTCGATTGATTTCGACAAGATCCGAGGAGAGTGGGTCTGTCGGAAAACATCCTTACCGTCCAACAAGGTTCAGGAACTGCGCGGTGCATTAACCGAAATAACCCTGGCATTACCCCACGGTCAAGCACAAGTGTCGGCCGAATGCGCCGCAGCAGAACAGCAGGAACAAGAATTAGAAAAGGACGCCATTCGTCGTCTCCAGTCCATGCTGGAGTGGCGAGAGCATTACGAAAATGGCGCACTCTATTCCGGCTTGCGGGACTTTCTTTCGGAAAGCCAGCAAGCTGAGATCGACGAGAGCATCCGGCTAACTCTTACTGCCCGGCAGCTTCAGTGTAGCCCGAAGAATATTTCTTATGTCTTTGACGCACTTTTGAAGGCGGGCGGCAAGCTAGCAACATTAATAGAAATCGCCCACCGAAATAAGTCGGGAGACGGCGCGGGCGTACCGTCGCAAACGGAAGGGGAAGTGGCCGCACCCGAGGCCCAACACCCTGCGCTAGCTGAGGCGAATCATCTCCCGCGTGACCGCCGCCTTCAGACGCGCATCACCCCTGCTTCCCGTGCGTACGTCGAACTTGGCGGTATCCATGGCGTCACGGTTCTCAATCTCAGTGAAATGGGCATGGCCGTTACCGCTGCCGACCCCCTGGTAGTAGAGGAGTACCTTCCACGCATTCTCTTTCCATTGCCCAACTCTGGGCTGAGCATCGAACTCTCCGCACAGATCGTGTGGCTAGCAGAATCGAAAAGAAGCGCAGGCATCAGATTTATTGATCTCACTGCCGAGGCCCGCCACCATCTTTCAAATTGGATCGCATCGGAAAACCCAGCTGCGGAATTTGAAGGCTTAACGCCGGCGCCTGTTGAGAGTTTCTTCCCCGCGACCCTCGAAAGCTTTGAAGCACGCCCAATGGGGAGTGTTTGCCCTGAGAGAGACCAAACCTCCTCCCCAGAACTGATGGCGAACAGTGCGCCTCAAGCACCGGAGATCCTTGCGACTGAGATTCTGGACGCGAGCCCTCTAGCGCTTGTCGAGGGGCTCCAGGAAAAAGTGCACGACCACATTCCCGTCACCGGTTTTAGACGTCAAGTTCGAACAGGCAAAGTCGAGTTGTCAGCGGATCGCATCGAGAATCCCCCGTCTCGCAAGCATGTTCTGGAAATATCCGGCCTGCAGGTTGCTGCACTCGCATTCGTATTCTTCTTCGCGGCGATCGCCTTAACCGTTGGACTCACCATGGGACGCGGTCCGTTCGCAAAGCGCCTCTGGGGCACACAGAAATCAAAGCCCACTGTTGATGCCAAACTACCGGCACTGCCGAATCGCCCCGGCGAAACGACTTCGCCTACTTCCGCGCCGCCGGCGAATGCCATCCTTGATTCCGATAGCTCCTCGGGTGCCAATAAACTCAATGACCCCACAGCTGCCGAAGAAAAGTCCAGGGAAAGCGCCGCGAACTTTGCATCCTCTGCGAAAGTGCGTTCCCCAGAACCAACTTCATCTCTGACAATAGAAGCTAAGCCGTCTGTCAATCCCGAAGGCAGTCGTGCGCGCAACGGTTCGGCTGGGCGGATCGCGTTGCCACCCGCGAATCCCAATCCCGCACATTCGCCCAAGGCTGTCTGCTCGAAATGCAGCGCGCTGGGAAGTCCCGCCCCACGCAAGCCTACACCCGCGAAGGTCCTGGCGCCGCATGCCTCACCACCTTCCGCGATCCTTGTCACTGTCCCAGCCCGTGGCGGCAAACCGTTCCGGGTGACCTTCCCGGAAAAACCGATCGCCGCCTCCGCTTCGATCGCCATGACCTCGGAGCTTTCCGTTCTTGTTTTACCGCAGTCCGGACCCGCCCCGGATACTAAGCCTGCTCGATTGCAGGCGGGTGAGCTCGTCCACTTCGTTTGGCCTCATTATTCAAGAGCAGGGGATCAGGATGGATCGGCAGAAACCGTAAAGGTTCGCACCACCATCGGGCAACTCGGCCAGGTTCTGGATGTAAAGCTAGTTAGCGGCTCGATCTCTCTCCTTCCTGCCACAACGAGCGCCATACGCCAGTGGCGTTACAGACCCACGCTCTTGAACCAAAGGCCTATCCAAGTTCAACACGTCGTCACAATCGAATTCCGGCCGCCCCAGTATTTATCGCAGGTACACACACAGCATCCATCGCAGAAGTAACTCAGGTTCGCGCTGTTGCTTACGCCGATGAGTCACTTCATTCAGAGAGTCTCGGCTGTTTTGACGCGTCGAAAATCCAAACGCAACTTCGTTTGGCGATGTTTAGTGACGCACGGCAAATGCAAGGCCGTAAGAGTTGGCCTTGCACCCAAGTTCCTTCCGCATTGTAATCAGGTGGGCATATTGAGCGTGCCCTGTGCTTTGCGATCCGCGCCACATCGCAGAATCGCGACGACCCTCCGTCCTACGGTCTTCTCGCTATAGCGCTTTGCCATGGTTGTCAAATCAGTCGGTGGAGCTTTCAGAAATTCGACGGCAGGTCCTGTTGCCCTTCCGTCCACGCCACGGCAATCCGCGCCATAGTCTTTCTGTCCGACCTTGCTTTTGGCAAAACGAGGCGGCAGCGATGAAGGAGCAGGGGAACTGGGCTACGGGCCAGCAGAACGTTGAAGATGGCATGGTGGCTACCGAAGCTCGAACGGCTGTCGATCAGGATTTCCTCACGCTGCGAAGGGGGAGTACAGGAAGCTGCAGTAATTCTCAGCGAATTTGCGGAGAAATCTTGTCAGTGCACGGAAATCAAGTCCGTCCTAGTCAGTACTTTAAGCTTCGGGTGGTGGCGCAAAGGATTTGACGCCTGTTAGCGATGGTACTTTGCAGCCCGAGCACAACTCTCGTGATGAAGGGGGGCTCTTAGGCGACGATCATCACTGAAATCTGCTATTTGGTGTGGTAAAGGCAAGCTGTCGCGCAGATTGTCTCCCGCATGGAGACACGCACAGCTTGATCAGACTTGATCTGACAAGACGTGATTCGAACAGATAAGGCGCGATTATTGACAGGCCCGGCGCAACGGCACCGGGCCTTTTTAAGACACTTTTCCGGGAAAGGGTGATTCAACTAGCGTTCTCTGGTAAAGACGCGATTTGGGGAGGTGGGACGACCAACCTTGGGGTGCAAACCTCACCTGCTAATTGATTTCCGCTGACCGTTCCGTGGACGTAAAAGCCTTTCAAGTCGTGCCTCTAAAGGTATCAGGTTCACTTGTTCCTACGCTGAGGAGGCATCATGAGAAGAAATCCCCGTCAGTTCAAGATAGCGGTGGCATCGCTTGTAGGCATTTTGGTCTTGGCGGCGTGTAATTGCGCTCCAATATTACGGTATATCACCATCGGACCGACCAATCCCACCATTGGAGTTGGCACAACCCAGCAGTTCACCGCCACGGGGTATTACAGCAACGGAGCCAATACCCCGGGCATCAGTGTTTCCTGGAGTTCCTCCAATACCAACGTCGCCACAATTAACGCCACCAGCGGCGTTGCCACGGGCGTGGCCGTTGGCACCACCACCATTACCGCTACGACGGCTGGCGTGTCGGCTCCCGGCGCTACCCTGACCATCAATTTGTCCGGCCCGCTCGCGATCACCACAACTTCCTTGCCAAGCGCAGCCTACAACACCCCTTACAGTGGCACCATTTCGGCCACCGGCGGCGCCCCGCCGTATACATTTAGCCTGGACGAAGCTTCGAGCCCGCTGCCAGCAGGACTAACCCTCACGACCCACAACAACCAGGGCTTGATTTCCGGGACCCCAACCACGGCGGGGACTTTCACGAATATCATCGTGGATGTCCACGACTCGGCAACGCCCACCGCGACCGTTTCGAAGACATATCCGCTGACCATCACGGCTACCGCGATAGTCATCTCGCCCACGTCCCTGCCGAACGGCAGTGTCAGCACATCCTACAGCGAGAACATCACCGCCACAGGCGGGGTGCCGCCCTACACCTACAGTATGGATGCGGCTTCCACCGCCCTGCCAGCGAACTTGCAATTCACCTCGACTTCCACCACCGCCACAATCTCCGGCATCCCCGCGTCCGTGGGCACGACCAGCAACATCATTATTGACGTGAAGGATTCCGAGCAGCCTGCGGTGACTCAGAAGATAACCTATTCGATTACCATTACAGCGGTGGCGGCGTCGTTGAGCATTTCGACCACCAGCCCGCTCACCGGAGCAACCCTGGGGTCCTCCTATAGCGAGAATGTGACCGCGACCGGCGGCGTCACTCCCTACACTTGGACTCTGGCAACGGGTTCCATTCTGCCTGCGGGCCTCACGTTGGTTTCTGGCACGCCAAGCGCCACCATTTCTGGAACGCCCACGGCCACCGGCACCTTCCCGTTCACGCTGCAGGTCGCAGACTCCACGTCACCGACCCCACAAACCAGTTCGGTCAGCTTTCTGGTGACGATCACCGGCTCGTCCACACTGAATTGCCCCGCCACTGTCAATCTGACGCTATGTGGCACGTACGCCCTGGGTCTGCGGGGCTTCACCAGTGGCATCGGGCCAATCTCGGGAGGCATCGTATTTGTCGCGAATGACTCAGGGAACATCATCAGCGGAACCAAGGAAATCAACCAGCCGGGTGCCACTCCGACCGCCATCACCATCACGGGCGGAAGCTACCAAATGGATTCGAGCGGGGATGGCCGAGGCGTTGTATCACTCATCGATTCCACGGGAGCCGGCACTACGTACCGGTTTGCGCTGGAGTCGTCGGCCAATGCGGGACCTGCACCGGCCGAAGAATTCGATAGTAGCGGCACTCTCGCTGCGGGTGTTCTGGTCGGCCCCTACACTCCTCCCGTGCCTCAGCTTCCCGCGAACCTCATCCTTGCTCTTCAGTTGGAAGGAATCAACGGGTCAGGCCAGCGCGCCGGATTGCTCGGCGAATTCCAAATTGGAAGCAGCGGCTGCAACGGCACGACTGGCTCATTCAACTCCATGGCCGGTGAGCCTGTCGTTTCCAACACCGTCGGCACGCTCAACTCATCCCTCACTGTAACTGGCTCCTGCACGGCTTCCGACCCGAACACGGGCATCGGTACTGCACAAATCACCATTAGCGGTGGGACCCCCTTCGCCGATTCCACTCTCAATTTTATCTACGTCACCATCGGGTCATTAACTACAGTGAATGGCGTCTTCTTCTTGGAGACCGATGCCATTGCAGCCAACCAGCCAGTCTTGAACGGCTTGGCCCTCGGGGTAACGGTTCCCACGGGAGGATTCAACGCCACTTCACTCGGTTGCCCGTGCATTCTTTATCAGGGTGGCCTCACCAACGGAACGACCACGAGTGGCCACAGCGTCGCGAACGTGATCCGTCTCCTCACCACGCCGGGCACGGGAGCCTCGGGCACTCTGACTGGCATTGAGGATGAGAACTCTGGTGGCACAATCACTCTGAATAGCGCCATCGGTCCCTACAATTACACTGTGGATGCCAACGGAGTGGGGACCATCTCTGCCTCGCCGACGATCCACTTTATCATCAGCGAGACAGGCATCGTAACCTTGGATGAAAGCGTAAGCGTACTGGCCGGCTCGTTCCGCCCTCAAAACGCCACTTCCCTTGCAAGTACGGGTGTCCCGTACATTGTTGGCATGGGTAACGGCGATCTGGAAGGCGTGAATCCAAACGTCGCGCAGGCAGTAGGAGTAGTCACACCGTCCGGTGCGACTTCCGGAACGCTCACGGGAACCGTGGATGTCGTCAGTAGCACAGGTCCCGTTGTCGGTGTCACCGTCAGCGGTACCTACACGATCGATTCCACCACCGGACGCGGCACGGGAAACGCCAACTTCAGCGGTGGCCCGAGCAGCGTCGCGACTGTCCTGTATGTGAGACGTGTCAGAGAGTTCATCATCCTGGATGTGCAGTCCACCGATCCTTACCTGCTTGGAGCTCGCCTCCAATAACCCGGAACAGATAAGGGATGCAAGCTGGCTATCGGAGGAGGATTGAACCTGGATCCGTCGGGAACTAGGTCGCGAGACAGAAGCAAAGGCGCAAGCTCGGACGTGCACAAACTGCGAAGCGACGTGCATGCCGCGAGTGTTCCGTGCTCGACTATTTCTCTAGCGTGACTTGCATCCGTGGTTCCTTCTTAGGTTTCTAACAACTCTCAAGCGTGCCAAGGGGTTTTCGAATAGGGCGGTCACGTCGCTCGCTGCGTTGCTTTGCTACGGACCCCTCACGTCGGGGATTGTGAACGGTCGTTTGCAGCTAAGTCCCGAGTCGACCTGATCTGCTGTAACCGTAAACGAGCGGGGAAGGGCCAAAGAATCGCGCCTACCCGAAGATCGATAACGTCTGCCCGGCGACCCTGTGCCACATTTCGCTTGTGAACTGCAACACTGTATCCTGTGGGAATCACAGGCGGACAGAATTTTGGCGAATGACAGGGTGAATTATGTCTCCTACTTCCCGACGTAGCTTCCTAACTTTGGCTGGTGGCAGTGCAGTTGCCCTTTCGACAGGGATAGAATTCCTGGACGCTCGTCAATTGCCGGGACAATCGCCAAGCGGGTCTGCTAGCGGGCGGGAGAAGGACTTTTCGAATGTGATGGCCATTGCCGCCCATCCCGGCGACGCTTTTTTTGCCATGGGTGCTCCGGTGGCCGTTGCTACGCACTTCGGTGGGCAAGGCTCTCTGGTAAGTCTCTCCTTGGGAGAGAAGGGGTCTCCGTCCATACCCGCCGAACAATATGGATCCTCTCAACGGGAGGCCTCAGAAAAAGCTGCCGCAGGGATCGGTGCAAAAGCTCTATTCCTTGCCTATCCGGACGGAGAAATTCCAATCAATGACGAGGCGAAATTTGCTGTTTGTGATTTGATTCGACAATACAAGCCTTTGACGATCGTAACTCACTGGAAAGGAAGTTGGCATAAGGACCATCGCGCCTGCTATGACATTGTAGAGGATGCAATATTTTACGCAGGGCTTCCTGCTCTGGTTCGGAAAGAACCAGCCCATGGAATAAGGAAACTGTTTTTTGCCGACAACTGGGAGGATGCCACTGGCTTTGTCACCGACACCTATCTCGATATAACTCCTGTGTTCGATCGCTGGTTGAAGGCCTGTAGCGCATTCCCCATGTGGCGAGGCGAAACCGGATTCCGTTACAACGACTACTATGGCAGCCTTGCCGTTGCGCGGGGCTGCTTGAGCAATTTCAATCACGCCGTGGCATTGATGCAGCCAGAGGAGCAACGCGTCCAACATATTCGCACACCCTAGTGTCGTGCGATGGTCTCTCTCGGTACTCTCCGGCAGCCGAATCGTAGCCTTGGTAACGGGGGGCAACTCAACCTGGTTTCGCATTCAAAAGACTAATTCTGCCAGCAATCATTGCCACTGCGTGCCGTTCCAGGAGTAGTGGTTAATCGCGCCAATGCCGCCCATGATCGTGACGGCGCGTGCGGTGGCGGGCTGAGCCGACATGCCAAGGAAGATGGTGCCATTCAGGATGGCGTTGTTTTGATCGGTGAACGCTCCGGTGGGCTGGAACATCATGACGAGTGGGCCTCCGGGGAGGTTGCCAATATAAACGGGAGCGCTGTTTCCGAATGCCATGGGCGTATCGGGAAGATCAGGCTCAACGACGAACTGGGTACCCTGAGGCAAGAACAAGCTGACGGGAGGACTCGGTTGCTCCGTGCCGGCGGGGAGAACCTGATAGTTGATGGATTGGGTCTGATCGGGAGCGGAGGGAGTTTGGGAGATCCACACCTGGACGTTGCGGCGCTGGGTGATAGCGGCGAAACGTGCTTGGCGAAGCGCGCTGACGATGAGGTCCTGAGCGGTATTGGCTCTATATTGGGGCAGAACTGTGGCAGAACCGAACATGGCGGCGCCCATGAGGACCGCTATGATTCCGATGACGACAACAGCTTCTAGGAGCGTGAATCCTTGCTCCTGGACATCGATACGCTTCATTGGCAACTCCCCATCGGAGAAATGACGGATCGAGCTAGAGCTATCGGGGGACAGAATATCGGAAGAAGCTCGAATGCGACTTGAGAGAGCTTGGTCAAGATTGGTTCACTGGCATGGTGCGGCTTACAGACGATGGGAGAAATAGCCAGGCGGTACCGAATGCTAGTACTATCGGCCCAGCCCTCCGGTGTGCTTGTCTCCCGTACAGCGGTGCCCAAAATCGTTCGGCTTTGTTGACTTAGCCCGCCAAATAAATTCTAATGCTTTCAACCAATGGCCGATTCCTCCTCGCTGATTGGGCAGACCATTTCGCATTACCGAATCGTCGAAAAGCTCGGCGGCGGTGGTATGGGCGTGGTGTACCAGGCTCAGGACACGCGTCTGGACCGTTTTGTCGCTCTCAAATTCCTGCCTGAGAACGTAGCTAACGACCAGCAGGCGCTCGAGCGGTTTCGACGTGAAGCCAAAGCCGCATCCGCGCTGAATCACCCCAACATTTGCACGATTTACGACATCGGCGAGCAGGACGCGAAAGCATTCATCGCCATGGAATTTTTGGATGGCCTGACGTTGAAGCACCGTATCAACGGAAAACCACTGGAGACGGACGTTCTGCTTTCACTGGGGATAGAAATCGCGGACGCCTTGGACGCCGCTCACGCAAAGGGAATCGTGCACCGGGACATCAAACCGGCGAATATTTTTGTGACGGAGCGTGGGCACGCGAAGATTCTCGACTTCGGCCTTGCCAAGGTCAGTGGGTCGAACAGTTCATCGCGCAGCACAGATGCGATGGCAACCGTCGGAGTGGAAGCCGAGCAGCTCACGAGCCCGGGGAGCACCTTGGGAACGGTGGCGTACATGTCCCCGGAGCAGGTCCGGGCTAAAGAGCTGGACGCGCGCACGGATTTGTTCTCGTTTGGAGTTGTACTGTATGAAATGGCTACAGGCGGCTTGCCTTTTCGGGGAGAGAGTTCGGGGGTCATCTTCAAAGCAATTCTGGACGGAACACCGGCGCCGGCCATCCGGCTGAATCCCGATCTGCCCGCGAAACTGGAAGACATCCTCACCAAGTGTCTGGAGAAAGATCGGAATCTGCGCTACCAGCATGCGGCAGACTTAAGGACCGATCTACAACGATTGAAGCGCGATTCGGATACGGGCCGTTCCGCCGTGTATGCCGAAGGAGCGGCACAGAGTGGGGTGAGCAATTCGGCGCGCATGGCGTCCTCACCCGGAACCTCTTCGCCTGGTCTTACGGAAGCCTCCGATTCGGCCATCGCCGCCGGACTGGTGACACGTCATAAGAAAAAATTGGTAGCCTTCACTGGGCTCGCGCTTCTGGCGATCCTGGCGTTGGGATTTGGAATCTACCGGTGGTTTGCGCCCCACCCCGGGACCACAATTGAGTCGCTGGCCGTCTTGCCGTTTACCAACGTCACGGCCGATCCAAACGCCGGATACCTGAGCGATGGACTGACAGAGAGCCTGATCAGCAGCCTTTCGCAGCTTCCGAACCTCTCGGTGCGCTCACGCAGCGCAGTTTTCCGCTATAAAGCCAAGGACGTGGATCCGCAACAGGCCGCCGCGGACCTAAAGGTGGAGGCCGTTGTGACCGGCCGTGTGACGCAGCAAGGCGATGCCCTGCTGGTAAGCGCGGAGCTGACCGACGTTCGCACGAACCGTAATCTGTGGAGCGAGCAGTACAGCCGCAAAGTTTCTGACGTCCTGTCGGTACAAAGGGAGATCGCGGCGGAAATTTCGGCTCATCTCCGCGAGCATCTGACCGGCGAGCAGAAAGCCAAGATTGCCCATGGCGGCACCTCCGATCCCGAGGCCTACCAGTTTTATCTGAAGGGACGATTCTACTGGCAGAAGCGCACCCCCGAAGGGCTTGCAAAGTCCAAGGATTATTTCAGCCAGGCCATCGCCAGAGACCCGAGCTATGCCGACGCTTATGTCGGGCTCGCGGATTATTGGGGCGTGGTTGGCGACTACGTCCCAATCCCGCCGAGCGAGTGCATCCCACAAATAAAGGCGGCAGCGAACAAGGCGCTGGCACTCGACGAATCCCTGGCTGCTGCACACACGGCATTGGGGCAGGCGCACTACCTCTCCTGGGAATGGGCCGACTGGCGGAAGGAGTTTCAACGGGCCATGGAGTTGGATCCGAATTTCGCAAATGCGCATCACTGGTACGGGCTGCAATCGACCTGGATCGGCAACTACCAGGAGGGAGTCGAGAATCTGAAACGCGCCGTAGAACTCGAGCCATTTAACATAAAATTCAATGACAATTATGGGCAGGGTCTAATGAATGCCCGACTGGACGACCAGGCATTGGAACAGTACAAGAAGACGATTGAAATGGACCCGAGTTTTGCGGGTACGCACGGCGATCTGAGCACACTTTACCGCTACCAGGGCCGGTACGACCTATGGCTGGAGGAATGGAAAAAGTTGGCGCAACTGAACGATGACCGCGATGCCATTGGTGATCAGGAAGAGGCTGCGCGGGTCTATGCCCAGGCGGGATACAAAGCCGCTGTGGCGCGTGGGATCGAGCGCCTAAAGCAAAGGTCAGCGCACAGCTATATGGACCCAGCAGTGATTGCCAGCGAATACGGATATCTGGGTGACAAAGAGCAGACTTTCCAATGGCTCGAGAAGGCACACACCGCCCGATCCGAGGTACTGACACTGCTCAAGACCTCGCGCTGCTACGACTTCCTTCGTTCCGATCCTCGATACGCTGACCTGCTGAAGCGGATGAACCTGCCACAATAACGCGGGATTTGGTCTGCTCCCGGCGAAAACGACGGACGGCCTCGCGGCGGGAGAAGGGACCTAGAGAAGTCTACGCAAGTCACCGGGCTTCGTGCCTCACAATGTTTCCATTAATTTTGATGTTTTCACCTGAAGTGCCCGCGCTAGAGCAACGATATTGAGAAGCGCGATATTGCGCTCACCACGTTCGACACCACCCACATAGTTTCGATGCAGACCCGCCCGCTCAGCCAGTTTTTCCTGAGAAAGACCCAGTTGGAGCCGGAGTTTGCGAACATGCTTTCCGAACACGGCTCTCGGGTCGATGGATGGCACGTGCCCATCTTTATTCTGATGAACACGATGAGTCTACACACTATGAGTGTGATAAAATGGAACCCTTCAGGCACTCAGGGAGGTCGCGAAATGAACATCGAACTGTTACTTGATGGTGTCGACCAGCTTGGACAGGCTAACCCGCAAGGCTCGGGCCAATTTGACCACGATGTAGAAGGAGAGATTCCTCTTCCCATTCTCAATCTGGGAAATGTAGTTGCGGTGAATATCCGCCAAGTCCGCCAGCTTTTCCTGGCTAATGCCTCTCTCCTCTCGGAGCAACCTGATTCTTTTTCCCAGTTGAATGAGGACATCTCGCATGCAGACATCGTGGAGCAGATGACCACGATCGGTCTATAAACTATAGTGTTCCAGCCGATAGTGTGCTATGCTGTATGTCTTCTTGGACGCTCCGCCATGACCACCGAGCCGATTGCCCGTCCTGTGACTCTGCGTTCGGGAGGTTGCGAATTTCTTCCCGAGATTGCTACGTATCGCGTGGTTTTCGGGGCAACCGTGTTCGGCCGTCTAGGTCGCCCCACATTTTTCGCTGAGGCTGCAGATCTAGTCCAACTGCATGTGGGGTACAAGAGCAACCAGCTTCAAAAGAGTTGAGGTGGACGCGTGGATTTCCTCGCAGCAACTCGTTTCCCGGTGGCTCCATTTTCGAAGGAGACGGTGATCGATGCGCCTGCACCAGCTGAGGTAGGTCAGGGGAAGGAGGAACTTACGGATGGAATCCTTGTGACCCGAATGCGAATCTGCGACCGGGAGCGCGATGCCTTGGGCATATTCTTTCAGCGTTATGCCCGATTGGTGCACGGAATCGGACGGCGTATTTTGCGTGACGATGCAGAGGCGGAAGATCTTGTTCAGGAAATCTTCCTCTACGTCTCGCAAAAAGCGGAACTATACGACCCTACGCGAGGTTCTGTCCGGACCTGGTTGGTACAAACGTCTTATTACAAAGCACTCCTCCGCCGAGCGCGATTGCGCGCCCGGAACTATGATTCGTGGGGCGATCGTCAAGAAGGGGACGAGCTCGTCGAGGTCGCGGACGCGAGCCTGCGGCCCTATGATCGTTCGGGTGAGGGTCTGTTCGGACGGGACGGCTGGCGCGAACTCCTCGCATCGCTCACGGAGGATCAGTGGGAGACCATCCGGCTGCACTTTTATGAGGGGCACACGTTTGCAGAGATTGCCGTGCGGCGGAATGAATCTGTTGGCAACGTGCGCAATCATTTTTACCGTGGCATTGAGCGCTTGCGGCGACTGGTGAAAGAGCATGGTGTAACGCGCGACAGGCGGGAGTAGAATTTGAATCCTGCCCAATGCGTTGGAGCCTTTCGGACTCTTCAATCCCGTCGGAGCTTGCGCCTGGTTTTGCCCGTACCCGTTGGATCCCGGGCCGCCATAT